>Ga0136614_10001726_pt1 | contig 13093 bp, 13 predicted proteins | sample AntDrymUQ2792106_2_FD_106643 | JGI IMG/M metagenome (GOLD analysis project Ga0136614, IMG submission 106643) | Polar desert sand microbial communities from Dry Valleys, Antarctica - metaG UQ279 (21.06) | ecosystem: Environmental > Terrestrial > Soil > Desert | place: Antarctica: Dry Valley...
AACCAAACACCAGTGCGGTAACGGCCTTCGCGACTTATAAGCCTGATTATCTTACCAATGTGCACCTTGAGTTTCATCTCGTTATCTGCTTGTCGCAGACGAGCAAGGCTACTCGGTTCTGTACGGGCGCGGCGCTCTATGTCAGGCATGAAAAGAATCATCATCATCGGCGGTGGCATCACGGGCTTAGCCTGCGCGCATCGGCTTATCGAACTCAGCAAAGGGACGGCAGCTGAATTCGATGTGACGGTCCTGGAAGCAAGCTCGAGGCTCGGGGGCACGATTCAGACGGAGCACCGCGATGAGTTTCTGCTGGAGCACGGTCCGGATTCTTTCATCTCCGAAAAGCCGGAAGCGCTTGAGCTCGTGAAGCGCATAGGGCTTGAATCCCAACTCATCGAAACAAACAAGAAGCATCGACGCAGCTTCATAGTGCGAAACGGAAGGCTGCGCCCAGTGCCGGAAGGCTTCCAGTTGCTAGGTCCCTCACGTTTGTGGCCTTTCGTTACCAGTGACATCTTCAGTTGGACCGGCAAAGCCAGGATGGCCCTGGATCTGCTTTTACCGCGAGGCAATACCAACCAAAATATCGATGAGAGTCTGGCCCAGTTTGTAAGACGACGCCTCGGACGTGAGGCCCTGGAACGCATGGCCCAGCCGATGGTCGCCGGAATCTACACCGCCGACCCAGAGCGACTGAGCCTGCGAGCTACCATGCCCCGTTTTCTCGAAATGGAACACACGGATCGCAGCGTTATTCTGGGAATGCTGAAGCGCGCTGGCACACAGGATAAAGCCGAGACCAACGGCACAAGCGGAGCCCGCTACAGTCTTTTTCTTTCCTTTAACCGTGGGATGCAAACTCTGGTCGACGAGCTTTCCTTGAGGCTTCCGCAAGAATCAGTGCAGCTAAATGCAAGAGTAGGATCGCTCCGACTGGATCGCTCTTCAGGGGGCTGGCTAGTCAATACAGAGTCGGGCGTTTGCATTCGCGCTGACGCGGTATGCATTGCCCTTCCCACCTACGCCGCTGCGCAGTTGTTACAAGAAGCGGATTCCAACTTGTCTGAGGAACTCAAGTCGATTTCCTATGCTTCAACGGCAACGGTGAACCTCGCATACTATCGGGGAGACATACCACATCCCCTCGACGGCTTTGGTTTTGTCGTGCCGTTTATTGAGAAGCGATCTCTAATTGCCTGCACCTTCAGCAGCATTAAGTTCTCCGGCCGGGCCCCGAACGGATCTGTGTTACTGCGAGCATTCGTTGGGGGCGCTTTACAACCTGACATGTTTGTCCTGGACGAGCTCCGACTGCTCCAGCTTGTTCAGGCTGATCTGCGTGAGCTTCTGGGTATTGAGAAAGCGCCGCTCTTCAGCAAAGTGATTCGCTGGCCCCAGTCGATGCCTCAGTACGAAATTGGACATCTGGACCGAGTTCAAAGAATCGAGAATCATTTAATTCAACTCCCGACTCTGAAACTGGCCGGTAACGCTTACCGAGGCGCAGGCATCCCCGACTGTATTCGCAGCGGTGAGAAAGCCGCAGCAGCGCTGAGCTCCTTTCTTGAGACCGAGGTAATACAGAACCGCGAGCGGTAGCGACCGGATCCTAAACGTAATTCGTCTTAATTGCGGTTTTACCAAGAGTTGTGTTTTGGTCCGGTCGCTACCGCTCGCGGTTCTGTATTCCCAGCCTATTGACAGACATTCTCGGTTTGGAATAGAAGCATAACAGTCCCAACGCCCCAATTTGCCCTGCGGTCTAAGGAGGCCACATCATGTCTGGTGAGCAACCCGCCCCGGAACCTTCGAGAATCCAAACTGAACAGGCGCTGAGACAAATGAATGACGAGTGGGTTAAAGCGTTGGTCAGGGCCGACGCCGCGACGCTGGATCGCATTATGGCCGACGATTTTTTCTTTGCTTATCCGATGGAGGGTGATGATAAGTCACAGTTCATCGGCGATGTCGCTCGGGTGATGTAAAGGTCGAATCCCTTACCCGTGAGAACGTCAGCGTCCGTATCTGGGGAAGCACCGCGGTACTAACGGCAAAGGATTCAGCAAAGTGGTATTACAAGGGACGAGACTTTAGCGGACACTACAAAATCATTCACATCTATTCCTTGCGCGACGACCGCTGGCAACTCGTCTCTGTTCAGGCCTGCCCGATGACATGAAAGTCGGGAGTCAGAAGTAGACTCCCGATTTAAGACTCCCCGACTCGGGACTTTGCGGCAAGTTTCTCAAGCCAGGAGGAGTTGCTTTGCATTAGCGGCAGGAAAGCTTCGCTCGGAACCGTCGTTTCGACGTGCATGTTGTCGTCAGTATTGATGACTGCCCCGGCCGTAGCCGGAGCAAGTTGCTTTTCGTCGCAGACGTACCACGATTTAACGTCGGTATCATTCATCAAGCCTACTTTGGCCAGCGCCGCAGCAGTTCTCGGATCTTGCATTCGCTCGGCTATTCGATTCAGATTCAGTGGCACCTTGCTACCTACCAGAATCAAGTCCTTGCCTTTAGCCGCGCCATTAACCCGAAACACCATTACGTGCGGAAACACCTTCCGGTAGGTGGCGAGAATGGATCGCAGGCTCTCGGTGGAGAGCTGGTAGAGCTGTATCCACTGAACAAACACGCCGCTATCTGTCAGGCCGCCGCGACCCAGCTCAAAAAACTCCTGAGTAAACAGGTTCGCCACTCCCGGCACCCAGGGATGGCTTGGCTCGCTGACAATCATGTCGTATCGCGTTTTGGTGACGCGCAAGTAGGTCCTGGCGTCGTCATGATCACACGAAGCCTGGGATCAGTTAGAGGCCGATGGTTGACGTGTTCGAAATAGGAGGCGGCCTCGACGGTCGCCGGCTCGAGCTCCACACAGTCGAGCGCACCGAGGGGCGATTGCAACATTGCTCCGGCGCTTACTCCGGAAGCAAAACCAACCACCATACCGTTTTTGATATTCGGCGCGAGCAACAAGGGCATCTGTCCGAGCATTACCTGTGTCGGCATATCTTCGCTATCTGAAGCATTCGTGCGTCCGTTAATAGCCAGCGACGTGATGCCCCAGTCTTTGCGCACCGAAACTGTGGAAGCTTCCTTATACATTAATAACTCTGGGTTTTGCGGACCCGGTTTTGAATCTGAAGTTACGCCATCGCGGCGGGCAAGCACGCGAATAAGGCTGTCGTATGCTCCGATGGAGAGGTTCTCTAAATTCATCCTGGGCGCGAAAACAAATAACAGAACTATGAGCAATGCGGCCACTCCGAGACCGGAGCCGCGCGGCAGCTCCTGATTAGAGTTGCGGCCGCGAGGTTGATAAGCAAGGCCAGCCACCAGGAGGCAAAGCGCGGCGGCGAAGAGGATCGTGTATTTGGTGCTCGTTATCGGAATCAAGATGAACCCGGCAGAAAGCTCCGGCAATGGCCCCGATGGTGTTGACCGCGTAACTACGACCCACAAGTTGGACCGAAGTTGACGAATGCTCTTTGCTGGCCCAAATGAGTACGAGCGGCATAACGGTTCCCATTGAGAACGCCGGCAGCAGAATCAGCGATCCGGCTGCGAATATCTGCAACAGCAGCAGGCCACCCCAGCTACCGACGTTAAACCGCAACCCGGTATTCACCAAAAGCAACGGGATGACATTAATGATCGCCAGACTCAGATAGAGACTGCCGGCCGTGACCAATTCAACTGTGAGAATGGTGAACCGCAAGTTTTCAAAATAACGCTTCCGCCCAATCAAATAAGACCCGGCCGACATTCCTACCAGGAACAACGACACCACGATCGTGAACGCATAAGTGCTGGACCCAATGATCGTCGTTAGCACTCGCGTCCAGGCCACCTGCGCACTGATGGTCACGAACCCAGAAACGAAGGCGCAGAACAACCAGAATCGCGGTCCCCCAACGTCCTGATCGTTTGCAATGCCATCCTGCTCTCTGTGCGATAACGACTCCTCTTTCGGTCCCGCTGCCGTCTGGCCCTCTGTTCCCGTGCCGTCGAGTACTCGGTCAACAAAGATCGTAACGATGCCAATGACTATGTTGATGGCCGCCGCCGTGTAGATTGTGGCGCGCACCCCCAAAGTAGGCAGCAGGAAAAATCCCGCGGCAATAGTCCCGCAGATAGCTCCGACAAGATTGCGCGTGTACAGACGCGTGACCGAAGTGGATTTGAATCCTGGCGAACGTATCAAAGCAGCTGACAGAACCGGCAAGGTGGCGCCCATAAGTGTCGTGGGAACTAGTAGCAGCAGAGACGAAAGGGCAAACCGCCATACGCTGAAGGCAAACGGGCCCGGCTGGAACTGCTGCCAGATCAAGGCATAGATATTGTCGACCCAACTAAAGAGAAATGGCACTGAAATGGCGTATAGCGCAATCCCTATTTCGATTAGCCCGTAGGCGCGAATTGGCCGCTTAATTCTGGCGGCGAATCGACCAGCCAACGCGCTACCTAGCGCGAGTCCTCCCATAAACGCCGCCAGCACCGTACTGACTGCAAGCGTAGTCGCGCCAAAGACTAAGCCAAGCATGCGCGCCCAGAGCACCTCGTAGATCAATCCAGTCGCCCCTGAAAGAACGAAGCAGACGCCGATCAACGACAAACCTTTCACCGAGTAAAACGGGATCGCAGGCGGCTTGACGGCCCGTTGAACAGTAGCCATAGAGTTCTTTGCGCCCAAAGAAATCCGGTGTGTCGGAGGCGTGAATAACAGTTTAGCCCTTGTGGGATCGGGATTTCCGGAAATTTTACGGCTAACCCCCGGACCAGTCATTTCTTCAGAGATATATCACGTAGGAACTGCGCCAAACTCTTGCCGGGATAGAACCTGGCGCGGCCGTCGTAAGCAGGATTGAGTAGTCGTCGCCTGAAACGGACCGGGAGCGCTGGGCAGCTTCGATTTCCGCGGACGATGAGGCGAGATCGGGGCGTACGAGCGCCAGGCGCCGCAGGCACCGGTACAGATGTTCCAGTCCTGAACCGGAAGAGCCGACCTCGGTGCCGAGAATCAGACGCACCTCAGCACCCTCGTCGATAAAGTGCTTCAAGTGAGAAGCTGCGCGAATAACACCCCGCTCGAAGCGCGCCTCGAAACTTCCTAACTCTGATTTGGGCACTGGCCTGGTATCGAGAATGATGGTGATGCGGCGCTCCTCTTCTGACGTGAATTCGCGCACTGTGAGGCGCCGCGCACGAGCCGTGGCTTTCCAATCGATATGGCGCAGATCATCCTGGGCCTGGTAATCGCGAAGGGAGAAAAGATCGTGGCCGACACCACGGCGCATGGATGCCATGCGTCCGGCATACATCGGCAGCAGATGTAACTCGTCCCCGATTGGTTCTGGTTTCGGATAGACCACGATATCGACGTTTCGCGCTTTGAGTCGCCGCCGTCTGCGTACGAATCCAAACGGAAAGCGCGTGGAGAGTTCGAAGCCATTGATGAACACGTAGCCACGCCGGGGGAAGAGTTGCTCCACTCGCTGCTCTGCGGCGGCCCCATGAGGTATGTAAGTAAAATAAGCTAGAGGACGTTTGTGATGCTCCTTTCGTTTCAGTTTGCGCTTCCTGGCTGCTTGGGAACTCATTGGTCCTCGCGCTTCTACCAGAATTGAGAAGGAGGGCACGACGTGCTTTGTGTTTCGCAGAGTCACTATCACCGGAGCAGGTTCGCCCGCAAAAATGTGATCGGGAAAGCGTGCCGAGACTACCAGCTCCCGCAGTGACGTTTTGGCAGCGACCCATCCCACGAATAGTGTGGAACAAAGTAGAGCGAAAACCAGAAACAGCAAGTTGTTTCCGGTGTTCCAGGCAGCCAGACCGACAATGGATACGATAGCAAGGAAGATCGCTCCCCCGGTCGTTACTTCAATGGGCAGATCAAGTCCGGCCATCTCCAGACGAGCTGAACGAGCGAGGGGGGGGACGATGAAAACGAGGATCAATCCGGCGATGATCAGCGACAGGAATGCACCTAGGGTAGTGACGCGGTTATCATTAGTCTGCCGGGCGAGAAGTGATATTAGTGCGGCGGCCAGGCCGGCGAGAACAAGTAGGGTCCCGAGGAACGCATTGCGCCACCTTGAGAAGAATGAAGGATGAGGGATAAAGGATGAAAATCGACGGCGTCCCTGGCCGTTTACCTGCCGGTTCATTTTCATCCTTCCTAGAGCGGGACGCTGACCGTTTTCATGATCTCTCGCAGAACGGCTTCCGCTTCCTCACTGCGTCGCAGGGCGGAAGCATAGCGCGAACTAACGAGAATCCGGTGGGCAAAGACTGGTACCACGAGTCGCTTGATGTCGTCAGGAATGCAGTAGGATCGTTCCTCGGTGAGGGCCAGCGCCTGGGCCGCCCGGAACAGTGACAGGCTGCCGCGAGGGCTAACGCCGAGATCGAGCATCTCGGAATCCCGTGTGGCTGCAACGATGCTCATCAAGTATTCGACCAGCGCGTCATCGACGGCAACCGCGGAAACGCTGCGTTGCAGTTCCATTACTTCCTCCGCAGACATCACGGGGATCAGATCGTTAAGAGGATCGGCGCGCTCGCGATCGCGAAGGATTTGTTTCTCGTCTCGGAGATCGGGATAACCTATTCTCAGCCGCAGCATGAAGCGATCGAGCTGAGATTCTGGTAGGGGATATGTCCCATGATGCTCGATGGGGTTCTGCGTTGCTACCACAATAAAAGGCGCAGGCAGCGGATGCGTTACTCCTTCAACCGTGACCTGCCTTTCGGCCATTGCCTCCAAAAGTGCCGACTGCGTCTTCGGCGTCGTTCTGTTGATTTCGTCGGCCAAGACGACATTGGCGAAAACCGGGCCCGGTTTCCATTCGAATAAACCGGAATGTTGCTTATAGACGGATAACCCGATCACGTCTGAAGGTAGAAGGTCCGAAGTAAACTGTATGCGTTGAAAGCTGCAGTCGAGAGCTCGTGCAAGAGCCTGGGCCAGGGTAGTTTTGCCCACGCCGGGTACGTCTTCAATCAGCAGGTGCCCACCGGCAATCAAAGTAACTATGGCCAGGCGAACGGCTTCCGGTTTACCTCGTATGACCGTCTCGACTGCTCGCTGCAGTCTGTCGATTCCGTCGACGGCATCGGAGGCTACTAACGGACCTTGCCCGTCCACTGGTTGCAGACGTCTCATCATTATTGTTTCGTAGCTCCAGAACTCAGCATTTATTCTACATGCTAAAGTTGACTGCCGCACGTTTAAAGTTTGGTTCGTAGTGATAGACAATCGGGCGGTAGCCTGACTGTCAAGGAGAGCAAGGCGGACCGCGTCCCCGGTCTAGATTCGCAGCCATTGACCCTTGAATTGACAATTCAAGCCCAGCAATTCCCCCAGCCCTTTGGGGTTTTCACAGCCTCCACTGCTCTCGATTCTGTAATAAGTCTCGCGCGGCTGTTGTTCCTCAGCATCGACCGCATCTTGACGGACCCCCTTCTTAACAGTCGGGCTACTGCCCCAGTGCCCTATTGGGTGGCAAAGTGACGGTTGTGCCTCCTTATAGTAGACTAACCCTATTCCACAACATTGCGCGGTCTCCGGCGCGCAAGGAATCCCGGAACCTAAGACCGGATGGAACGTGTAATGACGGCGAGGGCTACCATGAAATCAAATTATACAAATCGCAATCGAGAGCGAGGCTTTTCGCTTATCGAACTAATGATCGTGATTGCCATCATTGGCATTTTGATCGCTGTGGGGGTGACCGGATGGCGAGCTGCAGTTCGCGCCGCAAACGAAGCCGCAGCCATTAAGACTCTCAGAACAGTCGCGGAGCAGCAGATGCTTTATTACAACGCGCACCAGCGCTCCAGCTTTGGCTCCTTTGAAGAAATGCTGAAAGAGAATCTGCTTGACACCCGCTTCGGGGGCACGACACCCGTGGTCGATGGGTACGTTTACACCATGAGGGCGATCCCGAAATCTACAACCACGCAGGCCGGGTTCGCAGTCAATGCCGACCCACAAGTATCCGACGGTGTAGGCGCAACGGGGAAGAACCACTTCTACATGGACTCAGAAACCAACACGATTCACGTTAACGAAACCCAACCAGCGACAGCCACCGATCCGCCTATTGGGCAGTAACGCAAGCTACTGAATCGTAACGTATAGGGCATCAGAGAGCGCTTTTAGGCGCTCTCTTTCCTTTTAGTAACTCTTAGTTAATTCAACCGCCGTAACCATTCACGAAATTCCACGAACCAACACGAATCTTGGTGTCAGTTCGTGTCATTTCGTGGATCGTGTTTTGGCATTAGGTAGAGTTAGGATCATGGCCACCAATCGCCAGTCAGCCTGAGACGCCGAAGGCCGTCCTCGTCGCGGACTAATTCGGCGCCGGTCACCCCACGAACACCTTCTGCAACAGCCTTTGCGAGGGTTTCGACGTGACCATACTGCTGTAGTAGGGAACATGTATCATCAATAGCGGGAGGTCTGAAGGTCCATGTCTGAGAAACAAGTAATTCGTTGTCCCTCGTGCGGCGCGAATAATCGGGTCGATCCGGAAAGAATTGCGCAAGGGAATGAAGCAGTCTGCGCTCGGTGTAAGAAACCTCTGCCGGTTTCCAGTAAGCCGGTGACCGTCACCGATGCCACTTTTGCGCCCGAGGTCGAGCGTTCGACTTTGCCCGTATTGCTTGATTTGTGGGCGCCGTGGTGTGGGCCCTGCCGGATGATCGCGCCAGTGTTGGAAGAGTTGGCGACGGAGATGGCGGGACGTGTGCGAATAGCAAAACTAAATATCGACGAGAATCAGGCGACGGCGGCGCGCTTTAACGTGCGCACCATTCCCACCTTGCTGATCCTCAAGTCCGGCCGAGAGGTCGACCGCCTTGTCGGTGTGTTGCCTAAGTCGGAGATCATACGACGTCTGGAACGAGCCTTGGGATCAGTCGACAGCAAACAGCAGGCAGGAGGGGCACAGTAGGCTGACGGCAGGTGAAACCGATCCCAATTCCCTGGTAATTGCTTCAGCCTCCTGCCTCCTGCCGTTAGTGGTCCGTTTCCTCGTTGAGTTTTTTCAGGCGATAGCGAAATTGGTCGCGCGTCAAACCCAGCAGGTCAGCCGCCCGCGTCTGGTTGCCACTGGCTTGCGTCAGCGCTTGCTTGAGAAGGGAGGTCTCCACCTCGCTGAGGGAGATACCTCCGCTCGGGATTGGCCGTCGGCTTCTGGCCGGGGCCATTCATGATGGTGACAAGGTGATTGTGGATTGGAAGGACGGCAAGTTCACGTTCTCGACCCAACGAACCGGACGCGCGGCGGCCGTAAGTACTGGCGGCTAGAGCTTTGAAGAGTAACTGAGACGGGGCGCAGTTTCGCGGTGTCAGTGCGCGTAAACCGTGGCAAATCGCAAAGCAACGAGGCAGCTGTGCAGCGTTTGCAGACTTGGACTGCCACGGTGTGGACCCAAGAAGGAGGCAAACAAATGATTCTCTTCACAAGTAGCTGGTGGGCTCTGGCCCTGCGCGGCCTCGCGGCCATTATCTTCGGCATACTGGCCTTCATTTGGCCAGGGATCACCTTGGTGTCATAGGTCGTTCTCTTCGGCGCTTACGCACTTGTCGATGGCGCTTTTGCAATTGTCGCCGGCATCAGGACAACGCGCGAAAATAAACGCTGGTGGCTTTTGCTTATTGAAGGCATTCTCGGTATCTTCGCGGGCGTGCTGGCGCTCGTAGTCCCGGGAATTACCGCGCTCTTCTTGCTCGTACTCATCGCATCATGGGCGATCGTGACCGGCGCATTCGAGATTGCCGCTGCGATTCAAATGCGCAAGCAGATTACGGGCGAATGGATCCTGGCCCTGAGCGGTGTCGCTTCCATCCTCTTTGGATTGGCTCTACTTATCAATCCTGCCGTTGGGGCGCTAGCGGTGGTCTGGATTATTGGAGCTTACGCGATCGTCTTCGGCGTGTTGCTGGTGGCTCGCGGATTCAAGCTGCTGGGCCTGAGACGTTCACTTCATCAGATGACCCCGCGGACTGTTTGAATGCTTCCACCCCAGCGGGGCTGCCCCGCTGGGGTGGAGATGTCGTTGAGGGACAACTAAGAGGGTGGTCCAATCGACAAAGATCTATAGTGCATGAACAAAGAATGAGGAGGATGACATGATCGGCAGAAGATTTGTGATCGGAAATAGACATGTCGTGCTGACGCGACCTGGCATCTTGTCGGCGCTTATGGGGTTGGTCTTATTTCTCGGTGCTGCCTGCAACCGGCAGGATCCATCATCCGTGCGCTTAGCATCAGACTCCGAGGCGGCAGTTGCCAACCCTCCCATAAACAATCCTCCGGCCGGCACGGCTGCTCCGGGAATATCTTATGCCGATGTCGTCAGCCGGGTTTCGCCAGCGGTAATAACGATTCACTCACAAATGCGCGTGCGCGCGCCCGAACAGTATCCGTTTATGGACGATCCGATTTTCCGAGAGTTCTTCGGAGACCGCGGCCGGCGACCTCAACAGCCTCCGCAAAGACGAACGGGGCTTGGCTCAGGCGTAATCGTTAGCGCTGATGGTTACATTCTTACCAATCATCACGTCGTGGACGGCGCGGAGCAGATCAAAATCGACATGAACGATAACCGCACCCTTGACGCCAGGCTGGTAGGCTCTGATCCGCCGAGCGATCTGGCAGTGCTGAAAGTCGAAGCCTCCAATTTGCCCATGTTGACGCTGGGCGACTCGGAGCGCGTGCGCGTCGGCGATGTAGTGCTTGCCATTGGCAACCCGCTAGGGATTGGACAGACTGTGACTATGGGCATCATCAGCGCCAAGGGACGCCAAACAGGGTTGAGCAGCGGCAGCTTTGAAGATTTTTTGCAAACAGACGCGCCCATCAATCAAGGAAATTCAGGCGGAGCGCTGATAAGTACGAACAGCGAATTAATAGGCATCAATTCACAAATCCTTTCGCCATCGGGAGGAAGCATCGGCATTGGCTTTGCGATTCCTTCAAACATGGCCCGCACGGTAATGGACACGCTGGTGAGAACAGGCAAGGTTCGTCGCGGCCAGCTTGGTATAACCGTGCAAAAGGTCACTTCCGAAGTAGCCGAGAAGCTCAAACTGAGAGATCAGCGCGGAATTTTAGTGGCCCAGGTGCAACCAGGCGCCGCCGCAGACCGAGGGGGAATTCGGCAGGGGGACATCATCACAGCCTTCAATGGTGTTGAAGTAAACGATCCCAACGTTTTCCGGAATCTTGTGGCGGGCACAGGGCCCGGTACGGAAGTGACATTGACGATCCGCCGTGACGGTCGCGAACAGCAGGTGCGCGCCACACTGGGAGAATTCACACCGCAAGTTCAGCAGCAAGAGCGGTGAGCGGAGGTGTTCAAAGCCCGCTCGGACGCCAGGTGCTGCGAACATGTCACTCAAACGTGCGGACAGTGGATAGGAAGAAGTAACTACTCGCTGAGCAAGATAGTCTGCTGAGTACGTTGACTGGTGAACTCAGGAGGAATCGTAAGTCCGGCGCGCTGGGACGGAATTCAGCTCGTCTGTTTCGATGGTATAGGCCGTAAGCTGATGACCGTAAACGCAGCCGGTATCCAGACCGAGTGCCATCCTCCCGCGCCGGGGATCTGAAGCTGGCCAATGGCCGAACAGCACGACCTTTTCGCCGTCATAAACGTCGTACCAGGGCGTCCCGTCCTTGCTCTCGCGATCTTCTCCCAAAGTTCGTATTTGAGTTAAATCTTCCGTCGTCTGAGAATGCAGTTCCACGTTTGGGCGCAAGCCGGCATGAACCACGAGGTGACTTCCCAAATCGATCATGAATGGCAGGCTGTTGAGATATGGTGTAAAGCGATCTTTGTCCGCCTTTAGCTCCCTGTGCGCTTCCTTCTGCGAGGCCTTGAGTTCCACTTCTTCGCCATTCCAGAGCCGGCGCAATGCCAGATCGTGATTACCGATCACGGTTGAGAATCTTGAGTCTTTCATGAAGAGCTCCAGGACTTCGCGGTTTTTCGGTCCTTTCGTGACGAGATCGCCAACCGACACTATCCGGTCACTCACTCCGAAATTTAACTGATTCAACAAGTCCATCAATTCATCGTAACAGCCATGAATGTCGCCGACGACGATAGTGCGTGACTCCATCTAACCTCCCAATTGCCCGTTAGCCCAACTCAACTTTAAATTAACAATTCAAGATTCCAGAATTCGCAGGTTGGGAAGGTGGGCAAAGCGCAGCGCGCCCCCGCTCCAGCGTAGCGCCATTAACGTTAGTTTTCTTCAGGACTACATTGAACCGAGTCTGCATTAAGGAGTCCGCGGTTTTCTAGCCAGCGAGAGACGCTACGCTGGAGCGGGGGCGCGCTGCGCTTTGGCCCACCTTCCCAACCTGCAAATTTCCAGTGCTTGAAAAGGCAATTCAAGTTTGAGCGCTCGAGCATCTTGAGCGGGGGTCCACCTTCCCCACCTGCAAATTTGCTGAACTCCGATTGTTGGCTCTAAGGTTGAGTTGACAATGGATCTGGAGTGCGGTGCTAAGCTTTGCCCGTATTTCCAACCTGCAAATACTTTGCTGAATTTCCTGCAAATCACCATCATACTTCCTTCGGTTTTCACGCTGCCTATGCCCTACCGGCCGCCAACTTCTTCGGGCTTTATTTCCCTCGCTCGTACAAATGACTCCAGGACACCCTCCTCTCCCAGGATCTTGTCCCATTTTTTGCTGTTTAGTATCACCTTCGCCAGCGAGGCCGTGGGCATGTGCTGCTCGACACCCACCAAGAGAGCCAGCAGTTCCTCCATTCCGGGATTATGACCAACTAGCAATACAGATTTCCGGTCGTCCTCAATTTGCGATGTGATTTCAAGCAGCCGCGTGGGGCTTGCTTCGTACACACGCTGGTCAAAACGCAGTTCAGGCGAACGCCGGGCAGCACGCAGGACAAGATCAATGGTCTGTCGAGCGCGTACCGCCGGGGAACTGATCACTAGATCTATGGTAATATTCTGCTTTGCTATGAATTTCCCCACCACTTCGGCCGCTTTTCGTCCACGGTCGTTGAGAGGTCGTTCAAAGTCGGGAAGAGAGGAGTCCTTC
>Ga0136614_10001729_pt1 | contig 13088 bp, 9 predicted proteins | sample AntDrymUQ2792106_2_FD_106643 | JGI IMG/M metagenome (GOLD analysis project Ga0136614, IMG submission 106643) | Polar desert sand microbial communities from Dry Valleys, Antarctica - metaG UQ279 (21.06) | ecosystem: Environmental > Terrestrial > Soil > Desert | place: Antarctica: Dry Valley...
AGTCTAACTTAGATGTGAAAAATCCGGCAAATAGACCTGCGGGGCGGCAAGCGAGAGATCAACGCCCGCAAGCTTCATGCGGGCATATAACCGTCCGATGACCGGGGCTCCGGTAGCATTCTTGTAATAGACCCAACCGTTACACTTGCGAGCGAGCGGTCTCAGCCCGGTGCGCATCGAAGGGATCAAGGACCCCGAGGGGATCAAGGCACTCATCGACGGGGCGATCGAGCGCTGGCGCCCGCGTTCGGCGGCGCGCTGAAGAAGGTATCCACAGATCCATTAGTACATCTTTGTGGATAACGTGTGGCGCGCGTTCCGCCATGGGGATCACCGGTGGTTGGTCAATCGTTCGGCAGCGGTTACGTACCGCGCTCACCGGGCGACCGCCCGCAACCACGAGCTCGGCCACGAATGGCCGTGTCCCGGTGCGCTCGCCCGCGGAACTCTTAGCCCAGCCGGAGCGTCTGGCGCGCCTCCAAGCCATCGAGGCGTTGACGCGCGTGACCCCCGCCCATTTCGAGGTGCTCTACCGAAGCGCGCTCTCGAACTACGCGAGCTACGTGCAACAACTCCCCGCCTCCGAAGCGCATCACCATGCGGCGCTTGGGGGTTTGCTGGACCACGGGTTGGAGGCGGCGGTCTTCGCCTTGAAGCTCCGGCGGGGCCATCTTCTCCCCCCGGGTGTGCCGACCGAGCTCATCGACGCGCAAGCCGATCTCTGGAGCTACGCCTGCTTCACGGCGGTCTTGCTCCATGACATCGGCAAGCCGGCCGTGGACCAGGTGGTCACGCTCTTCGATAAGCGCGGCGGCGAGCTTGGCCCCTGGGACCCCTGGTCCGGTCCGATGCAGGCCCAGACCTATGAGGCGCGGTTTGTACCTAACCGCAATTACCAAATGCATCAGCGCGCCGCGCCGTTGCTCGCGCGCCTCATCGTGCCCCCCGAGGGGTTTTGCTGGTTGGCCTCCGAGCGCGAGGTCCTAGCCGCCTGGCTCGCCGTGATCTCGGGGATGCCGGAGGATGTAGGCCCCCTGGGGCAGATCGTCGAGGAGGCCGACCGGCTCTCGACGGCCGCGGATCTCACGGGAGGTCTCACCCGTCAGACCCCGACCGCCCGCGTCCGACCACTGCATGAGCGTCTGGTCACGGGACTTCGCTATTTAATAGACAGAGGGGTGCGCTCCAGCTTAACCGTCCAGACGCAGCGGGCTGGCTCGTGGGTGAGGATCTCTGGCTGGTCGTCAAAACCGCGCTCGATGCCTTACGGGCCCACCTGCTCCAGGAAGGCCAAAGCGGGATCCCCGTAGACAACCGGCGGCTGATGGACGAGTTGCAACAGCGGAGCGTGCTCATTCCCAACGGTGACCGCGCGGTCTGGTCAGCACGGATCATCTTGGGCGAGTGGCAACAGGATCTCACGCTCTTGCGGTTTCCGGTTTCACGCCTCTGGCCCGATTCGGCGATCCGCCCAGACACCTGCCAGGGCACAATCCAGCCATTGGCCGGCACTGACATTTCCGAAGCGCCCGAAACGCCCCCGGCGGCCTCTCAAAGCGTCATGGATAAACCACCCCCTCGGGTGATGCCCGCGCCGGCCTCGCCGAGACCGCCAGCACGCGCCGTCGAACCCCCCGGATCGGTGACGGTGGTTGTCGCGCCGACTTTACCCGTCGCGACGATCACCGAGGCACTGGCATTGGGGAAGCCTGTGGACCTGGGACAAGCGTTCCTCGCCTGGCTCAAAGCGGGGCTCGTAAGCGGCGAGCTCCCCATCAACACCGTCCATGCCCGCGTGCACCGAGTGCGAGAAGGTGTGCTGCTCGTGAGCCCCGGGATCTTCCGGGATTATGGGATTGCGGTGCAGGCCCCCTGGGCCAGCATCCAGAAGCGCTTCCAGAAGCTCCGTCTCCACCGCAAGACGCCCGAGGGCTTCAATATCTGGAATTACACGGTCGTCGGCGAACGCCGTACCCGCGAGCTCAAGGGCATCGTCCTCGATGACCCCGAAAAGGTGTTCGGGCCTGGGGTGACGCTGCCGCCACCAAACACCCACGTGGTGCTGGTGCAAGGGAAGAAAGGGTGAAGGGAAAGGGCAGCAGCAAGGCAGCAAGAGCTCCTCAAGGGGCTATTGAAGAGGAATGGTTCTCCAACGGTAAAGGCCTTACCCCGGAAAGCTGCCGTAACCAAGTTGCGGCAAGGGTTGAATGCGTGATCTTGGTGCAAACTGTGGCTGATAGTGGGAACCGGTAGTGGATCTCGGCACTTGTGATCGTCAACCCCGGAAGTGGTCGTGGTCGTGCCCGTGACGGTTACTTTAGCGAGTTTTGTCATCTATCTGCTGGACCGCAACCATACCCAGTATTTTTCTCCAAATTCATCCATTGTCAGCTGCAGTCACCGCATCCGTGGCTGTCCAATCCCGTAGAGTCAAAAAATCCCTCAGACGTAGCCAGCAGTGGTCGGGAAAAATTGGATGGGTGGATAATGAAAGAGCTGCTCTACACTAAGGTGACTTGGGAAGGGGCAGACAAACATGAGCAGAAGACCGAAGAAGCCGCCTCCAGCAACTCACGGTTGGCCTCGTGAAATGCGTGGAGTCTCTCCTCGGCGCTAGGTTTAGGCAGATTACCTATCAGTCGCCGGACGCATCCGCAGCTGCTGTAACGACTTTCGAGAAACCGCTGTTCCTCCACTTTATCCTTGAACACGAAAAATATGCCCGGCGCTACGGCGATGGGTTCCACATCCAGAACAGACAACAGGTAGTCCCGCATCTCCTCTTGGGTGTAGAACTTCTGGAAAGTTCCCCTGCGCGTCAGAACGCCGTCGCCACAAAGTTCACCCCTGTATTGGACTTTTCCTGCCGGGATAACCGCCACAGAGAGCGCTGTTCGCGAGAGAGAGAAGGCATCCTGTAGCGCGTTTGCCCGTTCGTTCGGATTTTCAATCACGTTGAGGACGAAACCGATATTCACGATATCCGATGGCGTTTTCGGTGAATCTGGCTGGAAGTATGGATCCCATCCGGCAGCCGGAACGCCGTTGGCTTCGAGCAGGCGTAGGTCGTCTCCCTTCCCGCAGCCGTAATCGAAAACAGATCGAGAGCCGTCCAAGAATCCGTGGCGGACGAGCGCCCGCATTGGCGTCGAGAAGCCGTATCGGGTGATCGCGGTTCTGTGGCGTTTAATTTTGTCAACGTCGTTATCGACCGTTGTCTCGGTCGGTGTCGCAGTCTCCACAATGTGTCCATTGACTCGAACCGAGGCGGCTTCAAGTCGTTGTTGCCATTGTTTCTTGTAGCCAATCTTGGTCGGCTCCGAAAATAGCCCGCGTGCCTCCAGTGCCTCGGTCAATTGGGCGAATTCGCGCCATCGAGGGTGGTCAGGTGGGAGCAGCAGTTCCTTGCGATGGAGAATCGGTGGGTTGCCGTTCCTCCCAAAGTGGCGTTTCCTGATGCTGCCGTCAGCAAGTACAAACCAAGACGTTACGAGTTCAGGAAACGGCGAATCATCAAAGTCCTGATACGAAAGCAGGGAGAGGACTATGCCCGTATTCTCGTCGAACTTGATGACGTTGAAGTCGCGTTCCGGGATTGTCTCGGCCGCTGAAGCGATATGTTCCGCTCTTTCCCTCCATGACCGAGGAAGCTGAGACATCGCGCATATGTGGACGTACAGATCGCCGGCGACGCGTTTACCGAGGCTAATCCTCGTCTTTTCCATCGGTCGATCTTCTCAATTGATTGACGATTTTTTATAGAGGCGATTGGTCCAGTAGGCCTGAATGACTTCCGCGAGATGCTCCGAATGATCTTCGCCCATAAACGGGACCTGCGCTAGTATTGGCGCTCCTTGGCCGGTGAGTTTGGCGGCTAGATGCCCGCGACCGAGCAAATCCTCTCCTCCCGCTTCGTCCAAGATGATCTTGGAGTTCCGTTCGTCGGCGACCTTGAGGGCGAGACGATTTCCCAAGTTCGCCCGTAATTGAACGGGGATGGCATCCTTGTCTGGACGCTGGGCGATGAGAAAAAGGTGAATGCCTGCCGCACGGCTCTTTACACCCAATTTGCTGACCGACTCCGTCACGGCGTCCCTGTACTCTTTCATGAGCATCCAGTCCGTCATCTCGTCGTGGAACAGGCAGATGAATGGCATACTTTGGTCGGGAGGCACTTTCTGGTTGTATTGTGATAGTTTCTTAGCCCTGACCTCGCGGAAAACTTCGTAACGGCGGTCCATCTCGCTTACCAATTCCGCCAGAGTCCGCACCGCCGTCTCTTGATCGGTAATGATACCGCCGTTGAGATGCGGCATGTCCTGCAACCAGAAATAGTCGACGCCGCTCTTGGGGTCGATCATGAAGATACGGAGATTCTCAGGCGAGTTGGTCGCGCAGAGTTCGAGAAGCATGTTTTGAATCATTACGCCTTTGCCGCTGCCCGACTCTCCGCCGATCAGGCAATGTGGCGCGTGTTCGGGTTGACCTGCAAACTCACCTAGCAAATTGAGGTAAAGTAACGAGCCGTTGTCCTCGCGCTCACCCAACAGAAGACTCAAATTGCTTTCTGGGGAGGTGTCTGGAAGATCCCGTCGTGCCCATAGACCCCCCATTGGGAGGATGATGCGCTTGGGGCGCTTCACCATGATGACCACTTCACCAAGGCCGGCCATCACATGTATTACATCTATGCTATGGGACGTCTTGAGTTCCACCTGTCGCTTTTTGACCTTGTCGACGGTAAGACGGTCGCTGCCTTCTAGTCGAATGAGGCCAGCATTCGGAGTAAGACGGATGCCGATCACCTTAGCATCCAAATCGTAACTCCGCAAGGCTTTGCGAAGACGCGCCGTCATTTCGTTGAGCCAAGCCATTGATTCTGGATCTTCCACCGAGGATGCCCGTTTCGCGATGACTTCTTGAACCGGCGCCGGGAATGATCCTTTATGTCCAGCATGCATGTCGGTGGTGCGAGTGTCTTTACTGACGGGAGCGATCTCCGAGAAGGGTCCGCCCTTTTTATCTGGCGTGGAGGATTCTTCCGTGAGTATCTCCGATAAACCGGTTCGGGTATCCGTGTCTGAAGATTCAGTTTCTTTTTGCGTAAGTCCACTTTGTGCATCACTCGACGACCACCGCTGCCCGCAATCCAGCGTAGCCGTTTCGATGTCTCCCAGGAAACGCAGCATTTGTGCTGTTTCATGCCGATTAAAACCGAGAATGATCTGTCCCACCGGCATATCGTCGTTATCGTCATCCAGACCATCAATCGGGATATCACGGTCGTACACGAAAATGTAGATACCACCTCTGATGCGAACCGGGATGCGTCCCTCGCGTACCGCATTAATCCATTGTTTCACTGGGTGGCCGAAACAATCGTCACGAGAATCGGCTCTTTCGAACATGAGATCGGCAAGTCTGTGAAGCCATATATCTCGCTCAAGAGGTCGAGTTGTGGCGACAAAGTGGTTCTGAAACGTCTCAACTGTGTTCGCAAGCTGCTTGCGTGCTTTGCCAAGGCTGTTGCGCCAGTCCATTTGAGATACGAACTTGCTTTCGGCAACAATGACGTCAAGCACCCAGTTCGACCCGTCGAGATTTGGTATCACCGCCAACAAGTCCGCGACCTTGCCCTCACAGTGCCCGAGCCAACGGGCGTAGTCATCCAGGAAAAACCAGGTCGGTTTGGTCTGGCCCGTATGGAACGTCTGCTCAATGCAATTGCGCGTAAGCACCAGTCCCTGCAGTTCTAAAGCGTTCTTTTCGTTTTGCGCCGCTCGCAGGAGTATCTGGCCAGATATCTCGGCGGCATGCTGAGTGCAGCGCTCCATGATTACATCCTACTTGGCCGTCCGTAAGCGTTGGATCGATCAACAGAAGCTGATCCCTAAGAATCGTTTTAATCGATTGAGAGGGCGCTCGGCTCGACACGATCAGCTTATGATCTGATCCTGGATTGGTTAGGTAGCGAATGATGCGGATGCCGTTACTCTCCAACAGTCTTCGATCAACGATTGAATCGTAATTCACGACCCAGTCACCCATTGAATGGGCTTGATCGAGGATACCTTTGACTTTGCTCTGACTGTAAGCGATTCGTTTCAAGGGCAGGTGATGGGCGTTCAGATCCACGCCGCGATGACCTGTCAGGTAGTCATGGATGAGATCGACATAAGTCTGACACGGTTCGGGAAGACAGGGCGGCGTTAGATAGACGGCGGATGCCTGCTCCCTCGGATCGAATGGGCTTTGTTTCGACCATTTGGGAGGCTGATGCGTACGAATGTCCGGAAACTCGCTGACTTCTACCTTCTTCCAAATCAGGTCCGCATGACGGGAGAGCACATCCTGGAGAAAGACGATGTCCGAGGGAGCCGACCTGCCGTTGAAATCGTGGATGCCATTGAATCCGACACGCAGGCGCGAGAGAAAGCTGCGGGTTGCTTCGCTGGTCAACACGGCGTCCATTTCACCGCCGATCACGGCGTTCTGTTGAGCGTAGACCATCCTGAGTCTGGAGGATTGATCATGCGTCAGTATCAGATCGCATCTAAGATCCGGTTCTGACTCAATCTTGCGTCCGAGTTTCTCGGTAAGCAGGCGAGGCAAGTCACGTGATTCCGAGTTGTACAGAACGCATGAAAAATTCGCCCGCTCGTGTGGTTGAATTTCAAGGTACTGATCGGCGATGTAGAGAAACTCGGTGACGGCGTCGCCCGAAGAAGTTTCGTCCAACCGATCTTCCTTACCAACGGGCGTGGGCGGTTCAAGCAATGAGTAGTCGCCGAGTTGACCTGTCTCAACAAGCAAGATGCGGTCTCCTTCCCCGTTCGATATCGCTACAGTCGGGTAGTAGCTCGATGCGAGACATGTCGCCTGATCGTCTAAAAGCGTATCGAGATGATCCGTGGCGTCGCGGTACTCAGACAAGAGGTTTTTGATCAGCGCGCCGGCCTGTCGAGCTTTGACCGCCACCTCCGCCAGACGCAAAGGATGCAGGGGCGTCAGAATGGCGCATGGAGACCCTCGATCCGTTGCCAGACCCACGCGGAGCATCGGAGACCAAAGTTCTTTGAATGCCTTTGGAAACGCAAGACCCTCCTGTCGCAGTGTCTTCAATAAATGGCCGTAGCGATCAGCCTGCTCGATGAGCACGGGATCCGCGATACCCTTGCCATCTTTTTCGTGTAACGCCTTGATTGCCTGTGTATACGCCGATTGGAAGGCATCGAACGACTGCTTGACCTCGTTGAACACATTTCCATTGATCAGGCGATTGTCTCTGTATTCGTACAAGTTTTTTACGAAAATCCGGCTGCAGGCGAGATCGCCGTTGTCCGGGTTCAACAACTCGCCTTCGCTATCCTCGTATGCGTCGAGAATTGAGGTTTGATCATCGAGCCTGACGCGTTGATCCTGCCCTTTGTCCGCTTTCTGGTTGCGCGTGAATTCGCCTGTGAGAAGCCACGGTTTGCCATGCTCTTTGGGAACCAAAGACTTCAGGTCACCGGCGAATCCACGGACGATTGAAGAACCAGGCAACCTCCAGATGAACTGAGCACTTGGCGCTTGGCGCAAAGCTTCCGCTTTCGCTTTGCCGTTGTCGAGGTTCATCGCGTCGAGCAGATAGAGGTTGATTTTGAACTCCGTGGCCTCTCTTCCAGCCGACTCATTTTCATCCTCGATTTCGTTCTCCCAGTCAGTCTCGTCGCTCCAGCAAATCCCGAAATCGAGCGCAACGAAAGGAGCGAGCGTTTGTGGCAGTCCGCGATAGCGGTACTTGAGGTATCGGCAAAGGCCGGTATTCTTGTCTCCTGTCCAGAAGGAGAGCTTTTCCGACCCTTGTAGGTGAACGTATAGATGCGGATTCTCTGGTAGGTAGTCTTCGTCGGCATACCCGATCAGATTTTTCAGGCCGGTCAGGATACCGGACAGGAGATCGGTCTGGTCGCCGGCCTGACGAAAAACGAAGCGCTCCCAATGTTTGTAGAGGCGTTTATCCCCCCTCAAGCTTTCCCGGTGATCGAAGAAGAATTGTCGTTCCTGATCTCCTGCGGTTCCTGGATCGCCATCTAACCCAGAAAGCAACTCTTCATCCTCGGTTTCGAGGGTGCCGGGACGCTCGTTGTTGAAGAATTCTAGCGTCTCATTGCCAAGTGCGGACGACCTAGGTTTCCTCCTTTGAGTGAATATCTTGCCGACCTCCTTCCATGAATATTCGACGAGAGCCTGTTGCGCCGCGGTCCAATTCCCCGCCTCAATATTCCGATCATCGAGAAACGCTCGAACGGCGGCGTAAACGTCTTGATCGATTTGCCCCTCGGCAAGCAGTTTGTCAGCGTCCCCCGTCATAGACTTCCTGTCGAGAGGAGCCCCACGCCCGTTTCTTAGGTACAGTTTATCCCGCGTGCTTTTTTCGATCGCCATGAAATCTTTGGCCCATTGCAATGCTCCCGTCATTCTGCCCCTTTGGGGAATGCTCCGGAATTTCCCTGCGTCACGAGGTAGTCGCAGAACGGGCAGCGCGGCATCGAGAGACCTGTTGACGTTTTTGCCCTCCATGTCGATTTCCTTGGCAAGTCGCAATACGAACTGGGCGAACATCGGAAGGTCGAGCACAAGATCGGTGGCGCAAAGTCCCGTCAACGCGTTGCGGAGGTATTCGTCTGATCGTCCCCCATCCCCGTAGATTGGGAAACGGGATGCTTTGAGCCATAGCTCGACGTTGCCAAGGAGGGTACGCAGATCAATCTTTCTGATTGCGGCGATGGTCTCTCCGGCGGTATCAATGTTTGCTCCATCGGCTCCAAACACAATCACGGACGGGTGAGCGGCTTCGCGCGCTCTGTTGCGCCAGTAGGCCGGCGTTTCCATGCTGATTAGGTGGTCACACAGTCCGTGCCCGGAAAACGAGGGGTGAACTCTGACCAGCGAATTGGGGACGCTTTCCGCAATCACCTTCGCGATCATGCACGTCACGTCCGGCGGCAATCCCTCAATCGAAAACAGGACTGTTTCATTCGGGTTCGCACGGATCGCCGTCTCCACGGATCTTTGCGCCACTTGCGCGATGAGGTTGTTTGGCTCGATATCCGGGCGTTCGGCATGGTATTGTTCTACGGCGGTTGCATTCAAGATGGTGTGCCTCGTGTCGGGTCACATGGGTTCACAAACGGGTTTTCCACGAACGCGCAGTCGTCAGACAGCCGACGCAAAAGACCCAAAACACGTAGGCGATCCTCTAGCCTCTCCTGGTTCGCCTTGAATTGTTCCCTAGGAGCGGGAAGTTCACGGAAGGCCTGCTCCGCGACCGCTGGGCCGATAACCATGCGATAGCGGTTCCACAAGCGCTGCAGAAATTCTCCGTACTCCATTGGAATGGTGACGTTCGTGAGCACGAGCGCCTCGACTAGGGAGTCGCTGAATGAATACCAGCGTCCGGCACCGGTTCTGGAGATCGCGAGACCAATCTGTTGCGCCTGGAAGCCTGGTACACGTCCAAGGTGGGAGTCATGGTTCTTTATCGCCTGTTCGATGACCTTTTCAACCTGCCTCTCCGGGGTGTCCTTCAGGTCGATGACGCTTCTGCAACGAAACGCTCTCACCAATGCGTCCATGGCCTGTTTATTCCGATTTACTGCCACTCTGGCCTGTTTCCACTCATCGGTTTCAGTGAACGCGTTGACCCTATGCTTGATGGCTTCCCGGGACATCTCGCGGTGCAGATGGTAGTGCTCAGTAGACAGTTTACGGATGGACGCGTTGCCGGCGCTGATCACGTCGATGGGAAGGGGCGGAGGATTGCGCTCCAACTCCTCTGACGCCCGTTCGATAATGTACAGGATGACGTTGAGCGCGGTAATCCTCATCAGTGGCTCGATCAGATGATCCGAAGGAAGTCTCGCGAGCGACAGAATGGCATGCCAGTCTTCCGCCAAGAGGTCGTAGCGAGGGTGGTGCGCGAGGGGCAGGTACCCTGTAGTGGCGTGGATGTTTTCCGATCTGACAGATGCGGGAGAAATGATTTTGTTCACCATCCGGTTCCATCGATCTTGGTCGGCTAGCAGTCGGCTACAAATCAATCCGTCAAGGGATTCGCGCCGACTAGATCGGTTCAGCATGAGGTAGACCAATTCGCCGCCCCGTGCAAAAAACCGTCTGTCGTGTTCAGGCCGCGCACCATTAGGTTTAGGCTTGTAGTCGGCCATGAGCATGTCGGGACCTACCGGCGCGAGATGACGGGAGCTCCAACGTCGGTCGCGGTGCTGTTCGATCTCCGCGCTGCGCAAGAGGTTGACAGCACTAGCAAAAGATCGGAAGTCGATGAACACATCCCTCAGGTAGCCATAATCCACGTCGGCATCTTTTTTCGCCCGACGTATCCATTCATCCAGACGCGCGGTCTCGGAGGCGAAATCCTCCCGCTCGCACTCGTCGAGGTTTCGATCTCTGAACAGCAGATACCTTAGAGGATACTGCGTCTTCAGTTCGTAACTAATGAACTCGTGTTTCTTCTCCACGGTTCCCGGAAATACGCGATTACCCCCAAGGTGCACCGCTTGGTAGGCACACAGCGAGAGAAACTCCAACAGCATCAACCATGGGGTCTGGTCGTTGTAGAAACGATGCCCCCATATCTGCTCCTCCACCCAGGTTTTGATGTTTTGGATTCTGAGCTCGGCAGGCAATTCAAGTTGTGTCGCAGATATACGCATGGCATGCATCGCTCAGGTCGTAAGGTCCTTGAATCCCAAATGGCACTCCTGCAGATGCCCCGTTTGGGCATTGAGCAGCACCAGTTTCAGATTGCCGAGTCTGCCGTCCGTCGCTTCCCGAAATCGTCCTACGAACTTGAGACGAAATTGGCGAACCTCCTCGTAACACTGACGCGAAAAACTTGATGGGAGGCTGCCGGTGGAGACGCGCATCAGGTACTCGAACAGCAGGGGCCTCAAATCCATTGCTGCCATGGTCTCGGGTGGCGACTTACTCTTGATGGTCAGACATGGTCTTCCATTCAAACCCTTGTTGTCGAAATCGACGAAGAGGTTGCGCTCATACGAACCCCCTCCGATCGGCAAAGGGCTGCATTCCAAAACCCGTCCAAGCCGGTCATGGCCGTTAGCCGCAGGGCTCGCCACCCAAAGCATGTCTCGGTCGTCGCACAAGGTGCCGGTGAAAGTTCTGTTTAACCCCAAGATCAAACTGGCCTTCAGGCTCGCGACCGACTCCGGATCTCTGACTACTTTGTCCATGAATGACAGGTAGTCGCCGCCGAACTGGAAAACCGTCAGACGCCATGGATCGAGATCCTTTTCATCGCTCGCTGGAAGCGCGAAGAACATCCGGCGCCTTTGCGTCTCGATGCCCTTGCGGAAATCGTTGAAGGTGTCGGCATCGTTCTCGCCCTTCAGATACGCACGGCGGCGAGACTCAAAAAGGGACAACCCATAACAGCCGTGCGCGACCGGATCATCGCGACCCGTTTCTTCCGGCCGCCGATAAATGAGATGGTCGTCGATCGTGTTATTGGTCTCGCATCCGATGCCGTAAGCGTCGAGCGTTCGAAATGCATGGTACTGCATCCTGATATTCTGACGCAGGTTCAGTCCAAACACGTTTTGGAAGGGATTCGTCAGGCGATAGTCTTCGTTTTTCGCCCGTGCCGCGGCTTTTTTGCATGTGAGCAGCGGATCGTTTGGATCGTCGTCCCCAAGCAGGATGTTGACGATCAGCAGGAGCAGTTGTCGGATTGGAAAATGGGAGTCGTTGGCCGCTGACAGGCGAATCAGGTTCGTCAGACGTCCGCGCAACGAAGCGTCTTCGGAAGATGCGAGTAGACGTCGGTTGATCTGGATGGGACACGTCGCGCATACCTCGCAGCCCTCGCAGGCATCCCACCCCTTATGTTCCACTACGCGATCCAACAAATTGTTGAACAGCTCGTGATGGGGCTGACGACTGAGATTGATCAACCGCAAGGGTAACTGTTCCCGCGGATCGGCCTCCAATTCGTCTTTAAGCATGGCGCGCAGAGTTTCCTCCACTTCGCGATAGGAAGGATGCTTGTACGCGAAATCCCGCCAGAACTTGAGCAGTTGTCCATCATTGGCGGCGATTAGATACACCTTGTCGTTGTCTTCTCCACGCAATACTCTCGCGACGTGATCAAGCTCCTTTTCCTTTTCAGCCTCAGTCAGCTCGCTCAAATCTTTGATTATCCGCAGCATCATGCCGCTCTTTGGGAGTTTGATTTCGACGATCTTGCCGGACGCGGCGAACTCGTGGGACAGACCGCCCAATTCGAGGTATGCCTTGCGACAATGGTAGGTTTTTCCGTCACCGGCGGTGCCGGTCAATATGATTGTCTCGGGGAACACGGAGTCACAATTCGTGACAATTTGTTTTAATCTGGGAGGGGTTTCCGAGATCGGTTCGACATGGCGTCTACGAGCCGCCTCGACGACGTGCTCGTCGTACATGTTGTCGGACGCCGAAGAAGGTCCGTATGCCCGAAGGAAATCGACGAGCGGATTGTTGTTGGTCATTGGTCCCTTCCTAGTTTCGTCCTAAAGATGACACATGGCGCAGCCGTCGAGGTCCTCGCCAGCGGGCACCTCGTAACGTCGCCCAAGCCGCTCGACGTCCTCCAGCGATCTCCCGTTCACCCAGGTGTATGGTTTGCCGCCCTCGACCTTCTCGTAGGCCTTGGCTTTCTCGAATAGGTCTGGATGGTTCTCCTTGAGACCCTGCCACTCGCCGATTTGCTGGTAGAAACAGAAATAGCACCCGGAGCGTGACCGCCACGCGTAGTAGGGCGGCAATCCGAGACCAGATTCATTGAGCAAGCACTTGACGTCAGCAAGCGTAATCCCGTCGTCCTTGAAGGGGTAGACGGGCAGAATAGTCGGTTTGTCGGAGAGCACGACGGGCTTGCCGGATTGCGCGCGGTACCCCTCACGGTCGACGAGCCATGGAAGGTCGAAGACCGAGGCGAGGAGCCCGCGATAGCCGTCCTCTAGATGGACGGCGTAGAGTCATTGAGCGAAGGCACGCGCGAGCGATAGCGACGTGGTGTGCCTGAG
>Ga0136614_10001732_pt1 | contig 13073 bp, 11 predicted proteins | sample AntDrymUQ2792106_2_FD_106643 | JGI IMG/M metagenome (GOLD analysis project Ga0136614, IMG submission 106643) | Polar desert sand microbial communities from Dry Valleys, Antarctica - metaG UQ279 (21.06) | ecosystem: Environmental > Terrestrial > Soil > Desert | place: Antarctica: Dry Valley...
GGTTCCAACTGACCACTGACGAATTGCATCGTGATTGGCACCGGCCCCAATGACCGGTGGTCAGGGACTAAAGTTTTGGACTGACCCCCGACCCCTGTCCCCCTGCTGTTATGCATATCGCGATTGACGCGCACTCGATTGGCAGTCAGCTCGCGGGCAACGAGACGTACATTACCAACCTCGTCGAAGCGCTCGCCGAAACAGACTCCGACAATCGTTACACGCTCTACCTGACGAGGCGCCAGAGCGCCGCGCAGTACGTCGACCGCTGGCCGCATGTCAATGTGCGTTTGACGCTGCCGCACACGCCGCTGGTGCGCATTCCGGTGACGCTCGTCGCCGAGTTGCGTCGCCGCCCGGTCGATATTTTGCATGTGCAGTACACCGCGCCACCGTTCGCGCCCTGCCCGGTAATCGCGACGATTCACGATCTGTCGTTCGAGCACTTGCCGGAAACATTCACGCGCCGCAGCCGCATCCAACTCCGCCTCACCGTGCGCCGGACGGCGCGCCGCGCCGCGCACATCATCGTCCCCTCAGAGTTCACACGCCGCGACATCATCGACACCTACGGGGTCACGCCGGAGCGCGTCAGCGTCATCCCGCTCGCCGCTGCGCCGCACTTCGCGCCGGTTAGCGACCGTGAGGAATTGGCGCGCGTGCGTCAACGCTACCGGATTGAGGGCGACTACATTCTGGCGGTCGGCTCGATCCAGCCGCGTAAGAATCTCGCCCGCTTAATCCGCGCATACGCCAGCTTGCGGCGCGAGCGCACAGCCGTTAAGCTGCCGCAATTGGTCATTGTTGGAAAGCGCGCCTGGCTCTATGGCGAGACGCTCCGCGCGGTCGAGGAGGCAGGGGTTGGCGAGCACGCGCGCTTTCCGGGTTACGTCCCGATGGAGGATTTGCCGGCACTGTACGCGGGCGCGATGTGCTTTGTTTACCCGTCATACTACGAAGGGTTCGGCCTCCCGCCGCTCGAAGCGATGCGATGCGGCGCGCCGGTCATCACGGGCGACCGGACGAGTTTGCCGGAGGTCGTCGGCGACGCCGGTTTGATGTTCGACCCGCTCGACGAAAAAGCTCTTGCGGCCGCACTCTCACGGCTGATCGACAGCGCGGAGTTACGCGCTGAACTGAGTGCAAAGGGATTGAAGCGTGCGGCTCAATTCGACTGGCGCGACAACGCACGCTTGACTTTGAAGGTCTACAACCAAATCAAGGGAGAAAGGGTGCGGGATGATGCGTAGTAGTGGCGGGCCGTCAATCGGGAACAGGCGACGGCCCGGCGCCACTCGTCCCTTATCTGTTGAGCGATGCGGATAGCGATTTTGGGAACACGGGGAGTGCCGGCCAGTTACGGCGGCTTTGAAACTTTCGCCGAACAACTCTCGACGCGGCTCGTCGCGCGCGGCCATGACGTGACCGTCTACTGCCGCTCGCACTACGTCTCGCCGCGGCAACTCGAATACCGGGGCGTACGCCTCAAAGTCCTGCCGACGATCCGGCACAAATACCTCGACACGGTAGTGCATACTTTCCTTTCGGCGTTGCATGCGGCGACGGCCCGCGAGTCTTACGATGCGGCGTTGGTGTGCAACGCGGCGAACGCCTTCACCACACCGATTCTGCGGCTCGCGGGCACGCCCGTCGCGATCAACGTCGACGGCCTCGAACACAAACGCCAAAAGTGGAACTGGCTTGGCCGTCGCTATTACCTGCTCGCCGAACGGCTCGCGGTCTGGCTGCCGGACGAGACGGTGACGGACGCGCTGGTCATTCAGGACTACTATCGCGCACGCTACAATGCGCCTTCGACGATGATCGCCTACGGAGCCGAGGTCGAGCGCCGCGCCGACCGCGCCGCCATTCGGCAGTGGGGCATCGAGCCGAACCGCTACGTGCTCTACGTTTCGCGGCTCGAGCCGGAGAACAACGCCGCGATGGTGATCGAGGCGTTCAAGCGCGTACGCACCCCGCATCAGCTGTTGATCGTCGGCGACGCCCCGTACGCGCACGACTACATCAAAGAGTTGCGCGCGAGCGCGGCGCGTGACAAAAGGATCGTCTTCACCGGGTTCGTCTTCGGCGACGCCTACCGCGCGCTACAGCAGAACGCCTACTGCTACGTCCACGCGACCGAGGTCGGCGGCACGCACCCGGCGCTGGTCGAGGCGATGGGCTATGGCAACTGCGTGCTGACGCTCGCCGCGCCGGAGAACGTCGAGGTGGTCGGCGAGGCGGGCATCCACTACACGGACGCAAAGGATTTAGAGGTGAAGCTTCAGCGCGTGCTGACGAATGGGGCGATTGTTGATGCTTACCGGCACCGCGCTCAACTGCGCGTGCGTCAACACTATGACTGGGAGCATGTCGTCGACAAATACGAAAACCTGTTCGCGAGAATGGCGCATCTTCCTCTGCCGCACACCGCCCCGCGGGAGAGTGAAGGCAGGAAGGTGGAGGTCAAAGCGGCAGCTGCCTCAATGCGCGAGTCGTAGGATGATAGGTAGCACATGTCTGCCACTGATGCGGCGTGAAAGTGTGCGGTAGAAGCGAAGTGATCGAGCAACCCAAAGAGATAAAGCAGGGTGACGAGGAGCAAGGTCCCCGGCCACGCGGCGCCTTCTTCATGGCACCGGCTCAGGCATCCTACACGCCCACGCTGCACCGTGATGAAATAAACTCCCGCGCGCTTGTCATCGACACGGAGACGACCGGACGCGGAGCCACTGCCGAGATCATCGAAGTCGCCGTCTGCACGCTCGATGGGGAACTGATCTTCGAGAGTCTGGTGCGTCCAATGTCGTCAGTACCGCGTGCCGCCGCACGCATCCACGGATTGACGACCGAGTCGCTGACTTCGGCTCCCATCTGGGATGAAGTCTGGCGACGGCTTGAGCCGATGGTGAGTGCGCGCACGCTGATCGCCTACAATGCGCCGTTCGATGCCCGGATGCTCGATGTGATGTGCGCCGGCTATCGCTTGCCGCGCCCGGTGGTGCGTTGGCGGTGTGCGATGCGCTTCGTCAAAGAGCATTTCGGGCTGCGACGCGCGCCGACGCTCACAGAAGCTTGCCAACGCTTCGGAATCGAGCCGGGGACGCACCGCGCCGCGAGCGATGCGCGGGCGACCGCGGCTTTGTTGCAGCGAATACTCAAGAGCAGCCCGAAAGGGTAGAGGCGGAGCAAAACTCTGTGATCTACACACTTGATACCCGGCCCTGCTCTGCCACACCGACTCACCTTCGAGGCTTGATTCCTGAAGCACAACTCTTCGCCCTTCAAGAGGTGCTACTACAGCTATTTGACGACTGGGAAGCATGAGTCAACAGCGCTTATTCTTACACTGCTTCGCGGAGGGCTTCGAGTTCCGGCAACACCTGAAGGTCTTTAGGCCGACCGGCAGCTCGCTTTGAGACGATCAATGCTTCAAGGGTGAGAACGTCGAAGCTGAGACTGAACAGTTCGACCGGCATTGAGGTCGCCAGTGCCGCCGCATAGTCGCCGATGCCGGCGGCTTCGCCGAGCAGGTCGAGGTCACCGAGGTCGGTTGTGAGCGTGAAGTTCAAACCGCTTTTGAGAGTCGCCGCGTCGCAGCGGAGCGGTAAGCCAATGGGTGCGCCGCGTAGTCGTGGGTTAAAGGGTTGTAAAGCGTTGGCGAGACGAGACGGATTCTCCGCTTCGCGCGCGTAGCATAAGTCGAGATTCGAAAGTGACGTAAGCCGAGCCGTGAATCGTAATCGCCAAACCGCCGACGATGACGAATTGCACTTGAGCGTCGGCGAGCGTCACGAGCGCTTTCTCGAAGTCGATCAAGCGCGCTTCCCCTCTGAGCCGGAATGTTGTCTCGCCACGGCGTTGCGGGGTGCACGTCCACGGATCGCTTCCAGTCCTTGAGCGGCGCGCTGCAAATCGCGCACGCGCTCTTCGGGCGTCTTGCGTAGTCGCTCGACCAAGAGTGTCAGGTCAATCCCATACTCGCGCGCGGCCTCGATGCGGCTGCCCGGAGACGGATGGAGCAGCTTCTCTTCAGCGCGAGTCATACGACTCTCGTAAGCGGGGGCTTGCGTCATGGTGCTCATTGTATCGTTTGCATTTTGTTTGTTCCAGGCATTCTGCGCGGCGAAAACGAAAGAGTAGATGAAACGTCTTTCCTCGGTCTGTAAACCGTTCTATAGAAACTGCTGAATTTCGTTAGCAATAATATTTTGGCAATTTATGGAAGCACTCGAAACGATTGTTCGGGAAATAGACTCCGTCGAGCGGCAGATCAGCCGCCGCAGATTCCTCAAAATGGCCGCCCTGATGGTCACGGTTCCCGGCGTTTCTTTGAGAGATGAGGATGTGAATTTTCTACGTCGCATTGCTGCTACGCTCATCCCAAATGAAGCCATAGAGACCACCGGCATTGATGTGGTTGCTAACATCAATCGACTTTTGGCGCAGGGTAGTGCCGATCATCGTAAAAAGGTGCTGCGCTTCGTCACGTGGGCGCGCCGCGTTTCGCTTTTCTACGGCGGAGACAAAGTCGCCATCCGCGCGCAAGGTTCTCGGTTCACACTCGTGCGGAAAACGGGCAAGGCTCTCTCATCAATGTGCCTGATCGCTTTCTGGCTCGATGATCGTGCGTGGCGCTTGATCGAGGTCCCCGGAGTGATCTCATGATTAGACATATCACCAAAGAGCTGAGCCGATACATCTTCTCCTCACGCGATGCGGAAGCGTCTTCAGTGGCGGCTAAGCTGCTCTCAACAACCTACGACGCTTGCGTCGTCGGCTCCGGTCCCGGTGGTTCGGTCGCCGCCGCCACGCTTGTTGAAGCAGGGTTGAAAGTGCTGTTGATTGAGAGGGGGCCGTTCATTCCGGCAGAGCAGTTCAACTTTCGGGTGCTTGGGATGTCGAATCGCTTTGGTCACGCCGAGCTTACTTCCGGTTACCGAACTGCTCTCTATCAAGGGAATGCTCTCGGCGGCAGCAGCCTCATTTACGGGGCGGTGGCGATGAAGCCGCAGCAGTTTATCTTTGATGAGTGGCAGGCGCTGAGCGGTGTTGCTTCAATGAGTGCCGACTCGCTGGAGCCTCATTACAATCACGTCGCCGAGACGATGTCAGTCACCCGCCAGTCGCAAGAACTGGAGAATCGCCCGAACGCCATTGTGCGCGAAATGGCAACGGCTTTGGGCCGACCCGAAGGTCTGGTCACCGTCAATCGCTATACACAAGGTTGCGCGGGTGTCGGACTCTGCCACATCGGATGCGGCATGAATCTGAAAGGCAACATGATCAACAGCTTTCTGCCCGTAGCCCTCGCCACCGGCAACCTGACGGTGCTCACCGAATGCGAAGCGTTAGAAGTCGTCGGAGAGAACAGTCCGGCAGGATTCCGCGCCGTCGGGCTTAAAGTTTCTCTTCGCGATCATCACACGGGGCGCACGATCCGCGAGGCAATGATTAAAGCGCGAACATTTGTCGTCGCCGCCGGGGCGTTCTTTTCTTCGGCTATGTTACTGCGCAGCCACCGTTTTCCTCATCGTGAACGGATTGGCTCGAAAGTTTACTTACAACCGCACGCGCAAATCTTTGCGCTCTTTGATCGCGCCATCACTGAGCGCGGTCAGATTCGGGATGGGCAATACGTCCCTCACCACGGAGTTCCGGCAATCTATAATTTTACAGGCTACCTTGAAGAGCATAACTTTTGGTGGCTGGCGAGCATCCTGTACCCCGGCAACCTCGCGTCGTTCACCTCGAACCTATCACCCGACGAGCACTTTGAGGTGATGCGCCGTTTCCACTACACGACAAGCATCACCATCACGCTCAAAGACGAGCCGGCCAAGTCCCGCGTCAAGCTTAAAGATGGCCGCGCGCGACTCGAGTTCCGCGAAAGCCAGCGTGACTTAGATAATTTGCGTTGCTGTTTTCTGCTGGCGGCCAAGGCGTATTTGGCAGTCGGCGCGCGCCGCGTCTTTTTACCGATGCTGCGGCCACCCAGAATCGAAAAAGAGAGTGACCTCAGAAAGATCGAATCCATGAAGTTCGGATACGACGACCTGATGCTCTATTCAGACCACACGAGCGGCGGCAATCAATTCGGCGCTGACGCCCGCCGCGGAGTGACCGATGCCGCGGGCCGCGTCTTCGAAACGGAAAACGTCTACGTCGCGGATTCAAGTTTGTTTCCGTCGGCGCCTGGAGTTAATCCTTCATGGACGATCATGGCTCTCGCACGCCTGGTTGCTCTGCGCATCGCGAACGAGCGAGTTTATCAGTAGTAAGAAGACGACCAATAAGTCACTACTGCTTGCACTCGAATATTAACGGCGCGTCCGTCAGTTCTGCCGAACTCCCTCAGCGGAGTAGTCGACAAGTTTACGCTGCCTTTCTTAACTGACCTGTACTCTCTACTTCAGTGATTTGACGTCCGCCGGGCGGGCGAAGAGCGTTTCGGGGACGGGCGCGTTCATCTCGATCTTCTGAAAGTTGATGCGCCCGGTCTGGACGCCCGCGCGGAAGTTGTCGATGACGAATGGCAGGGTGACGCCGCCGATGTTCAGGTACTGTGCGAAGCGGTCTTCCTGGTTGACATCTTCGCCGGCCTCGTTCTGCCGTTTGTAGATCGTCTTCGCGGGTAGGCCGTCAGACCCGCTAAACTCGAACTCGACCGTGAAACCATCCGGGTAGGTGAGGCGAACGACTTCGTTGCGCCGCCCGACTCCCGCCTCGCGCCGCCCGACATAGCTGAGCGCCGCTTCTTCTTTGCGCCACCACCCGCGCAGGACGTTGTCGGGACTGGTGCGCATCGCGGTCTGAAAATCTTTGGCCTGTTCCGGCTTCATGTCGGCCAGCGTCTTCGTCGCGCCGTCGTACACCCAGCCTTTGTCGCCCGTGTTGGTCTGAATCACCTTGATGCCCTGACCGCGAAACTCCGTCCGCTCGCGGTCGGGAAAAACGAGGTAGTCAACGAACGTGCGCGGCAGCGTCGACTGTCCGTCCTGGAAGGAAGTGTAAAGGCCGCGCGAGACGACCGCGCGCACGCCGAGGTACGCCTGCCCCCCCTGCGCCTCGATGGCGCGTTTCAAAATCTGTTCGGCCTTGGCGGTATTGGCCGGTGTGGCGGTCGAGGTGGTGGCCGAAGTAGTCGCCGGAGCCTTTCCGCCCACGCCACCCTCTGGCTGGTTCTGCTGGGGCCGCGCCGCGGTGGACAGTGAAAAAAGAAGGGCCAGCAGCAGAGACGCAACCGTGGCGGTTCGGTGTTTCGAGAATAACTTTTTGTCCATAGCCGGTTTTAATGATGAGTAGCGCTACGTAAGAACTCGCTTCAATGTCAAAGTCAAAGAGGGCTTCAGCGATTAAAGATTCGTTGAAGCCCTCTGGTGATGGTCACGCTTGTTCGTGCGTTTTGGTGATGGTTGATTAGTTCAACTCGGCCACGTCGGTTTTCCCGTCGCCCGTGCTGATAATAATTTCACCATCCACGGCATCGACGATGAATCGCGAATCGTTTTTCCACTGCGCGGTGATCGGCAACTTCACCTTCTCGTCGATGTGACGCTTCAGGAAGCGTGCGCCGTAGGTGGGACTGAAGCCCTTCTCAGTTAGTAGGTCGATGGCCCGCTCTGAAATATCGATCGTCTTGCCCTGCGCCTCCATCTGCCGCCGCAGTTTGCCGGTGTAGAGAATGGCAATCTCCCGGACCTCGTCCATCGTTAGCGGCGAGAAGACGATGATCTCGTCAATGCGGTTGCGGAACTCCGGCGAGAAGCGCTGCTCCGCCGCCTTCATCACTTCGTTCTTAACCTCGCGCACATCGCCGAGCGTCTTTCTGCCAAAGCCGAGCGGCTTCGAGTATTTTTTAAAATTCTCCGAGCCGAGGTTGGAAGTCATAATCACGATGGCATCGGACAAGTAGACTTTCTTGCCTCGCCCGTCCGTCATCCAGCCTTCGTCGAATGCCTGAAGAAAGAGGTTCATCAGGTACGGAGACGCTTTCTCAACCTCGTCGAGCAACAGCACGGTGTACGGATTCTCGCGCAGGCGTTCGGTCAGGATGCCGCCGCGCTCCGACCCGACGATGCCGCGCGGCATGCCGATCAGCTTTTCGATGCCGACCGTCCCGTCGCCGTACTCGGACATGTCGATGCGCACCATCTTCTCTTCATTGCCGAACATAAACTCCGCGACGGCCTTCGCGAGTTCGGTCTTGCCGACGCCCGTCGGGCCGAGGAAGAGCAGCACGCCGTCGGACTTATAGTGTGACTCTTTGAGCGGCCCCTTGTTTAAGCGCAGGCGCTGGGCGACCGCCCGGACCGCCTCTTTCTGCCCGATCACACGGTTGCCGATTTCGGCTTCCATCGTTGCGTAGCGGTCGGTTGTGTCGCGCGAAATCATGTCGCGCGGGATGCGCGATTCCTGCGAGATGACGTCGATGACGTGCTCGGGGCGCACGACTAAAGTTTGCGGTTCGTTGATTTCGACCTTGACTGCCGCTGTGTCGAGCCAGCCGATAGCCTTGTCCGGCAGGTGGAGGTTGCGGATGTACTTCGGTGCCATTTCGAGCGCCGTGTTGATCGCATCGTCGGAAATCGTCACCGAGTAGTTTTTCTCCAATCGCGGCCGCAACCCGAAGAGAATATCGCGCGTCTCGGAGATCGTCGGCTCCTCGACCTTGACCATCCGGAAGCGGCGCGCGAGCGCCTCGTCCTCGGCGATGTACTCTTTGAACTCAGTCGACGTGGTCGCGCCGATGATGCGCATCTCGCCGCGCGCGAGTGCCGACTTGAGCATGTTCGCGGCGTCGGACGACGTACCGAGTGCCGCGCCGGCGCCGATGATGGTGTGCGCCTCGTCAATGAAAAGGATCAGGTTGTCGTGTTCTTTGACTTCGTCGATGATCCCTTTGATGCGCTCCTCAAACATACCGCGGAGCATCGTGCCGGCGACGAGGCCGCCCATCTGAAGTTGGACGATGTGCGAGCCGCGCAGGCGTGCAGGGACTTTATCCGGCTCCAACTCGACGAGGCGTGCGAGGCCCTCGACGACCGCTGTTTTCCCGACGCCCGGTTCGCCGACCAGCATCGGCGAGTTGGCGCGCTCACGGTGGCAGAGGATTTCGACCATCTGCTGAATCTCACGCTCGCGGCCAATCGTTGGCGGAATCTTGTCGGCGCGCGCCAAGCGGTTCAACGACACGCCGAAGTGCTTGAGGTACGGAGGCAGTTCGAACTTCTTTTTGTACTGCTCTTCTTCCTGCTCGCGTGTGCGGACGCGGGCGCGGACGTTTTCGATAACCGCTTCCGGGTCGATGCCAAGGTTCCGCAGGACACCGATCAGAATACTTTTCTCGTCCTGCGAGAGCGCCATAAATAGGTCTGTCGATTCAATCGTCTTGCGCCCTTGAGCCCGCGCCCGCTCCATCGCTTTCTTAAAAAGGTCAATCGTTTCGGCGGCGATCCGCACGTTTTTGGCAGTGTTTTGGAAACCCGCGTTCTCAAGGCGCTTCTCAATCGAAACTTTGACCGAGCGCGGGTCAAGCGCCATGTCGCGCATCGCGGAGTTGAAAAGGTCTGCTTCTTCGCAGGCGAGCGCGTTGAGGATATGTTCGACGGCGATATAGTTTTGATCGCGTCGCTTCGACTCCTGCACCGCGTGCTCGAAAACACGTTGGCCACTATCCGCAAACCGATCTTTATAGCTTCCTAAATCTATCATTGCTTTTCCTTTAGATTATTGGCCGGAGCGTGAGTCGAATCCGACCAGCCGTAAACTCCATTTGAAAAAAAGAACGATTAACCACGAACTACCATAATACCGGGCGTTAGTATATGTGCTTTGTTCGCTTCTCCCACTCGGCTTAGCGTTAGATGCAGACGTGGTGCGCGCCGTTGCGCTTAACCACCTGTCGATCATAGCACACCGAACAAGGCGAATATCTAGTCAATTTTTGCCAAACATTTCGCGCGCCTGACACGGCGCGCGGCGGCACCCCGCCCATGCAATGTAAAGCGCCCGCCTACCCCTCTCTGAATTCATCCGGAGGGGAAGCAACGGGCGCTTCTCATGTTCTCAAACCGCTAACGAGGTCGACCTCAGTAATCGTAGTCTTCGCCGCCGTGCCCGGCCTGCGCCGGCTGCTTTTTCTTCTCCGGCGCGTCGGTCACCGCGGCGTCCGTCGTCAGCAACAGCCCGGCGACCGACGCGGCGTTCTGCAACGCCGTGCGGACGACCTTCGCCGGGTCGATGATCCCCGCCGCGACGAGGTCTTCGTAGTTTCCGGTGGCCGCGTTGAAGCCGTGCGACCCCTTCGAACTTTCGACCTTGCCGACTACAACCGCGCCGTCGATGCCGGCGTTTTCGGCGATGCGCCGCAACGGCTCTTCCAACGCACGACGCAGCAGTTTGATACCGGTCTGCACGTCTTGGTCTTCGTCAACCAGCTTATCGAGCGCCCTTGCCGCGCGGACGAGCGCGATCCCGCCGCCCGCCACGATGCCTTCCTGCGCCGCCGCGCGAGTCGCATTTACCGCGTCATCAACGCGCATCTTCTTTTCCTTCATCTCCGTCTCGGTCGCCGCGCCGACGCGAATCACTGCGACGCCGCCGGCGAGTTTCGCCAGACGCTCCTGCAGTTTCTCCCGGTCATAATCGGAGGTCGTCTCCTCGATCTGCCGGCGAATCGCCGCGACGCGGCCCGCGATAGAGTGCGAGTCGCCGGCGCCCTCGATAATCGTGGTGTCGTCTTTGTCGACGATCACGCGCTTTGCCGTGCCGAGGTCGTCGAGCGTGACGTTCTCTAACTTGACGCCGAGGTCTTCGGTAATAACCCGCCCGCCGGTTAGTGCCGCGATGTCTTCGAGAATCGCTTTGCGCCGGTCGCCGAACGCCGGCGCCTTCACCGCGCAGACCTTGATCGTCCCGCGCAGACGGTTGACGACCAGCGTCGCGAGCGCGTCGCCCTCGACATCTTCGGAGATGAGCAACAGCGAGCGGCTCTGCCGCGCGACCTGTTCGAGAACCGGCAGCAGTTCACGCATCGCCGTGATTTTCTTTTCGTGAAGCAGGATGTACGGCTCGTCGAGCACCGCCTCCATGCGGTCCGGGTTGGTCGCGAAGTACGGTGACAGATAGCCACGGTCGAACTGCATGCCCTCGACGATGTCCAATTCGGTTTGCATCGTCTTTGACTCCTCGACCGTCACGACGCCGTCGCTCCCGACGCGCTCCATCGCCTCGGAGATCAACTCGCCAATCTCGCGGTCGTTATTAGCGGAGACGCTGGCAACATTGGCGAGGTCTGCCTTGTTCTTGACCTTCTTCGCCTGCCGCTCGATGTCGGCGACCGCCGCTTCAACACCCAACTGAATGCCGCGCTGTAGTGCCATCGGGTTGGCGCCCGCCATGACGTTCTTGACGCCCTCACGGAAAATCGCCTGCGCGAGCACGGTCGCAGTCGTCGTTCCGTCGCCCGCCGTGTCGTTGGTCTTGGTCGCGACTTCTTTAACCATCTGCGCGCCCAAGTTCTCATACCGGTCGGAAAGCTCGATCTCCTTCGCGACCGTGACGCCATCTTTGGTGATGACCGGCGAACCGTACTTCTTGCCAAGTACAACGTTGCGCCCGCGCGGTCCGAGGGTCACACGAACGACATTCGCCAGTGTGTTGACGCCTTGGAGCATCGCGCGCCGCGCTTCTTCTCTGAACTTCAAGTCTTTCGCTGCCACTTAGATTATTCTCCTTACGCTGAGTGAAAAGTTTTCAGTTTTCAGATTTGAGTTTTCAGATTTGACGCAGTTTGTTGATATTCGTACCTACTGGAAACCGAAAGCTCAAAAACCCAAATACTCAGAACTAAAAACTGAAAACTGAAAACTGAAAGCTTATTACTCCGCCGCCCCTTGTGCTTCGCCGCGCGCGCGACCGACCTGGACTCGCGTGGGGCGCAAAAGTTTCCCGCCCATCCGATAGCCACGACTGTATTCAGCCGTGATCAATCCGTCACGCCTGGCCTCGACCTCGACGGTGTCCACCGCTTCGTGTAGCTCCGGGTCGAACTGCATCCCGAGAGATTCTATCGGTTCGGCACCGGCGCTCGCGAGGGCGTTCGCAAAACCGTTCAGCGTGCCGCGCAAGCCGTCGAGTAGCGTCCCCATCGAGTCGCTACTCTCAGCCGCCTCCATCGCCCGCTGGAAATTGTCCATCACCGGCAGGAGCGAGGTGATAAATGCCGCCTTGTCGTGGGCGACACGCTCCTCAGCGGCGCGGTTCAGACGCTGCCGCGTTTCGTCAGTCTCACGCTTGAGTTCGGCGCGCACCTGTTCGAATCGCGCCTGCACATCCGCCGTCTTCTGCTCCGCCGCCCGTGTCCGCGCTTCCAATTCCTCGACGTAACTCGGTTTGAGGTTCGGCGTCGAAGGGGCCGCGTCGCCTGCCGTCTCGTCGAAGTTGACGCGCCGACGGTCCGTGACACGAATCCGCTCGCCTCCCTCATGCTCTGGCTCTTCCGCCACGCGGCTCGCTTCACCCGCTTGTCTTTCTTCCATACTGTTCCTCTTCTTTTTACGGAAAGATAGCATCATCGTGAGTAGTGAACAGTAAATTGTGAACCGTAAATCGACAGCGGGGCGATTCTCGTCCGTTGACAATTCATGATGGACGACTCACGAAACTTTGATCTCCACATGGCGCGATTGTTGTTCAAGGCGTTTAGGGAGCCGCAAGCGGAGCACACCGTCCTTATATTCCGCCGTGATCGCCTCGCGGTCAACAACCGTCGGTAGCGTGAAACTGCGGACGAATCGCCCGAAGACACGCTCAGCCCGGCGCTGACTTGTTTCTTCCGCCGGTGGCTTGCGCTTGCCCCGAATCGTCAATTTGTTTTCGTCGAGGCTGACATCCAGGCCGTCGCGGTCAATGCCGGGCAGGTCGAGCGCGATTAAATACGTTTCGTCAGTTTCGTAAACGTCCGCCGCCGGATGCCAGTCGGCGTGTTCGATCTCCGCTTCGCCGACGTCGTCAGGACGCGGGCGACGTTGCGCAACCTCACCGAACAGACTGTTCATCCGCTCTTGTAA
>Ga0136614_10001734_pt1 | contig 13063 bp, 9 predicted proteins | sample AntDrymUQ2792106_2_FD_106643 | JGI IMG/M metagenome (GOLD analysis project Ga0136614, IMG submission 106643) | Polar desert sand microbial communities from Dry Valleys, Antarctica - metaG UQ279 (21.06) | ecosystem: Environmental > Terrestrial > Soil > Desert | place: Antarctica: Dry Valley...
AGGAGTTTCTTGTAGAGAATCCGAACTGTTTTCTGCTCAAACGTCATACGCAAAGGTTTTCGGGAGAAGTTTAAGTTTCTTTGCCACTCCGACAATATGCCTGTAGCGTTCAAGTTCTGCCGCTAGTGCCTTCTCGCCAACGCCCGTAATCTGGTAGTAGATGCGACGCTCGTCATCCATTTCGGGATCAACCCGCTTGTCGCTCTCTTTTACCAATCCAGCATCGAGCATTCGCTTGAGCGAGCCGTAGAGCGTTCCCGCACCCATGTTGACCTTTCCCTGCGAGTCCACCTCAACCTGCTTCATGATGCCGTAGCCGTGGCGCTCTCCGCTTGAGAGCGCCAAGAGGATATGAAGCACGGCTGGCGTAAGAGGTGGGTTGGAGTTTGGAGTCGTCATACGCCATACCATATCCGTTACGGATATAGTTATCAAGAGGTAATTTACGGCGATATAGAATCGCTTTCGACAATTTGATGAAATTCTTGAAAATCCCTTATTGGTTCATATAGGCAAGTGTTTTAGTTATGAAAGGCTCTCAGGGCAAGCAAGTCTGCAGCATCGTAGGCCGCGCCGAACAACCGATTGCAGCGCGACGCCTCGACAGCTTCGTTCTCAAGCAGCGTGCTTCGTCGCAGCTTGGATGCTCCTCGCTCGGCACGGCTGAATCGGGGCGTTAGACGACGGTAGCGCGTAGAAACTTGAGCGACTTTTTTTAGCTTATTTCCTTCTTTTTACGATCTCGCTATGAATCGCCCTTCCTTTTAAAGTTGATTAATGGTTGACCTTTGATTACGCTTACGACCTTAGCAAATTAAAACCAAAGCGGGACATGAGTCTAACAAAGGAGAAACCATCATGATGCAAAGCAGAACAAATCGAATCGTAGGTTTGACACTAGGCTGTTTGGTTGCGCTGGCGATTGTGGTCAGTGGATTCGGAATAAAGGTTGAAGGGCAAGGCGCCAAAGATACCAAAGCGGCTGTTTCAGCCGAGCAGGTGATCGCGTCCGTCAGAACCGCCGTGGCTGCTAAACCCGGCAATGTGCGGGCGGTGGAGATGGAGAACAAAGGCGGCAAGACGATCTGCGAAGTTAAGATTCTCGCTCAAGACGGCAAGGCTTACGAGGTTGAGGTAGACGTTGCGACGAACAAAGTAATCGAAGTCGAAGCGGAAGACGATGACGACGAGAACTGAGCAGTCTGTGGTGGGCGTTGTTGCGGCGGTCGCAGGAGACGAAAATAATTGGAAGCTCTGCCGTCTACCCTTGTGTAGCGCCTAACAACCCTGCGCAGCCGAACGCTCCGATAGCGCGTTTCTTATTTTACGTTGTTCTTCGTCGGGTGGGTGTTATGCCAGTGGGCGGTGGGTAAACGATCAATAAGAGCGTCGTTCCAGAAAAATGATTTTTGTGGCACGCGGCGTGCTTTAGGGAATAGCGGCAAGCACGGAACAAGTTAACCGTGACCCGCCGCCATCACATCTCTGAGCGTGGCCTGCCGCTACGCCAGCCGCCTGCCGAGCGACCCTGCCGTAACACAAAATATGTGTCCCCTCTTTGGAACCCGGTTTTTACCGGGTTCTCCTTCTTTGTGGGCTTTCTTAAAAATTTCTCTGCACAAAGCTTTATTCCCTCATCGTCCATTTCGTTCTCAACAAATTCCCTTCCGTGCAAAAACCCGTCGGAGAACTGCGCGCCACGACAAAATTTGTCACTCGCAGGGTGACGTTTTCTGCTTGTTTCCCGCTATCAGTTCAACTTTTTGCGTCGCGTCTGACAAGCGCAACGGTCGTTAGCGAAATAATTTTTCCTTTCTCCTTGCCGTCAGCTTTGACGGATGCCACCAAACTAAATGGCGGGGCGAAAGGTTCTTTGTTAAACTCGCGCCTGTGGAGAATGTCCTTCCTCTTCAGAGGAACAGAAGTGCTCGACGCCTGCGGTTGACGAGTCTGCTCCGCGCCAGCGCGCCGACTCTTAGTGAATGGCTGCTCGCTGCGTCAACCGTCGTGCTGCTCGTCAGCGCCTTTCCCGATTTCAATCTCTGGCCGCTCGCGTGGCTAGGGTTCGTTCCGCTCATTCTCGCAGTATGTCGCCGCCCGCACGGAGGACGAGCGTTTCTGCTCGGCTGGGCGACGGGCACGCTCTTCTTCTGGGCTTCGTGCTTCTGGGTGACTTACTCGATGATCCGCTACGGCCGTATCCCCGTCTTTGTCGCCTATATCATGCTGCTGCTCGCCGCGCTTGTGCTCGGACTTTTTCCCGCCACCTGCATGTGGACTCTGGCGCGGTCGGTTAAGAGATGGGGCGTCGGGCGGGCGTTGCTTGTTTTACCTTTCGCGTGGGCGGCGTTCGAGTGGGTGCGTCTGGGCGTAACGGGTCAACTGTGGAACGCCATCGGATATTCGCAAGCCTACGTCGTGCCGCTTATTCAAACCGCTCGGTGGGGCGGCGTGTACATGGTCGGTTTTTTTATTTTGATCGTGAACGCGATTGTCGCTTATGTACTTTTGAAGCCCAGCAAGCGATCTTTGTTGATCGCCCTTTCGATTCTCGGCATCGTTGCGGCGACCCTTTCTCTGAGTGCGACGCAACCCGCGCGCGAGAACGTGACAAACTCGCCAAGCGCAGTTCTGATCGCGGTGCAACCGAATGTTCCGATGGAACAGGGTCGCTCGATTGAGGAAGACGCGGAACTTGTCAACCGTCATCTGGTGTTGAGCGAACGTGCGCTTCAAGAACTAAAAGATAACCACGAACAACTGCCGCGACTCGTCGTGTGGCCAGAATCGCCGATGTATTTCTCCTACGCGAGGGACGCGCAGTTGCGTGAGATGATCGCTGACTTCACCACACGCAACAGAACTTCTCTTCTGTTTAATTCCAACGAACCCGCGCCTGCGGGCGGTTCATACAATTCAGCGGTAATGATTGATGAGCAAGGTCGTCTCGTCGCGCAGTATGATAAAATCCGCTTGTTGCCGTTTGGCGAGTATGTACCGCTCCCGCGCTGGTTGCCGGGCGCGGGGTTAGTGTCGGCTTTGGTCGGCGATTTTACGCCGGGCGCAATTTACACTTTGTTGCCTGCGGGCGAGGCGCGCACCGGAGTTTTCATCTGTTTTGAATCGGCGTTTCCAACTGTCGCGCGAAGCTTTACAGGGGCGGGCGCGGATGTTTTGATCAACATCTCGAACGACGGTTACTTGGGGCGCACGCCGGTGCTTCGCCAGCATCTCGCCAACACCGTGTTTCGCGCCGTTGAAAATCGGCGTCCCGTGTTGCGTGTGACGAACACAGGCATCACCGCACACATCTCGGCACGCGGTGAGGTGACTGACGCGACCGGAAGCTTTGAAACCGCAACGCGCATATGGACGATCAATCGTTCGGCGGAAAACACAACCTTTTACACAAAGCACGGCGACGCTTTCGCCGGTTTGTGCGGCGCGGTGAGTTTACTCGCGCTGGCGGCGACATTCAGAAGAGCGAAAGTTGAAGGAGCGACAACGTAACGAAGATTTGACTTCAAACTCGAAACTTTTAATCTCATTTTTATCTTTCAAATTTTGAGATCGTTTTAAGCGGAGGACGAATGATCGAAGCAGTAACCGTGCAGGATTTGCGCCTTTCCTTTCAAGAGTTGCGCACGCGCATCGAGCAACTCGGGAGGTTTCTTTGAGACGGACGCGAAGCGCGAAGAACTAACACAACTCGAAACAAAGACGGCCGCGCCCGACTTCTGGTCGAATCAGGAAGCGGCGCAAAAGCTTTTGCAGGAGCGAAGCAAGCTGGAAAGATTGATCACGCGGCAGGAGGAATTCGAGTCTGCTATCGCCGACGCCGAAGTGCTCTTGGAGTTTGCCGAAGAAGATTCGCCGTCGCTCGACGAACTGCGCGTGCTGATCGCAAAACTCGAAGCTTCGTTGAGCCAAGCTGAAACAGAAGCCATGCTTTCGGGCGAAAACGACGCGCGCAACGCGATCTGCACGATTCATCCGGGCGCAGGCGGCACGGAATCGCAAGACTGGGCGGAAATGCTGCTTCGTATGTATCTCAAGTGGGCGGAGCGGCGCGGTTTTAAGACTGAGATTTTAGATTACCAACCCGGCGAGGAAGCTGGTATCAAAAGCGTTACGTTTACGGTTGAAGGTGAATACGCTTACGGCCTTTTGTCGGCCGAGGCGGGCGTGCATCGCCTTGTGCGCATCTCGCCGTTTGACCAAGCCGCGCGGCGTCACACATCGTTCGCTTCGCTTTTCGTTTATCCCGAAGTGGACGAGAACATCGAAGTCGCAATTCTCGACAAGGATTTGCGCGTTGACACTTACCGCGCAACCGGCGCAGGCGGTCAACACATCAACACGACGGATTCGGCCGTGCGCATCACGCACATCCCGACGAACATCGTCGTCCAATGTCAGAATCAACGCTCGCAGCATCAGAACCGCGAAGTGGCGATGCAAGTTTTGCGCTCGCGCCTCTACGAACTCGAACTGGCGAAACGAAAGGCGGAGACGGACGCGCTCGAAGCTAACAAAGCCGACATCTCTTTCGGTTCGCAGATCAGAAACTACGTGCTCGCCCCCTACCGCCTCGTCAAAGACGCGCGCACGAAGATCGAGCGCGGCGACGTTGATGCAGTGCTCGCAGGCGACATTGACGATTTCATCAAAGGTTATCTTCTCACACGCCGCGCGGCATGAGATTTCGTTTCACCTTCGCGGTAAGCTTTTGGTTTAACCACTGACGCCGGAAAGCTTCTATGTCAACGACCCAAACGGAAGGGCGAACGAAGCTCGCCACATCCAGAAACACGCGCCGCAACGAGATCATCGCCATCGCGCTTTTCGCCGCAGGACTCCTGCTCGCGCTGTGTCTCGCGTCCTACAACCCGAACGACGCTTCATGGAACACGGCTGGCGCAGGACAAGCGCGCAACCTCGCCGGAGCTTTCGGCGCGAATGTTTCCGCCGCGCTCTTGCAGATCGTCGGCCTCGCCGCATATCTCGTGCCCCTTCTGTTGTTCGCGGCCGCGTGGCGTCGCTTTCGCACGCGCCGCCTGCGCGCGCCGCTCTCGCGCGTCGTCGGACTACTTCTGATTGTGCTCGCCGTTTCAAGCTTGCTCGCTCTATTTCAGTTCAGTCCGCTTTTTGATAAAAGTGTTGAACCCGGCGGCGTGATGGGCGCGCTCGTCGCGCAAACTTTAGCGAACATTTTTAATACCATCGGCGCGAGCGTTTTGCTTCTCGCTCTTGCTGCCGCCGGTCTGTTGCTCGCCACAAATTTCTCTTTCATACGTCTCTACGAGCGCGTCGCAACCTCAGACTCTAATTTCTTTCACAACTTTTCCGCGCGCTTCAAGGAATGGCGCGGGCGGCGTCAGACACACAGGCAGCAGCAAGCCGAGATGCGCCGCGCCGCGCGCGCCGGTAAAGATACGAAAGCTGCTAAAGACAATACGGAAAGCGAAAAGACGGGCGCGGAGCGTGTCGCCGAGTTTATGCGCGAAACCTCTCCGGCGGAAAAGCCAACCACTACTGCCGCCGCCGAAGCCATCAATCGTTCTGCGCTGCACAATGAACCTGTCATCGTCTCGCATCGAGAACCCGCGCGCGTTGTTGACGATGGCGAACAAGTTTACCAAGGCGCCGCTTCCGCTCCCGCAAGTAATACGACGGCACAGGAAGCGACGGCAGCGCCACAACTGGCGGCGGCAGCGGCCGCCGCAAACTATTCTGCATCGCGTTCGGTCGCGCCCGCGATTGATGAAACTGATGACATCGAAGCGATGATGGATTCGGTTCCGATTGTGCGCACGCTAACAAATGATGAAGCGCCGGTGGCAGAAGTTGAAAGTAAGCCTGATAAAAAGCGGCACACAGAAAAGACGGCGCTACGGACGAATTACGAACTGCCGGGCGTCGAGTTTCTTAACGCTCCGACGCCACGCCACGAACAAGCAGATGACGAACTGAAGAAGCTTGGCGTGTTGCTTAAGGATAAATGCAAAGAGTTTAACGTTACCGGCGAACTCAAACACATCTGCCCCGGACCCGTCGTCACCACCTACGAATTCAAACCCGATCCCGGCGTGAAATACTCGCGCGTCACCGGCTTGGTTGACGATCTGTGCCTTGCGCTGAAAGCCGAATCAATTCGCATTGACCGCGTGCCGGGCAAAGCGCACGTCGGCATCGAGGTTCCGAACCCGCAACGGGAAACGATCTCGATGCGCGAAGTGATCGAATCGCGCGCCTTCCACGACTCGGAATCGAAGTTGACGCTCGCGCTTGGCAAAACCATTGACGGACTTAACTACGTCGCCGATCTTGCAAAGATGCCGCATCTTCTGATCGCGGGCGCAACCGGCGCGGGAAAAAGCGTCTGTCTCAATTCGCTTGTCGTCTCGATTCTCTACAAAGCTACGCCCGACGAAGTGAAATTCATTATGGTTGACCCGAAGCGGCTCGAACTCGGACTCTACGCCGACATCCCGCATCTGGCGACCCCGATCATCACCGATCCGAAACGCGCCGCTAACTCCTTGAAGTGGGCGGTGAAGCAGATGGAAGATCGCTACAGACAGCTTGCGATGTGGAGCGTGCGCAACATTGACAGCTACAACGCCGAGGTTCGACGCCGCAATATAGTCGAAGATTACGACGACGAAGGAAATCCTCACAAGCCGCTTCCTTACCTCGTGATCATCATTGACGAACTCGCCGATCTGATGATGGTTTCTGGTCATGAAGTCGAAGAATCAATCACGCGCCTCGCGCAGATGGCGCGCGCCGTCGGCATTCACCTTGTGCTGGCGACGCAGCGACCGAGCGTTGACGTGATCACCGGACTGATCAAAGCCAATTTCCCTTCGCGCATAAGTTTTCGCGTTTCGTCAAAAGTTGATTCGCGCACGATCATTGACGCCAACGGCGCGGAGCAACTCTTGGGGCGCGGCGATATGCTCTTCCTACCGCCCGGAACTTCTCGCCTCGTGCGCGTGCATGGCGCGTATCTTGACGAAACGGAAGTCGCCCGCGTCGTCGGTCATGTCAAGACGCACGGCAAGCCCGCTTACGACGAAACAATCACGCAATCGGAAGACGAAGCGACGAACGGAAACGGAGCAAACGGCGAACAAGATGAACTCTTTGAGCAAGCCCTTCGCATCTGCGTCGAGATGAAACGCGCTTCCACTTCAGTGCTGCAACGCCGTCTCCGCATCGGCTACGGACGCGCCGCCGCAATTCTTGATCAGATGGAACGTGACGGAATGATCGGCCCCGTTGACGGCGCGCGCCCGCGTCCCGTGCTCGGTCGCGCCTTTGAAACAATCGCGCATTGGGAGAGCGTGGAGGAGATATAGTTTTCCACAGGCTCTGTGGAAAAGCCTGTGGAAAACTCTACTTTTGACGTTACAAGTTCCTGAAAAATTTAGACTTCTAGCATTTTGCACACGCACGCGGCAAACCGCGCAAATCCTTGTCCGTGAGCAATTTACTTCTTAATCGGTGATTCCGGTCATGCGTTTCCGTGTAACATTCGGGAAACAAGCGGTTCTCTCGCTGGTTTTCTGCCTATCGTTTGCGTTCACCGCTTCCTGCGCTAAAAGATCGCGCGCCACTGCCACGACGGACGGGCAAGACGGGCGTGTTTTATCTCAAACTGAGGCGAGCAACATCTCGCTGCTTGATATAAATTCCGCGACCGTTGATGAACTTGAAAAGCTGCCGGGCGTCGGCGAGTCAATAGCCAAACGGATCGTCGAGCACCGCGAACGCTACGGCTCTTTTCGCCGCCCGGAGCATCTGATCATCGTGCGTGGCATCAGCGAAGGTCGCTACAAGGCGATGCACCCTTTCATCAAAGCGGAATGAGCGGAAGCGTGAACGCGACGCCCGAACTTCGCCGCCACGCGCGCGAAATTTTTCTTGCCGCGCTCGAAGCCGTTGACGCAAACCGTGCGGTGCGCCGCGCCGCGCGACTTGACGATTCTCTGCTCACAATCCTCGACGCAAAGTTTGATCTCCGGCGCTACGAATCAATTTACGCAGTTGCACTTGGGAAAGCGGCGAGCGCAATGGCCGTTGCGCTCGACTCTGTGCTCGGCGACCGGCTTGCAGGCGGCATACTTTCCTCCTCATCTTTCGATGCTTCACTTTCCCCGCGTTGGCTATGCTTCACAGGCGGGCATCCGTTGCCGAATGAAGCAAGTTTCGCCGCCGCGCGTGCCTGTTTCGATCTTCTAAACCGCGCCGATCACGAAACGTCGCTCGTTATCTTTCTCGTCTCAGGCGGCGGCTCGGCGATGATGGAATTGCCGCGCGACGAACTCATCACGCTTTACGATGTTCAAAAAGCGAATCGCACGCTTGTCTCCTGCGGCGCAAAAGTCGGCGAAATCAACAAGGTGCGGCAGGCGTTTTCAAGAGTGAAGGCGGGCGGCTTGAGTCGCAGCGCGCCGCGCGCCGATCAGGTGACGCTCATCGTCTCAGACACAAACGCAGGCGAAGAATCAAACGTCGCATCCGGCCCGACATTTGAGCGAAACTACGATGCAAGAGACGCGCTTTCAATCGTCGCACGTTACGACTTGGAGCGAAGCTTACCGCCATCCGTCATTGAAGCGATTAACCGTTATGCGGCACAACCTTTCATCAAGGCTTCATCCGCCCGCCGCCACCATTACGTGCTGCTTGACAACCGCGTTGCTGTCGAGCGAGCGGCGAAGTCAGCCTGCGAGCGCAGCTTTCGGGTTTTTGTAGACGAAGAGATCATCGAGCAAAGAATTGAAGAAGGCAGCGCGAAGTTGGTAACGCGGTTGTTTGAACTGTGTCGTCAATCGGAGGTCGGAGAAACCGTGTGTCTTATTTCGGGCGGCGAGTTTGCGTGTCCGGTAAGAGGAAACGGCGGCGGCGGTCGCAATTCCGAAACCGCTTTGCGCTTCGCTATTGAAATTCATAAGCGTCTCGCAGAAACGAATCGTTACTCGACTTCATTCGTCGCACTCAGCGCAGGCACGGACGGCATTGACGGCAACAGCCCGGCGGCGGGCGCTCTCGCCACCGACACGACCATCAAGCGCGCCCGCGAACTTAATCTCGACGGAGAAACTTTTCTCCATAACAGCGACGCTTACAATTTTTTCCGACTGCTCGGCGACGAAATCATAACGGGCGCGACCGGCACAAACGCCCGCGACTTACGCATCATGCTTGCGAAGAAAGTGAGCAGTAAGCAGTGAGCAGAAGAAAATGACACCGGGCGCGATTCTCGTTTTTACTGATCACAGCTCACTGCTTACCGCTTACTTTTCCAACCGCCCGAAGTCGTCTTCGAGGCGCACGATGTCGTCTTCGCCGAGGTAGCTGCCGCGTTGAATTTCGATGAAGACGAGCTGCTCGTCGCCGGGATTCTCGATGCGGTGAGCCGCGCCGAGCGGAATATCAATTGTCTCGCCCGTCGGCACAATGTGATCATGACCGTCGAGCGTCACTTTGCCGATGCCCGCAACCATCATCCAATGCTCCGCGCGCTGGCGGTGCTTTTGATAACTGAGTCGTTTGCCCGGCAACACTTCGATGCGCTTAACTTTATAATTTGCTCCTTCGTCAAGCACCGTGAACGTCCCCCACGGACGACGGTCGAAGCGCGGGTTATTATCTTGTTCTTCCTGCACGTTGAAGCCCTCTTTATCAAAGTTTGAATTTCACTTGTTGGCAATCAATTTAATGATGCCGCCACACCAACAAGCTTACAGCGCAAACCGGGATTTCTCTACAAAATTTATGCGCCTGAATTCACTTTCTTTCGTTTACAAAACTCTCGACGGTAAGATCGCGCCCATCGGTGATAACGGTAATCGCGCCGCTCTCTCCCGTCGTTAACACTTGTGCGCCGCTTCTGCGCCAGCGTTCGACGACTTCGGGTCGCGGATGACCGAACGGCGAGCGACGCCCGACCGAGACGACGGCAAATTTCGGGTGTGTCGCGCGCACAAACTCTTCCGTCGAAGACGTGTTGCTTCCGTGATGCGCAACCTTCACGACATCGCAGCCGAGCAACGCTTGAGATTGAACGGTCAACTGCCTTTCCGCTTGCTGCTCGATGTCGCCCGTCAACAGAATCGTTTTGTCACCGAAACGAAGGCGGAGCACAATCGAGTCGTCGTTAATTGAGGGAGGGAGTGATTCTTCTCCGACGCGCGGCGGCCACAGCACGTCCGCCACGATTGAACCGAATCGCAATTCGTCACCCGCTCCGATTCTGTGAGCGGCGATTCCCTGCTCGCTCAACGTGCGGGCGAAACGATCCTGTTCTTCGTCGTCTGTGGGCGCGCGGGCGACGAGCGCGGCGCGCACGCGGAAGTTGCGCGCAATGTCGTTTAACCCATCAATGTGGTCGGCATGAGCGTGTGTCGCCAGCAGGTAATCAACCTGATCAAGTCCGCGCCACCATAAGTATTCAGCCACCACCGCCTCGCCGATGCTTCGCCTGTCCGGTTCAAACGATTGTTCCTCTTCGTCGGCAGTGCGTTGTCGCGCGGCATAACGCGGGCGTCCTCCGCCGTCAACGAGCAGCGTCACGCCGTCCGGCATCGTCACCAACGCCGCATCTCCCTGCCCGACATCGAGAAAGTCAACGCGCAACTTTCCGCTCCACTGCCGCGCGCTGAAGGGATGCGCGAGAATGATTATGAGACAAAGCGTGAACGCGAGGAAAGTCACGGGCACAACGAAGCGATTGCGCCATCCTCCCGTCGTCTCGGCAGTTGTCGGAAGCTTAAGCGGTCGCCACAAAGCTAAACGGTAAATCAAAATCCCAAGCGGCACGTAGAAGAGAATGTAGACGACCGCCGCCCACGAATTGTATTCAGGAACGCGCACTTGCGAGATGCGCAGGCGATTAAACGGCACGACGCTGTAGGTCATAATCCAATTGATCCATTCCGCAAAAAGGATCAGAGGCGCGGCAAGCGTCGTGCTTAGTTGAGCCACTGCAATTCCGGCAATCGCCACCAGAGACAGCAGTGCCATTAAAAACCCGACGATGATGTTGAGTGCAAACGACGCTACCGAGAAGCGATGAAAGTAGAGCGCCAACAACGGCAGCAGAACCACTTGCACGCTCGTTGAAACTACCAGCGCGCTGAAGGCGTAACGGATTACACGTTGCAATCGTAACCGCTCCAGCACGCTCGCCACCGTTGCTTTCTCAAGATTGTATGTGTAATTCAAATTTGCCATCTCGCTTCGCCAATCGCGTTCGCTCCAGTAAAGCGTTTCGGCGAATCCGCGCCACGGACGCGGAACATCCGGCGGATAAGGCGTCTCGCTTGCCGGACGCCACGCGCCGATTGTCTCCAGACACACCAGCAACGGCCACGCGACGAGCAAGATAGCGATAACGGACATGACGGTTAATTGAAACGACGCATTGAAGAGATCGAGCGGCTGCCAGACGAGCAGCAGAAGCACACCCGCGCCGAGCGCGTTCAAAGCGTTTGCCGGACGATGAAGCACCTGCGCAAGCGCCATCACCGTGAACATTAACGCCGCGCGCACCACCGAACTTTCCGCGCCGACCGCCAGCGCATAACTCCACAGAAACAACACGCAGACGAGGAACTGCACCGCCTTTCGTTTCGTCACGCGACGCATGATGAGTAACGCCAACCCGCCGATGAAACTGATGTGCAAGCCGCTGATCACCAACACGTGAAACGTGCCACCTTCGCGGAAGCGTTCGGCAACGGGGCGAGAGAGGTAATAACGATTCCCTAAGAGCGACGCTTTCAACACGCCGCCCGTCTGGGAGTTAAACAATCGCTCGATCTCATCAAGCACTACGGCGCGCCATTCGTAAAGCCAAAGAAGCGGCAGGAAAGATTTGGCATCTTCTCCACGTTCAACGAGCAACGGGCTTTTGATCATGCCCGCCGCATCAAAGCCGCGTTCGTCAAGGTAGTTGATGAAAGACGCGACGCCCGGATTGCGGAAATTATCTTCACGCTCTAACGCAACCAACACTCGCACACGCGCTGCGTGACGCAGTTGAAGCGATTCGTATTCAACTCGAACATCGTGGTCGCGCACCGGAGCAAACAGCCAGATGTTTCCCTCCGCCTCGTGTTCTTCTCCCTTCGCCCTTAACTTTTCCGCCCGCAGTGCGAGGTAAAAGCCATCCGGCGCAATTTCCGGCCAGCCTTTAACGGTGCCTGTGACTTCAACCGGATCACCCGAAGCGATGCGCCCGTCCGCCAAAAAACTTCGCACGCGATCATCGCTTGCGCTCACCTGCCGCTGCGCAACGCCGAGCGCCGCGCCCGCGCAGGCAAACGCAATTAACGCGAAGATTGATGCCTGATCAAAGTTTCTGCGCGCCGTGCTGACTACGCACAAAACAATCATCACCGCGCCGCAAACGACGACGATGCCAAGCGGCAACAACAGAAAATGCGCGAGGGCGATGCCAACGGCAAGGCAAGCGGCACACGCAGCAAGCGGGTGAGGATTGAAAGCCATGAGGTGAAGTCGGCTCTAAGAATTTATTTTTATGCGTACGCTAAAACTCGGCGCACCGGAGAAGTCTTTTAACCCATACGCTCAAGTCGTCTTTCGCAGACGCTTTACGTTTGCTCAACTCGACTGAATCAAATGCGCCACCGTTTCGACGTGATGAGTCTGCGGAAACAAATCGAACGCACAAATTGATTCGAGTTCGTATCCGGCTTCGGTGAAGCTTCGCAAATCGCGCGCAAGCGTTGCTGGATCGCAGGACACATAGGATATGCGCAGGGGGCGCAACTCTTTTATTCCTCCGATGGCTTCCGGCTCCGCACCGGCACGCGGCGGATCGAGCAACACGAAATCAATTTTTTCGAGCGCGCGAGCGTGAGTTTTCAGCCAATCGCCGACAGCGGACGTTTCAATCATTCCGTTGATGAGATTCGCTTCTCTCAAGTTTTGAATTGCGTAGCGGGTCGCCGATTTGTTCGCCTCAACGCCGATCACCTTTTTGAAACGGCGCGCGAGCGGCAGCGTAAACAGCCCGACGCCGCAGTAG
>Ga0136614_10001737_pt1 | contig 13060 bp, 16 predicted proteins | sample AntDrymUQ2792106_2_FD_106643 | JGI IMG/M metagenome (GOLD analysis project Ga0136614, IMG submission 106643) | Polar desert sand microbial communities from Dry Valleys, Antarctica - metaG UQ279 (21.06) | ecosystem: Environmental > Terrestrial > Soil > Desert | place: Antarctica: Dry Valley...
GAGACTTCATTCATGAGCAAACCGCTGATCGTGGGCGCTGTTGCCTATACCCCCAACGTGGTCACCATCTGGGAAGGCATGCGTGAGTACTTCGCCGGCGGTCCCGCGGAGATGGACTTCATCTTGTTCTCCAACTACGGCCGTCAGGTTGACTCGCTCCAGGAGGGCACGATCGACCTGGCCTGGAACACCAACTTGGCGTGGGTCCGCACCGTCGCCCAGACGGACGGCGCCTGCCGCGCTCTGGCCATGCGCGACACCGACACGGTTTATCAGACCGTGTTCGTCACGCGGACCGGCAGCGACTTGAAGGGGCTGGAAAGCCTACGCGGAAAGCGACTCGCCCTGGGGTCTCAGGACTCCGCTCAGGCCGCCATCCTGCCGGTGCACTATCTCCGCCAGGCAGGCCTGGATGATAGTGCCGTGGAGTTACTGCGGATCAACAGCGACGTGGGTAAGCATGGGGACACCGGTCGGAGCGAGCTCGATGCAATGCGCGCGGTGCTCGACGAGCGCGCCGATGCTGCTGCCATAGGAATCAACACCTGGGAGGCGATCGGCCGGGACGAACTGATGCCGGGTGCCTTTGAATCATTATGGGAGTCACCGACGTACTCGCACTGCAACTTCACCGCCATGCCATCGCTGTCCGAGGAGCGGGTGCAGCCCTGGGTCGAGCAGCTCCTTGCCATGGACTGGGACAACCCGGAGCACCAGCCGATTCTGGAGATGGAAGGGCTGCGGCAGTGGGTCCCGCCGAAGCTCGACGGTTATGCCTCCCTATTCGACGCGGTGGCCGATCAGAAAATCTCGGCGCGATGGTGAACCACGGCCTGGTCTTGGACCTGGTGGAGCGGCTCGGTGAAGTCGCGAACGGCGCCACGGTTACCGTCCCGGTGGGCGCCGGCGATGCTGACGTGCTGGCTGAGACAGTGGCGCAGTGGTGTGCGCGCACCGGAAACGAACTGATCGCGGTGGAGGGGCAGATCGCGACGGTGCGGCGCGGACGTGCGCTCGATGCCATGGCCGAGTTGCCGCCGGACCAGAGGCCTGGCACCCGGCTGTGGATGTATACGAACTTCGACTGCAACCTCGCCTGCGACTACTGCTGCGTCCGCTCCTCCCCGCAGTCCGAACGCAGGGCCCTGGGGATCGAACGGATCCGCCGCCTGGCCTCCGAGGCGGTGGAGGCCGGTGTGTCCGAGCTGGTACTGACCGGTGGCGAACCGTTCCTGCTGCCCGACATCGATGAGGTCGTCGGCGTGTGTACGGCGGTGCTGCCCACCACGTTGCTGACCAACGGGATGCTCTTCAAGGGACGCCGGCTCGAGGCCCTCCTACGGATGGACCGCGAGCGACTCACCTTGCAGATCAGCCTCGACTCATCGACGCCGGACATCCACGACTCACACCGGGGTCGCGGAACGTGGGCTCGGGCAGTCGCGGGGATGCGTCTTGCGATCGCGGAAGGGTTCCGGGTCAAGGTTGCCGCCACCCTGGCACCCGAGCACAGCGACGAGCGTGCACCGTTTCACGCCTTCCTGGACCCCCTCGGGATCGCCCGCGAAGATCAGGTCATCCGCGCGCTAGCGCACCGTGGCGTAGCCGCCACCGGATTGGAACTCACCCTCGAGTCACTGATCCCGGAGGTCACCATCACCGCCGACGGTGTCTACTGGCACCCGGTCAGCGCCGACCATGATGACCAGCTGGTCACCCGAGAGATCTTCCCGCTGAATGCCGCCATCAGCGAGGTGCAGCGGCGCTTCACCGAACAGCGCGCCAAAGCCAGTGCTGCGGCGGAATGGTTCCCCTGCTCGTAGCCCAGACCGCTAGGTCTTGGCTTGGGCCGCATGCTTCTCGGCCAGCGCTTTGAGTTTGGGCAGGCTAGCCGCGATCCCCTTGCGGTTGCGATTCGGGAAGCCGAAGAGTTCGATCAGGCGCGCATACGGGGATCCGGACCAGTCCCAGGACTCGGTCACCCTGGTGCACCCGGCCTCGAACTCGTCGAGTTCGTAGCGCCAGGCGTGCTTGGCGAAGTGCTGCCAGGCGATCAGCCGGTTGTCGTCGTACTCGACGACCGTGTTTCGCACCGTGTACGGGAGCCCGATCTTCATCCGCATCCCGAAGCGATCGCCCAGAGCCAGCTTGCGCCGGGTCTGGGTCGACGTGACACGTTGAACGGACTCCGAGCCGTCGATCTCGAGGTGAGCAGACGGGTCGGCGAGAATCGCGAAGATCACCGCGGGGGAGGCGTCGACCACGATGCTGTCACTGATGATGCGCGGGCTGGCCATGGCGAAACTCTAGGCAACCCGTGCTGATCTTGACCCTCTGGCCTGCGTTGTCCGTCAGGACAGTCGAAGCGCTTCGCCGCTCAGCCGAACCGACCGGAGATGTAGTCCTCAGTGCGCCGATCGCTGGGGTTCGAGAAGATCTTGCTGGTGTCGTCGATCTCCACCAGGCGACCGAAGCGCCGGTCATCGTTCTCGGATTCGACCTCGGCGGTGAAGAAGGCGGTGCGATCGCTCACCCGCGCGGCCTGCTGCATATTGTGGGTCACGATGATGATGGTGTAGTCGCGTTCGAGCTCGCGCATCAGATCCTCGATGTGCGCGGTGGCGATCGGGTCCAGGGCCGAGCAAGGCTCGTCCATGAGGATGACCTCGGGATCCACGGTCAGTGCCCGGGCGATGCACAGCCGTTGCTGTTGGCCGCCGGACAGGCTGTAGGCGTTCTGCTTGAGCTTGCCCTTCACCTCGTCCCACAGGGCGGCCCGGCGCAGCGAGGTCTCCACCACCTCGTCGTAGTCCACTTTCATGCGATTGACCTTCGGCCCGAACGTGAGGTTGTCATAGATCGACTTCGGAAACGGGTTGGGCTTCTGGAACACCATGCCGATTCGCCGTCGGACCTCGACCGGATCCACGTCCTTGGCGTACAGGTCTTGATTGTGGTAGTGGATCCGACCCTGTACGCGGGCGTTGGGGATCAGATCGTTCGTACGGTTGAAGCAGCGAATGAAGGTCGACTTCCCGCATCCCGAGGGTCCGATGAAGGCGGTGATCTTGCGTCGCTGGATCGTGAGGCTGACGTTCACGAGCGCGGGCGCCGAGCCGTAGTGAACCGACACGTCGTCGACGTCGAAAACCACGTCGTCTGTCGATCGCTTTGGTGGGGCAGATGGGCGTGACGCGGCCGTGTCGGTCGACCTCCCGTCGGTTGATGACGCCGACGGCCGGTGGGTTTCAGGCCGGCCGGTGTCCAGGCGGACGGGTGAGAACGCTGCTCGCTGATCGCTCGACGTTCGCTGGTCCATTAGATCTTCCTCGCGTAGCGGTTGCGGATGATGATGGCCGCCGAGTTCATGAAGAGCAGCACGGTCATCAAGACGATGATCGCGGCGCTGGCCACTCCCACCTGGAACTCCTCCTGCGGTCTCTTGACGAAGTCGAAGATCTGGATCGGTATGGCGGTGTATGACTCGGACAGGTTCCATGGCTCGTTGTCGGCTCGGCGGGAGAACACTGCGCCAGCAACCAGAATGGGGGCAGTCTCGCCGATCGCGCGCGACAGCGACAGAATCATTCCCGTCATGATGGACGGGATGGCCGCTGGAACTGTCTGCCGGAAAGCAACCTGCAGCGGCGTTGCCCCGAGTGCCAGTCCGCCGTCGCGGATCTCCCGGGGCACCGCTCGCAGCGCCTCCCGGCTAGCAACGATCACGACGGGCAGGATGAGTGCGGTCAACGTGAGGGCCCCGGTGATCAGCGAACGGCCGAAGCCCAGGAAGAAGACGAAAACGGACAGGCCCAGTAGGCCGTAGACGATCGAGGGCACCCCGGCCAGGTTGTTGATGTTCGTCTCCAGCAGACGGGTCCAGCGGTTGCGCTGCGCGAACTCCTCGAGGTACAGCGCAGCCCCGACCCCGAGCGGGAACGTCATGAGCGCCGTGAGCAGCATCAGCGACAGGGTGCCGGTGATCCCGGCCCGGATCCCGGTCATCTCCGGGAAGCGTGAGGTGTAGTTACTGAGGAAGTTCAGACTCAGGCCACCGACGCCGTCAAGGGCAATGTCGATCAGCAGGATGGCCAGGACAGCAAGGGCCACTAGAGTCCCGAGCAGCAGGACGAGCTGGGTGAACTTCTCCCTGACCGTGTTGCCCACCGGAGCGCGGAAGGCGCGATCGGGCTGCTCGCGCGGTGGGGCTGACGTGGAAACCGCCACGCTCAGTACTCCTCTCGGAAGCGGCGCACGATCCTGAGTGCGATCAGGTTCACGAGGAAGGTCAGTACGAACAGCAGCGCGCCCACGGCGAAGATCGACTGGAACGTCACCGAACCGCGAGACGATTCACCGCCAACTGCTTGGGTGATGTAAGCGGTCATGGTCTGCACCTGCTGGAAAGGGTCGAGCGCCGGTAGATCCGGCGGCGGCTGGTTTCCGGCGGCCAGCGTGACGATCAGGGTCTCACCGACGGCTCGGCCGAAGCCCAGAATCACTGCGGCGACGATGCCGGACAAGGCAGCCGGGAAGACGACCTTCAGGGCTACCTGCCGCCGAGCGGACCCCAGGCCGTAGGCGCCCTCGCGCAGCGCCCGCGGGACCGCGCTCATGGAGTCCTCGGAGATCGAGGCGATCGTCGGCACGATGAGGATCCCCACCACGATGCCCGCGCTCATCGCGTTGAAGATCGGGACCACATCGGTGCCGAAGACCGACCGCAGCACAGGTGTCATGAACGTGAGCGCGAAGTACCCGAGCACGACGGTCGGTACGCCGGCCAGCAGCTCCAGAATCGGTTTGACCGTCCTGCGCACTCGCGGTCGGGCGTACTCCGACAGGTAGATCGCCGTCGCTAGTCCCAACGGCACCGCAATGGCCAGCGCGATCGCGGTGATCAGCAACGTGGAGTTCAGCAGGGGCAGCACGCCGATCCGAAACAGGTCCGACTCGGGGCCGGTGAACGGGCGCCACGCAGTGTCGGTGAAGAATTCGACGACTGAGACACCGGGAATTCCGAACAGGGCGATCGCCTCGGTGAAAACAACCAGAATGATCCCGATCGTGATGACGACTGACAGCGCCGCAGCCAGCCGCAGCAGCCCGAGGATGATCTGCTCCCCGTACCTCGGCCTGGGCGAGGTGAGGGATGGACCGGCCCTGCCGTTGGCAGACGAGTCGACCGCCGTTCGGGTGGACTCCGTGCTCATTCGTTCGCCTGCCTTCCAGCGCCGAGTTCGGAGAGCTCGGAGGTAGAGCGTAAGAGCTCAGCCTCCGATAGCTTCCTCGAGCGCCGTCGTCGCCGCGGCGATCTCGTCCTCGGTCGCCGGAATGTAGCCGACGCTCTCGATGACATCCCCGACGGTCTCGACGTAGAAGGTCGCGAATGCGGCAACCTCCGGGCGCGACAGTGACTCGTTCTTGACGTAGATGAACAGCGGTCGGGTCAGGCCGTAGCTGCCGTCCTGTGCCGTCTCGACGCTCGCGCCGACGCAGCCTTCACCGGCGTCGTACTCGACAGCGGTGAGAGTGTCCTGGTTCTCTTGGAAGTATGCGAAGCCGAAGAACCCCCACGCGCCCGGGGTGCCCTGGATGCCCTGGGAGATGACGTTGTCGTCCTCGGAGGCGTTGTAGTCCTGCCGCGGCTCCTCGATCTCACTGGGCTCGAGGATGGTTTCGTTGAAGAAGTCATAGGTTCCGGAATCAACGCCGGGGGCAAAGATCTGGATCGGGTCGGCCGGGAACTCCGGGTTGACCTGATCCCAGCTGGTCGCTCCGTCAGGACCCCACAGCGTGACGAGCTCCTCGGTGGTGAGGCACGTGACGTAGTCGGTCTCCGGATTGACGACCATGGTCAAGGCGTCGGTGCCCACCCGGATCTCGGTGTACTCGATCCCGTTCTCCTCGCACAGCGCGATCTCTTCCTCATCGATCGGACGGGAGGCGTTGGAGATGTCGGTGTCGCCGGTGTCGCAGAAGCGCTCGAAACCGCCACCGGTTCCCGAGATGCCGAGGTTGACGGTCACCTCGGGCTGTTCGGCTGCGAACTCCTCGCTGAGGGCGTCGGTAAGCGGTCCGACCGTCGAGGAGCCGTCTATCTCGATGGAGCCGCTCAGGGCCTCCTCGGCGCTGTCCCCTCCCCCCGCGCTGCTGTCGTCAGTGCCCTCGCCGCTGCAGGCGGCCAGGGTCAGGGCGAGCACGAGGGCCGTGGGGAATACGGCACGGCTCATGGTGCGTCGATTCACGTGTGGTGCCTCTCTGCTGGGGCCGGATCGGCCGCGCCAATCGCACAAGGAACTCCCGAAACGTAGGGACGTCACATGACGCATGAGGCGGCGCATGGGAGACGGCGGGTGAACGCAGGCTGTACAGCAGGTACCTGCACCGGAGGATGAGTTGCAGATCACAGCCACCCCCGCGGTGCCGGATCGCGACTCGTCTAGGTCGGAATCAGTCGCGGAGGTAGGACACGTCGGTGTCCCAGCGGGTGAACCCCAGAGCCGAGTAGACCGCAATCGCTGCGGCGTTGGACTCGTCAACGTACAGCATGACCTGGCTCAGGCCGCGGCTGCGCAGGTAGCGCAGGCCGGCCAACGTCAGGGCCGGTCCGAGCCGCATTCCGCGCGCCGAGGGGTGCACGCCCAGCACGTACACCTCGCCGATCGGCTCGTGCGCGTGTTTCCCGGCCCGCTCCGAGGTGGACGAGCCATGGATCTTCGTCCAGTGGAAGCCGATCAGTTCGGGCTCGGACTTTCCGGCGCTGACGTGCGTCGAAACGGTTTCGGCCAGCAGGAAACCGGCCGGGTCGAACCACGGCTCCTTCTCGCGGAGCAGGATGTCGTCTTCGCTCCAGCCGCCCTGATCAGGATGATCGGCGAAGGCCAGGTTGTTGAGTGCGGTCCAGGCGGCCTCGTCCTGTCCAGGCACGAACTGCCGGAACCGCACGCCCTCTGGAATCTCCACCTGCGGCAGGTGGGCCAGCAGCGACTTGCGCATCTGCCAGAGCACGCGGGTACGGCGGTAGCCCGCCTGCTGGGCGAGTGCTTCGGCGCCGGCATGCGCCCCGTGCGCCCACAAGCGCAGTCGCCCGTCGGGGCTGGCCCGCTCGACGGCCGTGAGCAGTCGGCGGCCAAGCCCCTTGCCGCGATGGCCGGGATGGATGGCCAGCTCGGCAGCCGGACCGGCGACCGGATCGGTGGGGTCGAGATGCCCGTAACCGAGCAGCGTGCCATCAGCGGAGTGGAGCAGGAAGTTCGAGGAGTCGACGTCGCCGCCGTGGCGCAGGTGCAGCAGGACGTGTTCGTTGACCGGGCTGACTCCGTCGGCATCGGCGACCTCGTCGATGAGCTCGGCCACCTGTGCCACCTCGGCCTCGGTGAGCTGGCCGCGCTCGGAGAGGGTGTGCGACTCGGAGGCGCCCGGATCGCCCGCGCTTGACGTCACTGCTGCGCAGCCCGTTGGATTCACCGTGACGTCGAAACCTTCTGAGCCGACGCGGGAGCGTTGGCCTCGAGCTTGTAGCCCACGTTGCGTACGGTCCCGATCAGCGAGGCGAAGTCCGTCCCGAGCTTCGCACGCAGGCGGCGCACGTGCACGTCGACCGTCCGGGTGCCCCCGAAGTAGTCGTAGCCCCAGACCTCCTGCAGCAGCTGGACCCGGGAGAAGACCCGGCCCGGATGGGCGGCAAGATACTTCAGGAGTTCGAACTCCTTGTACGTGAGGTCCAGCGACCGTCCGCGCAGTTTGGCAGCGTAGGTGTGCTCGTCGATGGAGATGTCCCCGGCCTCGATCAATCCGCTGTGCGGCCCGTCGACCGGCGCCGCGCCGGCCAGCCGGCGGTCCAACGCCCAGCGCAGCCGGGCGTTGACCTCGGCAGGCCCAGCGGTGTCGAGCAGCACGTCGTCACACCCCCAGTCGGGCGACAGGGCGACCAAGCCTCCGTCGGTGAGGACGGCAAGCAGCGCGGCGGCCACTCCGGTCGAGGACAGCATCTTGCACAGCGTCCGGGCACCGGCAAGGTCCATCCGGGCATCGACGATGACGACATCCTCGTTGCCGGCGACATCACTGAGCAAACTGTCCAGCCGCGCCGGAACGACGCGCACGTGATGGGTGAGCAGACCGAGGGCCGGGAGTACTTCGGTGGTCGGCTGGCTGGCATCGGTCATCAGAACGATGTGCATGCGGCATCTCCCGGGAAGGCGGGGGCCTGACTGCGCCGGCAGGCTGCGAAGGGCCGAGGATATCCCACAGCACCGGCCGCAGGTCTGAGACGAGAGGGTCTGAGACGATCACCGAATGAGGCAGGCATGAGCATGGCGGCGTTGCGGGCCGAGATTGCTCCGGTCCGCCATCATGCGCCTGCCGCTGGGCTGGCCGCGGCGGTCATGCTGGCTCTGGTGCTGGCTCCGCGCCAGTTCGGTCCGACCGGTCTGCTGATCACGGTTGCCCTGATGCAGATCGCCCTGATCGGCGCCTGGTCGCGGGCCACCGGCACCCGTGGGTACCTCGGCTCGCTGGTCATCGGCGCGGGTACGGCCGTCACTGCGGACACCGTTCTGGCCCTGCAGTCCGAACCCGACCTCGGGCCGCTGGCCGCCGTACTGGGCCTGGCGTTTCTCGCGGCGATGCTGCACCAACTCACTCGTTCGGCACCTCGCCGGCTGGCCACTGCATCGCTGGCCGGAATCAGCACTCTGGCGGTCAGTGTGGTGGCCCTCTCGGCATTTCTGCTGCTGTACCGGGTCACCGATGGGTCAGCGGTCTACGTCGCGACTGTGGTCTCGGCTGGGGGGGCGGTGGTGGTCGGGCACTTGGTGGATCTGGTGCTGCCGGTCCCGCGGATAGCCCCGGGCGTGCCGCGTGGCCTGGTTGGCCTGCTACTCAGCGTTGGCGCGGGGATCGCAGCATCGGTCATGCTGTCCGATCCCGATGGGCTGGTCGGCAGTCTCGGCGCTGCGATCGTCGGGGCGATCGTCGGGCTGGTCTCGGCGCTGCTGGCAGTCGCCGCCTCCTACATCGCCGCAGAACGACCACAGCTGAACTGGTCGCTGCCCTGGCTGCAGGCCCTGCTCCCGCTGGCCGGCACCGCACCGATCGGCTACTTCTTGGCCCTCCGGGTCCTGGGATAGGCAGAGCTCACATGCGCGCCCTCCTGATCGCCGTCGTGGTGCTGCTCGGCATAGCCGTCGCGGCCGACCGCGTCCTGGTGGTGGTGAGCGAGAACCAGCTGGCCGCCGCGATCCAGGAGGAGGGCCAGCTCCCCGCCGAACCGGAGATCTCGATCGAGGGATTCCCATTCCTGACCCAGGCGATCAGCGGTCGCTATGAGTCGGTCCGAGTCGGTGTGGACGTGGCGGCCCTGGGGTTGCCACCTGGCGTGACCGCTGACATCCGGCTTCAAGGGGCGGAGGTTCCCCTCGATTCGGTGCTCTCGGACTCGGTCACCTCAGTACCGGTCGACAAGGTCGTCGGCATGGTGACCTTCCCGTTCGACTACATCGGAGAGCAACTGGGCGGAGCCACGGTCACACCGGACGGCACGGGCCTTCGGGTGGAGACCACCGTCCCCCTGCTGGGCCAGGACTTCCCGGTGGCTGCAACAGCCCAGCTCTCGCTGGTCGGTCGCGAGGTCACCTTGACGGCCAGCAACGTCGAAGGCCCCGGTGGCCAGCTGCCCGACGAGGTCGGCGCCGTGGTGCTCGACCAGCTCGACGTCACCTTTCCCGTACCGGAGCTGCCCTTCGGTCTGGTGTTCACCGGTATAGAGGTGGTCGACGACGGGATGCGAGTCATCGCAGAAGGCTCCGACATCGTTCTGGAAGACTCCGCATGATCCGCGGGAGACTCGGATGAGGACCTTATGCGCATAACGTCCCGGAATGGGGCCGCGAATCGGGACGTTGTGCGCATAACGTGCGGAATGGGGTCATGAATGCCGATGGACGGCGTGCAGCTGGTCGGTGTGATCGGGTTGGTCGTCGTCCTGGTACTGGTTGCCGGGTTCGTGATCCTTCGTAGACGCTTCGACGGTCGGCTCCGCGCGGCCGTGCAGCCGGAACGCAGTCTGGCCGAAGTCGGGATTGCCTTGCCGGCCGACAACGTCGCCGTCGTCCAGTTCTCCGGGGAGTTCTGCGCCATCTGTACGCCGGCCCGGACCCTGGTCCAGCGGGTATTGCGCGATCATCCGGACATCGCCCGCATCGAAGTTGACGTGGCCGAACACCTGACGGCGGTCCGAGCACTAGACATCCGCCGTACCCCCACCCTGTTGATCGTCGACGAGCAGGGTCAGGTCGTACACCGCTCTTCCGGGATGCCCCGGGAGGCCGAATTGCGCCAAGCCGTCTCGGGCCTGGCCGCACACAATCGATGAACTGGACCATCGCCGGCCCGCTCGAGGCACCGATGCAGGGGCGAGGTCTGCGCTGGTACCGTCGCGACATGGGTCTGTTGCTCACGATGCGTCGCACAGTTGACTTGTGCCGCCTCGGCAGCTGCCTGTGTCTGGCCTCCTAGAAGGCCACTGACCCTCGAGGACTCCTTAGCAGTCCCAAAGAGCCCCAGTGGCCGTACCGACGTTTCTTCCGTCCGGTCCGCAGGAGGCTTTGATGTCCGACCCGCACCCGCTCAACACCCCGCACGTCGATGTCCGGGGCCCACGCTTCGCCGCGTGGATCACCTCGGCCGTCCTGGCCGGCGGTCTTCTGCTGTCCAGCGGCTGGATCCTGCTGCTGCAGACCGCGGTCTTCGCGCTGGGAGCCCTTGCCGGGCCGGCGTATTCGCTGTACGGCATCGCATTCCGGACATTGGTTGCGCCAAGGCTGGGTCCGGTCCTACGGCGGGAGCCGCAGCCACCGCTGCGCTTCGCGCAGCTGGTCGGTTTCGGCTTCGCAGCCGTAGCCACGATCGGGTATTTCACCGGTGTTCCGATCGTCGGAGCGGTTGCTGCTGGTTTCGCGCTGGCTGCCGCCCTGCTCAACGCCACCACGGGCTTCTGCCTCGGTTGTGAGATGTACCTGCTCGGACAGCGTGCCCTGCACCGCCTTTCGCCGCACATTTTCTCGAAGCGTACGACCGCCGTACGCGCCACCGAAGGAGTTTGACCGCTATGAGCCGCAATGACGTCCTGGTCTCTGCCGACTGGGCCGAACAAAAACTCAACGACGACGGTCTGGTCTTCGTCGAGGTCGACGAGGACACCAGCGCCTACGACAAGGGACACATTGCCGGGGCCGTGAAGTTGGACTGGAAGTCCGACCTGCAGCACCCGGTGCGCCGCGACTTCGTCAACCGGGAGCAGTTCGAAGAACTGTTGTCGGCCAAGGGGATCAGCAACGATGACACCGTCGTGCTGTACGGCGGCAACAACAACTGGTTCGCCGCCTACGCCTACTGGTACTTCAAGCTGTACGGGCACCAGAAGGTCGTCCTGCTCGACGGCGGCCGGAAGAAGTGGGAGCTGGATTCCCGGGAACTGACCGACGCCGAGGTGACTCGCGATGCGACGTCGTACTCCGCCCAGGAGCCGGACACCTCGATCCGCGCGTTCCGCGACGAGGTCGTCTCGGTGATCGGTGCCCGCAATCTCGTCGACGTACGGTCCCCTGACGAGTTCGCCGGCCGCTTGGTCGCCCCCGCGCACCTGCCGCAGGAAGGCGCGCAGCGTCCCGGCCACATTCCCGGGGCGATCAGCGTGCCGTGGAGCAAGGCGGCCAACGAGGACGGCACGTTCAAGTCCGACGAGGATCTGACCACGCTCTACGCCGATGCCGGGATCGACGGGGACAAGGACACGATCGCCTACTGCCGCATCGGTGAGCGTTCCTCGCATACCTGGTTCGTGCTGCGGGAGTTGCTGGGGCACAAGAACGTCAAGAACTACGACGGCTCCTGGACCGAGTACGGTTCGCTGGTCGGTGTGCCGATCGAGCTGGGCGACCCGAAGTAGGCATGGCGATGTGTGGAGCTCCTGCGCAGAAGGCCAATGGTGCCGGCCTGGAAGGCGTCGACCTGAAGACCCAGACGGTCATCCAGGGGGTCGTCGAGTCCGACGGCGCACCCGTGCCGGCGGCCTACGTGCGGCTGCTCGACGCGTCAGGTGAGTTCACCGCCGAGGTGGTCACCAGCGCGACCGGCGACTACCGCTTCTTCGCAGCGCCGGGGTCATGGACGGTGCGTGCGCTGTCCTCGATCGGGCGCGGCGAGGCGGTGGTTGTCGCCGAACGCGGCCTGACCGAGACCGCGATCTCGCTGACCTGACGGCGGACGGCGCGGGGGCGGGTCCGTACGACCGCGGCGAGTTAGTCTCGACGCCGTGGGGACGGCGCTGGCGATCGCGTTCGTCGTCGTGTGCGCCGTGATGGTCGCGCTGCTCTTGAGGGTTGCCTGGAGTGTCTACAAGGGACCGCAGGGATGAATCCCAATCCTGTTCCCGCCCTCCCCATTCCGGCTGATACCACCGATGTGCGCAGCGGCCCGGACGTACATCCGGGGATCCTGCCGTTGCTGCCGCTGCTGGGTGAATGGACCGGCGTCGGTCAGGGCGACTACCCGACGATCGAGGAGTTCCACTACGGCCAGTGGATCCGGTTCAGTCACGACGGGCGGCCGTTCCTGGCCTACGAATCCCGGACCTGGCTGATCGGGCTGGACGGCGAGATCATCCGCCCGGCCGCCCGTGAGGTGGGCTGGTGGCGGTCCAGCGGCGGAGATGACTTCGAAGCTCTCCTCGCCCATCCGACCGGCATCGTCGAGGTCTACGTCGGGCGCTCGATGACCACCACGTCGTGGGAACTGGCCACCGACGTCGTCGCCCGGACCGCGACGGCCAAGGAGGTCGCGGCCAACAAGCGGCTCTACGGCATCGTCGACGGCGCGCTGATGTACGCCGTCGACATGGCCGCCCAAGGGCAGGAACTGCAGCCGCATCTTTCCGCCCGGCTCGAGCGAGTCGTACCGCTGCCGCCGCTGTGATCGAGTCGGGGAAGAAAGTGGTGGCGAAGTAGCCGATCTCGTCGTAGCGTGCTCCGTACACGAGAGAGGAGGTGGTCCGAAC
>Ga0136614_10001738_pt1 | contig 13042 bp, 13 predicted proteins | sample AntDrymUQ2792106_2_FD_106643 | JGI IMG/M metagenome (GOLD analysis project Ga0136614, IMG submission 106643) | Polar desert sand microbial communities from Dry Valleys, Antarctica - metaG UQ279 (21.06) | ecosystem: Environmental > Terrestrial > Soil > Desert | place: Antarctica: Dry Valley...
CGAAGAACGAGCCGATCGCCGCGCCGGCGGAGACCCGGTCGAGGCCTTCCACCGAGAGCTCGAGGATCGGCCGGGCGGCGAAGGTCGCGACCGCAACCAGGCAGGCCGCGGCAACCACGACGAGGCCGAGCGCGTCCCGGGTCGGGCGCCGGTCGGCCAGCCGGCCGCCGAGCCAGTAGCCGAGCGAAAGCGAAGCGAGCGTCAGGCCGATGACGTTCGCCCAGACGATCGTGGAGTTCCCGAAATACGGGGCCAGGAGGCGCGAGGCTCCGATCTCCGTCGCGAGAGTGCCCACGCCGGCGGCGAAGACGACGCCGGTCAGCGTCGCCTGGCTGGTTCTCAAGAGGCGGCTGTCCGCTTGACCACGACGACCGCGGAGTCGTCGTCGAGCCCACCGCCCGCGAAGGCCCGGGAGTCTTCGACGACCGCGCGTGCCAGTTGTTCCGCGGAGAGGTTCCGCCGCTCGCTCAGCAAACGGTCGAGCCTGACGTGGCCGTAGAGCTCACCGTCAGATCGCGACTCGACGACACCGTCTGTGAAGAGGACGACTGCGGCGCCAGGCTCGAGCACGTCATGCGCCTCGGGGTACTCCTGGTCCGGCGCGATGCCGAGTGCCAATCCCCTCGCCTCGAGCCCGACAACCGTGCCATCCGGGCGGATGATCCTCGGCTCGGGATGGCCGGCTCCGGCGCAGGCGAGCTCTCCGGTCTCGGGGTCGACGGTCAGGTACACCATGGTCACGAACTTTCCCTCCTCGACCTCGTCGAGGACGACCCCGTTCGCAATCCGCATCAGCTCCGAGGGGCTCGGATGTTCCCGGGCGAGCGAGCGGAAGACGAACTTCGTCATGGCCATGTCGGCCGCGGCGTCGATTCCCTTTCCCGTGACGTCGCCCACGACCACAGCGAGGCGGCCGTCGGGGAGGACGGTGTAGTCGAAGACGTCGCCCCCGACATCGAGACGGGCGGAGGACTCGTAGACGCTTCCGATCTCAATGCCCGCGATGATCGGCGGCTCGTCGGGGAGCAGCGAGCGCTGCATCGCGTCCGCGAAGTGCATCTGCTGCTGATACAGGCGGGCGTTGGCGATCGCGAGGGCCGCCTGCGCGGTGAGCGAGCGTGCTGCCTCGAGGGTCTCGCCGTCGATGCGACGCTCGGAGTCGAGCGAGACGAGCGTGAGCGTGGCCATGATCTCGCCCGACGCCAGGATCGGGATCACGGTCGCCGTGGAGCCCCGCTCGAGAAAGGGACCGAGGTGCTCATGCCCACCTCCGAGCCGCTCGGCGGCCTGCGCGGTGAGCACGATCGGGTCGCCTGGACTGAGCCGTTCCAGCGCTTGCGGCTGATCGAGGATCGGAGCGAGCGCAGTGGCGAGGCGCGGGTCGGGGACGTGCACCGCGCGAGGAACGAGCATGTCGCCCCGAGCATCGGGCATGCGAAGGACGGCGGCATCGACATCGAGGAGCTTCACGGCCGTTCGGGTCACGGCGGCGACCGTCTGATCCAGGGAGAGACTTTCCGAGAACGAGCGCGAGATCTCGTAGAAGGCCTCCAGTCGCCGGGCCGCGAACCGCTCGGCCCTAAGCGCCTCCTCTCGGTCCCGCGCGAGTCGGGCCGTCTCCTCGTGCAAGCCCGCGTTCTGCACGGCGACGGCCAGCTGTCCGGCGAGCGCGGCGAGCAGCGACGACTCGTTTTCCCGCAGCCGCCGAGCCACCGGGAGATACGCCACCAGCAGGCCGATGAGCTCACCGGCCGCGCGGAGCGGAACGACCACGGCCGCCTCGATACCGGCCTCGCCGACTGCATCTCGCACGGCCCCGAGCCGCAAGTCGGTCGAGGCATCGCGAATTTCCATCACGGGCCGGCTCCGCAAGCGGCCGAGCACGACGTCGAGGAGCCCTTCGGCGACTCGAAGGTGAGGCCCGGCGAGTCCACGCTCTGCAGCTGTCTCGAGCCCTCCGGCCTGACGGAGATACAGCGCGCCACGATCCGTGTCGAGCAGCTCGGCGACCCGGTCGACCGCCGTCTCGAGCGTGTGGGAGAGCGAAAGCTCGGCAATCGTCTGCCCCACGAGCTCAAGCAACGCGCGGCTCTGCTCGAGCTCCTGGACGAGGGCGCTCGTGCGCTCACCGGCGCGAACCGCGTGAGCGGCTCTGGCGCCGAACGCTCCGAGTTGCGCGAGCTCGTCGGCGCCGGGTTCCTCTCCGGGCGCAAAGACGAGTCGAAAACCGCCGATCGCGGGTTCTCCGAGCCTGATCAGCGCTACACCATGGTCGAGGATGGCCGAGGGGCCGGTCCCGAGCGCCCTGTCGGCGTCTCGAAGCGTCGCGACGTCGACTGTTACCTCGGCACCGGCGAGGGCGATGGCCCGAGGACGCCCGCCGGACGAGCGCCAGAGCACGCACGAGTGGGCGCCCGTGACCTCGAGCGCAAGGCGCGCGATCCGCTCCCCGCTCCTGGCCTCTTCGGCGACTGAGGCGAGAGCACGGCCCGCGAGCTCGAGCATTCCCGTGCGGCCTCCTTCGTCGACATGGCCGTCGGTTGACTCGATCGCACGCACGAGCAGTGCGGACTGATTGGCGATCAGCCGCGCGAGGAGAATGTCGGACCCCGAGAACGGCTCGCCTGCGCGAGCCAGCTCGAGGCTCGCGATCGCCTTTCCCCCGGATCCGACCGGGCACAGCAGCACCCGGGAGGCACCCCACCGACGCGCGAGCCGTCGGATCGCCTCGGGGAACTCGTCGGAGTCGCTCAACTCCTCCGTCCCGATCACGTCGGCCGGGAGGCTCGAGCCCTCGAGCTCCGCGCGCAACGCGGGCGAGGCAGCCCAAACGCCGCGCGTGAGCAGCTCGGCGCCTCCGCGCTCCGCCACCCGGATGACAGCGAGCGTAGCGCCGGTTCCCGATGCGGCGGCCGCGGCGAGGGCTCCGAGCGCCGCGTCGAGGTCGTCGACGTGCGCGAGCTCGCGCCCCGCCGTCGCGAGACTCTGAAGTGCTGCTGACGAGACCCCCTGGCCGGCCGAGATCACGAGCCAAGTGTAGGAGCCTCTTATAGAGTGGCGCCCATGGCTGAGCCGGCACGGCGACCCGAGGCCGTGGAAGAGCCGCCGCTCCCCGATCCGATCGCGGTCGAGCGCGCGTACAGATTCCACAAGACCCGCCGCCGGATTCGGCAGGAGCGGAAGCAGGAGCGCGCCCTCGCCCGGCTCCGGTTCTTTGCCGTCCTGCTCGCGCTACTCGTACTGAGCGCCTACGTCTCACTCATCGTCTGGCGGCAGATCGAGCGGCTCTTCGGGCTCTAGCCGGCCTCATCCCCGATACTTCGCGCCGTGCAGACTCCTGAGCCCTTCCCCCCGGAGACCTTCGAGCCCGACGAGCCCGTCGACCGGTTCTCACCCGACGTCGCCTGGCTCTGGGGCGCAGGCGAGCGGCTGACCTGGCTTTCGGGCCTGGTCCTCGCATTGACCCCGCTGATGGGCTGGTATGTGAACCCGGGCGAGCCGACGGTGGCCGTGATCGGGTGGCACACCGGCGCCCTCGCGAAGATCGTCCTGCTTCTCGGCCTCGCGATCGTCGCGTTGCACCTACTCCACGCCGCCGGGATCGAGTTGCCGGCCACCGTGCCCGAGAGCCTGATCGTGATCGTGCTCGGTTCCATCGCGACGATCCTCGTGCTCATCCGGGTGATCGCGATTCCGGAGGATTTCCAGCCTGCGAGCCGCGGAATCGGCTTGTGGATCAGTCTCGTCGCGGCGTTAGCCGTGATCGTGGCGGGCCTGCTTCGGGCGTCGGAAGAGCTCTAGCGGTCGTCGGCCGCCGCGGAATCGGCTCCGCCGGTTCCGCTCATCCCCAAACGGGCCGTCAGACCCGAGTCAGGACACGCAACCGCTTCGCGGCGCCCGGCTTCCGGAAGGTCGCGGAAAGTCGGAAGACTTTTCGCGCAGCGAGGGCAGTCAGACCCGAAGCAATTCTTTGGTCCGCGTGATCAAGTCCTGCGGGTTGAACGGCTTGCCCAGGAAGCCCTGGGCTCCGCGCGCGACTGCGTCGTCGTCCGAGCTGTCGGCCTGGCCGCTGAACATGATCACGGGGATCGAGCCCAATCCGTGGCGCTCGTGCACCCGGCGGAGCATCTCCCAGCCGTCGACTCCCGGCATCATCACATCGAGCAGGATCAAATCGGGTGCGTCATCGGCGAGTGCGGCGAGGCCCTCCTCTGCATCGGCGGCCTCACGAACCGTGTAGCCGTCCATCTCGAGGTTGACGCGGACGAACTCGCGAATGCGCGCGTCGTCGTCGACGATCAGGACGAGAGGATTACCCCGGACGCGCCCGCCTCCCGCACTACCTGAGCCCGCGACGAACGAATCGAGATCGCGACGGCGATATCGCCTATGCCCACCCGGCGTGTAGAACGCCGGTAGCCGGCCCTGATCGGACCATTTCCGGATCGTGCTCTGGGCGACGCCCAGGTACTTGGCCGCCTGACCGAGCGTCAGCCAATCGGACGCGTCACCATCAGGCGGCTTGCGCCGCGCTTTTCCCCCTACCTCGGCCACAGCCCGAATCTAAGCAAACCTGCACTTTTTTCGCTGGTCGAATTTTCGGGGACGCTTCTAAGGCGTCGTGACCGTCACCGTCCTGGTCTCGACGACACGGCCGGTCTGCGTCCACGGCTTGATCGTGGCGAAGCTCGTCACCGGCTTCCCGGCAGCAGGCCGGTCGTCGAGCGCCTGGCCGACCGCGACGCCGATACCGAAGACGACGACTGCGGCCACGAGGCGCACGAGCCACCGGAAGGCGCCGCCGCGACGGGGGCGCCTCTGCGTGGGCGAGCCGAGCGTCACGGCGCGTAGTCGGTCGCGCCGCGCGCATAGTGGTGGAACGCGGCGTCCTGCGCGACCGCGAGTCGGCCCGTCGAGCCCGGACGACTCCCGCGCTCGGCGACCGCCTCGAGGACCCAGCTGTCGGCGCCGCCGTAGACGACCGCGAGCTGCTCGAGCGTGAAGTGCTCCCCGACTCGACGGCGGATCGCCTCGGTCACCGCCTCCACCTGCGCGATCAGCACTTCATAGGCATCCGGGTCAGAAGCTTCGGCGGAGAGCCGCCTGTTGCCCTCGTCCCACTGCTGCCTCGCCACCTCGACGTAGCTCACCACGGGCTTCCCCTACCCGGCCGGCTCGAGAGTGCAGCACCGGTCGGGCCACATCGGCTCGAGCTCGGCGAGTATTTCTTCGCCGAGCTCGTACCCGGGGCGCGCGAGGGCGAAGGCGACGTGAGCATGGAGGCACTTCAGGCGCTCGGGTCGCGCCGTTCCGCCGATTCCGAGGTCGAGCGAGGCGCCGCTCTCCTGGCCGACCCGCCCGTCGGCAAGCGCGCGACGGACGGAACGCTGTTCGGCTGTAGCACGCTCGAGACTCCCGAAGAGGCGCTCGTCGGCCTTTGCCCGCTCGCTCCAACGCTGGATCCCGCCCGCCGCCTCGACCCTCGCGACCGCGGCGACGAGGTGGCGGCAAGTCAGGTAGTAGGTGGTCGGAAAGGGATCGCCGGCACTGTCGTACGGGGCCTGCTCTGTGACGGCGGGCGCGCCGAACGGACAGCGGGCGACGACGCGCAGGAACGCACGCGGCGTTCGGCCCAGCTGCCTCTCCACGAGAACCCGGTCATCCACCGCCTCCGATCCTAGTGCCGCGGGTTTTCTGAGCTTCGCGCCATTCGTCGATCCCCTTGATGATGAAGAGGCGCTCACCCGGTTTCACGAGACCGAGGCGTCGAGCTCGGCGCGCAAGCGCCTCTGCGGTGTCGGACTCGGCAACCCGGCGAGCGAGGTCGTCGCGCTCCGCGCGGAGCTTCCGAACCTGGGCGGCCCGCTCCTCGAGCGACGAGCGCGTCTCCAGGTAGCTCTTCAGCGGCCGGTAGTAGAGCAGCCCGACCACGAGCACGGTGGCAACCGCGAGCCACCGCATCACCGGGATGCGTCGGCGGCGGCTCCGAGACCGTGTCTGCTTCGAGCGAGGCGCCATGCAGCGTCGGTTCGCGAGGGGCCGGCCAGCTCCTCCCGGGACCGGTCAGGCGTACGAGAGCTTGATCATGTCGGTGGTGCCGGGGAGGTTGACGGCAGTCCCGGCCGTCAACACCACCAGGTCGCCCTCGTCGAGGAGGCCGGACTCGCGTCCCACCTCGAGCGAACGCGTCCACAGCTCCTCGACGTCAGCCGCCTGGGGCATCTGCATCGGCGTCACCCCCCACTCCAGGGTCATGTGCTGGAGCGCATGCTTGTGGTGCGAGAGCCCGATGATCGGACGGCGCGGCCTCAGCCTTGCCACGACGGAGGCTGTGCGCCCGGTGAAGGTGGGAACGAGGATCGCCTTCGCGCCCAGCGTCTCCGCCAGGTCGCAAGCCGCGTTGGACATCGCCTGTCCGACCGTCGGCTCGTCGCCGGGCTGTGGAAACTGGTGCCGGTACTCGATGCTCGGCTCGATCGTTCGCGCGATCCGCTCCATCGTCCGCACGGCCTCGAGCGGGTAGCGCCCGATCGCCGTCTCCTCGGAGAGCATCAGCGCGGAGGTCCCGTCGAGGATCGCGTTCGCGACGTCGCTCGCCTCGGCACGCGTAGGCCCCGCCTGCTGCACCATCGACTCGAGCATCTGCGTCGCCGTGATGACCGGCCTCCCGTAGTCGAGCGAGGCCTTGATGATTCGCTTCTGGAGCAGCGGAACGACTTCCGCTCCGATCTCGACACCCAGGTCGCCACGGGCGACCATGATCGCGTCGGCCTCCTCCAGGATGGCCGGCAGCGCGTCGACTGCTTCGGCCTTCTCGATTTTTGCGATCACGTGGGCGTGCGATCCAGCCTGCTTGATCAGCCCTTTGAGGTCCCGGACGTCGGCGGCGGAGCGGACGAACGACAGCGCGACGAAGTCGACGCCGAGGTCGAGCGCGAAATCGAGATCGTCCATGTCTTTTCTCGTCAGCGCCGGGATCGGAACCGGCACGCCCGGGACGTTCACGCCCTTGTTCGACGAAACGGGCCCGCCGATCAAGACCGTGCACCGGGCGGTCCCGCCGCTCACCGCATCCACGCGGAGCCGAACGAGGCCGTCGTCGATCAGGACCTCGTGGCCGGGCTGCAGCACCTGACCGATCACCGCCGGGAGAACCGGAAGCTCGCCCGGGCCGGCGTCTTCCCCGGTCACGATGATCTCCGAGCCCTCCTCGAGTTGCATCGGGGCATCAAGCTCGCCGAGGCGGAGCTTCGGCCCCTGGAGGTCGGCGATCAGGGCGATCGGTCCGACGGCGGCGCCTTCCGCCTCCCTCGCGATGCGCGCGTACTCGGCGTGCTCCTCGTGCGTGCCGTGAGAGAAGTTGAGCCGCGCGACGTTCATCCCGGCCGCGGCCAGTGCGGTGACCCGCTCCTGGGTCTGAGACGCCGGTCCGAGCGTCGCGACGATCTTGGTGCGGCGGGGCACCATGGAGGCCACGGGGCTCAGCGTAGCCGGAGCGGAATCGAGGATTCGTGCGTCCGGGCCCCGTTCGCCGCGGAGACCTCGAAGACGGTCAAAACGCCCTGCTGAGACTCGGCGACCTCGTAGGGAACCGTGAACTCGAACGTGCCCCGCGTCCCGCTGCCAGAGGTGGCGGTGACGAAGTCCTTCGTCAAGATTCTCCCGGCGGCGTCCTTCAACTCGTACTCGAACGTCGCCTCGAAGGTGTTCGCCGTGCCGGTGACCTCGAAGCCGGGCTCGACCTCCTCGCCTGGGAGCGGCGAGAGCACGAGGACTGCGGGAGTTTGCGTTTCGAACGAAGCGCGGCCCACGGCCGCTCCCGCCGGGAACGCAACTCTCCGGACCGTCGGGAACTGCGTGAGCGTGTAGACGAGCTGCGCCCGAGCCTCCGCTTCTGTGAGCGGGCTCGAGAGCTCGACGGTCGCAACTCCGTCCCGGATCCGTGCGGAGCGGTGCTCCGTGCCGCTTGGGATGGCGGTCTCGAAGCCTGCCGCAGCCTCCTCCTCGGTCGGTCCTCTCAAGAGTTCAGCGAGAGCGGCGCCGGCCACCTGGGGCGAAGTGATCACAGCGCGCTGAACCGGCGCCACCTTCCCCTCCTTCAGCAGGAACACCGTCAGGACCATGGGCGCCTCGTTCGGGACCGTCCCGGCTCCGGTCTCGGTCAGGGTTTCGCGGACCGTCACGGTCGTCATCGTGTCGTCATGGAGACAGCCCCCCGCGATCAGCGAGGCGGCGATCAGGCTAGGGACGGCGCGGAAACGCACTCCACCCGGGATATTCGGCGTCCCGGCCCAGCTCCTCTTCGATCCGGAGCAGCTGGTTGTACTTCGAGGTCCGGTCGGACCGGGACGGTGCGCCCGTCTTGATCTGACCCGCATTCGTCGCGACCGCAAGGTCGGCGATCGTCGTGTCTTCGGTCTCGCCGGAGCGATGCGAGATCACCGACGTGTAGCCGGCCGACCTCGCCAGCGCGATCGTCTCGAGCGTCTCGGTCAGCGTCCCGATCTGGTTCACCTTGACGAGAATCGCGTTCGCGACGGAGGCCTCGATGCCGCGCTGGAGACGGTCGACGTTCGTGACGAAGAGGTCGTCGCCGACGAGCTGCAGGCGGTCGCCGAGCTCGGAGGTCTGCTCCTGCCAGGCAGTCCAGTCCTCCTCCGCAGCGCCGTCCTCGATCGAGACGATGGGATATCGATCGACGAGCCCGGCCCAGTATTCGGTCAGCTGCTGCGCGTTGGCTTCCCGTCCTTCGAAGCGGTACACCTCGTCCTCGCCGACGAGCTCGGTCATCGCGGGGTCGAGTGCGATCGCGATCCGTTCTCCATGGCCGGCGCGTTCGGCGGCCTCGAGAATCGCGTCGATCGCTGCTTCACTCGACTCGAAGTTGGGCGCAAACCCGCCTTCATCGCCGACTGCGGTCGCGAGCCCTCGCTCGTCGAGCAGCCCTTTCAGGGTGTGGAAGGTCTCCACCGCGATTCGAAGGCCCTCCGAGAAGGTCTCCGCGCCGCCCGGTACGACCATGAATTCCTGGAGGTCGAGCGAGTTGTCCGCGTGCGCTCCGCCGTTGACGACGTTCAGCATCGGCACCGGGAGGACATGCGCCTCCGCCCCGCCGACCCAGCGGTAGAGCGGAACGCCCGCTTCCGACGCGGCAGCCTTGGCGACCGCGAGGGAGACGCCGAGCATCGCGTTCGCGCCGAGGCGGCCCTTGTTCTCCGTCCCGTCGAGCATGACGAGGGCCGAGTCGATGCCTGACTGATCCTCCGGGTCCATGCCGCGGACTGCCGGCGCGATCTCTTCCGCGACGTTCCTCACCGCCTGCGAGACGCCCTTGCCGAGCCACGCACCCGGATCGCCGTCGCGGAGCTCGACGGCCTCGAACTTCCCGGTCGACGCGCCCGACGGGACTGCGGCCCTGCCCCCGGCCCCGGACTCGAGCTCGACCTCGACCTCGATCGTCGGGTTGCCCCTCGAGTCGAGGATCTGGCGGGCGCGGATGTCGGTGACTTGGCTGCTCAACGCATCAGGTCCTTCGCCGCGTCGAAGTATCGATCTTTCTCCTCGAGCGTGAGGCGGTCGAAGTCCTCGCCCGCCGCCTGCGCGAGCTTCTCGGCTCGCTCGACGCGATCCGCGAACCGCTTCGCCATGGCCCGCAGGGCCAGCTCCGGGTCGACGTTCAGCTTGCGAGCCACGTTTACAGCAGCAAAGAGGACGTCGCCGAGCTCGTCGAAGACGTGCGGGTCTGGCTCCGCCTCGGGCTCGGGCTCGCCGACGTGGGCAAGCGCCTCTCGCAGCTCGCGTAGTTCGTCGTCGAGATCGGCCAGCGCACCGGCGGTATCCGGGTACTCGAAGTCGATCGCGGCGGCACGGCGCTGCAGCTTCCTCGCAAAAAGAAGTGAGGGAAGCGTCTCGGGCACGTGGTGAAAGATCCCCTCGCGCTCCTCTTGCTCGGCCTTGACGCGATCCCAGGTTTCCCGAACCCTCTCCGGTGTCTGCGCGTCGGCCTCGCCGAAGACGTGCGGATGCCGGCGAACGAGCTTTTCGTGGATCCCGCGGGCCACCGACTCGAGTGAGCCCGCGCCGCGCTCCTCGAGGACGAGCGCAAGGAAATACGTCTGGAAGAGGAGGTCGCCGAGCTCGTCCTCGAGCTTACGGTCGTCACCTGCGAGCGCCGCGTCGGCAACCTCGTAGGCCTCTTCCACCGTGTGCGGGACAATCGTCGTCGCCGTCTGCTCGCGATCCCAGGGGCAGTCGCGCCGGAGGCGCTCGGTGAGGCGTTGAAGATCTAGAAGTGCGTCAGCGAGTGAATCGGGCTCGGCCAGGGAGCTAGAGGGTTGATGTGAAATTCGGCCGCAGCCGGGGGCGTTCCAGACCAAGCGGGGCAGTGCGGTCGTTCGCGGCGCGTAGCAGGGCTACGTGTCGCGGGCGAACGTGCTCATCCGGCGCTGTGTCTGGGGCGTCATCCGGCCCGGCGGAATGACGCATCAGGCCTCTAGCCGGTTGCAGCGGGGTTCGACTCTTTCGGCTTGTAGCCGACCTGGTACTTCGTCTCGCCCTTCAGATCCTTGCGCATGTCGGCGACCCACTTCTCCATCTCCTTGTTGCGGTTCTCCTGGAGGAGCTGTTGCCGAATCGCTTCCTTGACCTGCGCGAACGGGGTCGCCCGGCTCTTCTTCACCGGGCCGAGGGCCTGGATAATGTGCCAGCCGTACTGCGTCTTCGTCGGCTTGGAGATGCCGTTGCTGCCGATCGTGAAGGCGACCTGCTCGAACTCGGGGACCAGCTGGCCCTTGGTCGCGATCATGCGGCCGCCCTGGCTCTTGGAGGCCGGATCCTGCGAGTGCTGCTTCGCGATCGCCTTCCAGTCACCTCCGGCCTTCAGCTGTGTGTAGAGCCGGTCGGCAAGCGGCTTCCCCTTGACGAGAACATGGCGGACGGCCCGCGACTCGGGTGTCCCGTACTGGGTCTGGTTCTTGTCGTAGTACTTCTTGACCTGGTCGTCCGTGACCTTCACGCCGGTGGTGACCTTCTTGAAGATCGCCTCCTGGACGAGGTTCGCGCGGATGATGTCGCGCGCCTGCTCCTCGCCGAGGCCCTGCGACTTGATCTCGGCCTTGAACTTCTCCTTATCGCCCTTGTGACGCTCCTTGATGTACTGGTCGATCCGCTTGTCGACGGATTCGTCGCTCACGTCGATGCCGAGGTCGTCGGCCTTGACCTCGAACTGGGTGCGCTGGACGAGGAAGTTCATCGCCTGGTCGCGTAGCTGCACGTACTCCGGTGTGCCGACCTTCGGGAACGGCCGCTTCTGCGCGCCGTAGCTGCGCTTCGCGTATGTGATCAACTCGTCGAACTCGGACTTCGCAATCGACTGGTCGCCGACGACGGCCACCGAATTCGACGGGACCGCCTTCGAGCCGCCGTCGCCGCCGCAGGCCACGGCGAAGATCGCGAGCCCGACGGCGAGAAGCACTGTGAGAATGACCCGTTTCATGAAAAAACGCCCGCTTACGCTGCGCGACGCCCTTCGAGGATAGCATCGACCAAACGTACCGCCCCGCCAAAAACATCGTCTCTTAACGAGACTTCTTTGCGGGCGCTCGTATAGATCGCCGTGTCGATTCGACGCCGCAACTCGCGCAGCTCGCCGGAGCCTAGAACGAGCGGCCCGACGGTTGCGCGGCCGCTGCGGAAGACGAGGTAGTCGGCACCGAGCGTCGCCACCTTGATCCGCACCTCCTGGATCGCGAAGAGGTTCGAGACCGGCTCCGGGAGGGGGCCGAACCGGTCGATCGTCGCGGCTTCGAGCTCGCGGAGCTCGTCCTCGGTCTCGACGAGGGCCATGCGCCGGTGGAGGTCGATCTTCATCGCCTCCGAGTCGACGTACGTGTTCGGGACGAACGCGTCGATCCGGGCGTCGATGCGAACGGGACGGGCTGTGGTGCGCCGCTCGCCCGAGAGCTCGGCCACGGCCTCTCCGAGCAACTCGACGTAGAGCTCGAAGCCCAGCGCCGCCACGTGACCCGACTGCTCCGCGCCGAGCAGATCACCGGCGCCACGGATCTCGAGGTCGCGCATGGCGATTGCGAAGCCGGCGCCCAGCTCCGTGTGGTCGGCGAGGGTCGCAAGGCGGGCGCGCGCCTCCGGGGTGAGCTCTGACGCATCGGGATAGAAGAGATACGCGTGGGCGAGCGCGTCGGATCGGCCAACCCGCCCGCGGATCTGGTAGAGCTGGGCGAGCCCGAGGGCGTCCGCCCGCTCGACGACCAGGGTATTGGCCTGCGGGATGTCCAGGCCCGATTCGATGATCGTGGTCGAGACGAGCACGTCGGCATCACCGCGGAGGAACGAGATCATCCGGTCCTCGAGCTCCCTCTCCCGCATCTGTCCGTGTGCCACGATGAAACGGAGGTCCGGCGCGAGCCCCTGGAGGAAGGCTGCGCGCTCCTCGATCGTCTCGACGCGATTGTGCAGGAAGAACGCCTGCCCGTCGCGCGCGACCTCACGTTCGAGGGCCTGCTTCACGAGGTCCTCGTCGAACTCGCCGACGTGCGTCCGGATCGGCCTGCGCCCCTCCGGCGGCGTCTCGATGATCGAGATGTCGCGAAGGCCGGACAGAGACATGTGCAGCGTGCGGGGGATCGGCGTAGCGGTCAACGCGAGCACGTCGACCTCCAGCCTGAGCTGGCGGAGGAGCTCCTTCTGCCCCACCCCGAACCGTTGCTCCTCGTCCACGATCACGAGCCCGAGATCCTTCGGGATCACGTCCCGGGAGAGCACGCGGTGCGTTCCGATGAGGACGTCGACCTTGCCTGCGGCAAAGTCGGCCAGCACCTGCTTCGTCTCCTTCGGGGTTCGAAAGCGCGAGACCATCTCGACGCGCAGGGGAAAGTCGCGATAACGCTCACGGAAGGTGTTCCAGTGCTGTTGGGCGAGCACCGTCGTCGGGACGAGCATCAGGGTTTGTTTCCCGTTCAGGGCGACGGCGAAGGCGGCGCGGACTGCAACCTCTGTCTTCCCGAAGCCGACGTCGCCGCAGACC
>Ga0136614_10001739_pt1 | contig 13039 bp, 9 predicted proteins | sample AntDrymUQ2792106_2_FD_106643 | JGI IMG/M metagenome (GOLD analysis project Ga0136614, IMG submission 106643) | Polar desert sand microbial communities from Dry Valleys, Antarctica - metaG UQ279 (21.06) | ecosystem: Environmental > Terrestrial > Soil > Desert | place: Antarctica: Dry Valley...
ACGTTCCTGAGCGATCGAAGCTGCTCGGACCATTCGCTTGTCCAGGCGAGGATCGATCTTTGCCAGCGGATAAATGATGCGTCCAGCGTGATATTTCTCGATGACGGCGGCCGAGGAAACCCTCCCGGTCTTTTTGTCCTTAAATACAAATTCAGTCTGGGACGAGAGCGTAGACCGGCCAGCGGCGGAGACGTGCCCGTCCTTGAGATTCGCCGGGGTGGTGGCCTTCGCTTCGACTGCCGAGAAGCTTATGGCAAGTAGAACCGCGCACAAACCGGACGTAAGGCACTGCTTCAAACGACAACCGTTATGATGCAGAAGGCCCACAACGGCAAGGAATTTTCTATAACGAGGTTTCAGAACGGCTCCCCTCAGCCCCTCCGCGTGCCCGGCGTTGAAAGCTCGGTTACGCTTTTGCGTAAACGCCAATGAGTCGGCGCTTCGACGGCTTTTCGTTCGCGAAATCGCTCACGAATCCTGTTCTGGTCCGAATCTCGACGTGCCCGGGACCCTTGGCTGTGTAGACCAGAACAGCGCCAACAGGAGCGGCATACGGATCGTTGACCGGCAATTTCTTAAATCCGTAATCCGACACCAGTTCATTGCCTGCCTGCTTGGCCAGCGCGGTCTTTGGATAGGAATCAACGGCGCCCGCTGCGAGAAGTGCCTCTTTTACGTAACGCCAGCAGCGCGACTTGGAATGAGCGTGGGCTCGCTCCTGCGCAATCGTAACGGCCCGCATCATCGTGGCGTTCATGGCAGGGTCGACCTTGGCGATAATCTTACGTTTCGCGTCGTCTCCCACGAGTGGGACGGAAACCGAGTTGCCGCTGGCATCCTTAAAAACAAAAGGTGCCGCGACCGACGCAGCGGGTTTGAGAATTACCGGCGCGGCTTGCCTATTGGTGACGGGTGCAAAAGCCAGCTGAGCCGCGCCGACCGAAGAGATCGAGGCGCAGGCGCAAACGATGACGCTAAAGGTAATTTTTCTCACGCGAGCGCCCCCTATCCTCTGTGTTGGCGTCGCCCGCAAGGGGTTTCTCCCACTTTTTTTGGGCCTTGCGTGATAATTTCCGCTGCCCCAATCACACCTCCCCGCTGAAAGCGCTTCGTTCCGCAGATTCATAAGGTTATGCGTTTACGCTCAAGCATGAACCAGTCCAGGAATCCGACGTATGGGCCCAGTGCCGCAGCCCGTTTCGCGAACAGGATCGGCAAGAGCGACGTGATCCCCTGGTTGTTCGCGTTTGGATCTCTCCTTATCCATCTCCTGACCAACGGGCGCTATGGCTACTTCCGGGACGAGCTCTACTTCATCGCCTGTAGCAGGCATCTTGACGTCGGCTATGTCGACATGGCGCCGCTCAGTGCCTGGCTCCTCCGGCTTCAAAGCATCCTTTTCGGCGACTCTCTTTTCGCTCTCCGCCTTCTCCCCGCCGTGGCCAGCGCCCTCACCGTGGCCTTCACGGGCATCATTGCGCGGCGACTCGGTGGCGAACGCTGGGCTGTCGTGCTTGCCTGCGCCGCCTCGCTCAGCGCGCTCGTCTATCTGGGTATTGGAAACTTCTTTTCGCTGAATGTCTTCGAACCGCTTTTCTGGATGGGTTGCGTCTACCTGCTCCTCCGCATTCGCAATGGCGCTTCCTCGCGCTGCTGGCTCTGGTTCGGGCTCGTCGCGGGACTCGGGCTCGAAAACAAACACTCGATGGCGTTCTTCGGCGTTGGGCTCGCCGTCGCCTTGCTGGCGACGCAGGAACGCCGGCACTTTACCCAGCCTTGGATATGGCTCGGCGGCTTGATCGCCCTGGTCGTGACCTTGCCGAACATCCTCTGGCAGATCCGCCATGACTGGGCCACCCTCGAACTCCTTAGCAACGTCGCTGAGAGCAACAAGAACGTCGTGCTCGGGCCTCTCGAGTTTCTCGGTCAGCAAATCCTAATCATGAATCCCGCGACGCTGCCTCTCTGGCTAGGAGGTCTGGCATGGCTGCTCGCGTCCCGGGCCGGCTCCTGCTACCGCTTCCTTGGCATCGCGTATCTCGTCACACTGGCCGAGTTCATCTACTTACACGGGAAACATTATTACCTCGCCCCTATTTACCCCATGCTCTTCGCCGCCGGTGGCGTCGCCATCGAGCGCCTCTGCGCGGTGCGATACCAATGGGCCAGGCCCGTTCTCCTCGTCGCGATAATCGGGCTGGCGGCGCTGCTCGCTCCCACCATTCTTCCACTCCTGCCACCAGAGAAGCTGCTCGCTTACATGCGGGCGATTCGCTTCGAACCGCCGCGCACCGAGACTTCGCACACAGCGGCGCTGCCTCAGCTCTTCGCCGATCAATTCGGTTGGGAAGAGATGGTCCGGTCGGTCGCGCGCGCTTACGGGGCTTTATCGCCAGAGGATCAGCGCCGCGCCGGCATCTTTTGCCAAAATTACGGACAGGCGGGTGCGATCGACTTCTTCGGTTCGAAATATGGACTGCCACCCGCCGTCAGCGGTCATCAGAACTATCATCTCTGGGGACCTCGCGAGTTTTCAGGAGAACTTCTGCTCGTCATCGATTGGCCCGGCGGCGACGAACCCGAGCAATTCCGCACGGTTGAAGACCTTGGCCCGGTGGATTCCAGCCCGTGGGCCATGCCTTTCGAGCAACGCGCCCACATCTATCTCTGCCGCGACCTGAAGGGCGATCTGCGCACTCTCTGGCCGAAGCTGAAAGATTGGATGTAAGGATCGGGCGTCGATTCGATCCCCCACCGGCAAACAGCGCTATTCCTTCGCCAGTTCGAAAAGATATTCCGCGAACGAAAGCACTGCGCCGTCGATCCCCTGCACTTTCGGATTCGAAGATTCGATGACGTAAAACTCATCCGGGGCATGGGCGCCGCCCCCGTGGCCCAGGCCAAAATGTCCGGCCGGCAATTTAAGCGGCTCACTGGTAAACACATAGCCAGGCCACGAGCCGGCACTGCGCGGCCATAGGATCGAGTCAACGCCGAGGCGCTTGTATGTTGCCTGCTGCGCCTTGGTAAACTTCGAATCGGCGGGCGTGCTATTCGGATCGTAGCCGCCCGTCATGTTCACTTCGATGTCGCCAAAGCCGCGCTTTGCGAGGTGTGTCTTTAACGCCGCGAGCGCGCCGGCCGCGGTCATGTCTGGGACGAGTCGCAGGTCGAGTTTCGCCGACGCCTTGTGCGGCAGGATAGTCATTCCGCCCGGGCCGGTATAACCGCCGACCAGTCCCTCGATGTTTACCGTCGGACGCGAAACCAAACGTTCCAAGGCCTCGCTCCAACCGACATCGGCAACCCAGCGTTCCACGCCGAGCGACTTCTTCACGCTCTCTTCATTCAAGCGCTTCGCGCCCTCCGCTATCATCGCTTTCTCGGCGGAATTGATCGGACGCGCCTTCTCCGCGAAACCCTCAATCGCCGGGTCGTTCCCTTCCGCGGTCACAAGGGTCGTGAGCGCATGAACCAAATGCCAGGCCGGACTATCGAGCCGCGCTTTGTTCGAGGAATGAACGGCCTTGCGCGGCCCGCGGCCCCACTTTTCGCCGCTCGCGGTGAGCTCCACTTCGATCACGCCCTTTGCGCCCAGGTTCACCGTCACCATCCCGTCAGCACCCTGCGCAGCTGAGGGCATGAACACGCCGATGCATTTCGCGAGCGCCGCCTGCACCTCCGGCTTGCGCACGATCTGCGGAAAGTGCGGTGATCCGATCTCTTCTTCACCCTCGGCGACGAGGACGAGGTTCACGGGTATTTTTTTCCCTGCCGCGCGAATGGCATGCAGCGCTGCGATCATTGCCATCTGCGGTCCCTTCTGGTTCACAGCCGCGCGCCCCATGATCACTTTTCCGGTTCCGGGTTTGTCCACGATGGCTGCTTCCCACGGTGGCGACGACCACTCCGCGGGATCGGCTTGCTTCACATCGTACATGAAGTAGACGCCCACCGTCTTTGCTGCGCCTGCGTTTAGCGTCGCGAGAATTCCCGGTTGCCCATCCGTCGGCACCTTCGTCACCTGATCGAAGCCCGCTTCGCGCAGGTAACGCATGGTCAGCTCGCAGCCTTCGTCTACTCCGCGGTTCTCCGCCGCGATCGACGGCTGCCGAATCCATTCCTGCAGGCGCTTAATCGTTGCATCGCGCTGCGTCCCGATCTCCGCTTGGACGTCCGCCAATTCCGTCTCGGCCGATGAGGAAGGTTGAATCACCGTCGCCATCGCGATGAAGACGCCTGCGAGAAATATCCTAGGATTCATCATCCTTTGATGGCGTTTCGGCATTGCATAGGCAAACCCAAAGATGTGCGTGCTGGCAACTCGACTCCCGGTTAGACGAAGACATGAGCCATTCTCTGCAATTCCGGCGGCCGGTGATCGCGAGTCTGTTGTTGGCGACAGCGTCGGCATCTTACGCGCATGGAAAACAAACTTCGCAGGACGAGTATACTCTCTACGAGTTGTTTGCGCCGGAGACCGCGTCGTTCAAAATCACATATGAGGTCACGGCTACCACGACCGGCGCCGAGGCGTTCTTCAACCCAATCCGCAAGGGCAGCGTCGCGAGCGACGAAGCTGTCTTCGACATGGCAACCGGCGCGCCCTTGAAGTTCGAGCAGGTCAGCGGCGCGAAAGCAAAGGAGACCGGTCTGCCGGACGCGGACCTCGCGAGTGATTACATTCGGGTCCGGCTCGCGCGCCCGGTGCCGGGAGATGGCGGGCAGGCACGCCTCCGGATCATCAAGACCTACAAAGATGCAAAGAGCTATCGCCGTGAGGGCGACGGCATTGTCTTTGATCGACCGCTCGGGATCCGCCGCAATGCCGTTGTGCTGCCCGCAGGCTTTCAGCTCACCGAGTGCAACGTGCCATCGCAGATTCTGAATGAGCCGGACGGACGCACGCGGATCAGCTTCATGCATCAGGCGCCCGGACCCGCGGCGTTGATCCTGAAAGCGAAACCGGGCGCTATGACCGGCGACCCTGGCATGCAACGGTCCCTGACTGATGCGCGCAGTTGGGAAGCGCCGCCGGCGCAAGGACCGACCGAACGTGCGCGCCTCGCCGAGCGCGCCCATCAGGACCGCGACATCGTCTATTTCCTCCAGTCGCCCGAGATGAACGCGTTCAGCCTCTCCCATGACTACACCGAGTCGCGCGAAGGGACCGACAGGTATCTGAACGTGGTGCGAACTGGGAGCACCGTTTCGAATCCTTCCGGGCGCATTCTCGACACTGGCGAAGCGATGAAGGTCGACGTCCTGACCGGCGAGCAGATGAAAGAAGCGGGCGTGGACGCAGGCGATGAAAAGGTGGAACCGAATCAACAGGTCGTTGTCTTTCGATTTCCCGCGGTGAAAAAAGGTCAGTCCCTGCGGCTCCGGATCTCGGAGACCTACACGGCGCCGCAGAGTTATCGGCTCGATTGGGATGAGCTTGTCTTCGAACGCAGTCTGGGCCGGCCGCGGAACTCCGTCGTGTTGCCGCGCGGCTGGTACGTGACCGCGTCAGCCGTACCAGCCGTCGTTCGCCAAACTCCTGACGGCCTTACGCGACTGGATTTCGTGAACGGCCGTCCGGATTCAGTCGACGTGCTACTCAAGGCAAAGAAAGCAGCGTCGGCTGTCCCAAAGGAGCAGCCGGCATCTCATTGACAGCACTGTGGCTTTTTAGCGTCTCATCTCGTCTTGAGATCGCGGGTGGGCCTGCTCCCACAAACCACATCTTGTCTCGACGTGCGGCTAGCGCGTAGCTATCCGTGATGCCTCCCAACGCACCCGAGCAATCCATCTTCGCTCTGGAGCGACCCAATCCCGCGCTTTGGACGCTCTACATCATTCGCGCGCTGCTCACCGGCCCCGGGCTGATCATCACGCTGCCGCTTTACTACTTCAGGTATCGGACCCTGCGGTATCGGTTCGACGAAGAGGGCATCCACATGCGGGTGGGCGTATTGTTCCGGCGCGAAGTCAACCTGACCTACGCTCGCGTTCAGGATATCCATCTCCACTCTGGTCTTATTCAGCGTTGGCTCGGGCTCGCGGATATCCAAATTCAAACCGCCTCTGGCTCCACCGGAGCGGAACTGGTCATCGAAGGCTTTAAAGAGTTCGAAGAAATCCGGGATTTTCTTTACGCGCGGATGCGCGGCGCCAGATCGGAGAAGCCAGCGCACGAAGACGCGTCCGGGAATCAGCTCGGGGAGGGCGAAAACACGGAACTCGTCTCTTTGCTTCTAAACATCCGTGATGAACTGCGACACACGCGCGAACTTTTAGAACAACGCCCGCCGCCGCCCGAATCCCGGCAAGGAGAGGTCTGATGTACACGTCCTTCCGCGAATGGTGCGAGCGATTCCTGCGGATTCCGGGCGATCCGGAGGCACCGCCGGGGGACGAAGCCACGACGCGACTCTTTCGCGCAGCGCCCAACTACTACCTTTACCTGATTGTCGTCTGGGCGTTGCGCACATTGGCCCTCGTGGCGGTGATCGTGCCGATGGAAATCATTCCGTTTATCGGCGGATTCACGCGTCACTTCGAGCGGCACGTGCCCGAGTTCTTCCTCTGGCGGCCCCCGGCCATCATCGCCACCGCGATCGTGATCCAACGCCTCATCGCACTTGCTCTCCTACGACTCGATTTCGAGAAGCGTTGGTACCTGGTCACCGATCGCAGTCTGCGCGTGCGCGAAGGCGTCCTGAAGATCCGCGAAATGACCATCACCTTTGCCAACATTCAGAACATTTCCATCTCGCAAGGGCCTATCCAGCGCCTGCTCGGGATCGCGGATTTGCGCGTTGATACCGCCGGCGGCGGCGCTCAAACCAACGAGAAGGAAGGGAAAGAAAATCTTCACGGGGTGCGTTTTCGCGGCGTGAATAACGCCGACGAAATCCGCGAGCTAATCAACCTCCGGCTGCGTGAACTGAAGGATTCCGGTCTCGGCGATCATGAGGAACTGGTGCAACCGGCAGCCCATCCGGAATACCTCACTACCGGTCTCCTGCCGCCTGCTCGCGAGATCCTCGCTGAAGCGACCGCGCTTCGCGCAGCCATCGCTCGCCTCGGCTGACGACCGGATTTTCCCACTGGGACCGTCCGCGTTCAAGACAAAATCCGCCGGCCGCGGCGTTATCCATTGGGGAGCTTGTCGACTCCGCTAAATTTGGCCACGATCAACCGAGTTTCCGCACCAAGAGGTCCATCATGTTGACTGATCTGCGCTTCGCTCTTCGACAACTCGGGCAAATCGCCGGGATTTACCCTTCTCGCTGTTCTCACGCTCGCGCTCGGAATCGGCTTGAACACCACGATCTTTAGCCTGGTCCACGATCTTTTCCTGCGCGGGCTGCCGTTTCCCCAGCCCGACCGGATTGTTCGGATCTACGGTGAGTCGCGGGAGCGCGAGCTCGATCACCTCCCGTATTCTGTCCCGCGGTTCTCGCATTATCGAGATGGCCAGAGCGTGTGTTCGGTCATCGCGGCGGACAACGGGCAATGCGTCACGCTGACCGGCCTCGGCGAAGCCGCGCAGCTGAGCGCGCTAGCCGTCACCTCCAATTACTTCGATGTGGGCGCGCAAACGCTCGATGTCCTAAGAGTGGTGATCGCGCAGGGAATGAAGCCGGTGCTGATCGGCCTGGTGGCGGGAATGGCAGCCGCGCTCGCGCTGGGGCGATTACTCGCGGCCCAGCTTTATGAAATCTCTCCCCACAACCCGCTCCTGCTCGCCACGACAGGTGCGATTCTCGGCGTGGCTGCGCTGCTCGCGTGCGTGTTGCCTGCGCGTAAAGCGAGCTTGCTAAATCCAGTGCAAGCGCTGCGAACGGATTGATTCCTCTCTCCGGCTAATCAAGATTACAAATTGGTGGTGAATCCAAAACCGCCTCATCCCGCATCTCACCGAGAAGGAACATCGAGATCTGCCGGCATTCACACCGAGGAACTACCCTATGATGACTGACCTTCGCTTCGCACTCCGGCAACTCCGCAAAACACCGGGATTTACCCTCCTCGCTGTCCTCACACTCGCGCTCGGCATCGGGCTGAACACGGCGATCTTCAGCCTGATCAACGACCTCTTCCTGCGCGGGCTGCCCTTCCAGCAACCTGCGCGTGTCCTCCACGTTTACTCGCATTTGAAGGACCAGACGGTCGATTTCCCCCTCTCCGCTCCGCGCTTCACGCATTTCCGCGATGGACAGACCATCTTCTCCGGGTTCGCGGCTGAGAACGGACTCGCCGCCACCGTGACCGGACTCGGTGATGCGTTCCAAGTCCCGATGTTTAAGGCAACCGCGAATTACTTCGATGTTCTCGGCCTGCGCGCGATTCAGGGGCGGACATTTCTGCCGGAGGAAGAGGAAGGGGCCGACGTGGCGGTCATCACGGATCGCTTTTGGAAAGCGCGGCTCGGCGGCGATCCGAACGTGATCGGGCGCGCACTCACCCTCGATGGCGTGGCGCATACCATCGTCGGTGTGGTACCGAAGCTGCCCGTTTCGTGGACCGGACCCAACGCCGATATTTGGACGACCAAGCCCTTTATCATTCCCGGCTTCTCCCATGAACGCATGATGCGCGGAACTGCCTTTCTGCGCGCCGTCGGACGGCTCAAATCGGGGATCGCGGTCGAGCAAGCGCGCGCAGCCTTGGAGTTGCTCGAGAACAGTTACCGCTCGCAATACCCGGAGAAGATCGACGCCAAGGCCGGGACCGTGGTGAAGACGTTGCCCGAAGATGTGACGGAAAACCTGCGGCCGGGTTTCGCCACGCTGCTCGCGGCCGTGACGTTCGTGTTGCTAATCGCGTGCAGCAACGTCGCAAATCTCCTGCTGGTGCGCTTTAGCGGAAGGCGGCGCGAAATTTCCCTTCGCATGGCGCTCGGCGCCTCGCGGGCGAGCGTGCTGAGGCTCTTCGTCTTTGAAAGCGTCTTGATCAGTGGGCTTGCCGGTCTGCTCGGAGCGCTGCTCGCCTGGCAGTTGGTGCCGCTCGTGCCGAAACTCGCGGCGAATTTCCTGCCAATCGAAGCCGGCAGCGCGACCGCGATCTCCCTTCCAGTGCTTGCCTTCACAATCGCGCTTTCGCTGCTCACAGGCCTGGTGATGGGGCTTTACCCCGCGCTGCAAAGTTCGCGCGCCGATATCGTTGATGCGCTCAAAGAAGGCGGCCGCGGCACGGCGGGCAGCGCGCGCCAGCAACGCTTCCGTAAGATTCTGGTCGGCGCGCAAGTCGCGCTTTCGGTCACGTTGCTCGCGGGCGCGTCATTGCTCATCGCGAGCTTCGTGCGCCTGAGCCATCAGGATCCCGGGTTTAAGCCTAACAACCTCTGGATCGGTCTCACCGTCATGCCACAGGCGGCCTACCCGGACATCGCCTCGCGCACCCGTTTCGCCGAGCAATTGATGAGCACCTTGCGCGCAACGCCAGGCGTACAGGAGGCCTCGATCAGTGGAGGGTTCCCGCTCTTCAACGGGGGCGGCGCCACACTCTATACGCGTCCGGAAGGGGACGTTCCGCCGGTCGCGGAACGGAAAGGCGCGCCCTCAAATGACGTCACGCCCGGCTGGTTCCGCGCGCTCGGCATTCCGCTTCTCGCCGGCCGCGACTTTAATGAGCAGGACGTTATGGATCACCCCAACGTCATCGTGATCAGCACATCCGGCGCGAAAACTGTGTTTGGGAACGAGAGCCCGATCGGAAAGACATTACTCATCACGAGCGGCAGCGTTCCGGTTGAAATCATCGGGGTGGTCGGCGACGTGCGTTCGGCGCAGCTAAACCAGCACAACGACATGGAATTTTATCGCCCTTTCGCGCAGGAAAATTTCCCATTCATGACCATTACTGTGCGCAGTCCGTTGCCGCCCGACACCGTGACGAAGTCCGTCCAGGCTGCGATGAAAACAATCGACCCCGGTCTCGCGCTCATCCAGCCGCAGCCGGTCACTGAGATCATGGCGCAGGCGCTCGGCCAGGCGAAATTAATGATGGCGCTGCTCGGCGTTTTTGCCGCAGTAGCGCTCCTCCTCGCTACCGTCGGCATCTACGGCGCCGTAGCTTACACCGTCGAGCAACGCACGGGTGAAATTGGCGTCCGCATGGCGCTTGGCGCGCAAACGATGGACGTCCTTCGCCTCGTTCTTAAGCAGGGCATGACGCCCGTCATCATCGGCCTCGTCGCGGGAATCGCCGCCGCGCTCGCGCTGGGACGATTGCTCACCGCACAGCTCTACGAAATATCGCCGCACAATCCGCTGCTCCTCGGGGCGACTGCGGGCATCCTCGGCCTCGCGGCGTTGCTCGCGTGCCTGTTTCCAGCGCGCCGGGCCACTCTGCTCAATCCCGTGGAAGCTCTCCGCGCGGAGTAAACTGGCACGCAGTGTTTACTTTTGCGCGGGCACGCCTGCCGCAACCAGGCGCTCGACCAGTTTCTCCAGTTGCGGACGATCGCGATACCATTCCTGCTCCTGCTCGACAGCAAAAGAATCGGCTCGGAATTATTCTCCTATTGACAGTCTATAGGAGAATCGCCACGCTGGCTCCTACAGATTCTCTATATGAGTGCACATGATGACGATTCCAGGGCTGATCTTCTGCAGGGAACTCTCCATTTGCTGGTGTTGAAGGCGTTGCTTTCGCAGCCGCTGCACGGGCTCGGGGTTTCGAACCGGATCAACCAAATCACGGGCGGCACCTTTGACGTGAAGCCCGGCTCACTCTTCCCGGCGCTCCATCGGATGGAGGAATCCGGATGGCTCAAAGCGGAATGGGGTGAATCGGAGAACAAACGTCGCGCCAAATATTACAGCCTGACGAAGGCGGGGCGGCGGCAGCTCGAGACCGAGACCGAGGATTGGGAGCGCATCTCCATCGCGATTGGGAGCGCGCTGCGGGCTACCTGACCGGCTGTTCTCAAAGAATTCTTTGGCCACAGATGAACACAGATTTTCACAGATTGAAGAAGCCCGAGGCGTCTCCCCATCTGTGTTTCATCTGTGTGAATCTGTGGCTTAACCAGCCTTTCTAATCATGCCCCCCTCACGTCGTGTCTCGAGTTTCGTCCGGAATGTCGCCGGCAAAGCGCGCCTGGAGCGGGAGCTATCAGAAGAACTCAGCTCGTACGTCGAGCTGCTCACGGAGCGAAATATGAAAGACGGAATGAATGAAACGGACGCGCGGCGCGCGGCGTTAGTGGAAACCGGCGGTGTGGAACAGGTAAAGGAAGAAGTGCGCGCGGGGCGGACCGGCTTCGGCCTCGAGACCTTCATGATGGATCTGCGCTACGGGATGCGCTCGTTGCTGAAGAAGCCGGGATTCACGCTCACGGCGGTGATCGCGCTCGCGCTCGGCATCGGCGCGAACACCGCGATCTTCAGTGTGATCAATGGTGTGCTCCTGCGGTCGCTTTCTTACGAGAACACGGATGGCATCGTGATGCTGTGGGAGCGGGGTGTTACCGAGAGGAACGCGCGGAACGTCGTCTCACCGGCGAACTTCCTCGATTGGCAGAAGCAAAGCACGTCGTTCGAGCACATGGCGGCAGTAGCCGATCAGCGTGTCAATCTCACCGGCGGAAATGGTGAGCCGGAAGAGATCAAAGTGCAGCTCGTCACTCAGCCGTTTTTTCCGGCGCTCGGCGTGCAGCCGCTCCTGGGACGCATGTTCGTGCCGGAAGAGGACCGTGTTGGGAACGATCTCGTTATCATTCTCAGCCATCAGCTTTGGCAGAACCGTTTCGGCGCGGATCCGGCAATCATCGGCAAGCCGGTCACGATCAGTGGGCGCCAGCGCACGGTCATCGGGGTGATGCCGCCGGGATTCCACTTTCTCGATAACCAGGTGACAGCATGGGTGCCGGCCGGTCTCGACCCGGCGATCGACTACCGCGGGGTCTCGGGACGATTCCTGCGCGTTGTGGCGCGACTCAAGCCAGGCGTGACGCTGCAACAGGCGCAAGCCGAGCTCACCGGAATCGCGAAGGGCCTCGAGCAGACGCACGTAAAGTTTAACACCGGCTGGAGCGTTAACGTCCTCCCGATCCACGAGCAGGTCGTCGGCGAAATCCGGCCAATCCTGATCGTGTTGTTCGCCGCGGTGGCCTTCGTGCTCCTGATCGCATGCGCAAACGTGGCCAACCTGCTGCTCTCGCGGGCGGCGGCCCGCCAAAAGGAGCTCGCCTTGCGCGCGGCACTCGGCGCGAGCCGGCTACGCCTCGTTAGGCAAATGCTCACGGAAAGCGTGTTGCTGGCCGTAATGGGCGGTGTCATCGGCGTCCTCCTCGCCTACTGGGGTATCCAGGTTTTGATCGGCTTCGGGCCGGACAACATCCCGCGCTTGAACGAGATCGCGATCGATCCGCGCGTCCTCGCTTTCACATTCGGAATCTCACTACTAACCGGCGTACTCTTTGGTCTGATCCCGGCGCTGCAAGCGTCGCGACCGAACTTGAACGACGCGCTGAAAGAAGGCTCGCGCGGCTCGACCGGCGGCCGCAGCCGGACGCTGCGCAATGTCTTTGTCGTCGCCGAAGTTTCGCTCGCGCTCGTGCTCCTGATCGGCGCGGGTCTCATGATCCGCAGCTTCGTGCGACTGCAAGCCGTCGAGACCGGTTTCAACCCAGAGAATGTGCTCACGATGCGCGCGCAGCTGCCACGCAAGAAATACGCGGAGCCGCACCAGATCCTCGACTTCTTCAAGCAGGCGCAGGAGCGCATCGCGGCGGTGCCGGGCGTGCAGGCAGTCGGCGCGATCAGTTACCTTCCCCTCACCGGGCCGGCCGCGAGAGATGGATTCAAGATCGTCGGGCAACCCGAGCCCGCGCCAGGGCAAGAACCGGGCGTCGAGGTCCGCGTGATCACGCCCGGGTATTTCCAGGCCATGGGGATTCCATTGCTGAAAGGGCGGTTGCTCGACGAACGCGACGGCAAGGAGTCGCGCGTGCTCTTGATCAACGAAACGATGGCGAAGAAGTATTTCCCGAACCAGGACCCGATCGGGAAGCGGATTGCGGTGACCTGGGGTGACGGAGAGA
>Ga0136614_10001740_pt1 | contig 13035 bp, 14 predicted proteins | sample AntDrymUQ2792106_2_FD_106643 | JGI IMG/M metagenome (GOLD analysis project Ga0136614, IMG submission 106643) | Polar desert sand microbial communities from Dry Valleys, Antarctica - metaG UQ279 (21.06) | ecosystem: Environmental > Terrestrial > Soil > Desert | place: Antarctica: Dry Valley...
GAAAGAGTGTCTGCAGATCCGATAGGAATCGAATACCCAGCGCGGTCGCCGCGAGCGACCGATGGTCGCGCCTCAGCAGGCCGCGCCGCTCGGCTTCGTTCAACTCTGATTCAACCGAACCCAACGGCACGCCGGTGCGTTCGAAAAACGAGTTACTCGGCACTCCGTCAATCAGACGTAGCGCGTTAAGCATGAACTCAAATGGCAAATCGGCGCGCGACACCTCGTGGCTCCCTGCGAGAAATTCGTTGCGCGCAGCACGCTCGAGATAGGTCGCCGGCTGGCGAAACCGGACCTGGCGAACGACGCGATGCGGAAATGAGATCTTGCTGTGCGCCCCCGCACCGATGCCCAGGTAATCACCGAACGTCCAGTAGTTCAAATTGTGCCGGCACTCGCGCCCGGCCAGTGCGTAGGCAGAAACTTCGTAGCGTCGATACCCTGCATCTGCAGTGCGCTGCTCGAGCCAGTCCTGCATCGCCGCCGCGGCATCTTCATCGGGTAGCGACGGCGGATACTTGGCGAACACCGTATTCGGTTCGAGTGTGAGCTGATAGAGCGACAAATGCGGCGGCTCCGCGGCCAGCGCCGCATCAACATCGGTCTGCAGATCGGCCAGCGATTGGCCGGGCAGCGCATACATCAGGTCAAGATTGAAATTGTCGAAATACCGCTGCGCGACCTCAATCGCAGCAAGCGCCTGCGCACGGTCATGAATTCGGCCCAGCGCCTTTAGCTTTTCTTCGTCGAGTGACTGAATGCCGATCGATAACCGGGTGACACCCGACTCCCGGTATGCCGCGAAGCGCTCGGCCTCGAACGTGCCGGGGTTCGCTTCCAGCGTGATCTCGCAGTCGGCAGCGAGCGGCAGCAATGCGCGGATGTCAGAGAGCAGTCGATCCACGGCTTGCGCACTCATCAGGCTCGGCGTTCCTCCGCCGATGAAGATGCTGGCGATGCGCCGGCCCCAGATCAGCGGCAACGCCGCTTCCAGATCAGCGCGTATCGCGTTCAGATAGTCGTCGTCCGGCGTGTTAGGAGCACCCACCTCGTGTGAATTGAAGTCGCAGTACGGGCATTTGCGAACGCACCACGGGTAGTGAACGTACAGCGCGAGCGGCGGGAGCGCCGGCAACGTGATCGTGCCGGGCCGTAGATAGGCGGCCACATCCAGCGCCGGAACGGCCGCCTGTTCTGGATTGATTGCGATCACGGAAGGCATCAGCGCCATTCGGCCATCTTGGCTGCCAGCGCGGCCATTGCGAGGCCTCGGTGACTGATCCGATTCTTGTGCGCCCCATCGAGCTCGGCCGCGGTAACTCCGAGTTCGGGCACAAAGAAAAGCGGGTCGTAACCGAAACCGCCCTCACCGCGCGGAGCCAGAGCAATTTCGCCATTCCAGCGCGCATCGACGATCAATGGTTCCGGATCATCGGCTGCGCGAACAGCGACCAGAGCGCACGTGTAGTGCGCCTGGCGTTGCGCGACGCCGGAAAGACGTCGCAAGAGTTCGAGGCTGTTGCGCTCGTCGTCGGTCGGCTGTCCCGCAAAGCGCGCCGACAGGATGCCCGGGGCGCCGTTGAGCGCGGCGACGCACAGTCCCGAGTCATCTGCGATCGCAGGCAGGCCGGTCGCAATCGCGGCGTGGCGCGCCTTGGTCAGTGCATTTTCGACAAAAGTCAGATGCGGCTCTTCCGCTGCGTCCACCCCCAGAGCGCTCTGCGGCACGACTTCAACTCCGTAGGGCTCGAGCATCGCAGCGAGCTCGCGCACTTTCCCGAGGTTGTTGGAAGCCAGAACGATGCGCTTGATCACCTGCCGAGACTACCGACTTCGCAGACGCCTTCACAGCTCCAATGCTTGCTTCTGCGCGGCGATCAGCGAACGAATGCCGCCGCTTGCAAGCTGCAGCATGGAATCCATCTGCTGCGCGGAAAACGGAGCGCCCTCGGCCGTGCCCTGCACTTCGACAAACCCGCCGTTACCGGTCATCACCACGTTCATGTCGGTATCGCAGCCCGAGTCTTCGAAATAATCGAGATCGAGCACGGGCGCGCTCTGATACAGGCCCACCGACACCGCCGCGACGAAATCGGACACCGGGACGTTGTCGATCGTGCCGCGCTCGCGCAGCCAGCGGCACGCGTCATATGCGGCGACAAAACCGCCGGTGATCGCCGCGGTGCGTGTGCCGCCATCGGCCTGGATCACGTCGCAATCGATATGCAACGTTCGTTCGCCGAGCGCGGCGAGATCGAACACTGCGCGCAGGCTGCGCCCGATCAGCCGCTGGATTTCCTGCGTGCGGCCACCCTGCTTGCCGCGTGCCGCTTCGCGATCAGAGCGTGTGTGAGTCGCGCGCGGCAGCATGCCGTACTCGGCCGTCACCCAACCTTCACCCTTGCCTTTCAGAAACGCAGGCACACGCTCTTCGACGCTCGCAGTGCAGATAACGCGCGTGTCGCCGAATTCGACGAGCACCGCGCCTTCAGCATGCTTGGTGAAATTGCGAAGAAGACGTACCGGACGCAGTTCGTCGGGACGACGACCGCTGAGGCGTTGCATCGATTGCATGGGTGATCGGCCGGCGCGGCCGCGACAAAAACGCTATTTTGCGACGAGTTTGCCGCTGCGCTGGATTGCCTTCTGGATTTCCGCCACCGCGTCATCGATTTGCTCTTCAGACAACTCTTCGTCGGCACCCGGCTCGCCGACCCTTGGCATCTGGATCGTCGATGCCACCGTGCCTTCGGGAATCAGCAGCGTCGACACCGGCGCTTCGCTCGGCGGCATCATCTCCATCGATTCAGTGCCGGCCCAGGTCATCGCTACGCCGGTGCAGTTGTCGGACTCTGGTCCGCCCAACTCGAGCGCAAGCTCGATCAGTTCGGGCACTGCGCGCATCACCGTCTTGCCGCCAAAGGCGTCTGCCACTTGCCGATCGTTCAGCGTTCCCCACATTCCATCGGAACACAGCAGCAGCGTGTCGCCATTGCGCAGAGCCACCGGCCGGCTGATTTCAACCGTCGGCGCAACGTAGGCGCCGATGCAGTTGAAGATGCGATTGCGCTCGGGATGATCCTTTGCGTCTTCGGGGCGAATCAAACCCGACTGCACCAGGTGATGCACGCGCGAATGATCGATGGTGCGATCCAGAATCCGCCCGCCGCGAATCATGTACAGGCGCGAGTCGCCCACGTGCGCCCAGATCGCCACGCCTTGCTGCACGATGCAGGCCACGAGCGTCGTGCGCGGCGCTTCCGGCAGGCTGTGCTCGGCGCGATAGCGATGCAGCTCGCGATGAGCGGCGAGCACCGAGTCTTCCAGAAACCGGACTGGATCAGCCAGCAGCGGCTTAGCGTCGCGCTGATAGATCGATGCCAGGGTCTGCAACGTCAATTGCGAAGCCACTTCGCCGCGCGCATGGCCGCCCATCCCATCGGCCACCAGCATCAGCATCGAATCGCGCGTGTACAGGTACCCCATGCGGTCCTGATTGATCCGCCGGCCGCCTTTCTTGCTCTCCTGGTAAACCGAAAAACGCATGGGTGTATGAACGAAAAATGAGCCAACGGCCAAGCGAATTCAACGAGACCCAGTTTCGCGCTTTTTCCAGCAGTTGACTTCAAAAAATTGTCCGGCTTTGCCGGCGATTTTTTGGAACCCAGTCGCACAAAAGTAGGTGTCTACTTTTGTGCGGTTCCCTAAAACCACGTGATGTTGTGGTCCTTCATAAAGCGCGTGACGCGCTCCTGCAGGTTGCGCCAGCGGGCGCTGGTGCGTTCAGCCACCGAAAATTCTGGCCGCTCCGGAACGTTCTGCAACAGCTCTTTTTGCACGGCAAACACGGTCTGCGGCCGCTCCAGCGAATTAAGCCGTAAACAGCGCTCAACCATCGAGATCAATTGGTTCGAATACAGCCCGCGAAAAGATCGCAAAGCCGTCGGCATCTTGTCTTCCTTCAGCCGATGGTCAGATTCCTGCGGTGGCATGCCCGACATGCAGGCGTACACGCACGAGCCGATCGAGTACACGTCGGTCCAGGGACCCAGCTCGGCGTCGCGCTTGTACAACTCCGGTGCGGCAAATCCCGGGGTGTACATCGGGTACGTCTTGCTGATGTCCCGCTGCAGGGTTTGCCGCGCGGCACCGAAGTCGAGCAGGATCGGCGTGCCGTCCATCCGCAGGTAGACGTTGGCCGGCTTCACGTCCAGGTGCAGCAAGCGGTTCGAATGCACTTCGCGCAAGCCGTTCATCACCTGCGCGAACACACGGCGGATGAAACGCTCGGACAAAACGTCTTTCTGATCCTTGTTCCGGTTGCGCAGCACGTGCTCCTGCAGAGAGCGTCCTGACTCGTAGTGCATCACCATGTACACCGTTTCATTGGCGCGGAAGAAATTGATCACACGCACGATGTTCGGGTGGTAGATCGACGCCAGCGCGCGGCCTTCCTCGAAAAAACACTTGAGGCCGATGCGGTACGTGTTCAAATTCTCCGGAGCGATATACGGTGAAAGCTCGCCCGGCTTGCGTTGCGCCAGCGAGGCGGGCATGTACTCCTTGATCGCCACCGAATTGCCCTGCTCGTCGGTCGCCAGATAGACAATCGAGAATCCGCCCGAAGATATCTTCTTTACAATGCGATACCCGCCGACCTCCAGGCTTTCGGGTAATGACGAGTTGGTCTGCGCCGGCATAGTGTTGCAGTGTGGGAACCGCGGCGATTCTAGCCAATAGGGCTAGCCCGACCGTAACAACAATAAGGCGCTTTTTCGCCTGAAAACCTCTCGATGCCTCTTGCTACTTTGCCTGTGCTGACGTTGCGTTGCTCCAACTCGTCGCTCGTCGTTCCGTGAGTTCATCCAACAAGCCTGTCGCCAGCATGACCGGCTTCGCAAGCGCCGCACGGCCTACCGCGCTCGGGCAATTGACGCTCGAGCTGCGCTCCGTGAACTCGCGCTTCCTCGATGTCTCGCTGAAAATGCCCGACGATTTGCGCAGCGCCGAAGGTGCGGTGCGCGAAGCCGTGGCTGCGCAGCTATCCCGCGGCAAGGTCGAATGCCGCGTCTTCATCGCGCGCGGTGTGGGCGAAAACGAGCCACGGCTGAACGCAGAAGCGCTAGCGCGGCTGGCTCATCTGGCGCGGCAGGTCGAGCAGACGATGCCGTCGGCGGCACCGATCAGCGCCTCAGACGTGCTGACCTGGCCCGGCGTGGTCGAGACACCGGGTGCCGAACCCGACGTGCTGCGCTCGCAGATCGTGGCAACGCTGACTGAAGCGCTGAATGCACTGGCTCAGTCGAGGCGGCGTGAAGGCGCTGCGCTCAGCGCGGTGTTGCTCGCGCACTGCGACCAGGTCGAGCAGATCGCAACGCAGTTGGCCGGTCGCGCACCCGACTTGATTGCTGCTGTCGAGCGCAAATTGAACGAGCGGCTGGAACAGGCGCTTGGACCGACGCTGTCGGGCGCGTCGACCTTGACGCGCGACGATGTATCGGAGCGCATTCGCCAGGAAGTGACGCTGTACGCGCTGAAAATGGACGTTGACGAGGAAATCAAGCGGCTCGTGACTCACGTGACCGAAGTCCGGCGCGTGCTTGCCAACGGTGGCGCCGTCGGACGCCGGCTCGACTTCCTGATGCAGGAGCTCAATCGCGAAGCCAACACGGTAGGCTCCAAAGCAGCCGCGATCGAAATGACCAATGCGTCGGTCGAATTGAAGATTCTGATCGAGCAGATGCGCGAGCAGATCCAGAATCTGGAGTAGCCGCGTGACTATCAAACCTTCGTCCCTGGGTTCGCTCGACGGCAACTGCGCCGGCAATCTGTTCATGGTCGTGGCGCCGTCGGGCGCGGGCAAGTCAACGCTGGTCAATGCGTTGCTTGCGCGCGAAGCGAATATCCAGCTGTCGGTGTCGTTCACGACGCGCCCGCCCCGAGCGGGCGAGCAAAGCGGCCGCGAGTATCACTTCGTCGGTGTCGAGGAGTTCACGCGCCGGCGCGCCGCCGGCGAATTCATCGAAAGTGCCGAAGTCCATGGCAACTACTACTCGACTTCGCGTCCGTGGATCGAGGAACGGATGCGCGCAGGGACCGACGTGCTGCTCGAAATCGACTGGCAGGGCGCTCGGCAGGTCAAACCGCAGTTCGCGCACGCGGTGGGCATCTTCATCCTGCCGCCGTCGATCGATGCACTGGAAGCGCGGCTCAAAAAGCGCGGACAGGACTCGCCGGCGGTCATTGCGCGCCGCCTGCTTGCCGCCGGCAGCGAAATCGCGCACGCGCCCGAGTTCGATTACGTGATCATCAACGAGGATTTCGAGCTTGCACTTTCACAACTGGTAGCGATCGTTGCCGCCACCCGCCTGCGCTACGCGACCCAGGCAGTTCGCCATCACGCGCTGTTCACGCAATTAGGTATCGCAAAGTAGGGCCTGCTCCTTACCTGAGAGGCGCGCGCTCGGCTAAAATGCCGGCACACACCGTCTAGGATCCCCAATGGCCCGCATCACCGTCGAAGATTGCCTGAAGCAGATTCCGAATCGTTTTCAACTGTGTCTGGCCGCCGCTTATCGTGCCCGACAACTGGCGCAAGGCCATACGCCGAAGATCGATACGCGCGACAAGCCGCCGGTAGCGGCGCTGCGCGAAATCGCGCAATGCAAGGTCGGCATCGAAATGCTGCGCAAGGTTCCGACGTAGCAGCGCAGTTATCGCTCGCGCCAGCCCAGGGCTGTTGGACCCCCACCGACGTGGCCGGCGCGGGCTAAATGGAATCGCAAGATCCCCCGGTTGCCCCCAACACTGCCGAGCCGGCAGCGCCGGGTTTCGCGCGCCGTGCTGCGCAGGCGCTCAAAAAGGCCGTCTGGCGTTCCGAGCCGGAGGCTGAGCAGGCCAGCGCAGTCGCCACGGTCGCTACGCTGACCGATCGCGTAAAAAAATACCTGCCATCGGCTGACGTTCAGAAGATCAAGGACGCGTTTCGTTTTTCCGACGAAGCGCATCTCGGACAGTTCCGGCGCAGCGGCGCGCCGTACATCACGCACCCGCTGGCCGTCGCGGAGATTCTGACCGACTGGCGGCTCGACGGTGCAGCGATTCAGGCTGCACTATTGCACGACGTCATCGAAGACTGCGGCGTCGAACAGTCGCAGCTGATCGAACGCTTCGGCTCGACCGTGGCCGAACTGGTCGACGGCGTATCGAAGCTCGATCGCCTGCAGTTTTCATCGACCGAACAGGCGCAGGCCGAGAACTTTCGCAAGATGCTGCTGGCGATGGCGCGCGACGTGCGCGTGATGTTGATCAAGCTGGCGGATCGGCTGCACAACATGCGCACGCTCGGCGCGGTCGATTACGAGCGCCGCCGCCGCATCGCGCGCGAGACGCTCGAGATCTACGCGCCCATTGCACATCGCCTCGGTTTGAACACGCTGTTTCGGGAGCTCGAGGAACTGAGCTTCCAGCACCTCTACCCGCTGCGCTACCAGGTGCTCAATCGCGCCGTGCTGGCGGCGCGCGGCAACCGGCGCGAAGTGCTCGGCAAGATGACGCAGGCAGTTCGCAAGTCGTTGACCGATGCCAAGCTGCGAGCCGAGGTGCAGGGCCGCGAGAAAACGGTCTATGGCATCTATCGCAAGATGGCGGACAAACACTTGTCGTTCTCGCAGGTACTCGACATCTACGGCTTTCGAATCGTGATCGACTCCGTCGCGCAGTGCTATCTGGCGCTCGGCACGCTGCACAGTCTTTACAAGCCGGTACCCGGCAAGTTCAAGGATTACATCGCGATTCCGAAGGTCAACGGTTATCAGTCGCTGCACACGACGTTGATCGGACCGTACGGCACACCGGTCGAATTCCAGATTCGCACGAAGGATATGCACCATGTGGCAGAAAGCGGCGTCGCTGCCCACTGGCTCTATAAGGAAGACGATTCGGATCTGTCGGAGTTGCAGTCGCGCACGCATCAGTGGTTGCAATCGCTGCTGGAGATTCAGCGGCAAACCGGAGATTCGAACGAGTTTCTGGAGCACATCAAAGTCGATCTGTTCCCCGACAAGGTTTACATCTTCACCCCCAAGGGACTGATCGTCGCCCTGCCGCGCGACGCAACGCCGGTCGACTTTGCCTACAGCATCCACACCGACGTGGGTAACAAGACGGTCGCCGCGCGCATCAACAATGAGATCCAGCCGTTGCGCACGGTTTTGAAAAACGGCGACATGGTCGAAATCGTGACCGGCCCGGAAGCGAAGCCCAACCCTGCGTGGTTATCGTTTGTCAGAACCGGCAAGGCGCGCTCCGAGATTCGCCATTTTTTGCGCACGATGAAGTTCGACGAATCGGTGGAGCTGGGAGAACAATTGCTGGCGGAGGCCGCGCACCAATTCAACCTGCAGCTTGGCGACGTTGCGGACGAGCAGTGGACGCACGTGCTGAGCCAGTCCGACACCAGCTCACGCCAGGACCTGCTGGCCGATATCGGCCTGGGCCGGAAGCTTCCGGCGGTGGTCGCGCGCCAACTCGCGCTCGGCTCGTCCGTTGACGGCGAAGCCGCGCAAAGTGCGGGGCCGGTTTCGCAAGCGAGCCAGGTCCCGGTCGTCGTGCGTGGCACCGAGGGCATGGCAGTACAAATGGCAAGTTGCTGTCATCCGATCCCGGACGATCCGATCGTCGGGCACATTCGGAAGGGCCAGGGCTTGGCTGTGCACCAGGCCGATTGCCTGCATGCGCAAAGATCACGCCGGGCCGATCCGGAGCGCTGGATCGAATTGCAGTGGGCGAAAGACACCGCGAGCCACTTTACTGTCGGCATCGACGTCAGCGCGTTGAATGAGCGCGGCGTGCTGGGCCGCATCGCGGTGGCGATCGCCGAAGCCGAGTCAAATATCCTGAACGTCCATCTCGAGGACGAGGATGCAAAGCTTGCGCTGATTCACTTCAAAATTCAGGTCCACGACCGGGTGCACCTGGCGCGCGTCATACGCTCGCTGCGGCGCGTAAAGAACGTGCAGCAGATACTACGTCCGCGCACCGGGGGAAGCAGTATCCGCACACTGGCTCACGACTTGGCGTAGTCGACGTCCAGAATTTCGAGAGTTTCCACGCCCACAGGCGTGCGCAACGACACTAGATCTCCGACGTGCGCCTTCAATAACGCGCCGGCGATCGGGGAGATCCAGCTGACATAGCCGCGCCCGGTATCGACTTCGTCGATACCGACGATAGTGACCCGATTTTCGATGCCAAGTGCATTCGCGTACAGCACCGTTGCGCCAAAAAAAATCTGATCGGTAGCTTCGCGGGTCGCCGGGTCGACCACCTCGGCGACATCAAGCCGCTTGGTCAAAAAGCGGATGCGCCGATCGATCTCGCGCAAACGCTTTTTGCCATAAATGTAGTCGCCGTTTTCCGAGCGGTCTCCATTGGACGCAGCCCAGGAGACGGTACGAACAACTTCCGGCCGGTCAACATTCAACAGTTGAACGAGCTCTTGCTTTAACCGTCCGTATCCGTCGGGTGTTATGTAATTGCGGACGCCCGCAATCTGCGGCAGTTCGAGCTCGTCGTCGTCTTCATCGTCGACTTCTTTTACGAACGCCTTACTCATGACACGACGAGCTTAAGCGCGGACAACTAAGCCGCCAGGCCGCAGCGCCAGAACGCGCTTACTTCCGGCTGCCCTTGTTGGTTTCAATGTCCTCCGGCCGATCGAGCAACGGATCTTCATCCTTCGCGCGCTGTCTGCCTGCCTGCTCGGCGCGCTCAAGTTGTTGTTCTTCGCCCGCGCTTTGCGGCTCGGCATCACGCGCGGCTCCGGCAACGTCTTCCTCTTTGACAAACTCGCGCGTCGCTTCGTTGTACCGGCGCGCAGCCTTGTAATCACCTTCGCCTTGCACTTCGCTTGTCGGCTTTGGTTGATTGTCAGCCATCACGTTCTCCAAAGTTAAGTTAAGGCGACGCGGCCTTATCAGCCGCGTCGCTCAAACAAGACGCCTGGTTACTGCTACGGCTTCTTGGCCGGGGGTGTCATGGTGTTGGGCGCCGGTGTGGCGGCTGGGGAGGTGCCCGGCGGTTGCGTGCCTGGGACCACGCCCGGGGCGGCGCTCGGGCTCGATGCCAGGTTGCTCTCGACCCGCTGCACGCCCTGTACGCCCTTGGCGACTTCGACCGCGCGAGCCATTTGGGCCGGAGTGTCGACGGTGCCCGTCAGCTTGACGACGCCGGCGTTGGAATCCACATTTATCTGCGTACCTTTGACCAACTCGTCGACAATTAAGGCCGCCTTCACCTTAGTGGTGAGCGCAGCATTGTCGACCACGTTGGCGGCGGTATTGGTTGCCTGCTTGGCTTCGGTCTTGACTTCCTGCCGTTCTGAACGCGAGCATGCGCTCAAGGCGAGTGCGGCTACGGTCGTCACCATCACCGCTGCCAATGTGTGACGTGCAGTTTGCTGCATGGTTGGCTCCTCTATCAAAAGTTGAATTGAGCCCTTTGTTTTGCTTTGAGGGGCCCTGATCCTCGCGCGCATTTCAATAATCGCGGTGCGCGAGAAAAGCGCAGACATTCAAGCAATCACTATGCCTGCTGATCGTGCAAGCGCTAGGCGACGCGTCGTTCCTTCGGACTGGCCGCCGCTTCGCCGCCGTAGTCTTTCAAGCGGTTATAAAGCGTCTTCAAACTGACGCCGAGCGCGGCCGCAGAGCGCTCCTTGTGTCCTTCAAAGTGTTCTAGCGTCGCAAGAATCAGCGAACGCTCGACTTCGGCCAGCGTGGTTCCCACGCGCACCGAGAGCAGCGCCGCGCTATCGCCCTGCCCCACACGCCCAGCGCCTAATTCGAGCCATTCGTCATTGATGACTGCGCCGGACGCCATCACGAACGCACGCTGCACGACGTTGCGCAACTCTCGCACATTGCCCGGCCAGTCGTACTCGTTCAAACGCTGATACGCACTCTTGCTGAAGCGCTTTTGCTGGCCTTCCTCTTTGCAGATCTCTGCCAGGAAATGTTCAGCCAGCAAGAGGACGTCTTCACGGCGCTCGCGCAACGGAGGCAGGCGAATCGGAAAGACATTCAGCCGATACAGTAAATCTTCGCGCAGCTTGCCTTCGGCGACCGCGCGCTCGGGCACGCGATTGGTCGCGCCGAGCACGCGTACATCGGCGCGCTGCGTCTCGGTCGAGCCAACTCGGTTAAACGTACCGGTCTCCAGCACTCGCAGCAGCTTTACCTGCAGATCGGGAGGCATCTCGGTGACTTCATCAAGAAACAAAGTGCCGCCATGGGCCCGCTCAAAAAAGCCGAGGTGCTGGCGATTGGCGCCGGTGAAGCTGCCCTTTTCATGCCCGAAGATTTCGCTTTCCATCAGGTGCGGCGAAATTGCTCCGCAGTTGATCGCGAGAAACGGGCGGCTGCGACGGCGGCTCAACGAATGGATTGTCTGCGCCACCAGTTCCTTGCCGGTGCCACTCTCGCCCTGTACCAAGACCGTAACCGCGGTGGTAGCAACGCGCGAGACCTGCTCGTACACGCGCTTCATTGCGGCAGAAGCGCCCCACAGGTCGCCGAAGCGACCGCTGCGGTCGAGTTCTTGATGAAGGTCGCTGATCTCGGCCTGCAACTCGGCCGGGCGCATTACGCGGTCCAGAATTCCTTGGACCTGCGCCGGACTGACCGGCTTGATTAAATAATCAGCGGCTCCGAGCCGTAGGGCCTCGATCGACGTCTCGAGGCTAGCGTGACCCGTGATCAGGACAACTTCGGTGTCGGCCAGTGCGGCCTTGTCGTCGAACAGCTCGATGCCCTTGCCATCGGGCAAAACGAGGTCGAGAAATACGACATCCGGTGTGCTCGTTGCCAGCTGCCGGCGCGCATCGCGCATCGTACGAGCAGTGGCCGCGGTGAATCCCTGGCTTGCGACCAATTCCGCAAGCATTTCAGCCGTGTCGGAATCATCATCGACGATCAGTGCATGACCCATTTCACCCTTCCCGTGGTGATCGCCCATCGTCGTAGGCATCGACGGGAACGATACCGCAGTTAAGCGTCGGCTCGAGACCGGCGCAGGGGAAAATGAGTTAGAAAGAGATAAGGCCGACTACGTACAGTCGGCAGTGCAGCGCACAACAGGGCGCGGGCTGGGTGTGGGATCCGGGGCGGTTATCCCAGGAAAATCAACATTTCTAAACGACGTGGCGTCCGGCCTCGACCACCGTCATTAAGAAGTCATGCCGCCCGAAAGCGTGCGCCAGATCAGCCGCATAAGCCGCCGCCGCCGGCAATGAACTCAATACCGCGCCCGCGATCAATCGACCTTGATAACCGACCACCCAGCACCCTTTTCCAAGCTTCGCAAGTGTGAAAACGTTGCTGCCGGACATTGAGTCGGACTGGGAAGTGCGCGCGTCAAGTTTCGTTTTCATAGATTGCTCCTTGGGCAAGTTGCGACTGTTGCCGCGCCGTCGTGACATGCAAGGTACGTGCCAGGTGTATGCAGGATGCACGATTCATGGCAGCTGTTTTTTAATGACTCATTTTTGGGCACACCTATTGCTTAAACTTAGCTGCGGGACCGGGCGCATCGCTTGATGCTCACTCGTTCATAAAAGAACTCACTATTCACCAACCAAACGAGGAAACGTAATGATTAACTTCATAATTTGGCTCATCGTGGGCGGCGTCGTTGGCTGGCTGGCCAGTTTGATCATGCGGACCGATGCGCAACAAGGCATCTTTCTGAACATCATCGTCGGCATCGTCGGCGCGGCGTTGGGCGGATGGCTGATCTCGCCATTGCTGGGCGTGCCTTCGATCAATCAGGATGCATTCAGCTTCGGCGCCTTGGTCGTATCGTTGGTCGGTGCCGTGATCTTGCTAGCGATCGTCAACTTGTTCCGCCGCGGCGCGGTTCGTTAAACCCCAGTTCGCAGGTATGTGGCAGCCAAGGGCTGCCACGCACCGCGAGAGTATCCACAAGTTCATTTGAGGAGCACGCATGGAAACCACCACACCAAAGACCGGCATGGGA
>Ga0136614_10001741_pt1 | contig 13033 bp, 13 predicted proteins | sample AntDrymUQ2792106_2_FD_106643 | JGI IMG/M metagenome (GOLD analysis project Ga0136614, IMG submission 106643) | Polar desert sand microbial communities from Dry Valleys, Antarctica - metaG UQ279 (21.06) | ecosystem: Environmental > Terrestrial > Soil > Desert | place: Antarctica: Dry Valley...
GGGCCGCGTGCTGACAGGGCTCTCGTCCATCTGGTTCGAGCGCACTCGCGGGCTCGTCGAGAATCATCTGCTCAAGATCAGGCCGGACGGCCGGTCGCTCGAGTGCAGGCGCCTCGAGATGTTGCCGATCGAATGCGTCGTCCGAGGCTATCTCGCCGGTTCTGGATGGAAGGACTACCGAGCGAGCGGCGAGGTGTGCGGACACCGACTGCCTGATGGGCTGCGCGAGTCGGACCGGCTCCACGAGCCGATCTTCACTCCGGCGACGAAGGCAGAGACCGGGCACGACGCGAACATCAGCCGGGACCAGGCAGCCGATCTCGTCGGAGTGGATCGGCTGCGCGAGGTCGAGGAGACCTCGCTGGCGCTCTACGGCTTTGCCGCCGCTTACGCCGCGAAGCGGGGGATCCTGATCGCCGACACGAAGTTCGAGTTCGGAGTCGATCGAACGGGACGATTGGTGCTCGCCGACGAGGCGTTCACCCCCGACTCCTCTCGCTTCTGGCCCGCGAACGACTACGAGCCCGGCCGTCCGCAGCCTTCCTACGACAAGCAATTCGTCCGCGACTACTGCGAGACGCTCGGCTGGGACAAGACCGATCCGGGGCCCGAGCTACCCGAGGATGTCGTGGCTGGAACCCGAGCACGCTACGTCGAGGCGTTCGAGCGGCTGGCCGAGCTCCCCTTCGACCGCTACCTCGAGGATCCGAACCTGGTGCTCCGGTGAGGGCGACCGTCTTCGTTCGACCAAAGCCGGGAATCCTCGACCCCCAGGGACAGGCGGTCGAGAGCTCGCTGCGCGAGCTCGGCTTCCTCGTCGGCGACGCGCGGGTCGGCCGAGTCGTCGACCTCGAGGTGGATGCCGCCGATGAGGTAGCCGCGCGCGCGGAGGTCGAACGGATGTGCGAGCAGCTGCTCGCCAACCCCCTGATCGAGAGCTACGAGATCGAGTTGGGCGAACGTTGACCGAGAGCCGCCCCCGCGTCGCAGTCGTGGCCTTTCCCGGCTCGAACGACGACCGAGACGCGCTCCAGGCGCTCGACCGGCTTGGAGCCGAAGCCGTGCCCGCCTGGCACGCCGACGAACAGCTCGCCGACGTCGCAGGCGTCGTCCTCCCGGGTGGGTTCTCCTACGGGGACTACCTCCGCTGCGGCGCGATCGCGCGGTTCTCGCCAGCGATGCGCGCGGTCGAGGAGTTCGCCGACGACGGAGGCCCCGTGCTCGGGATCTGCAACGGCTTCCAGATCCTCTGCGAGGCAGGCCTGCTTCCCGGCGTGCTACGCCCGAACGCATCCCTCTCGTTTGTGTGTCGCGATGTCGACCTGCGGGTCGAGCGGACGGACACGCCGTTCACGAGCCTCTGCGAGCCAGGTCAGACCCTGACGATCCCCGTGAAGCACGGCGAGGGCTGCTGGTTCGCCGACGAGAACCTGCTCGCCGAGCTCGAGGCGAACGGCCAGATCGTCCTACGCTACGAGGCCAACCCGAACGGCTCGATCGCCGACGTCGCCGGCGTCGTCAATGCCGATCGGAACGTCATGGGTCTGATGCCGCATCCCGAGCATGCGGTCGACCCACTCCTCGGCTCCACCGACGGGTCATTGATCCTCCGCGGGCTGATCGCTGCGGCCCGAGATCGAACCGCGATAGCTGCCTAGCGCCCGTCCGGCATCATCCCCCGACGAAGCCGAGCGCCGCTGCGAGCGACGGGTGATCGCCGAGGCGATCCCGCAGTCGCTCCAGATCGGCGCCGCGCAACGTCACCGGCCCGCGCCTCGCTGTGCCGTCGGTCGTGTAGGCAAAGCGCACGAGCCAGTCGCCCTTGTCGTCCTCGAGCAGCTGGATGACCGACGCGAAGCGCCTCTGGCCGGCACGTTGCGGAATCGTCACCTCGTCGAGGAGCTTCGCCTTGCCCCAGGCAGTCGTGATCCTCGTCATGGGGCGACGCTAGCGACGAAGAACGCACGCCTGGGTGACGGCTTCGTGCCGAGAGTGCGTCGGGCGCCGACCTACACGCCCCAGCGGAGGCCGGTCGCCTCGGCCGCCGGTTCTAGCGGGCTCGGACGGAGTCCGGACGGCAGGGGCGTCAGGTTGTAGCCGCCGGGTGCCACGTCGTTCGAGGAATCGGGATGGAAGAGCGACGCGAGGTGCTGGATGTGCCCGCGGCCGACGCCGAGCTCGAATTGTCCGCCGCCGTACATTCCGATCGATCGATCCGCGCAGTAGTCGTAGGCGGCGAAGAGGCGCTCGACCGACCCGAACCGAGAGGGCTTGATGTTGATCGTTCGAGGCGGGAACGAGAGCGCTTCGATGTCCGCCACCGAATGAATCGGCGCATCCCAGGTGATCCGATCGCGGTGCTGCCGAAGGACGTCATCCGTTTCCGGCGTCAGCGCAGGATCCTCGATCCATGCCGACGCGAACCCCTCGGCCACCCGCTTGTAGAGCTCTGGATTCGGCGGGTTGTCGACAACGGTGCCCTGATAGGCGCCCTTCAGATCGACGACGTCCACGGCGTGGAGGCCCGCGAGCTCGGCGACGAGCTCCGGTGTCCAGTCGGGCAGGGGGTCGAGCTTGAACCGCGTACCCGGATACTCCTCGAGCAGCTGCCGGATCGGATCGACCGTGGAGGGTTCGCCTAGCCGCAGCGACACGACGAACCGGACGGGCTGCGCCGGGCGCCCGATCGCGTACGCGAGAGAGTGGCCCGCCTGCCTCAGTGCGAGATCGAGGGCTGCGCTCTCGAACGCCCAGCGCCGGTAGTCGAGGAACGCGTCCATCTCGGGCGGCTCGGAGAACAGCGCGAGGCCGTCGAGGTGCCGCGAGAAGGACTCGACGGTCCAGTCGCCGGCCAACCCGTGCTGCGGCCCCGCGTGCAGACGGTCATGATCCTCGGCGTGGTAGGTGACGTCCTCACCGATTCCCTCCTCCCCGCCGCCGCGCAGCCGGATCTGCGTCGTCACCCGGGTGAAATCGGCGGAGATCGGCTGCTCGAGCCGTTCGAGCGCATAACCCTCGACGACGAGCGGAAGTCCGGAGACGCGTTCGAAGACGGACACAATGGCGAGTATGTCGATCCGCACGCTCCTGGTCGCGGCAGTACTCGCAAGCCTGGCCGGCTGCGGCGGCGAGACCCAAGGGGAGGTCAGGCTCCTCGCGCCGGCCGACCTCGCCGAGGACGCGGAGATCGCACGCTTCGAGCGCGATTCCGGCTGTCGGGTCGACCTGCGCGTCTACGACATCGGTGAGGATCTCGAGGCGATCGCCGACCGGCGCGACACCGACGTGGTCGCCGGGCCGGTGCCATCCGGGGGCCTCGCGCACGACTCCGTCGAGCTCGCGCGGGTGAAGCTCAGAAGCGGCGTCGTGCTGACCCTCCCGCGCGGCCTCGCCCGTGCGTTCGACAACGCGGCGGTCGAACCGGCGGGACGGCGCGACACGGCTTGGACGATCCGCGCGGAGGGCGACAACGAGGATTGCGCCCGCCGCTGGCTCGACTACGTGACCTCCCAGTAGACCTGGGTGTCGAGCAGCCCGAGGAAGGCATCCGGATCGGGAATTGCGTCCTCGGGCGGCCGCACACCGGTGAACCCGAGCCGACGGTCGTGGATCTCCACCGCCGCGCGCGCGGCCGGTTCCGACGTCGACCGCGCCGACCCCCCGCGAGTCAGCGTCCAGCCCACGACCCTCCGCGTCGTGCCCGCCAGGTCGACGAGGTGGACGGCGGCGGCGGCCTCGGACTGCTCGTACGGCGTCGGCTCCTCCCCCTCGCCGAGCGCGAGCAACTTCTCCAGCAGGCCAGGCGCGAGGCAGAGCCGAAACGACACGGATTCGAGGCTCGGGAAGGCACGGGGCAATGTCTTCAGCTCCGAGTGGAGCGTGTAGATCCCCGTTGCCCGGCCGACCGGCTCCGGCAAGTCGCGCTCGGCCTCCCCGGACAGCGGCTCGACCTCCCGGACTTCACCTCCCTCGACGATCACCGGTCGCATCTGCAGCTCGTCGAGAAGCGTGCGGACCGAGTAGGGCGCCGGGAACGGATGCCCAGCCGCCGCCGGGTCGCGCGCCGCGGCCCAGATCTCGAGCGTTCTGGGCTCTTCCCCGAGACGGGCGACAGCGGCGGCCGTCAAGAGATTGGTCTTGCCGGGCGCTGATCCCATCCCGAGCAGCGCGCCGATTCCGTTTCCGGCGAACTCGACATCCAGTGCGAGTTGCTGCGACGTCACGTGATAGAGGCCGCCGAGATCGACGTACTGGACGCCTGCCTCGAGCGCCCCCCGCATGACAGGGAGGTTCAGGCGGTAATCCGCGCAGTTGACGACGACTGCGCAGCCCTCGAGCCCGCGAGCGACAGCGGTGGGATCCGACGCGTCGAGCGCCTCCCCACCCTCGAGCCGGGAGTCAAGCCTCGCGGAGGGCGCGCCCCACTCCTCGAGGAAGCCGACGACACGCCGGCCGATCGTGCCCGCTGCTCCGACGACGGCGATCACAGGTTCAGAAAGGTTCCGGTTACTTTCAGTAGGGTCTCAAAGCATGTCGATTCGCGAGCGGACGGGGTCGTCCGAAGCGGTCATCGCGGCGCGCGAGCGCTACGTGGCGCGCGGAATCGCGACGACACCGATCGTCGTCTCCCGCGCCGAGGGCGCCCGAGTCGAGGACGTCGACGGACGCCTCTACATCGACTTTGCCGGCGGGCTCGGCTGCCAGAACACGGGCCACGGCCTCCCGGCCGCTGTCGAGGCAATCCGTGAGCAACTCGACCGCTATCTCCACCAGTGCTTCATGGTCGGCATGTACGAACCCTACGTCGAGGTCTGCCGGCTCCTCGCAGAGGTCTCGCCCTGCCACGGGACCGAGCAGCGAAGCATCCTGCTGTCGAGCGGCGCCGAGGCCGTAGAGAACGCCGTCAAGATCGCCCGGGCAGCGACGGGTCGCCCCGCCGTCCTCGTCTTCGATCACGCGTTTCACGGCCGGACATTGATGACGATGACGATGACCAGCAAGGTCGTGCCGTACAAGCAGGGCTTCGGGCCGTTCGCGCCCGAGGTCTACCGGGCACCGGCGCCGTACCCGTATCGCGGGGTCACCTCCGACGATGCCATCTGCGCGATCGAGCACCTCTTCAAGGCCGAGGTCGATCCCGCGTCGATCGCCTGCGCCGTGCTCGAGCCCGTCCAGGGCGAGGGCGGGTTCATCCCGATGCCGCCGGACTTCCCGAAGCGCCTCCAGGAACTGTTGGGCCGCCATGGAATCCTCTTCGTCGCGGACGAGGTGCAGAGCGGTGTCGGCCGCACCGGCACCGTCTGGGCGATCGAGCAGTACGGCGTCGAGCCCGACCTGCTCATCTCCGGCAAGTCCCTCGGCGGCGGCCTCCCCCTCGCCGGCGTGACCGGCCCGGCGGAGATCGTCGACGCCGTCGAACCCGGCGGCCTCGGTGGCACCTTCGGCGGGAACCCGCTGGCCTGCGCAGCGGCGGTGGCCGTGCTCGATGAGGTCCGAAAGCCGGAGTTCCTCGAGCGGGCCTGCGAGCTCGGCAGGGAGATCCGCATGCGGCTGGAGCAGCTCGCGGCCCGAAACGCCTCGATCGGCGAGGTTCGAGGCCTGGGACCGATGCTCGCCGTCGAGCTGACGGAGCCGACACCTGATCTCGCCAGGACAATCACCTCCGCTGCGCGGGAGAAGGGTCTGCTCCTCCTCGCCTGCGGGCTCTACGGCAACGTCATTCGCATCCTCGTCCCGCTCGTCGTATCGGACGAGGACCTCGCCCGCGGACTCGAGCTGGTGGAGGAGTCGCTTGTCGACGCAAGCACCCGCGCGGCCTAGCGAAACCAGTGACCCCGGAGCTTCAGTGCCGGACATCGAGGCGATTGCGCTCCACCGCTCGTACGGCGACGTGGTCGCGGTCGACGGCGTCGACCTTGCGATCGCGCAGGGGGAGTTCTTCACGCTCCTCGGCCCGAGCGGCTCCGGGAAGACGACGACCTTGCGCCTGATCGCCGGCTTCGAGCGTCCGGACTCCGGCCGGATCCTCCTGAAAGGGCGCGATGTCACCGACCGGCCGCCGTACGACCGCGAGGTCAACACCGTCTTCCAGGACTACGCGCTCTTCCCGCACATGACCGTGGAGCAGAACGTCGCCTACGGGCTGATGGTGAAAAGGGTCGGCAGGGCCGAGCGGAGGAAGCGCGCCGGCGAAGCCCTGGAGATGGTGCGCCTCGCCGGGCTCGGCCCGCGGCGACCCGCGCAGCTCTCGGGCGGCCAGCGCCAGCGGGTCGCCCTCGCCCGCGCGATCGTCAACCGCCCGCAGGTGCTCCTCCTCGACGAGCCGCTCGGCGCACTCGACTTGAAGCTCCGCCACGAGATGCAGATCGAACTGAAGCGCATCCAGCGCGAGGTGGGGATCACCTTCGTCTACGTGACGCACGACCAGGAGGAGGCGCTGACGATGAGTGACCGCCTCGCCGTCTTCCGCGCCGGGCAGATCGAGCAGATCGGTTCGCCCGCACACGTGTACGAGCACCCGGAGAGCGAGTTCGTCGCCGGCTTCGTCGGCGTGTCGAACGTGCTCGAGCGGGAGGGGCGTCGCTTCACCGTCCGCCCCGAGAAGATTCGGCTCCTCGAAGCGAACGAGGAACCGGCGGCCGGCTCGAAGTCACAGAGCGAGCGTGGCCGCATTCGCGAGGTCGTCTACGTCGGGATGGTCACCCGGTACGTGGTCGATCTCGAGGACGGCGGAGCGCTCTCCGTCGTCAAACAGAACCTCGAGACAACCTCGGCGGACCTCGTCGAGGCGCGCGGCCGCCCGGTCCGCCTCGAGTGGCGTCCAGAGCACACCTACGAGATCTCCCCGGGGGGAGAGATGGAGGACGAATGAGGAAGGCACGAAGGCGAACGCTCAAATGGCTTGGGCTCGCCGTGTACGTGGTCGTCGCGCTACTGGCGGCGACGAGCTGCGGCAGTGACGACGACGAGGGAGGCAGCGCCGGCGGCGGCACGACGACGACGGAAGAGACGAAGATGCCGACGTCGATCGGCGAGCCCGAGGGTCAGGTCAACCTGATCAACTGGGCCGGGTACGTCGAGAAGGACTGGGTCAAGCCCTTCGAGCAGGAGACCGGCTGCAAGGTCAACTCGAAGGTCGGCGCGACCTCGGACGAGATGGTCACGCTGATGAAGACCGGCAACTACGACGGCGTCTCGGCGTCGGGCGACGCGACGCTCCGCCTGATCGCCGCAGAGGACGTCGCTCCGGTCAACACCGACCTGATCGAGAACTACGACGCGGTGTTCGAGGGGCTGAAGGACCAGCCTCACAACTCGGTGGACGGCCAGCCCTACGGCGTCCCGCACGGCCGCGGGGCGAACCTCCTTATGTGGCGGACGGACGTCGTCGAGCCGGAGCCCGACAGCTGGAGCGTCGTCTTCGACGCGAACTCGCCGTACAAGGGGAAGATCACCGCGTACGACAGCCCGATCTACATCGCCGACGCGGCGCTCTACCTCAAGGCGACTCAGCCGGACCTCGAGATCGAAGACCCGTACGAGTTGGACGAAGAGCAGTTCCAGGCGGCGGTCGAACTGCTGAAGCAGCAGAAGGCGATGATCGGCGAATACTGGTCGGACGCCGCGAAGCAGATTCAGTCGTTTACGAGCAAGGACACCGTCGTGGGCACCACCTGGCAGTACCAGGTGAATCAGCTGACGGCGGCCAAGGATCCGGTTCCGGTCAAGGCGATCCTTCCGAAGGAGGGCTCGACCGGCTGGTCGGACACGTGGATGATCTCTTCCAAGGCCAAGAACCCGAACTGCATGTACCTCTGGATGAACTACATCATCTCCCCGAAGGCGAACGCCATGGCGACCGAGTACTTCGGTGAGGCCCCGGTGAACGCAGAGGCCTGCGGCCTGACGGCTGCAAAGAACCACTGCGAGCTCTTCCACGCCCAGGACGAGGACTACTTCTCCAAGGTGGCGTACTGGACGACGCCGGTGAAGGACTGCGGCGACGACCGAGGCGCGGTCTGCAAGGACTACTCCGAATGGACAGCGGCCTGGACCGAGATCAAGGGCTAGCGATCTCGTTTTGAGCTCGGCCTCGTACGGAGAGGCGCCGCCCCGGCAAAGTCCGGGGCGGCGCCTCTCGACATTTCTCTTCCGGCACCCACGGGCCCGGCTGGCCGCCTTGCTCGCCTCGCCCCTGGTGTGGCTCGTCGGCGCCTACCTCGGCTCGCTGGCGGTCCTGTTCGTCTCGGCGCTCTGGCGCCTCGACCCCTTTACCGCAGAGGTCGTCCGCGACATCTCGTTCGACAACTTCCGGACACTGTGGGAGGCGGACGTCTACCGGCGGATCACCATCCGGACTGTCGCTCTGGCGGCAGCAGTGACCGTCACCGACGCGCTGCTCGCGCTCCCGATCGCCTACTACATGGCGCGCGTCGCCTCGCCGCGGACGCGGGGCATCCTCGTCGTGGCGATTTTGACGCCGCTCTGGGCGAGCTACCTCGTGAAGGTCTACGCCTGGCGGACGATCCTCGCGGGCGAGGGGATCTTGAACTGGGCGCTTGCGCCGCTCGGCATCGACGGGCCCGGCTACACGACGACCGGCACCTGGCTCGTCTTCACGTATCTCTGGCTCCCGTTCATGATCCTGCCCATCTACGCAGGGCTCGAGCGGATTCCGACTTCGCTGCTCGAAGCCTCGTCGGACCTCGGCTCGCGCGGCTTCGGCACGTTCCGCCGGATCGTCTTCCCACTCGCCTTTCCGGCGATCGTCGCCGGCTCGATCTTCTCGTTCTCCCTGACCCTCGGCGACTACATCACGCCGCAGGTCGTCGGGAACACGAGCTTCATCGGCAACGTCGTCTACTCGAACGTCGGCGTCGCGAACAACCTGCCGTTCGCCGCGGCGTTCGCGACCGTTCCCGTCGTGATCATGATCGTCTACCTCGCGCTCGCCAAGCGGGCCGGCGCTTTCGACAACCTGTGAGCGCGATCCTCCTCCGAGTCGCGACCGCGGCGACGCTCGCCTTCATCTACGTCCCGCTGCTCGTGATCGGCCTCTACGCCTTCAACGAGAGCATCACGCAGGGCTGGCCGATCTCCGGGTACACGACCGACTGGTTCGGGGAGGCGTGGCGGGACGAGACGGTTCGCGACGCGCTCCTCCTGTCCGTCAAGGCGGCTCTTGCCGCCACCGCGATCGCACTCGTGCTCGGAACCCTCGCCTCGCTCGCCGTCGCCCGTCATCGGTTCTTCGGGCGCGAGACGATCTCGTTCCTCGTGATCCTCCCGATCGCACTGCCGGGGATAGTGACCGGCATGGCGCTCAACGCGTCGTACGTCCGGTTCGGCGTCGACTTCGGCCTCCTGACGATCGTGATCGGTCACGCGACCTTCTGCATCGTCGTCGTCTACAACAACGTGATCGCGCGCTTGCGGCGCGCCTCGCCGTTCCTCGAGGAAGCCTCGTCGGATCTCGGCGCCGACTCGTGGCAAACCTTCCGCTATGTCACCTTCCCGCAACTTCGAACCGCCCTGCTCGCCGGCGGCCTGCTCGCCTTCGCGCTCTCCTTCGACGAGGTCATCGTCACGACGTTCACGTCCGGCGCGGAGCAGACGCTTCCGATCTGGATCTTCACGAACCTCGCGCGGCCGGAACAGCTTCCGATCATCAACGTCGTCGCCGTCGCTGTGATCCTCCTCTCGGTCATCCCGGTCTGGATCGCCCAACGCCTGACTCACGAGCCAACGGGCGTCGGCGGCGTCGCAGCAGCTGCTGCCGGTGCACGTCAGTGAGATAGGTTCCTCGCGAATCCTGGGAGGTCTGTGCATGAGCGTCAGCGTCAGGAAGCACAAGAATCTGGTCGGGGGCGGGTGGGTGGACGCCTCCGAAGGTGGCACAGAGGAGATCATCAACCCCGCCACGGGCGAGACGATCGCGGAGGTGCCACAGGGCACCCAAGCAGACGTGGACCGCGCCGTTGCCGCGGCCAAAGACGCGTGGCCCGAATGGCGCGAGAGCACTCCGCAGGAGCGCTCGGAGCTCCTGCTCAAGCTCGCCGACCTGATCGACGAGCACACAGACGAGCTCGCCGAGATCGAGTCGCGAAACGTCGGGAAGCCGATCGCCGCCGCCCGAGACGAGATGCCGGTCTGCTCGGACAACCTCCGCTTCTTCGCCGGCGCCGCGCGCGTCCTCGAAGGTCGCGCGGCCGGCGAGTACATGAAGGGCTACACGTCGATGCTCCGACGCGAGCCGATCGGCATCGTCGGCCAGGTCGCGCCCTGGAACTACCCCCTGATGATGGCCGTCTGGAAGTTCGGGCCGGCGCTCGCGGCCGGCAACGTGTCGGTTCTGAAGCCGTCGGAGCAAACGCCGCTCTCGATGCTGCGCTTCGTGGAGCTCGCCGCCGACGTCATCCCTCCCGGCGTGCTCAACGTCATCACCGGAGACGGCGAGCCGGTCGGCGCCGGAATCGTCCGGCATCCGGATGTCCGCATGGTCTCGCTCACAGGCGACGTCTCCACCGGCAAGGAGATCGCCAGAGCCGCCGCCGAGACGCTCAAGCGCGTTCACCTCGAGCTCGGCGGCAAGGCGCCTGTCGTCGTCTTCGACGACGCCGATCCCGCCCAGGTGGCCGAGGCGATCAAGATCGCCGGCTACTGGAACTCGGGGCAGGACTGCACCGCGGCCTCACGCGTGATGGCCGGCCCCAAGATCTACGACAGGCTGCTCGAGGAGCTCGTCCCGGCCGTGGAGTCGGTGAACGTCGGCGACCCCGCCGAGGGCGAGGAGATCGAGATGGGCCCGGTGATCTCGAAGGCCCAGCAGGACCGAATCCTCGGCTTCCTCGACCGCGCGTCGGGCGCAAAGGTCCTGACCGGGGGCGGGACGAACGGCAGCCGCGGCTTCTTCGTGAAGCCGACCGTCGTCGCCGGCGTCGAGCAGACAGACGAGATCGTCCAGCGCGAGGTCTTCGGGCCGGTCGTGACCGTCCAGCGCTTCGAGGACGACGCCCAGGCGATCGCGTGGGCCAACGACGTCAGCTACGGCCTGGCCGCCTCGGTCTTCACGCGTGACGTGGCCCGGGCGCTGAACGCGGCGCGCAACCTCGAGTTCGGAACGGTCTGGATCAACGACCACATTCCGCTCGTCTCGGAGATGCCGCACGGCGGCTTCAAGCAGTCGGGCTACGGCAAGGATCTCTCGGCCTACTCGCTCGAGGACTACACGCAGGTGAAGCACGTGATGGCCAAACTGGATTGACCGCGACGGCTCAGACGAGCGAGCAAACGCTGCGGGGACCGGCGGGCACCGCTTCGCCAGCCGACGTCCGGCTCGAGCGGGTCACGAAGCGCTTCGACGACGTCGCCGCCGTCGACGGGCTCTCGCTCGAGATCGCGCGCGGCTCGTTCTTTGCGCTGCTCGGCCCTTCGGGCTGCGGGAAGACGACGACGCTGCGGATGATCGGCGGCTTCGAGGAACCGGACGAAGGCGTGATCTACCTGGGCGACCAGCCCGTGACCGGGCTGCCGCCGCACAAGCGCGACGTCAACACCGTCTTCCAGAGCTACGCGCTCTTCCCCCACCTCTCGATCTTCGAGAACGTCGCCTTCGGCCTCCGCCGTCGCCGCGTCGACCGCCGGCAGTTGAAGGCACGCGTGAGGGAGATCCTCGACCTCGTCGACCTCGCCGGAACCGAGCAGCGCAAGCCCAACCAGCTCTCGGGCGGCCAGCAGCAGCGCGTCGCGCTCGCGCGCGCCCTCGTCAACAACCCCCAGGTGCTGCTCCTGGACGAGCCGCTCGGCGCTCTCGACCTCAAGCTCCGCAAGCAGATGCAGCTCGAGCTCAAGCGCATCCAGAGCGAGATGGGCATCACGTTCGTCCACGTCACGCACGACCAGGAGGAGGCGATGACGATGGCCGACGCGATCGCCGTCATGAACCGCGGCCGGATCGAGCAGCTCGGACGGCCGAACGAGCTCTACGAACGTCCGAAGACGAGCTTCGTCGCCCGCTTCCTGGGAGCCTCGAACCTGCTACCGGGCGCCGTCGAAGACGGCTCCGTGCGGCTCAGAAGCGGGGCCTCCGTCAGTGTTGCCGAGAAGCTGCCGCCGAATGGTGCCCGTGTCGCCGTCGGAATCCGCCCGGAGAAGCTGCGGCTCGGTGCGCAGGACGACGCCAACCGGCTTGCGGGCATCGTCAAGGAGCTCTCCTACGTCGGCGTCGCCACCCAGTACGTCGTCGAGACCGCCGACGGCTCGCTGTCCGTCTACGTGCAGAACAGCGAGCCCGGCGCGCAGGTCCTGGCGCCGGGCACCCCGGTCGAGCTGTCGTTCAGTCCCAACTCCGCATTCGTCGTCGACCAAAACGAGGAGGAACCAACCCGATGACCGAGCTGACCCGTCTCGAACTCCTCCGACGTGCCGCCCTCGGCGGAGCGGCCCTCTCGCTGCCCGGCCTGCTGGCCGCCTGCGGCGGCGATGACGAGCAGGCCGGAGCGACGACGGCGACCGGCCCGAAAGAGCTCGCCGACACGCTGAAGTTCTCGAACTGGACGCTCTACATCGACCGGGACGACAAGACCAAGAAGAGCCCGACGCTCGAGCAGTTCAAGCAAGAGAACGGCGTCACGGTCCAGTACTTCGAGGACATCAACGACAACGCGACCTACTTCGGAAAGATCCAGCGGCCGCTGTCGCAAGGCCAGTCGATCGACCGCGACATCGTCGTCCTCACGGACAACTCACGGTTCCCCGGCCTCCTGATCCAGCGCGACTGGGCGGAGCCGCTCGACAAGGGCGCGATCCCGAACGTGGTGAACCTCCAGGACTCGCTGAAGAGCCCGAGCTTCGATCCCGATCGCGAGTTCAGCCTTCCCTGGCAGTCCGGGATCACCGGCATCGCGTCGAACCTCAAGCTCACGAAGACGCCGGTGACCTCGGTCGACCAGCTGCTCGAGGATCGGAAGCTGAAGGGCAAGGTGACGCTCCTCACCGAGATGGCGGACACGATGAGCGTCGTGATGCTTGCGAA
>Ga0136614_10001742_pt1 | contig 13030 bp, 12 predicted proteins | sample AntDrymUQ2792106_2_FD_106643 | JGI IMG/M metagenome (GOLD analysis project Ga0136614, IMG submission 106643) | Polar desert sand microbial communities from Dry Valleys, Antarctica - metaG UQ279 (21.06) | ecosystem: Environmental > Terrestrial > Soil > Desert | place: Antarctica: Dry Valley...
AAGCTCACCTCAGCGCGATCCGCAAAGCTGCAATTGTCTTTGTCGATCATTTGCCAAAGGCAGATCGCGTTAAGGTCATCACTTTCGACGACCAGGTGCGCGAACTGAATGACTTCACAGCCGATCGAGCGGCGATCAAATCCGCAATTCTTAAGGCCCAGCCAGGCTATGGCACTAAATTCTATGACGCGATGAATGTCGCGCTTGAATCGGTGCGCGAGATTGAAGGACGTAAGGCGATCGTGATCTTCAGCGATGGCGTGGACTATCGGAGCGATTACGGGTCCGCTGAAAGCACTCTCCGCTTTCTCGAAGAAGAGGGTGTGCTCGTTTATCCGATTCGTTTTAGCACGCGCGTCGCAGCGGAGCGAGTGGCGCGTCAACAGGCCGGGCAGCCGTTGCCTACGTCGGAGGTAGTGAGATCGACTTCGGGAGGTACTGGAACGACATCTCCGGACGATCCTGGTTCGGTCCCTGGAGGCGAACGGAAAACCGGACCGCTGGGGTTGCCGCTGCCCGATGACATCGTGAGACGCCGCCGTGATTCTCGTAATCGAGATCGACTGCCGCCGGGGGATCGTCCTCCCGCCGGTGAAGTTGGCGTTGACTTACCAACCGGCCGCAGCGACCCCCGAGTCTCGTCCAAGACCCGTGAAAAAGCTCCGGAAGATACGATTGGCGTAATGCTCGACCGCCTGTATACGCCTGCTGACAGTTACCTGAAAGCGCTGGCCGATAAGTCGGGCGGTATGCTTCTTCGTGCCGAGGACATCACAACTCTTCCCGCGGCCTTTTCACAAATCGCGATTGAACTGCGCGCGCCGTATCTCCTCGGTTACTATCCGACCAATAAAACCCGAGGCGATCAGTACCGCATGATTAAAGTCACGACTACGCGTAAGAATGTGATCATACGTGCGCGCCCGGGTCACCGTCTGCCAAAACCCGTGATGTGACGGTAACTGGCAAAGCCATAGGCCCCACATCAAAGCCCAACCACTGAATTACACCAACTTTGCCATTCTTTTTGCTGGGTTTACTCGCATTGCGCCCTTCTTGTTCACGCGCGTGTTCCCGTGCTAGTTTTAGCCCACTACAACTATCGCTAAAGATTCTGTTTGTCGTTTTCCACTGAACGAGCGCAGGAACCATGCCTGATCGAAATGATGCCTGGGAATTGTTATGCGAATACACCAAGGGCGATAGTCTGCGTAAGCACGCGCTTGCGGTTGAAGCCGCCATGCGCGCCGCGGCAAAGCGTTATGGTGAGCCCGACGCTGACGTCGATGAGTGGGGACTGGTTGGATTGCTACACGACTTTGATTACGAGATGTTTCCCACTGCCGACCAGCACCCGTTTACCGGGGCAAACATTCTTTGCGGACGCGGCTATTCCGAACGGATAATCCGGGCGATCATGGGCCACGCCACCTATACGGGGGTTCCGCGCGACACCGACATGGCGCGTGCGCTTTTTGCCACCGATGAGCTTTGCGGCTTCCTCGTAGCCTGCGCGCTGGTGCGCCCGAACAAGAGTCTCGACGATCTCGAGGTCTCGTCGGTGAAGAAAAAGTTGAAAGACAAAGCGTTTGCGCGATCAGTAAATCGAGACGATATCAGGCAGGGCGTAACGGAACTTGCTGTGGATCTGGATGAGCATATTCGCTTTGTGATTGATGCGCTTCGTCCGCTGCAAAGAGAGATCGGTTTGAATCCCGTTGCGTAGTTACACCAAGGACATTACCCGATATTGCGCGGAGTTGTCGGGTGAGGCTGGAGCGGAGTATTTCGTGAAGTTAGGATTGAGGCCAGAATGAAAACGCCCAGACTGAGAAAAGCGGCGAGCACTCCGGTCAGAAGAGCCTGGGTCCTGCGCCGGCGGGCCGTGTGGCGATAAACAAAGAACGCGGCCAGAATAACGCTGGCGATTGGCAAAACCAGCGTCGCGGTCACGACAAGGTCTGGACTCGAAAGCACCCGAAGCGAGGCAGACCTCGTCACGATGATAGCGATCGATGATCCCGAGCCTACAAGGGCGGCGATCAGCGCGACAATCATTACCAGCTTCAAGCGCATTCAAACCATTCCTTCGCGGCAGTTTTCTTAGTTGGAGTTGCACAGAATACCATAGCCTTCAAGCGGACGCTGGACCACTTCAGCGTCCGCATCCCGGATTCAGACGCCTTACATGCTTTCGAGAAGCGCATTAATCTACCTGTCGCGTCATGAAGGTCTAAAAGACTTCGCAGCGCGCTTCCGGCTTTTTAAGAAATTAACTACTCGCTTTGTTGCCGGCGAGACAATTGCCGAAGCCGTTGCCGTTATTCGCGAGCTAAACGGAGAGGGTTGCACCGCTTCGTTCGACCATTTGAATGAATCAGTTGCGAATGCGGCGGAAGCTGAGGGCGAAGTAGAAGAGTATCTGCAGATTCTTGATCAGATTGATCGGACGGGGATTCGCTCGAACGTTTCCATAAAACTGACCCAGTTTGGACTCGAACTTGATCCAGACCTTGCCTACAGGAACGCGCGTGCGATCGTTGCTGAGGCCTCGCGCCGTGGAAATTTCGTTCGAGTTGACATGGAGGGTTCGGCGGTCACCCAGGTAACGATAGACATCTTCAAACGGCTGCGATCGGAATTTGGCTTGAATGACGTCGGAATTGTATTGCAGTCATACCTGCGCCGAACCTATGAAGACGCCCAGGAGTTGGTAAAGCTTCCCGCCCGTATCCGTATTTGCAAAGGAGCGTACAATGAACCGCCTGAGGTCGCGTTTCCCAACAAGCAGGACACTGACGACAACTACGTGCGCGTGATGCAGCTGTTGCTGAGAAGTGGGATCTATCATGGCATTGCCACTCACGATCCAAAAATGATCGACGCTACAGTTGCTTTCGCGCAACGCGAGGGGATTGGCAAGGAAGCTTTTGAATTTCAAATGCTTTACGGCGTGCGGCGCGACCTACAGCGTCAGCTCGCTCGAGACGGTTACAACGTGAGGGTTTATGTTCCTTACGGAAAACATTGGTATCCTTACTTTATGAGACGCCTCGCCGAGCGTCCCGCAAATATCTGGTTCGTAATGAAGAATCTGTTGAAGGGTTAGCGAGATGGACAATCTTATCTGGATCCTCTGGTGCGTGTTGGGACTGGCGCTTATTGTCGCTGAAGTTTTTACCACTGGATTCGTGTTGCTCTGGTTTGGCATCGGCGCACTTGCCGCAGGCTTTGCCGGCCTGATTGGTATTGATAGTCTGGCTATTCAGTTCCTGATCTTCATTGGAGTTTCGTCCGGCTTGACCGCCGCCTCGCGTACGATCTTCGTTAAGTATTTTTCTCGTGAGAAAAGTGGCACCTCACTGCGCAGTGGAGCTGACTCTTTGCCAGGTAAGATTGGCACCGTAGTTTCGTCGAGCCACGGCGCGCTCAACGAGGGTGCGGTAAAAGTCTTTGGCTCAACCTGGACTGCTTATCCGGCTGCAGGTGAATCGCCGTTGGAGGCGGGCGAGCGCGTGTGTGTGGAGAGCACTGAAGGCGCTTCGATTTATGTTCGCCGGATAGATGCGGGAAGTGGCTGGCAGCAGAAATCGCCTGGCGATGAATCGTAGGGGCGGCACTCTATGGCCGGCTGCCTTTTCGTGCCCTCAACAAACTTGTCTAGACGCAACGAGGGGTGGCCACAGAGTGCAACCCCTACAGACTTCGTGGATGCGCTGGCTCAGGCTAGTACGATTCGGTATCTGCTTCGTAGTTGTCGTCGAGGGTCTTGTCTTCCTCAAGTGGAGGCAATTCAACGGTGATGTGATCGTCGGTCGGCTCCTGCAAGTCGTCTCCCAGGAAACGCACGAGAACTACTGTGATGTTATCTTCGCCGCCTCGGTTATTTGCTTCGGCAATCAGTTCGTCACAGGCCACCGCGAGGTTTGAATTGCTGGCAATGATGTTCTGAATATCTTCCGAGCGCAATTTTCCTGACAACCCATCACTGCAAAGCAGCAGAATGTCGCCGCGTCGCAATTGAATCTTTCCGGTCACGGGAGTGACGTCGCTCTGTGCGCCCAGGGCCTGCAAAATCACATTCCGAAACATGTGAGTCTCGGCTTCCGCTTCACTGATCTGACCAACATCTACAAGTTGCTGGACCAGCGATTGATCTTTTGTGGCTAGTTGAATTTGGTCCCTGCGAATCATGTAGCCGCGGCTGTCGCCCACTTGAACCAGATCCAGCATATCGCCTTTAATCGCGGCTCCGGTGAAGGTGGCGCCCATGCCCGCGCAGCGTGAATCTTCCTGGCTACGGTGGTGAATCGCGAGATTGGCGTAGACTGTGGCGTTCTTGAGACATTCCACGAGAGGCGTTTCGGCATCGCACCCTTCTTCGGTATCGCTGCCAACCAGCATCTCACGCACCGAATCGACCGCCATCCTACTGGCGACGTCTCCAGCGAGTGCGCCCCCCATTCCGTCAGAGACGACAAGTACGAGACCCTTGTCTCCGAGGTCGAGTTTGCTCAACTCTTTTGGAGCTTCTTTTCCGTCTGAGCCCGTCCAGGTCTTCTGGTTTGATAAATCCAGCACCAGAAAATTATCTTCGTTGCCTCGGCGCACTCGACCGACATCTGATTTTGCGTGCAGTTCTACAATCATAAGGAGAGCGGAAGCGATCTGCTACTGGCCGAAGATTTTAACCCTTCCACAGTGAAACTGTCACTTGCTGAGTTCTTATATTTGTTTTAGAGCTTGGTCAAGATCGGCAATTATGTCATCCGTATCTTCCAGACCAACTGAGATTCGCACCAGCCCCTCAGTAATTCCGAGCTGTTCTCGTTTCTCAGCGTTAACGGATGCGTGAGTCATTGTCGCCGGATGCGAAATCAGAGTCTCAACTCCGCCCAAGCTCTCGGCGAGAGTGCATAGCTTAACAGATTCCAAAACCTGGCGCGCAGCGTTAAGCGAACCGACATCGAAGGCCACCATACCGCCGAAGCCTTTTTGCTGTCGCCGGGCGAGATTGTGTTGCGGGTGCGAGGCAGAACCGGGATAGTAAACTTTCTTTACTGCGGGATGTTCTTCGAGAAACGCGGCGACGGCGCGTCCCGTCTTGTCATGTTGTTCCATGCGCAATGCCAGTGTTTTTGTACCGCGCATCACCAGCCACGAGTCGAACGGCGAGAGAATCGCCCCCGCACTGTTTTGGATAAAACCGATCCAGTTAGCATCTTTCTCATCGTTGAGTACGACGATGCCGCCGATTCCATCAGAGTGCCCATTCAAATACTTGGTCGTTGAGTGGACGACGATATCGACCCCGTAATCAAGCGGGCGTTGCAGGTAGGGTGACATGAAGGTGTTGTCGCAAACCACGCGCGCCCCGGCGCGGTGTGCAATCTCGCTCACCTCTTTCAGATCTGTGACGATCATTACCGGGTTGGTGGGCGTTTCCACGAAGACCATTTTCGTGTTGGGTTTGATTGCTGCTTCAACGTTTAGCGCATCTGACGTGTCAACGAAATCAAACTCGAGATTGTAGTTTGACAATACCTTCGTAAACAGGCGAAAGGTCCCGCCGTAAGTGTTGTCGGAAACAACCACGTGCTCTCCGGCTTTAACCAGACGCAGCGTGGCATCGATTGCCGCCATTCCGGATGCGAAAGCAAAGCCGAACCTGGCGCCTTCCAGCGCGGCGAGATTTGTTTCGAGCGCTGAACGCGTAGGGTTTTGAGTGCGAGCGTACTCGTAGCCCTTGTGCTTGCCAAGGCCGTCCTGAGCATAAGTTGACGTTTGATAGATTGGCACCGTCACTGCGCCGGTAGACGCATCTGGTTCCTGTCCGGAGTGAATAGCGATTGTTGCGAAGCCCATAAAATCGTTAAATCGGTGAATAGTGAATCATTATTTGCGATTTCCAATTGGCAATTGGCAATCTTCAATCGAATATTCCCTGGCTCATGTAACGTTCCGCCCCATCAGGGAACACTGTTACGATTCGTTTCCCTTTGCCGAGGCGTTCTGCAACCTGATACGCTCCGGCCGCCGCTGCTGCTGAGGACCAGCCCCCCAAAACCCCCTCCGTCCGCGCCAGGCGGCGAAACGCCTCGCAGACTTCGTCGTTCATTACCATCAAGACCTCATCAGCGAGGTCAGCGTCATAGATCTGCGGAATAAACTGCGTCTGACCAATTCCTTCGATCTTCTTGGGGCCGGGCGGATGACCACCATAGATCGATCCTTGCGGTTCTACAAGCACACAAAAAACCTTTGGGTTGATCTTCCTGGCTGCGCGAGCAACTCCAACAAACGTTCCCGAAGTCCCCGCGCCAATCACAATGGCGTCGATGCGTTCCTCCATCTGCTCGATGATCTCGGCCGCGGTTGTCGCCTCATGATAGTCAGGGTTTGCCTGATTCTCGAACTGCTGTGGGATGTAGCTGTCCGCGATGGTGCCGGCAAGTTCGCCTGCCCGCTCAATAGCCCCCGTAATTCCCGCTTCGCCTGAAACGTACTCAATCTCGCCACCCAAAGCCGCGATCAGTTTCATCTTCTCCACCGCATAGCCCCGGGGAACGCAGAGAATAACACGATAGCCGCGGGCCACACCGATTAGGGCCAAACCGATTCCGGTATTGCCGGCGGTTGGTTCGATGATTGTTGATCCTGGTCGCAGTTTGCCCTTTTTCTCGGCGTCCAAAATCATTCCCAGCGCCGCGCGATCTTTCACAGAGCCACCGGGGCTGAACCACTCGAGCTTGGCGTAAATGTCAGCTAATGGAGGCGGAGCGAAACGAGAGAGGTGAAGCAGTGGAGTGTGGCCTACGAGGTCGATAATGCTCTCGGATATACCAGAGGTCATGAACTTTGGAGGGACGACGTCGATCGACCTGACAATTTTAAGTATCGAGGGAAGCGATCGTAGCTCCCACAAGTTTGGAGTGTCAAACAGTAAGCTTCTTAATCGAAGCATTCGAGTTACACGTAAGGACTCCGGCGGCGCGCATTCGATTAACACTGGTCTTGGCCCTTTGGTCTTTGATCTTTGTTTGTGTCCGAGCCTTAAACACTTCCTGATCAGTTCGAAGTTCAAAGGTCAAACTTCAAATTACCTAGCGCGCTGGCGCGGATCGAGATACTCGCGCAACCCGTCGCCGATAAAATTGAATGCCATCACAGTCAGCGCAATGACGATACCGGGAAAGATCAACGCATGAGGCGCGGCTTGCAGGGTTGAGAGATCGCGCGCCTCTTCGATCATTACGCCCCAGGAGGGCGCGGGGGGCGGCACGCCGAGGCCCAGAAAGGAAAGTGAAGCTTCCGCAAGCACTGCCCCGGCCATCCCCAAACTTGCCTGCACGATTAGTGGCTGAATGGCATTGGGCAGAATGTGAATCAGCAGGATGCGGGCGTCGCTGGCTCCGAGAGCGCGAGCCGCTTGCACGAAGTCGTATTCACGCACCTTTAAGACCTGGCCGCGAATCAGGCGAGCATAGCCAACCCAGCCGATGATACAGAGGGCGAGGATCAACTTGTTCAATCCCGCCCCGAGAAAGGCCACCATCGCGATCGCCAGCAACAGTCCGGGAAAAGCGAGAAACACGTTAAAGAAATAACCGGAGATAACCCGATCCACCCAGCCGCCGTAGTAGCCTGCGAGTGCTCCCAGAGTTGTTCCGACAACCGCAGAGACGCCGACCACCACGATGCCGACCTGAAGGGAGATGCGAGCCCCGAATACCACGCGTGAGAAAATGTCGCGGCCCGTGGAATCAGTTCCGAAGAAGTGTGACGCAGAAGGGCCGAGATAGCGCAGCGACAGATCAGTTGTGCCAACGTCGTGTGTGGCAATCCACGGCGCAAATAGGGCCACGACTACAAGAATCGTGACGATTACAAGGCCGACAATGCTCAATCTATTCATAACTCTTAGAACTTTGTACTTTGTACTTTGTTCTTCTAACGGTTGTTGAATTCATGATTCAGAACTGCAGCAAGCTGGAAAAGCGAACAAAGTACAAAGAACAAAGCTCAAAGTTCAGAAACAATCGAAACTCACTGGACCCCTCAAGATAGTCTTATCCTGGGATCCAACCAACGATAGATCATGTCGGTCAATGTATTTGCCACTATGTAGGTCATGCTGATCACCAGCACACATCCCTGGACTACTCGGTAGTCGCGCTTCGCGATTCCGTCTTCCACCAGCAGTAGGCCCAAGCCCGGCCAGCCGAAAATCTTTTCTGTGATAATCGCCCCCGCGAGCAAAACGCCAAGTTGCAAGCCCAGGATCGTCACCACGGGAATTAGTCCGTTTTTCAGAACGTGTTTGTAAACAACTGTCGTCTCGCTCAAACCCTTAGCTCGGGCAGTGCGAACATAGTCTTCGCCCAGTTCTTCAATTACCGAAGAGCGCACCATTCGCGTAAGGATAGCTGAGAGTGCGGCGCCGAGCGTGAATGCCGGGAGAATGATGTCGCTCCACTCGAACCGGCCCGACGGCGCCAACCAGCCCAGTTTCACTGCGAACAAATAAACCAACATGGGCCCAATTACGAAGCTCGGCAGACTGATTCCGACCAGTGCTACCACCGAAGCTGCATTGTCGATCCAGGTGCCGCGATTTTTGCCGGCGACCACGCCCAGGGGAATTGCGATCACAACGGCAATCAGGAGTGCGACCACGGCCAGTTCAATTGTTGCCGGGTATCGTTCAAGAATTAATCCTACGACAGGTCTGTCGGTGCGAAAGGACAAACCCATATCTCCGCGGAAAATCCCTTGCCAATATTCGGTGTAACGATTGTCCGGACCGTGCCACTGGAAATGGCGGGCGCCATCTGGTCGGCGCGGAAAGGAGAAAAAGAAGGGAGGCCGGTCAAGCCCATGTTTTTGTCGGAATTGTTCAAACTGCTCGGGAGTGGCCTGTTCACCCAGTACGGCCACCGCGGGATCGCCGGGCACAAGCTCGATGAGAATTGTGACCAGAGAGACGACCGTCCAAACAACCAGCAAAAGGATCGCAAACCTTCGCAGGACGCCGAGAATTGTATGCTTTGAAAGTAAGGGCACTCTGGCGAGTCTCAGGCTCTGGCAGATCGAGATAACAGAATCGTGCGGATGATAGCATAGCCAAACTTGAGCGACATGCTGGTTTGGAAGGTTACCGTGGTGCGGTTGGGTCCGGCTGCGCCAGCATTGGAAGATGCCCTATTGGGTCTACTGATTTATGACTGTTTGGGTATTTCAGCGGATACGCAAGCTAACACGAGATCAATCACCCGCTTCGTGTGACTTAGTGGACTGTGTAGATTTCGTCAGCAGTGGAGTGAACAGAAAAGAACGCAGCCGGGAGGAAGCCTCGAAATGAGTCGCATGGCCCCGACAACCGCACGCTCAAAAGGCTCTTATCCCGACTGCGCTCTCTACTGGTCGCAATCTCTTCGATTACAACCAATCCCTGAGGAGAATTAGTGCGGCCGCATCCCCAGATGCAGCGCCGCAATTCCTCCGGTCAAGTTCTGAAACTGCACCCGATCAAATCCCGCCCGCTGCATAGTTTCTGCAAGCTCTTTCTGATCGGGGAACCGTGAAACCGAATCCGGCAAATATCGATAAGCGCGCTTCGACCCGCTCAGCAATCCCCCGACCAAGGGCAATAACCTGGTGAAATATGCTTTGAACAGAAAACTAAACCCGGGGATGACCGGCTTAGAAAACTCCAACACTGCGAGACTGCCTCCCGGCTTCAAGACCCGTAGCAACTCGGACAGTCCTCTCTCAACGTCTGACAGATTGCGTAGCCCAAATGCGATCGTCACGCCGTCGAAGGAGCAATCAAGGAACGGTAGTCGTAAGGCATCTCCTTCGATCAGCGGTATTGCCGATTGGTCTCTGGCAAATTTTTTTGCAGCGATGTCCAGCATCGGTCTGCAAAAGTCAGTGCCAACAACTCGCGCTTTAATCGTTTCAAACAACTCCAGCGAAAGATCGCCTGTGCCACAAGCAACGTCGAGGATCTTCACTTGCCCGACGCCGAGACTCTGTCGCAGTCGCTTCGCGACTAGTCTCCTCCAACGCTTGTCCATCTGGCCTGAAAGCAGATGGTTTAGAAGATCGTAACGAACAGCAATCGTTGCAAACATCTCGCGCACGCGATTCGCGTGCTCATTCTCGATTGCCTTGCGAGTGTCAGACACAGTTAAGCGAAAATCGATTGAGGTATGGTTGCAAGCAGATTGCGATAGATTTGCGATTACTCCGGTTTCTTCGACGGAATGGTCATCGTTGGTTTGGTTTCGGATTTACTTGTGGGACGCTCCAACTCGCCCATCAATTCCACCTTCACGCTGGGCTCAAGAGCTGCTTGTAGTTGTTTCGAGTCTCCCAGAACTACCGACGCGATGGGAACATCACGAAAGAGTCTGGCGGCGACGCGCTGCAAATCGGCGGTTGTTACGGAAGTCCAGAGTGTCGTTTGATCTGATGGTAACCCAAACGTATCAACATCGAGCCACACGCGGGCAATACCTTCCGGTCTCGCGAGATCCTTTGCCAGTTGAGTTGTCACTTCTGCTTTCGCCTGATCCAATTCCGCGCTGGATATTGGACTAGCAATTAACGACAGCATCACTTCCCGCGCTTTCTTGAGCGCCTGACCAACCATTAGGTTGTCCACCCCGGCGCCCATGACGAAAATGCCGGGAAGAACATGGGCCTCGTGCCTTACAAAAACGGGGCGCCGACTAATTTCCGGTGATAGCCTTTCCCAACGTTGCCGCGCGACCACAGCAAGGAGCGTAGCAGCTTGAAAATCGCGATCTGATCGCCCCAGGCCGCGGACAGCCAGTCTGACTTCGGCGCTCTGATCAGCCGGGGCGTTAATGATTAGCGGGCGAGGATCAGGCGCCTCTGGCTGTCGAAAGGTTGTGGGAATGATTTGCTCACTCTTGCGCCACGGTCCAAGGAGTTGTCGCAGAGCCCGTACCGCCCTGTTGCGAGTCACACCGCCGATGATGGTGAGCGTCGCATTATTGGCATTCAGAAAGCGCTCGCGAGCCAGCAACAAATCCGCACGATCCACACGAGCGAGGCTTTCGGGCGATCCGGTAGCTGGTCGCCCATAAGGAAATTCACCGAACAGCCTTGCTGCGATTGCCCGATCAGCGAGAACCCCAGGTGAGACGGCTGTATCCTTTACGATTTTTATGCGGCCATCGCGAATCCGGGCGACATTCTCCGGACTGATCTGGGTCGTGACTAGAGCGGTTCTAAGAATTTCCACAATGCGTTCGAACTGATCCGCATTGCCCTGCATTATTACAGTGATTGCATCCAGATCTGTGTCAACGTCGAGACGCCCGCCCATCTCATCAGTGAAATACTCCCGTGTAGTTGGGTCGGGGAAGAGAATGTCGCCGAGAACAGCCATTTCTCCGCTTTTTCCCGCCACATCGAATGCCGCCCCGCTGTGAATTCGAAGGCTCATGAAAACTTCTCGCGCGCCTGGGCGCGGTAAAATCAAAATCCGAAGTCCGTTCAGCAGTTGCTCCCGTTGCGGTTCTTCCGCGGTTTGAGCAGCGACGGGAAGGGCGCCCGCCAGGCAAAGCAAGACGGTTAAAGCCACCTTGATTGGGAGCTTAATGGGAGTGATTTTGGAAAATGGCTTCATAAAAAGTGACGATCTGGGACGGTCAAGGCGGACGACGCGGGACCTGGAGGTTTAACTTTGGCGTTCACTCAGTTTAGGGGAGCAACCACATCTTAGATGCGTGATATTTGTGCGTCAACCGTTTGGCCTGTAAATGCATCATAGGCTTGGTAGAACTAGGATGTGGGTGACCACATCTCTGTTCCTATCGTTGATCGCGACATAAACCGGCTTCTCCAGGGCGGTCTTTGAGTCCAGCGAAAGCAGAAATCTGGAAAATTGAGGGAAAGCCGTATCTTTTTGGTGTTTGGCGGTAATTAACCTAGGAAGCGCTTACTGAAGGTTGTAGTTGACGGGATCGGAGCCTGATTGCCAGAGAGAATCTCAGACGAGCTCTTGGTTGAGAGGGCAGAAGCCGGCGATCAGGCAGCTTTCGTCGAACTATACGAGCGCCATCGAAATGCGTTATTCCGTTTCGCTTACCGCGTGCTGGGTTCCGTTGAAATTGCTGAGGACGTAACCCACGATTGCTTTTTGAGTTTGATCAGGCGTCCCGGGAACTTTAATCCGGCCCGCGGTCAGTTGCGAACTTATCTTATGCGGCAGCGCGCAATTTAGCCCTTAAACACTTTCGCAACTCAGGCAGGGAAGCGTCGCTTGACGACTTGGGCGAAGAGCCGCCGGTTCCGGTAAGGGAACAACCCTTACGTAGATTGCTGGAGGAGGAACTTGCCCTGAAAGTGAAAGAGGCGGTATTCAGTCTGCCGCCGTTGCAGCGCGAAGCGCTTGTTCTTTTTGAATATGAGGGATTGGCCCTCAGCGAAATTGCGGGCATTGTGGGCACGGATGTGGGGGCGGTGAAAGCCCGGCTTTCCCGGGCGCGTGAGCGATTGCGCAACACGCTGCGACCCTATTTGAATAGTACCTTGGAAATTGTTACTTTGGAGAGGCCTTAATGAGCAGCATCGAGCCCGGAGATCAATATGTTTCGGAAGACGAGCTAAGGAGCATGCTGGGGCGCTGGAAGGCGCCGGAGCCATCAATAACCCTCGATCAGCGCGTCTCAAACAGTTATCATAGGGAGTTGGTGAGCGCGGACGTCGCTGCAGAGCCGGTTCAGCTTCCACTAAGGCAAAATGAGGTAGTCACGATGAAGTTTTGTTCCACGTGCCAGGAAGAGTTTGCGGACAAATTTAGTTTTTGTCCGGTGGACGGGAGTCCGCTGAATGCGGTTACCCCGAAACTCGATGACAGTGTCACTCGGCCAGGCGTTCCGGCCGCTGCCGCCTTCACCTCGAGCGAGTTCACACCCAGCGAACCGGCCTACGCCGCTGCTGCCACCACTGCGGCGGCAAGCGCCGTCGCCCCCCGGGGCGAATACCACTTGAC
>Ga0136614_10001744_pt1 | contig 13028 bp, 10 predicted proteins | sample AntDrymUQ2792106_2_FD_106643 | JGI IMG/M metagenome (GOLD analysis project Ga0136614, IMG submission 106643) | Polar desert sand microbial communities from Dry Valleys, Antarctica - metaG UQ279 (21.06) | ecosystem: Environmental > Terrestrial > Soil > Desert | place: Antarctica: Dry Valley...
ATCTGGTACGCGTCGAGCTTGTCGAAGCCGTACTCGTCAACGAGCCACTCTATCAACTCCACCTGCGCGATCCGGAACGCATCGACGAGCGGCCGCGCGCTGCCCGCAACCATGATGTCGTTCTCGTCTTCCATCCGCGGCCAGCGGATGCGTCGTCCTTTTATCAGGTCGAACTGGAACGTCACATCGGCGGTCGTCTCGAGACCAGAGCCGACGATCTCGCCATCACCCTGCAGCGCGTGGACGTCGCCGAAGTAGAAGTACGCGCCGTCGTGAAAGATGGGCAGGTGGACGGTCGTGCCTTCGCGCGCGTCGGCCGAGTCCATGTTGCCGCCGAAGTTGCCCGGCCAGAGACCGCCCCACGCTTCATCGCCCGCGGGGGCGACGGCAAGCCGGCCGAGCATCGGCCGCAACGGCACTTCGATCCGCTTCGACGCCGAGTTCGGCAGCTCGAGGATCCCCACGTTGCGGGGGCGGTCGAGTTGCCAGATGAAACGCCGGGCCGGAAGCGGATCGTTGAGCATCCGGGTTCGCGGATCGGACGCGACCGCGCTGATACCGTTGGGATTCAGCGCGGAGACCGCGACGTCGCGATTGAGCCGCAGCTTCACGATCCGGACGACCAAGGTGTCGTTCGGTGTCGCCCCTTCGATGAAGAACGGGCCAACTTCGCCGGGCCAGGAACCGCCCGCACGTTCGTAGTAATCGCCCGGGCGCGAGAACGTGCGCGTTTCGACGACGGCCCCGGGTCTGAGCCGGAGGACCGGCTCGCGAACCGCGAACGTGGGCACGCCGGCCTTGGGCTCGAACTTAATGGGTTGTGAAGACTGCTGACCGAGAATGAGCAGACCGAAAAAGATCGCGCTCCAGATCGGCATCAGGATTTACCGCGAACGCTTCTTTCCACCGTGGCGTGGCGGGCCCTGCCCCTGGCCCTGGCCCTGGCCGGGGCCCGGGCCGCGGAATCCGCCGCCACCGCCACGACCCGACGATCCACGGCCTGGCATTCCGGACGGCGATCCAGCGGAGAAACGGCGCCCATGCGGCCTGTTGCCATTGCCGTTCCCGTTGGCGCCGCCGGCGGCACGTTGCGAGCGGTCGCCGCGGAACTGTCCGCCACGCCCTGCGTTATGGCGGATCGTGAAGTCGGTGACCTGCCGGACCTCCTTCTGCCCTTCCGGACGGGGCAGCGTGGCCCTGATCAGCGGCCGATGAACGGGACCCTCTTCGCGCGGTTCATCCGCGATCTCGTCAGCCGGCAACTCCTCGTCAGTGGCTGTGACGACCGGTGCCTCCGCCGTCTCGACTTCGGCCGACGCGGCGAGGCTGCGGTCAGTATCAGGTGCGGCAGCCACAGGCGCGGGCGGTGGCGTTGGGACTTCCGGCATGTCAGCAAGTACCTCGCGGTACAACGCAGAGGTCGCAGGCGTCTTGCGGCGCCGGGGCTCGCGGCCCCCCTTGTAAGGGTGCTCGGCGTCGCACGTCGTGCAGCGTGTCTGCTTCACGTTCTCTTCGATCATCGCGACGACGGCGTGATTCGTCACGCGACGCTCGCGAGGACAGTAGTCGTCCAGTATGTCACCGAGACGCAGCCGGCGCTGCTCCATGTGCTTCTCCCGAATCAGGGCCTGGTATGGGGGCTGGAAAAACAGTCGTGCAGGTAGAGTCAGTCTATCAGACCGGCTCGCGCGAGCGCAACCGTATAACCCTCAACTCCATAGCCAGCAACGTTTACTGTGATTTTCGACCGGCCGCCGCGTCGATCCAGGCGAGCGCCGCGTCCAGAGAGCGGTCGCGCCCGGCGAGGAGGTCTTCGCGCAGAACCGGAACCTGCTCGTCGGGGATTACCCCGCGCCCCTCGAGCCGGGTCCCGTCGGCGGTGACGAAGTCTCCGTAAGCATGAATAAGCACATCGCCGTTCGGCAGCTTGTCGAACAGCGCCGGCAGCGCCTGCCCCATCGTCGTCTGTCCGAACACCCGCACGCGGCCGATCGCCTGCATGCCACCGGCAAAACATTCGGATGCGCTTCCACTCATCGAATCGACGAGGATCGCGACAGGTCCGCCGTACACCGTGACGGGGCGACCCGCAGCGTTCACTTCCCGTGGATTCACCACGAACCGGAGCTCGTTCGATCGTGTCTTCATGATGCCGAGCGGCCGGCGAGCACTCACGAAATGACCCGAGATCCCCATGATCATCGCCGCAAGGCCGCCAGGATTCCCGCGAAGGTCGACGACGATGCCGTCGGCGGAACGGAACCGATCGACCGCCGCTTGAAACGGTGCGTCGACGGCAGCCATCCAGACGTTGAAGCCGATGAGACCGGCTTTGCGGCCTGCGGGTGTCTTGCGCTCCGCATCGGTGACGCGGACAAACATCAGCGGCAGACTTCCGACGGTGACCGGCTGCCCCTGTTCCTGCTGCCGCGCGACGTCGCGACGAACCACCTGCCCTGAGCCGTTCTCGAACGTCAGCGCGATGGACGACCCTTCGCCACCGTGCAGGCGCGACTGCATCAGCCGCCACGCCTGCAGTCCGCGAAGGCGGTCGTGCGTCCCCGGCGGCAACGTTCGCAGCAGATCGTCGACCGCGGCGCCGGCGATCGCGGTCAGACGCCAGCCCGGCTTCACGCCTGCGGCGTCCGCGCCGCTGCCCTTCTCGACGGTGGTCACGAGAACATCGCTGCCCACCAGCCGCAGGTCGAACCCGGCATTGGCGGTCCCGGCAGCGGATCCCACCTGCGCGGCGTCCGCCACTCCGGAGTTCTGCTCCGCCGACGATGGAATGAGCGCAAAATGCGACTGCCCGAGCCGCGCGAGCATCGCGTTGATCACGCCGCGCAACTCTCCGGTCGTCTTCGCAGCTTGGGCACGCGGACGCAGCTCCGTGCGCAACGCGTTCCAGTCGACGCCGTTGAATGTCGTGTCGAAGTGTGTGTCCCGAATGATCGTCCATGCGGCGTCGAAGGTTTCGATACCCTTCGGGACGTCCGCATGGAGCGCTGCCGTGAAAGCAGCGACCGCCATGGCGGCGGCGACCGTCCGGACGGGTCTCACTTGATCAGAGCCTTTACCGCGGGCGGCGGCTCGAGCGCTGCCAGGTCCACGACGTCGTGCTCGATGGACGTGAACGTCATGACCTGTTCGACACCCATCATCTTCTGCTTGATCGTCGTGGGGAACATGGTGGCGCCGAACTTCTTGTAATCGCCCTGGATGGATACGACGTTGATCGCACCCATCGGCGTATTACGCGTGGCCTCGGACCCCGCCTTGAGACCAGATTCGATGTCGTAGTACTCGATGTCTTCGGTGGTCCCGCCCTTCCGCTTGAGGGCGATCTTGTAAACCGGGCGGCCTTCGAAGGTCGTCTTTTCGACGGTCTTGAGGTACTCGTAGCGGGCGTCCTCGTGAAGGTCGCTGTCGAAATGGGACGCGTGCTTCCGTTCTGCCAGCTCCTCGCCGGTCGACAGCATCGGCCCTGTCATCGGTGAGACCGACCAGCCGTGGGTGCCGTCAAATCCTTCCATCACTTCGCCGACGCCCGGGATCGTCAGGCGCATGACGGTCTTGTTCGGTCGCGCCGCAATCACCTCCAGCTTGGCGGAAATGCCATTTGCCGGGATGTCCATCGTGCCCTGCACGCGGTGGGACTTCTGAGCAGCGAGTGCCTCGCGGCCGCCAATGGTCTTGATGTGGCGGTCGATGATGCTCCGCGCGCTCGGGAGTGACGCCGCATCCGCGGCTTTCTCCGCGGTTTTCGGGGCCTGGGCCGCCGTCTGCGCGTAAGCAGACGTAGAGAACGAGACAAGACAAACGGCGGTCAGCGCACGGCAGAGCCGGCGAAACGAACCATGCATGCGGAATTACTCCTGGTGGGAGCCCCAAGGATCAGGGGCAGATCCTACAAGTGTGAGGCAACCAGCCCCCCATTGCAACTGTCAGGGCTTTCGGGCGAATACCGCCGGCGCTCCGAACATCCGGCCGTCGGCCGGCTGACGGCGGATCCAGTCCCGCAGGGCTCGAGTGCTCGAGCCGACCAGCGCATTCTGCTTCTGATCCAGGATGACCTCCAGGCCGGGTATCCGGGCGCGTGACTTCAGGCGATCGTAAAACCAGTCGTACGACAACGGCGTCAGCTCCAGGCGGTTCTCGTCGAGCGTGACTCACCACGGCGTGGACGGGGATCAGAAATGCCCCGCGATCCTGGCCGCGAACCGGCATGACGTCCAGATACCGTGAATCTCCAAGGATTGTCAGATAACCCGTCAGATCCCCCTTCTCGATGGGGTGAACGTAGTGGATCTTGTACGACGTCCACTCGTCGCGCTCGATGACCATGAACGACTTGTCATCCGTGTTCTGCCAGTTGCCGACCAGGCCCGGCTCCCATGTGAGCGTGTCGTCATCGTAGGCCGGGTGCACCGTCAGAACGAGGCAGGCGGGGCCGAGGGCCAGCGCGAGGAGCGCGATCAGCAGCCGCGGTTTCACATCCTCAGAATAGCGGCAATCTTCACGACCCCCTCGAAGAGGTTGCTGAGGCGGAGGTTCTCGTTCTCCTCATGCTGGTTATTGTCGAAATTCACCGTCGGAAGGAGGACCGCGGGAAACCCAAGCGCCTGGATGAACGGCGCAATCGGCACGGTGCCACCCAGGGTACGCAGGTGGATGGGCTCACCCTCCATCGCCGCGCGCAGGGCGGCGGCCAGCGCACGGGCCTGCGGATCAGCCGGCGAGGTTCGGAAGGCGTTGGTGCCCCTCCCGACAGCGACCCGCGCAATCTTGGAATACTTCGCTCGCGTCGCGTCATCCGGCGCGCCGTCAACGAGGTGGTAGCCCTGTCGGCGAATGTGGGCCCGTAGTTTCTCAACCATTGCATCGCTCGGAGTCTCCCTGACCAGGCGGATGTCGATCGCCGCAGTTGCACTGTCCGGAATGATCGTTCGAGCACCTTCTCCGACGAACGCGCTCGAGAGGCCACGCACGTTCAGGGTCGGCGCCTGCAGCGCCACCTGCAATTCCGTGTACGCCGCCTCCGGTGATGCGATGCCGAATGTGCGCAGCATCGACGCCCTGTCGTCAGGCACAGCGTTCAGCATCGCGCGCTCTTCCGGCGTGAGAGGGGCAATTCCGTCGTAGAAGCCTTCGATGAGCACACGCCCCTGCTCGTCCTTCATCGAAGCGAGCAGCAGCGCGAGGCGCTGCGCGGGGTTGGGAACCCAGTTGCCGTAGTTGCCGCTGTGAACGCCGGTCTTCGGGCCGAACACCGTAAGGTCGACTGTCGCGATCCCCCGTGCGCCGTACGCGATCGTCGGGCGTCCGCTCGAGTGCTCCGGCCCGTCGAGGATCACCATCAGATCCGCGTTCAGTTTTTCCCGGTAACGTCCGATTGCAGGGACGAGGCTCGGCGAGCCTGCTTCTTCTTCGCCGTCCAGAATCACGCGGACGTTCGACGTCGGCTGCAGCCCCGCGGCTTTGAGCGCATCGATGGCCGAGAGCATGGCCACGATGGGTGACTTGTCATCAGACGCGGACCGGGCGTAGATCCTGTCGCCGCGCGTCTCGGGCTTGAAAGGATCCGGCTGCTGCCACCGCTTCGCATCCACCGGCTGGCCGTCGTAGTGGAAGTACAGGAGCAGCGTCCGCTTGGCGTCAGGCACCTTCAGTTCGCCATACACGAGAGGATTTCCTGCCGTCTCGAGGAGCTCCGCGGTGAAGCCGCGCTTCTGCAGCATGCCGCGAAGATGCTCGGCGTTGCGCCGGATATTCACACGGTCGGTCGCGACGTTGGGGATCGACAGCAGCTCCACCAGTTCGGTGACGATCGGTTGCTGATTCGCGGTGACCCACGAGCGCACCTTGGCGACCCATTCGGGGCGGGCTTGAGCAAACCCCAGCGCCTCGAGCAGCAGCAACGTTACAAGGATGCAACCGGACTGGTTTCTAAAACTCAATCAGAACACCCGCGGACGGAAGAATCGGCACCATCTGCTCGAAGATGCGGGACACCTGGTGCGTTGAGGCGTTCACCCTCGGAGGCACGAAACGGACATTGTCACGGTTGAAGAGGTTGATGACCTCGACAAACAGCGTCATCCGGCTGCGTGACCAGTTGAAGGTGCGGTTCGCGCGCAGGTCGATCCGCGAATATGAGGGCAATCGCAGTTCGTTCCGGCGGCTCGACAACGTGAGCACGTCGCCGTTCGCTTCGTAATAACCGGGCGCCGGGACGTTGCTGCCGATTCGCGCTTTCGCGCTGAAGCTGACCCTGTCGGACTTTCGAAAGAACCCGTAAACATTGAAGGTGTGCCGCTGATCGTTGTCGCCGTAGAAAGACTCGCCGCGTGAGCCGTCCGTGTACCGGTTACGTCCGTAGGCATAGGAAATCCAGCCTGACAGCCCGCCCGCACTCTTCCTGTGAAACAGCAGCTCGACGCCGCGCGCGAAACCTTCGAGGCTCTGCTCGAAGCGGGCCCCGCGATCCCCTCTCACCAGGCGATTGTTGACGATGCGGGTGTCGGCCAGCGGACGACGGAAGTAGCCCTGTTCCTCGCGGTGGTACACCGCAATCTGCCATCGCAGGTCCTCTCCGAGACGCTGCTCGACGGCGAGGTCGAACTGGTCGGCGCGCTGCGGCCGCGTGGACGATGAAGCAAGCGATCCGATCACCTGCTCGAACGCCGGGAACTGCTGATAACGGCCAGCCGCGCCACGCACGATGACCGATGCGGGGAGCGCCAGCTGGGCCTGCAGCCATGGCGAGATCGTACGATCCCCTGTCAGGCTCCAGCGATCGGCGCGGACGCCGGGCACAACCGTCATGAGCCCTGCCGAGAGACGCGCCTGCAGGTATCCCCCCCTTCTCGACCCGTCGCCGGTGAAGTCGTTGATCAGACGATATCGGCCTGCCGACGCGCGCTGCCGCATGCGATGTTCGGTCGTCCATTCGGACTGCGCCCCCGCTTCCAGATACACATGCCGTGCGGCCGCGATGCCGGTGTCGATGCGCACTGCCGCCTGGCGGTCGAACCCCTCGTCCAGTCGAGCGCCGTCGGAGGCCGTGTTGCTGAATGTGTTGTGTGCCGCGAGTGCCCGGACGGACACGAGCGTGCGGGGCTGTGCGAAGCTCCATCCGGTCATGAGCAGTGCGGAGGCATTGCGGCCGACGAACCGGTCCTCGTTTTCCGACTCGCTGCTGTGGTCGAGAGCACGCGAGCGGCCGGCCAGAAACGTCGTCGTGATGCGCTGGTGTGGCGAAAGATCGTAGGCTGCCTTGGCCTGCGCGTCAGTGAAGCCGAATTGAAACGTGCCGTCGTCGATCTGCTTCGTAATGAGATCGAGGTACGACTGTCGTGCCGACACGAGCCAGGAGCCTCGCTTCGCCCCCCCGAGCGGTCCTTCGGCGACAGCTGACGCGTTAGTGCCGCTGACCGCCAGTCGTGCGTGTGTCCGGTCCCGCGATCCTTCCCTCAGGCGGAAATCGATCTCGGCTCCCGTACGATTGCCGTACCGCTGCGGGTAGCCGCCGCTCAGGAGCGCGACGTCCTGAAGCACGTCGCTGTTGATCATCGCAACCGATCCCGATCCCGAGTAATCCTCGATGGCGCGAACGGTGTGCAGGATGTGCGGCGCGGCGAAGCCGTCCACCGTCATGTTCACGTGCGCGAACCCGCTGCCGCGGACGGTGAACTCGCTTCGCAGGTCGTCGGCGGCCGCCACCCCCGGCATGACCTGCACGGCGCGAAGCGGGTCGTCGGCGAGGACGCCGCGAAGATTCTGCAGGTCCGCGCTGCCGAGCACCTGCTGCGACGGGACAGCCGGTTCAGCGGCGACGAAGCGGTCGGCCGCCACGACGACAGTCTCTGTGTAGGCGGCGGTGCCCTCGCTCAAGGGGATCGTCAGTTCGAGCCCGGAGGCCGGAACCTCGACGTCCCGCCGGGCGAGGCCGTAGCCGACGACCGACACGAAGAGTTTTCGCCGGCCGACGGGGACGTTGCCCAGTACGAACGTGCCGTTCGCGTCCGTGTGGGTCGCGAGATCCGTCTCCTCGACGGCAACCAGAACCCACTGCAGAGACGCGCCGGTGACCGAGTCGACCACGCGCCCCTTGAGCGTGGCGCCCCCGGCCTGACCGATCAGGAACGCGAGCGCCAGGATCGTTATTGTCATTACGAAATCGTCGCCTCAGCAGCAACAGCAGAATCGCGAATCTTAGATTTCCGAGGAAAAACAAGGGTACACCGCTTGCTCAATAGAGTGGTGCTGGCGGTCTGATATTTACGGCAGGGAGCCGTGAGTTGCTGGGGAGCCGGGCCGCCCGCAAAAAGACGCACAGGGCCTCGTGGAAACACGAGGCCCTTTTTTTCTATGAACGACGAACGATGAATGTCGAACGAAGGCAGCCTTCATAGTTCATAGTTCATAGTTTTATACTGACGCCCCCTCCGGATACTGCAGCGCGAGCCGCAACTCCTTCGCCAGCTGATCGACCGTGGTCTGCTTCCACGCCCCCTGGGTTTCGAATCTCAAGTCGCCGATGCGGCGGCCCCACGGTGCAATCACCCGGCCGATGGCGCGAAAGTCCGTGCGGTCGGCATGTTCCTGGTCCAGGCGGCGGATGACGTCCGGGGCAACGCGCACGAAGGCGCGGAGCGCGGAGGCGGACTTGATGCTGTACTTCCGTCCCGTCCATGCAGCGTTGAAGATCTGCGCGACCTGCTTCAGGTAATTCACGAAGAACTTCTTCGACTCCTCCCGAAACGCATCTCCCTTCCGCCCGGAGCCGAATGCCTCCGCGGCGAAAAGCTTCTTGAGCTCCTGCGCGAGCGGGGCCTGCGCGACGCGGCCGCGGCCGACGCCGAGCAGCTTGATCTCTCCATACAACGGCGAGTCCTCGCGGTCGTTCAGCGCGCGGACGATGTCGTGGGCTGCAGCGAGATTGTCGTCACGATAGAGCTGCCGTCCGGAAAGAGAAACGAGGTGCGAGGCATTGAGCCGCGTGTGCTTGGCGTTGATGGTGACGAACATCTGCACGACGTGGTCTTCGGGAAGCCGGTCGAAGATAATCGCCGGCACGGTGAAGTCTTCTCCCTCGAAACGGTCGCGGTCGGCGTGCAGCGCAAGGAGCCGGTGCTGGCCGTCGATCGCACGCAGGATCCCTTCGCGTTCCGGCACTTTCAGGGTCCCCACCGACGACCCTGATTCGGTCGGCTCGAACTTCAACGACTCGTCGCAGGAAATGATGACGGCGCCGGGGATGGATGGGAGATCACGCGCCTGGCGGCATTGCTCGTAATACTGGACGAGCTCGTCAATCTTCTTGCGGATGATCTGCCGCTGGTAGGCCTTGTCGTTCGCGGCGATCCGCCGCTCCAGCAGATCCCAGTTCACCTTCGAGGACGGCTGGGGGGCCTTCTTGCGGCCGCCGCGGACCCCCTGCGCCTGCTCGCCATAGCTGAGCACCTCGAAACGCACCAGCTTGTCGATGTCCTTGGCGGTGAGGGCGGCCTGGTAAAACTGCACCCCGAACTGCTGCATCCTGATCGCTGCGACGCTAATCATAAGGTGTGCTTTTTCTTCGGTTTAGAGGGCTTTCTCTGGTGTCCGCCGCGCCCCGTCCGGCTCCCGGGCCATCATATATTGGGTCGGTCGAAAGTGCGCGCGCTTTTGGGTGGATGCCTAACTCGTTGCATTGCCGACAGTTAACCGTAGTCCAGCCTCCAGCCCTTCAGGGCTGCCCGTCATGACAGCTCTCGGCCCCTCGTCTCCGGGATCCAGATCCAGACGAATGCAGCCGCGAGGAAGGCGGCCGATGACAGCGACAAAGCCATGCCGTAGCCATGGCTCTGGGCGAGGCTGCCCACGGCCCAGGGGGCGACAGCGCTGGCAACCCGGCCGACGTTATAGGTGAACCCCTGGGCGCTCGCCCGGATGGAGGTCGGAAAGATCTCCGCCGTGACGGCGCCGAAGCCGCTGAAATAACCGGTCGCGAAAAATGCCACGAAGGGTCCGAGTGCCAGCAGCGCCACTGGATTGCGCACGGTGACGTACAGGAACAGCAGGCCGGCAGCCGCGAGCAGATATGTCACGTACGTGCGCTTTCGCCCGATGCGATCGCTCACGAAGCCGAAGGTCACGTATCCGAACCACATCCCCACCTGCATAACAAGGATGAACGCGGAGCTCGAGAGGAGCTGCAGCCCGACGCCACCCTGTTCCGGGGGCTGCGTCAGGTAACTCGGAAGCCAGAGATAAAACCCCCACCACGCGAACAGCGTAAACATGTTCATGAGCGTGAGCGCAACGGTCAGGCGAAGAAGCGGACGCCGGAAGGCAATCGCCAGCCCCTCGCGCTTGACCCCCGCCTGCGACGCGGCCTTCCAGATCGGCGGTTCCTCCACGTTGCGCCGGACCCAGAGTGTGAAGAACGCGGGCAGGATCCCGACGAAGAAGACCGCACGCCACCCGAAGGCCGGCTGCACGACGGCATTCACGAGCGAGGCGGCTGCATAACCAATGGCCCAGCCGCTCTGCATGAAGCCCAGTGCCTTGCCGCGATGCTGGGCGGGCCAGGTCTCTGAGACGAGCGCCGCACCGCTGGCCCACTCCCCTCCCATGCCGAGACCCAGCAGGGCGCGGAAGACCACCAGCTGTGTGACGGTGGTCGCTAAGCCGCAGGCCGCGGTGAAGACGGAATACAGCGCGACGCTGAGGATCAGTGCGCGTGTACGGCCGGAGCGGTCCGCGAGCAGCCCGAAGGCGACACCGCCCGCAGCTGCACCGAGGAGCGTCACGGACCCGAGCGCACCGGCCTGCGCTCCCGACAGACCGAGCTCCGCCCGGATGGCCGGCAGCGCCATGGCGAAGAGCGTGACGTCGAACGCATCGAGCATCCACCCGAGGCCGGCGGCCACGAGCGCCTTTCGGCCTTGCGGCGTCCCTTCTCTCCACCACGAGAACATCAGGGCTCGCTTCCTGCCCCGGGCGCCGAAGCCTTGGCGCAGGCCGCGACCCGAACGCCGGCGTGCTCGAGTCCCGCGCGCAGCGCCGCCGCGAGCCGTTCGGCACCGGGCGTATCTCCGTGCACGCACAGCGTGTCCACGTCCAGCCGAATGTCGGCGCCGTTTCTGGCCCGCACGCGCTTCTCGCGCACCATCGTCACCGCTCGCGCCACTACGACGTCCACGTCATCGATGACCGACCCGGCAACGGACCGCGGCGTGAGGGCGCCATCCGGTTCGTAGGCGCGATCCGCGAATCCTTCGGCGGCAACCGTGAGGCCGGCCCGCCGGCCGGCGTCGAGCATCACCGACCCGGCAAGGCCGAAGAACGTCAGGGAGCGATCGAACGCGGCGACCGCTGATGCGATTGCGTCCGCGAGGGCCCGGTCGCGAGCCGCCATGTTGTAGAGCGCGCCGTGGGCCTTGACGTGCGCGAGTCGCACCCCCTCCGACATTGCGATCGCATGCAGGGCGCCGAGCTGACAGAGGAGGAGATCCCCCGCCTCCGCTGGCGTTGTCGGGATTTCGCGTCTGCCGAAACCCGCGCGGTCGGCGAACCCGGGATGCGCCCCGCACGCCACGCCGTGCTGCCGCGCGAGACGCAGTGTGGCGCGCATGGCCTTCGGGTCACCCGCATGTGCGCCGCAGGCGATGTTGGCGGAGCTGATGTGCGGCATGATCGCCGCATCGGCGCCCAGCTCCCATCGTCCGAACGACTCACCCAGGTCGCAGTTCAGATCCACGCGCATGCTCGGGAACGCTACTTCTTCTTGAAACGCAGCGCTACACGTTCCTTCACGATTGAGCACACGAGCATGAATGCGGCGAAGGCGACGATCGACATCGCGGCAGTCGGGAAGCTCATGCTCTTGTGCAGGGGACGGACGATGAGGCCGTAGATCATCTCTACGTGAATCCAGTAGATGAAGAGCGACGTGCGTCCCAGCTGCTGCAGCGGGCTGAAGCGCTCTGCGGCCCATGGCCTGTGTTCCCAGGCGTACGCGAGGCCGATCACGGACGTGAGGATCCCGGTGCGAAGCAGAAAATAGGACGGCGAACTGGTCCAGAACTCCGACCGCGCGTACGGCGAGGGTAGGAATGACGCTCCCAATGCCGCAGTCGCGAGGGCAGCGCCGGCAATGGTGATGCGAATGATGAGCGTCCGCTCGCGCCTTCTCTCGGTCGCTTCCGCCAGCAGAACGCCCGGCAGGGCACCTGCGAATAGGAATCCCGCCCAGGGGAAGAACGCGAAAGTCGTGAAGCCGGGACGCGGGCGGATATAGCCCTCGATCGGATCAGGCAGCGACGACAGGAATCCCACCGACCGGACAGGCGGCGTGAGGAACGCGATGGCCAGCGCCGCGGCGGCGAACGCAATGCACCGGCCGCGATGGGTTCGGAACCATCCCCATAGCGCACCGGCGGCCATGATGCTGGGGCCCATGATGTTGAGGATATCGACCTTGAGCAACGTCTGCCACGGACCCCAGCTGAGGATGCACGCCTGGAGACGAAACAGGAACGCGAGGCCGAAGATCTCGAGACCGCGCCGCACGATCGCCCGGGAGGCGGCAGACACATCGGACGTCCGGCGCAGCTTTGACGCCGCCGAGAGCGACACTGATACACCGGCGAGAAACAGGAAGAGGGGCGCACCCAGGCCGCCGGCGATCATCGCTGCCGCGTACAGGGCCGAGTCCCGATCGTCGTAGCGCGTCCAGCTGTCGAGGATGTGCGCCTCGATCATGATCAGCACCGCGAGGCCGCGAAGCCAATCCAGATACCGGCGCCGCTTCGGCGAGGCAAGCTCGGTGTTCGGTTGTGGCCCTGACGGGGCAGGCATTCAGGCGCCGGAAGACACCGAGTAGGTCGTCGTCATGGGGACGTCCTGTCGCAGCGAATGCCAGACCGAGCAGTAGGTCTCGTGTGACAGGTCCAGCGCACGCTGAATCGCGTCGCCGGGAATAGGGCCGTTGACGGTGAAGTGCAGGGTGAACGCCGTGAAACGCTTCGGATTGTCAGGCG
>Ga0136614_10001745_pt1 | contig 13028 bp, 11 predicted proteins | sample AntDrymUQ2792106_2_FD_106643 | JGI IMG/M metagenome (GOLD analysis project Ga0136614, IMG submission 106643) | Polar desert sand microbial communities from Dry Valleys, Antarctica - metaG UQ279 (21.06) | ecosystem: Environmental > Terrestrial > Soil > Desert | place: Antarctica: Dry Valley...
CGAACCCGCCGACGTGTCGGCAGTTTCGAAAGGACGAGGTCATGACCGATGCTGAGAGACAGATCCGGGCACTGATCCAGCGTTGGGCGAAGCGGTGCACGAAGGTGAGCTGGAAGGTGTTCTCGCCGATCACTCCGAGGACATCGTGATTTCGATGTGCCGCCACCGAGCGAGGGGCGTGCGGGGCCTCGACGCATGTCGTCAGACGTAGCCTCCCTTCTTCAAATGGCAGGAACAGGGCGCCTCGTTCGAGATCGTCTCGCTCGAGGTCACCGCGGGCGTCGAGGTCGGCTTCGCGCACGCAATGTTGCGCTGCGGAACGCCGGCGGAACTGCACGAAGACCCCGACAACCGCCTGCGCCTCACTGTCGGGCTGCGTAAGGAACGCGGGCGTTGGGTCGTAACGCATGAACACCACTCGCTTCCGGACAAGGACTGTTTGAGAGCGAAGCAGAGATCCAGGCTAAGCTTCGGTAGGTTCGGCGACGAGGCAAGGGGTCGGGTGCGACCGGAGAACGAACGCGAGGCTCGAGACCCCAGGGCCACGTGACTGGTCATCTGTCACGTCGCCTCGCTGTCGCGCGGGGGGACGAGCCGGCCGACGTCGTCGTGCGAGGCGGGCGTGTGTTGTCGGTGTTCACGCGGGAGTGGCTGGAGGAGGACGTCGCTGTCTGCGACGGCACGGTGGCCGGCCTCGGCTCCTATGACGGCCTCGAGACGATCGACGCCCACGGCGCGTACGTCGTGCCCGGCTTGATCGACGCGCATCTGCATCTCGAGACGTCGAAGCTCCTGCCGTCGGAGTTTGCGCGGCTCGTGCTCCCGCTCGGCACGACTGCTGTGGTGGCGGATCCGCACGAGATCGCGAACGTCCTCGGCACCGACGGCGTGCACTGGCTCGTCGACGTCTGTGAAGACCTGCCGCTCGACGTCTTCTTCACCGCATCCTCGTGCGTGCCGGCATCGCGGTTCGAGTCGCCGCGGCGACCGTTTGGACCGGGCGATCTCGAGAGCATGCTGCGGCGGACGCGCATGATCGGCCTCGCCGAGATGATGAACTTCCCTGGGGTCGTCGCAGGTGAGCCGGAAGAGCTCGCCAAGCTCACGATCTTCGGTGCCGGCCGCGCCGACGGTCATGCGCCTGGCTTGCTCGGGCGCGATCTCCAGGCCTACGCGGCCGCGGGCATCCGCTCCGACCACGAGGCTTTCACCGCCGAGGAGGGGCGTGCGCGCCTGCGGGCGGGCATGTGGCTGCTGATCCGCGAGGCCTCAGCCGCGCAGAACCTCCGGGCGCTGGTGCCGCTCGTCGCCGAATTCGGGCCGCACAGGATGGCGTTCTGCACCGACGACCGTGAGCCGGAGCACATCGCGGCGGACGGGCACGTCAATGCGATCGTCCGGGATGCCGTCGCATTGGGTGTCTCACCCGCTGACGCGCTCACGATGGCGTCGCACCACCCGGCGCTCTGGCACGGGCTCGAGCACCTCGGTGCGATCGCGCCCGGGTACCAGGCCGACCTGTTGCTGCTGCCCGACCTCGAGCGGTTCGTCCCACAACTCGTGCTGAAGGGCGGCAGGCCCATTGAAGAGATCGTCCCGACGCCCGTGCCTGAGTGGGTTCGGCAGAGCGTGCGTCTGCGACCCGTCGCGGCGCGTCAGTTCGCGGTGCCCTGGACCGGCGGCGGCGCCCGCGTGATCGGACTCGTACCTGGGCAGATCGTCACCGAGGCTCTCATCGACGAGCTTCGGACAGTGGACGGTCTGGCCCAGGCCGATCCCGAGCGCGACCTCGCGAAGATCGCGGTGATCGAGCGGCATCTGGGCACCGGCCGGATCGGGCTCGGGTTCGTGCGCGGTTTCCAGCTGCGGAGCGGTGGTTTCGCCTCGACGTTCTCCCACGATGCGCACAACCTCGTCGTCGTCGGCATGACCGACGCGGACATGGTCGTGGCGGCAGCTCGGGTCGCCGAGCTCGGAGGCGGCCTCGTCGTCGTCGACGGAGGACGAGTCACCGCGGAGCTGCCGCTCCCTGTCGCGGGCCTCCTGTCCGACCGTCCCCTGCACGAGGTGATTGCGGGTAGCGAGGCAACGGTGTCAGCCGTGCACGACCTCGGTTCCGACGTCCCATCGCCGTTTCAGACGCTGGCATTCCTCGCGCTCTCTGTGATCCCGAGCCTGAAGCTGACCGACCGGGGGCTCGTCGACGTCGATCGGTTCGAGCTGGTGGAGCTGTCCGTCGGCGCAGGGCCGGAGCCCGGGGGCGGTGGCTCTGACCGCGATGTTCCCTGAAGGAGCCGTTCCGCGGCCCAACTGATCCAGAACGCGCTGCACGGCGGCTCTTTCTGTGCGAGACGGTCGCCTGGTGCACGGGAGGGTAGAATCGGAGGCGTGAGCTGGCCCTTCATCGTCCTGCTCGCGCTCGCGATCGCGGTGGTGATCGGGGCCGAATGGCCGCGGCTCGGCAATCCGCTCGGCGGCAGTCGCTTTGGCGGCGAAGCGCGCCGGACGCGCGAGCGCCAGAGGCGGAAGTCGAACCTGAAGCTTGTCCGCTCCGAGACGGAGGAATTCGAGGAAAGCGTCCAGCGCGACCTCGCCGAGCTCCCCACGATCGAGGAGCGGGACCGGCGCTGACGGCCCCCCTGTCCGGCCGCGGGAACTAGCGTACGGTGAAGCGGGCTCGAAGCGTCCGCGTGTTGGGGAGGATCCGGGCGACGTTCTCCATGTTGCGCGACTCCTGGTAGTCCGAGATCTGCACGAAGAGCGTGTGTCGGCCGCGGCGCAGGCCGGCCGTACGGACCCTGACCGGCGCACTGATCCCCACCGGGGCACCGTCGCCCACGGAGGCACTGGCCCCCACGGAGACACTGGGCCGGTCACTGCCGTCGATGCGCACGACGAGTGAGTCCGGATCGACCCCGGAGCCGCCGTCGGCGACGCGAACGACGAGGGGCGTGCCGCGGTTGACCGCGCGCAAGCGCAGCGCGATCGTCGGTGGTGCCGTGTCGCCGATCCAGAAGCGGAACGTGAACGGGCCCGGCTTGCCGTCGGCCGGGGTGTCGAAGACGACGTCGTAGCTGCCGCGGGCGGGCAGGATTGCACCCGAGACGGGGACGTGCTGGCGGAAGATGCGGAGGTATGGGTTCAGGTTGAAGGGAAGCGCGGGGTAGCCGGTGAGCCGGTTCTCGTCGCCGGCGAGAACGGTGCGCGGCTCGACCGCGACACCGGGAGCCGTGTCGAGCACCACGACGCCGAAGTTCGCCGCGGGTCGCAAGAGGCGCACGCGGTACACCCGCTCGGGCCCGGCCAGGTCGGTGGCGAAGCCGAGACCGACCGGGCTCTCGGGATAGCGGTAGCGGGCGACGAGCGACGTGCCGCCGCGCGTCGTGCCGCGATGGACGCCCTGACGCGTCAACGGCAACGGCTTCGCTCGAGCGAGTGCCGGGCTCGAGACACGGAGCCAGTACGGAATGCGCCGCCGCTCGGCACCTCGGGTGAGGACGACGAAGCCTGAGAGCTCTCCCTCCGGTGCGCCGGCAGTCGCCACGGTCACGGGCAGCGGGCCCGGAACGGAGACCGTCGGGGGAACGCCGATGGTCGCCCCGGTCGCGCCGGTCTGCTGCTCGACCGTCACCGCCCATTCGCCCAGGCCGCCGCCCGCGTCACTGAGAGTCACCGATCGTGCGACGGAGGCGGTAGGGAGGACGTGTCCGAACGAGAGAGCGACCGGCGCCGCAAACAGGAGCGGATCGTTGGCGCGCGGCAGGTTCACGACACCGCCACCCTCGCGCACCGTCGAAGCCTCGATCGTGCGCCCGTCGCCTGCGAAGACCCGATCTCCTGTCAGAGCCAGGGCGGACTTGATCTGCGCCGGCGTCCAGGTGGGATGTCGCTGGCGCAGGAGTGCGACGCCGCCGGCGACGTGGGGCGCGGCCATACTCGTCCCCGACAAGGTCGTGTACGCGCCCTGCGGTGCGGCGGAGAGAACATTGGCACCCGGTGCGCTGACCTCCGGCTTCAACTGGAGCGAGAGCGGGGTCGGGCCGCTCGACGAGAAGCCGGCGATCACGTTGGGGGGGCCCGAGCGAGTGGTGGTGACGGCACCCACGGTGATCGCTTCGGGAGTCGATCCCGGAGAGGAGAGGGAGCCGCGACCGAACTCCCCAAAATCGTTGCCTGCAGCGACAACAGAAACGACACCGGCGCGGGCGGCGGCCGCGAGGGCGCGGGAGACGATGTCGCGGCCCGGTTCGATCTCGGGCTCGCCGAGGGAGAGATTGATCACGTCCATCCCGTCTTTCACTGCAGCCTCGATTGCCGCGACGAGCTCGGGCGAGTTCCCGTCGAGTCCGACGTCTGCGTCGGTAGGGATCGTCAAGGCCTTGTAGTTGCCGAGGAAGGCGCGAGGGGCGACCCCGGAGATGCGCGTGCCGTTGGCGGGTGTGTCCGCGTTCCCGGCCGCGATCCCGGCCACGTGCGTGCCGTGCGAAGAAAGCTCAGGGTCGAAGGGCTTCGACGCGTGCTTCCACGTGGGCCGGGCGGGTGGAAAGGCGCGGGCGACGATCACTTTCGCCGTCGTGTACGCCGTCTGGCCCTTCGGGTAGCCCGGGGGCATCGCATAACCCTGGGGTCTGAAGAACGGATGCGTCTGGTCGATTCCCTCGTCGATGATCCCGATCTTGATCCCTTCCCCCGCATTCGAGAGGCCCGGTTGCCAGAGTGCCGGCGCGCCGATCTGCTGCGGCCCCCGGTCGAGGCGGCGCACGTAGCGCACGCTCGGATAGATCTGCTCGACTCCGGCAATGGAGTCGAGGCGTCGGATCTGGCTCCTCGGGACGACCACGGCGAAGCCGTTCGCGACGACCTGGTAGCGCCAGCGGATCTCCGCCCTGGGCAACGCGGATGCGATCCGCCGTTCCACCCGTCGTTGTGCGGAGGCCATCGTCCTGGCCTGCACGTCGCGGCCTGCCAGCCAGCGGGTCGTGCCGAGCGGGCGCTGCTCGAGCTCGACCACGACCTCCACGAGCGGCTCCGTGTGGAGCCGGGAGAGAGGATTGGGGCGCGCCTCGGCCGCCGCCGCGAGGAGCGCGAGCGAGCCCAGAAGGAGAAGCGTCAACCCACGGAACACGGGTTGAGACTAGCCCCGGCGCGTGAAGATGCCGTTAACGCGCGCAGCCGTCACCCGGTCAACGGGAATTTCCGATCAAGCCTCTAGCCTCTACACTCTGTGCCGCGCGGATGTGGCGGAATTGGTAGACGCGCACGGTTCAGGTCCGTGTGCCCTTTGGGGCGTGGAGGTTCAAGTCCTCTCATCCGCATCGCTCGGCTAAAGCCTCCCGCCTGTCAAGGCAGAGCGGCGAGCACCTCGTCGGCGTGGGTGTCCGGCTTCACGCTCCGCATCACCTTCGCGACCTTGCCGTCGGCATCGATCACGAAGGTCGAGCGTTCGATCCCCATGTACGTCTTCCCCGCCCAATTCCTCTCGCCCCAGACGCCGTAGTCCTCCGCCGCCGCGTGGTCGGGGTCGGCGAGGAGCGTGAAGGGCAGACTGTGCTTCTCCTTGAATCTGACGTGGGAGGCCTCGTCGTTGGGACTGACACCGATGACGTGCGCACCGGCGCGCTCGAACTCGCCCCACGAGTCGCGGATCGCACACGCCTGCGCCGTACAGCCGGGCGTGTCGTCCTTCGGATAGAAGAAGAGGACGACCGGCTTGCCGCGCAGTGACGACAGGCTGACGGACTCCCCCGCGTCGCTCTGGAGTTGGAATTCCGGGGCAGGCTTGCCTTCCTCAACCACGTCATTCTCCTCTCGCTAAGGTGCCCGCGATGCTATCCGTGCATGCGACTCTCGCTTACGTCGTGGTCGCGGTGGCGGCGGCGGCGGCTCTCGTCGGCGGCTTCGTTATCTGGCGCAAGCGTGGCGCGGGACGGATCGTCGCGAACCTGCTCGCGCTCGCACAGACGCTGTTGGTGGCGCAGGTGGGACTCGGGCTGCTGCTCCTGTCCGACGATCGCCGCAGCGCTGACGATCTCCACTATGTGTACGGCTCGCTCTCGCTTGGGGCTCTGCTCGTTCCCTGGCTCTACGCTCCCGCCACGGGCGCCAGGCGGCTGGCCTGGTTCGCCGGCATGTCGGCGCTCGCTGCCGCGCTCGCCGTGCGAGCATTCATGACGGGAGGGTGACGGCATGAGCTCGATCAGGCGCTTCTTCGGGGAGATGAACGCGACCGTGCGCGGGTTCTTGATCATCGCGCTGATCGCGGTGGTGGTGGTCGTGCTCTCGCTCGAGGAGGTGCTCGCGACGGTCGGAGGGCTGCTCCGGATCGCGTTCTTCCTCGCCGTCGCGTTCTTCCTCTTCCTGCTCTGGCGGGAGCGGCGCAGCGACATCGAGACCTGGGGCGAGCGCAGCCGCAAGGTGTTCTACGCGGCGATCGTCCTCGCCGTCGTCGACGTCGGTGCGTTCGTCGGCCTGCGTCCGAACGGGCGCGACGCGCTCGCGTTTTTCCTCGTCCTCGGCGCCTGCGCCTACGCCGCCGTGCGCATCTGGCGCGAGGAGCACCGCTACAGCTGAGCGCGGATCCGCGTCAGCAGCTCCTCGACGTCCGAGACCACCGGAACCCCGGCCCCGGCGAGGGGCGCCGGGGCGTCCTGCCAACTCGCAGACGCGCCAAAGACGTAGAAGACGTCGTAGACGAAGCCTGGGTATCCGAGACCGCCGAGATCCGCCTCGGCGAAGTACGTCCCCGTGATGCCCTCGCCGTCCCAGTACTGGGTTACGCGAGGGTCGGCGACGATCGACTCGTCGATCTCCCCGCGCTCGTCGGTCACACGCTGCTTGAGCCAAACGACATAGAGGCGGAGATCCCGTGACGGCTCCTGATCGAGGATCCTTTCGCGCACCGCACGGGCGCCGGCGAGGCAGGTGCCTCAGGTAGGCGAGAGGAGGAGGATCACCCGCGTCCTGCCCGCGTCCGCCTCGAAGTCCGAGGCGTAGGTCGAGCACGTTCGTGAGCTCCTTGACACCGTCCTTCGGCGCCGCGCCGGACTCCGGTGCCGGTGGCGTCTCGTCTCCGCCGCAACCGGCCAGCGTGAGCGCCGCAGCCAGGACGACCACGAGCCGGCGCATTAGGCCTCCACCTTCGCGGCGGCACCGTCCAGGACGTCCAGCGCCGCCCTGATCTCCATCGCCTGACCGACGAAGATCGGCGTGTCGCGCTCGGTGTAGCGGGAGGCCTCGCTCTCGCGCAGCGTCAGCATCAAGTGCATGAAATCGGACGGCTCCTCGCACTCGAACGCGGTCATGAACTCCTGGTCGTCGATCCCGAACGAGTACGTCGTATGGTTCTGGATCGAGGCGAAGCGCGCGCCGATCGCGATGTGCTCGTCCATTGCCCGCTGCCGATCCTCCTTGGAGAGCGCGTACCAGGGCCGTGTCTTCACGAACGGGTAGACCACGAGGTACGGGTGGCCGCGCGGAACGATCTTGCGAGCCCGCCGTGCCTGGCTGTACTGGGAGGCCTTCGTGGTCGCGAGGTAGGAGTACGGCGTCGCCAGCCAGCCGGCCAGGGGTGTCCCGTTCAGCGCGGCGCCGAGCTCACCGAGGTCGGCGTAGCGCTCCGTGATCTTCCAGACGAAGAAGTCGCAGTCCGGTCGCACGCCGGCGGTGGAGTAGGCGCGGACGTCGAGCCGCTCGGACCACGCCTCGATCACCTCGGCGAAGGCATCCTTCGCCGCAACCCGCTCTTCGATGGGCAGCCGCCGCCACGCGGGATCGACCCGGTAGAAGGTGTAGGCGACGTACTGACCACTGCCCCCGCTGCTCACCGTCTTTACTCTACGCACCCGGCGCGAGCGGCCTCGATCGCGGCGCGAACCGCGGGGAGGCTCGCCTTCGGTGTCCCGTCCACGTAGAGGACGCCGGACTGGAAACCGACGAAGAAGGGCTCGTCGTGGGAGTGGAAGAGGAGCAGGCCGACGACTCCCTTCTGGCACGCCGCCAGCTCGAGAGCGCGGCGATAGAACTCGGCCTGCGTCGCTTCGTCGACCGGCCGTGCGAGCTCTGTTCCCTCGTACAGACCCCTCTTCTCCCTCGGGATGGCTGACTCGACGCCGAACTCGCTGTAGAGGATCGGCAGCTCGCGCCCCAGTGCCTCCCGCAAGAGGGCCTGAAGCCGGCCGACGTCGGCGAGGCCGATCATCCGCGAGCGCGGGTTCGGATGCGGCAGGTCGGGCGGCGTCCTCGCGCTTTCCGGATAGGGGTGGAACGCGAAGCCGTCCATGACCGGCTCACTGCGGCCGCTCTCCCTGAGTGCCACGCCGAGCTCGCGGATGAACTTGCCGGGGGAGTGGGTCGGGCGCTTCCCCCCGGGACGGTCGCTGCCGCGCGGCGCCAGCGCGCCGCCCCAGACGAAGACGTCTTCGTCGGCTGCCTTCGCGGCGTCGTAGACCTCTGCCAGCAGAGCGAGGTACGCCGCCGGTGCGACGCTCTCGCGCGCGGCGCCGAACTGGGGGAGCCAGAAGCGGTTGATGTTGGGCTCGTTGCCGACGATGACGTCGCGGATCGACGGGATCTCGCGAACGATGGCAGCGACGTAGGCCGCGAACTGCGATCGGGCTTCGGCTGTCAGCGGCGTCGTCGAGGAGCCGCGGTGGAAGACGGCAAGGAAGACTCGGAGGTCGCGGCCGCTCGCCCGCCGGGTGACATCGCGCAGGATCGCGAGCTCCTCGCGCGCCGGCCGCGCTCGTCCGGGATCCCAGTAGCTCGTGATCGCGAGCGCGCCGAAGCCGACGTTGGCGAGCTGACCGAGCACCGGCCCGGGATGGCGAGCCGCGTCGTCGACTGCACCGACGACGAAGGGCGCAGCCGGCGGCGGGGTGGCCTCCTTGGGTGCTCGAGCCGGGTCTGATGTTGTCGTTGCGGCGGGTGCCTCGACTGTCGCCCGAGGCACCGTCAGGGGCGCCGTCGTCCGCGGCGGGACCGGCGGGCGCGTCGGCGGGGGCGTTGACGCCTCGCTCGTGGTCGGCTCGACATCGGCTTTCGGCGCGGCCCGCGTCGTTGTCGCCGTTGTCGTCGCCGGCGCCGTCGTGGGGACGGTCGGAACAGTGCCTGCCGGCACGCTCGTGCGAAGGCCCTCGTCGTCCCTGTCACCGCCGCAACCCGCGAGGAGCAGTGCGGTCGCGAGGAGCGCGCTGCGCCTCGAAAGAGCCGTGACCACCTGGCTAGGCTAGCCGCGTGGCCGACGTGCGGGAGAAGCTCCAGCGCCTGCCGGCGAAACCAGGCGTCTACCTTTTCCGTGACGAGGGCGGCGGCGTGCTGTACGTCGGCAAGGCGAAGTCGCTGCGCCCGCGCGTGCGCTCGTACTTCCAGGCGGGACGTGGCGACACGCGCAGCTCGATACCGCGGCTCGTGGAGCGGATCGCCGACCTGGAGGTGATCGTCACGGGGACGGAGGTCGAGGCTCTCCACCTCGAGCAAAACCTGGTCAAGCGCCACCGGCCGCCCTTCAACGTGCGCCTGCGCGATGACAAGTCGTTCCCCTACATCGCCGTGACGGTCGAGGACGAGTACCCCCGCGTCATGTTCACCCGCGAGCGCCACCGGCGCGGCGTCGTCTACTTCGGCCCGTACGCGAACGCAAAGAAGGTGCGCGAGACGCTCGACGTCCTCAACCGCGTCTTCCAGTTCCGGCCCTGCGAGGGCCCGAAGCCCGGTCGCCACTCGGGTATCCCGTGCCTCGACTACCACATCGAGCGCTGCCACGCGCCCTGCGTCGGCTACATCACGCCCGAGCTCTACGGGGAGCTGGTCGAGGAGGTGATCGAGTTCCTCTCCGGCGACACCCGTCCGATTGTCCGCGCGCTCGAGCAGCGGATGCGCGAGGCGGCCGAAGACGAGCGCTTCGAGGATGCGGCCCGCTACCGCAACCGGCTGTTCGCGATCCAGAACCTCGCCGAGCGACAGGGGGCGGACCGGCACGAGACAGGGTCGATCGACGTGATCGGTGTCGCTGCCGCAGGCGACCGCGCCGCCGTGCAGGTCTTTCCCCTCCGCGGCGGCAAGATGATCGACCGTCACGGCTTTCACCTCGAGAACGTAGAGGGCCAGGACCTGACGACGATCGTGGAGACGTTCTGCCTCGAGTACTACGGGAACGCGCCGTCGCTGCCGCCCCAGATCGTCGTTCCGAAGGGCGTCGGCGATCTCGCCGCGCTCGGTGAGTTCCTGACGGCGCGCCGTGGGGCGCGCGTCGACGTGCGCGTGCCGGAGCGGGGCGAGAAGAGGAGGCTGGCGGAGCTCGCGGAGCAGAATGCGCGGGTAGCGCTCGAGTCGGAGGGCGTCGTCGCCGAGCAGAAGCGGCTGCGGCGCGTCGAGGCGCTCGAGGAGCTGCGCGAGGCGCTGAACCTCGAGAGCCTCCCGATCCGGATCGAGTGCTACGACATCTCGAACATCCAGGGCCAGGAGATCGTTGGCTCGATGGTCGTCTTTCAGGACGGTATGCCCAAGAAGGCGCACTACCGCAAGTTCGCGGTCCGCGGACTCGACGGCCAGGACGACTTCGCCGCCATGGCCGAGGTGATCTCGCGTCGGTTCGCGCGGCTCGCCTCCGGCTCGCGGGCCGTGGACGAATACGACGAGGGGTTCGCGTCGCCGCCGAACCTCGTCGTCATCGACGGTGGCAAGGGCCAACTCTCGGCCGCACTGACGGCGATGCAGGCGTACGACCTGCCCCGCGTCGCGGTGATCGCGCTCGCGAAGCGGATCGAGGAGGTCTACGTGCCCGGGTCGCCCGACCCGATCTCCCTCGACCGCCACGATCCGGGCCTGCAGTTGCTGCAGCGGATCCGCGACGAGGCACACCGCTTCGCGCTCGGCTTCCACCGCCAGCGGCGAGCTGCGCGCGCCCGAGAATCGATCTTCGACACCCTCGAGGGGGTCGGCCCGGCAAGGCGCCGCGCGCTCCTGCAGCACTTCGGCTCGGCCGAGAGCGTGCTCGCCGCGAGCCAGGAGGAGCTCGAGGGGGTGCCCGGCGTGCCTGCAAAAACCGCCCGCCAGATCTACGCGCAGCTGCACAGAACCGGCTCTCCATGAGTGGCACACTGAGCACAGACTGAATCGCGCAAGCGTCGTCAACTGCGACAACCTTTTCACCGTGCCCAAACGGGAGCTCGGGATCAGGCGGGGAGCTCGACGTGGCGGCCCTCGAGCAGCTGCGAAAGGCGATCCGACTGGCGCTCGACGTCAACTGACGAGGAAGCTCAACTCTCGGGTGCGGGGCGCTCCGACCCGACGACGTCGCGCCACCGAACGTGTCCGAGCATCAGGAAGAGTGCGGTGAAGCCGGCGGTCGCGTTCACCACGACGAGCGTCAGCTTCATCCCGACCGAGAAGGCGAGCAGCTTCGTCTTGGCGACGGCTCCCCCGAAGACGAAGACGATAAAGGCCTGCTCGGTGCCGATGCCCCCGGGCGAGATCGGGACGAGGGTGGCGAGGCTCTGGGTGACCTGGACGAGTAGGACGTTGCGGACGGTCTGCTCGACGCCGAAGGCACCGAGGAAGAACCAGATCGTGACGAACCGGAGCAGCCAGTCGCCGGCCTGCCACGCTGCGACCGACCGGAGGTAGCGGCGGCGGTCACGGAGGACGACGAGACCCTGGCCCACTCGGTGCTTGAACTCGGCCCAGCGAAATCGAAGCCGGATTACGCCGACGACGCCGAGGATCGCGAGGACGAGGAGCAGGACGAGCGAGAGCTCGGGATTGCTGGCGACGAAGCCGAAGTCGAACCCGGGCAGGCTCGGCAGGAGGCCGAGTCCCGGCAGCGCGCCCTGCGTGAGCGCCCAGAGAAACAGGAGCAGAGCGATCCCTGAGTCGAACAGGGAGAGGACGAGCAGCGTCGCCGCGAGGGTCGTGTACGTGGCTCCGCGGACGGCCCGGTGCGCGAGAAAGAGCCGAACGGCGTCTCCGCCGCGCGCCGGCACGAGCGCGTTGACGCCGACGCCGGCGATGTACGAGCCGTAGATCGTGCGCCAGGGCACGGGCTCGTCCGGGTAGGCGGCCCTGACGGTGTTCTGCCAAGCCCGGCTCGTGCAGACCGTCTTCAGCAGGTGACAGGCGACCGCGAGCAGGAGCGGCCCGAACTCGACCGAGGCCAGCTGGCCGAAGAAGACGGCGATCGCGTGGAAGACCTCGCCCACGCGATCAGGCTAGCGTCGCCGTCAGCGTGGACGTGATGCGGTGCGCAAGGCCGCGAGCGAGCCGATTCCTTCAAGGGTCCTCGCGCGCCGACAAAGCTAGACGTCGGGGTCCATGAACGGGTAGCGGTAGTCGGTGGCTGGGAGGAAGGTCTCTTTGATCGTCCGCGGGCTGACCCAGCGAATCAGGTTCCACATCGACCCGGCCTTGTCGTTCGTCCCCGACGCGCGTGCCCCGCCGAACGGCTGCTGCCCGACGACTGCTCCGGTCGGCTTGTCGTTGACGTAGAAGTTGCCGGCGGCGTAGCGCAGGGCCCGCTGCGCCTGCTCGATGGCCGCACGATCGTCCGCGAAGACGGCGCCGGTGAGGCCGTACGGCGCGGTCTCGTCGACGAGCTTCAAAGTCTCGTCCCAGCGCTTCTCGTCGTAGACGTACGTCGTGACGATGGGCCCGAACAGCTCCTCGCGCATTGTCCGGAAGCTGGGATCGTCCGTCGCGATCACGGTCGGCTCCACGAAGTAGCCTTCGCTGTCGTCGTAGCCGCCGCCGGCAACGATCTCGGCTCCAGCCGCGCGGGCCTCCTCGATTGCTTCTTTCTGGGTCCTGAACGAGCCGCTGTCGATGACGGCGCCCATGAAGTTCGAGAAGTCGCTCACGTCGCCCATCGCGAGGCTTGAGACCTGTTCCTTGAGGCGCGCGCGCAGCTCGGGCCACAGGTTCGACGGCGCGTAGACCCGCGAGGACGCAGAGCACTTCTGCCCCTGATACTCGAAGGAGCCGCGGACGATCGCCGTCGCCACTTCGTCGACGTCTGCGGACGGATGGGCGACGATGAA
>Ga0136614_10001746_pt1 | contig 13026 bp, 13 predicted proteins | sample AntDrymUQ2792106_2_FD_106643 | JGI IMG/M metagenome (GOLD analysis project Ga0136614, IMG submission 106643) | Polar desert sand microbial communities from Dry Valleys, Antarctica - metaG UQ279 (21.06) | ecosystem: Environmental > Terrestrial > Soil > Desert | place: Antarctica: Dry Valley...
GCGCCGCTGATTCCTCTTTCCCGGGCAGCTCGAGCGTGTCCCGCGGGTCCCGCCGCTCGAGGTCGGCGAGAGAGCCGGGCGAAACGACGAGCGAGGCGAGCATCGTCGCAGCGTACTGTCGAGCTGGAGCCAGGCGCGCCTCAGTCGTCCTGTTCGGCCTCGAGCACCTTGTCCGCCTTCTGGTTGATCCGGTCGAACTCGTCCTTCGTCAGGTTGCCTTCCTTGCGCTGCTTGCGAGACAGCCGCTTGGCGCTGATCGCGTGGCCCCGGTCGGGCACCGGGTAGTTCCCCGATTCCTTCTTCGCCTTGCTGGAGCGGGCCTTCTCGGGCAAGCCGAAGTCCTTGGCGGGGAGCTTCGCGCGCTGCGACGGAGTGAGCTTGGACATGGGAGCGCTCCTTTCGGCGGAGAGTGAGTTGACCTCTCAGTTACCCGGCCTGCTCCGCCATTACGCCTCGGCGGCGAGTCTCATCCGAACGAGCCCGGACCGCGACGGCGGCCCCGTGAGGATCTTCGCGAAAGCGCCGGGTACCCGAGAACCAACTGACCGAGCCCCGCCTGGATCAGGCAATCAGCGGCCTCCGAGGCGTCGGGCGAGGTGCAGCATGTACTCCTCGCGGTTGAGCGGGTTGGCGGTCGTCCGCCGCCGGGTCGGTGCTGCGCCGTTGACTGGCTGGTAACCGGCGAAGCCGGACTCGAGCACGCCTTCGCCGCCCGTCAGCGCCGGCAGCTGCCGCCGAAGGTCCTGCACCCGCGCCGCGCGCAACACCGTCTCGATCGCGGAGAGCCCTCCTTGCAGCGACGTCGTGCGCGCGACAGCACCGAGTCGTGCCAGGACGGCCAGAACCGCGCCCACCGTCGCTGTCGGGACCTCGAGGCTGACGCGGACCATCGGTTCGCACACCTTCGTCCCGGCCCGCTCGAGCGCACGCATGAGAACCAGCGGCGTGAGCTTTCGGAAGTCTCCTGCCGTGCTCCCCGGCGCGCTGTAGCCGCAGTCGGTCATTGTCACGGTGCAGTCGGTGACCTGCCAGCTGGCGAGGCCCTCTTGCAGCGAGCGGCGGACGTACTGCGCCATGGTGTCCGTGAAGTTGTCCAGGGTCTTATAGATGTAGATCGGCACCGAGCGAATGCCGACGTGCACTCGGAAGTCGATGCCCGAATCGGTCGGCGCAGGATCGATGCGGAACCCGATCGTCGCGAGGAACGGATTGGATTCGCCTCCGAGCTCTTCGCTGGCCGCCCCCGAACGGGCGGGCCGCTCGACGTAGATCGTCGTCGTCTCGCGGAACGTGACACTGATGCCGAAGTCGCTTGCCAGCGTCGCCTGGATCACTTCCTTCTGGACCTCGCCATAGAGCGATACGGAAATCTCTTTGCGGGTGTCGTCCTGTCGGAGGTTGATGAGCGGGTCCTGCTCGGCGAGCTGTGCGAGGGCGACGTGAAGTCCGCCCTTGGCGGTGGGGTCGCGGGGGACGACGACCGATTCGAGTGTCGGCGGGGCGAATTGATGGTGTGTCGCGGCCGCTCGCGTCTGGCCGATCGTGTCGCCGATCTGGACCTCGCCGAGACCCCACACCTTGGCGATCTCTCCGGCGGAGACGGACGCACGCTGTTCGGCGGACCCGCGGTCGAAGACGCTGATCGCCGTCACCTTGCCTTCGAGATCCCGGCCGAACCGCACCCGGTCTCGCGTTCGCACCGTCCCGGAGAACATCCGGACGTAGGCGATCTTCTCCCCGTTGGGGCCACGTTCGATCTTGAAGACGGTGCCCGAAACCGGGTCCTCGGCGTTGCCTGCGGCTGCAGGCAGCAACTCCGCGACGCCGGCCATCAGAGGCTCCACGCCTGCTCCCGTGATCGCCGAGCCGAAGAAGACGGGATGCAGAAGCGCGTGCTTTGTCTGCGCGGCGAGCGCGTGACGGAGCCGGCGGTACGAAACGCCCGCCTCGTCGTCGACGAACGCCGCCAGGATCTCGTCGTCGCACTCGGCGAGCAGCTCCGCCAGCCCGAGCCGGTGAGCGCCGTCGCCCGCGCCCCAGGGCGTGAACTCTGCAGCTCGTGTCCCGAGCCGATGCGCGGATCCAACCGGGACGACCGCCGGCGTGAGTCGCTCCGAGATCGCCTGGAGGACGCCTTCGTCGCGCGCTCCCGGACGGTCGATCTTGTTGACGAAGATGAGAGTAGGAACGTGCAGCCGTCGCAGCGCACGCATCAACAGCGGCGTCTGCGGCTGCACGCCCTCAACCGCGGAGATCACGAGCACGGCGCCGTCGAGCACGCTCAACACCCGTTCCACCTCGGCGATGAAGTCCGGGTGGCCGGGCGTGTCGATCAGGTTGACCGTGACATCGTCGATCGCGAACGACACGACGGCCGACTTGATCGTGATACCGCGCTGCCGTTCCAGCGCTAAGGAATCGGTTTGGGTCGTGCCATCATCGACGTTGCCGATCTCGTCGATGACGCCGGCCGCGTAGAGCAGCCGCTCGGTGAGTGTTGTCTTACCGGCGTCTACATGCGCCAGGATCCCCAAGTTCAGCGTTTTCCGCACCATGCGTCATACCCTCCGAATAGGTCATAAAGCCCTTTTCGATTGACATGAACGCTTGGCGCATCTCCGCTCCTTGGTCGATCGGCGCCGACGTGTTACTCGGCGCCGATCATATCGGCCATCGGAGCGGCCGTAAATGCGCGCAGCCGCGAGTGAGCCCCGGCGACGAGCCACGCAGCTTCAGGGGTTTAGCGCGTCGGAAATCTGCCCCTGCAGATTTGCGACTTGCGCGACAGTGGAGCTAGGCGGGCTCGAACCGCCGACCTTCTGATTGCGAACCAGACGCTCTCCCAACTGAGCTATAGCCCCTCGGGCGTGAATTGTAGCGAGCCTCCGGCGTCATGTCCTGCCCGCGGGATGGAGCGACTCGAGCCGATCGATGCGGGCCATTTGCGGGAAGAGGCCCGGCCAGAGCAGCGCCGCGGCGATCGTCAGACAGCCTCCCACCACGACCGCCGGCACGGCGCCCACGAGCGCGGCTGCGGCCCCCGACTCGAAGGCTCCGAGCTCGTTCGAGGCGCTGATGAAGACACCCTCGACCGCGTTGACGCGGCCGCGGAGGGCGTCCGGCGTCGCGAGCGCGGCGATCACCGAGCGGATGTTCATGCTGATCATGTCCACGAAGCCGCTCACCGCCAACGCCGCGAACGAGAGCGGGAACGAGTGGGACAGCCCGAAGACGACCATGCTCGCGCCGAAGACGGCGACGACGATGAGCAGCTTCCGGCCGGCCTTGCCCCGCAGCGGCCGTCGCGTGAGCATGATCCCCGCAAGGAGAGCGCCCACCGCCGGCGCGCTGCGCAGCACGCCGAGCCCAACCGGGCCGACGTCGAGAACGTCGCGGGCGAACAAGGGCAACAGCGCCACCGCGCCGCCGAACAGGACTGCGACGAGGTCGAGCGAGATCGCCCCCAGCAGCACCGGCGTCCGCCGAACGAACCGCAGGCCGGCGAGCAAGGAGCCAAGTCTGGTGCCGACGATCTCGACCGGCGCCTGCTCCACCACCCGGGCCCGAATCGGAACCGTTACCACCGCGGCGAGAAGCATGAGCGCGATCGCAGTGCCGTAGACCGCCTCGGGCCGGATTGCGAAGAGCAGGCCGCCGATCGCAGGTCCGATCACGACGCTCGCCTGAATGACGGTCGAGCGGAGAGCGAGGGCGCTCGTGAGCAGCGGCAGTGGGACCAGGCTCGGCCACATCGACCGAATCGACGGGTTCCCGAGCGCAGCCGAGCAGCCGCTCGCGAATGACAGCGCGAGGAACGGCCAGAGTGAGCCGGCGCCGGAGAGGCTGACGACCAGCAGCCCAGCCGTGATCGCCGCATCGGCGACGAGCGAGCCGATGTAGACCAGCTTTCGAGGAAGCCGGTCGGCGATCGCGCCGGCGGGCAGCGCGAGGAGAAACAACGGCAGGAACTCGGCCAGGCCGACCAGGCCGAGGTGGAAGGGGTTCCGCGAGATGTCATAGACCTGCCAGCCGACGGCGACGAACACCATCTCGCGCCCGAACCCGTATGCGATCGAGGATCCGAGCAGGCGCGTGTAGTCACGCTCGCGCAAGACGGGTGGGAGCCGCTCCCTCATTTGGACGGCGAGGGTATCCCTACGATGCGGGCGTGCGCGCGGTCGTGCTCGACGCAGACGGACAGCCCCGGCTCGTGGAGACGCCCGCACCTGCCGAGCCCATGCGCGTGCTCGCGGCCGGGCTCTGCGGCTCCGACGTGGAGAAGATCGGCGCCGCGCCGCCCGGAACCGTGCTCGGGCACGAAGTGGTGGCGGAGCGGTCGGACGGAGCCCGGATCGCGCTGATCCACCACCTCCCCTGCGGCGAGTGCGCGCGTTGCGCAGCCGGTCATGAGTCGACCTGCGAGAGCTTCGCCGCCACGACGATCGTCCCCGGAGGCTTCGCGGAGGCGGTCGCAACGACACAAGGCGTCGAGCTTCCCGCCGAGGTCGACGATACGACGGGCACCTACGTCGAGCCGCTCGCGTGTGTGTTGCGCGGGGTCGAGCGAGTGCCGTGCGGGCGCGTGCTCGTCGTCGGGCACGGCTTCGTCGGCCGGTTGTTCTCGGAGGTGTTAGGCCGGCGCGGCGACCGGGTTTTCGCGATCGACACGAATCCGGAGCGCAGCGGACAGGCGCCGGACGGACCGGTCGACGCAGCCGTGCTCTGTGCACCGGCCGCGCCGCTCGACGCGGTCGCACCCGGTGGCACCGTGCTCGTCTTCGCCGGCGCGGGTCTCGTAGACCTGGACGACGTCTACCGGCGCGAGCTGACCCTGACGGGCTTGCGGTCGGCCACGCCCCGCCACATGGAGGAAGCGGCGGCGCTCCTGCCCGATCTCGATCTCCCCCGCCCGATCGTGCTCCCGCTCGCCCACTTCGCCGAGGGGCTCGAGCTCTACCGCTCCGGCCACGCGCTCAAAGTCGTCTTCACGCCGTGAGGGCGCTCCGGTTGTATGGGCCGGGCGATTTGCGGCTCGAGGAGGTCCCGCGCCCGGAGCCCGGCCCAGGAGACGTGCTCGTCCAGGTCGAGGGCGCCCTGACCGACGGCACCGACCTGAAGGCATTCCGCCGCGGGCATCCAATCCTGCTCGGCGAGCTGCCGAGTCCCTTTGGGCACGAATTCTGCGGCATCGACGTCGCGACGGGGCGGCGGGTGGTCGCCGCGAACTCGGCCGCCGGCGACGAGCGCGGCGGAGCGCTCGAGCTCCTGAACGGCGCCTACGCGGAGTACGTGCTCGTGCCGGAACGGATCGCGAGCGTCAATCTCCTTCCGGTCCCACCGGGGCTCGCGGCGGAGGTGGCGGCGATGGTCGAGCCGCTCGCCTGCTGCCTGCGCGGCGTCGAGCGGGCAGAGGTCGAGCAGGGAGACCGCGTCGCGGTCCTCGGGGCAGGCCCGATCGGCCTGATGCTCAGCGCCTGCGTCACCGATGCGGGCGGCACGGCCGAGGTCGTCGGCGGCCGGCCGGAGCGGCGCGAGGTCGTACCGGCCTTCGGCGGTGTGACGGGCGACGGCGAGGGAGCCGACGTCGTGATCGAGGCGGCCGGCACCGAGGCGGCCTGGCAGCGGGCGCTCGAGCTGGTGCGACCGGGCGGCACCGTCCTTTACTTCACCGGCCGTGAGGCGGGCGCCGAGCTCGCGGTCGACGCCCACCGCCTCCACTACGAGGAGCTGACGCTGCGCGGCGCCTTCCACCACGCGCCGCGCCACGTCCGCACGGCGCTCGTCTTCCTCGCGAGCGGCGCCTACCCGTGGGAGCGGCTCGTCACCCACCGCGTCGGGCTCGAAGGCGTCGCGGCGCTGCTCGCCGACCCGCCGCGGGACTACCTCAAAGCCGCGGTGATTCCCTAGCCGAAGAGCGTCAGCTCGGGCTCGCGCTCGCCGCGGAGCACCGCGAGGTCGATCTCGACGCAGCGGATCCCGCGCGACTCCGCGAGCGTCACCGCTTGCGGCTTGAAGGTCTGCGCCGCGAGGATGCCTCGACAGTGCTCCTTGGCCGCGTCGGCGCGGATGAAGCCGAGGTACCGCGTCAGCTGCTCAACCGCCTCGATCGTCCCGATGCGCTTGATCTCGACCGCGACCCAGCCGTCGTCGCAGTCCCGGCACATCAGGTCGACGGGGCCGATGTCGGTCATCCATTCGCGCCGATCGAGTCGGAGCTCCTCTTCGAGCCACGTCGGTGAGGCGGCAAGCGCCTCCTGCAGGTGCTTCTCGACGCCGTCCTTCTCGAGCCCGGCGACCTCGTCCATCGGCACATCGAGATCCGAGAGCACCTCGGCGATGCGGATCTCGAGCCGGTCCTCCGTCTTGCCCGCGCGCTTGCGGACGACGATCAGGCCCTCCTCCTGCTCGATCACGGTCGGCGGCGTCATCCAGTTCAACGGCTTGTAGCCGCCGCTGTCCGCGTGGACGAGCACGGAGCCGTCCGACTTCAGCAGCAGCAGGCGGACGGCCTCCGGCAGCAAGGCGTTCAAGCGGCCGGTGTAGGCGACCTCGCAGCGGGCGACGAGCAAGCGCATCGCCGCAAACTACTGTCCCTTTCGGACGGGTCTGCTACCGGCGGCGGATGAGGGTGACGCCGTCGCGAATCGTCAGCTGGACGGCCACGACGCGGTCGTCCGCAGCGATCATGTCGTTCAGCGACGCGATCAGCTTCGAGGTGTCGTCCTGCGGATCGAGCACGCGACCGCTCCAGAGCGTGTTGTCGATCGCGATCAGCCCGCGCTTGCTCAGGCGCGGCAGGACGGCCTCATAGTAGTTCGCGTAGTTCTCCTTGTCGGCGTCGATGAAGACGAGGTCGAACTCGCCCTCGAGCCTGTCGATCGTGTCGAGCGCCGGGCCGAGGTGGATCGTAATCTTGTCGGCATGCGGGCTCTCGTCGATGTAGCGCTGGGCCACCTCGACGTGCTTCGGCTCGATGTCGCAGGTGTCGATCCGGCCTCCCTCGGGGAGCGCCGCTGCCATCGCGAGCGAGGAGTAGCCGGTGAACGTTCCGAGCTCGAGCACCCGCTTCGCGCCCGTCCCGAAGACGAGCAGCTCGAGGAAGCGGCCCTCGATCGTCCCCGTCAGCATCTGCGGGGCGCTCATCGTCGCCTTGGTCTCCTCGGCGAGCCGGACGAGCAGATCGGTGGGCGGCGTCGTGTGCGCCTCCGCGTACTCCTCGATCGGCTCTTCGACGAGAAAGCTCATCGTTCGACCCGCGATCCCCCCACGATCGCCTCCCGGCCGTCTGCGAAGCGCACCATCGCCTTGCCCTTTCCGTCGTAGTCGGGCGACCAGACGACCAGCGTTGCCTCCTCGCCGCCGACTCGCACGGCCTCGTCGATCGCCTTCGCCTCGCCGCGCCAGTACGTGACGAAGGGGTTCTCCTCCCACTCGCGCGCGATCGTCGTTTCCTCGGTGTGGCCCGGCAGCAGCCGCGTCTCGGGCGGCAGCGTCATCAGGACGTCCATCACCGAGTGCCTGATCGGCGCCGCGTCGGGCCCGCCGCCGACCGCGTCCTTGAACAGGATGTCGGCCGTGAAGCAGGCCGTGTCGTTGACCATGAACGCGAGATGGTCGTCGGCGTGGCCGGGCGTCTCGAGCGCCTGGATCCGCAGGCCTCCGGTCTCGAGCGAGCCCTTGACGATCTCGAGCCCGTAGCGCTCGACGAGCTCGTCGTCGCCGGCGACGTGGTCGGGATGCGAGTGAGTCGTCAGCAGGTGCGTGACGTTCAGGCCCTCGCGCTCGACGACTTCGTGCAGCGGCCCGAGATCGGCGCCGCTGTCGATAAAGACGGCTGTTCCGCCGGGCTCGTCGGCGAGCAGGTACGCGTTCGAGAGCCACTGCGGGTGCATGCTGCGCTCGATCAACATGACGTCACCTTAGAGCTTCTAACGTGATGGGGCCTCGTCGACGGGGTGCGCTGGATGGTGCGAGGCAAGGACGCAAGGAGCGCCGATATGCAGGCATATCGGCGCGACTGAGGACGCCGCATCGCGCCGGCCAGCGTGCCCCGACGACTCAGAGCTTCATCGCGTTAGGAGCTCTCATGTCTCAGCACGCCGCTTCGCGGCCTTCAACCAGCCGCGGCGAGTCAGCCCGCTGAACGGCCGGATCACGAGCCAGTAGGCGCCGAACCGCCGCCGCGCGAACGCGTCGGTCAGGTAGATGCGAGTCTCCGTCTCCAGCCGCGCGCCGTCACCGTCCGGCACCGCGCGCAGATCCATCGCCATCTTCGCGTAGCCGGGCTCGGCGAAGGCGACGAAGTCGTCGACACGGCGCGTGCCGCCCTTCGGCGACCACGGCTTGCCGACGAGGACGAGCGTATCCTCGCCGAGCGGCTGGAACCCCTCCGCGAGCAGCGCGTCCCAAAGCGGGCCGCGCGCCGTAGCGCGCAGGCCGCGCAGCTTGAAGAGGAGGCTGACGAGCGGCACGTCCTCGAGCCGCGCCGCGCGAGCCGCGGCGAGGGCCTGCTCAGGGGTCGCCGACACGCGGATCGTGTGCCGTTCGTGGTGGTGGTAGACGGGGAGCGCGTCGGCGAGGCTCAACACCGCAATCCTTGCAGACGGGAGAATCGCTGCGATGCGCTCCGTCCTACTTGCCGCCGTCCTGCTCGCGGCTTCCGTCCCGGCCGGTCAGGCCGCAATCGGGCTCGTGACGGAGAGGGGCGTCCGCACGCCGATCGCCGAAGGCGGAGCGCGCGGCTTGCTCACGTCGGACTCGACGCGGATCGACGGTCTCGTGACACCGGCTGATGTCGAAGCCGGGCGCCTGCGAGTGGTTGCCGACGACGACCCCGCCGAGGCGCTGCGAACGCTGGAACAGCGGATCGACTGGAACGACCGCTGGCGGTTGCCGTTCACGATCGCGCTCGCCGCGCTCCTCATCGGCCTCGCAATCTTCTGGCCGAGCCTCGCGCTGCGCGCGCTCCTCGTGGCCCTCGCGGCGAACCTCTGGCTCGAGCCCGTGCTCGCGCTCGCCACCGGCTTCGCCGTCCTCCTGCTCCCGCTCGGCTTCGCCTGTGCCGCGATCCTCGCCGGCTATCTCGCGTCGATGGGGCTCGACGCCGAGACCGTCGCACTGTCGCCGTTCGGCCCTTCCCAGGTCGGACGGTTCTACGGGATCAACAACCTGCTCGAGACGATGCTGCTCGCGCCCGCGCTCGCCGGCACGGCCCTGCTCGGCCGCTGGGGAGTCGGCGTCGCCGCACTCGCGTTCGTGACGATCGGCGGCAACCGTTTCGGCGCCGACGGCGGCGGCATCGTGGTGCTCGCGGCGGCTTTCCTCGTGCTCCTGACTCGGCTGCAGGGACGCCGACTGACCTGGCGGCTCGCCGCGCTCGTGGCAGCCGGCGCGGTGACGATGGCCCTGGTGCTGCTCGGGGTCGATGCGGCGACCGGCGGCTCGAGCCACATCACCGATGCCGTCGGCGACGGCCCGGTCGCGCTCGCAGGCGAGGTCGCGGACCGGATCGACGTCTCGGTCCGGCGCACAGCTGAGAGCGCGGGGGCAACAGCGGTCGTGCTCGGCTCGCTCGTAATCCTCGCCGCCGTGGCGCTTCGCGCCCGCCGCGAGCCCGTCCTCGACGCGTTCCTCGCCGGCTTGGCGGTCTCGCTCATCGTCAACGACACGCCCGGGGACGTGCTCGGCATCGGCGCCGCGATCGCGATCGCGCTTGCCCGCCACCCGCCCCGGCACGTCCCGTTAAGCTTCCCCTCGATGCGCCGCGCTGCCACCCTGATCGTGCTGCTGACCCTCTCGGTGAGCGCTGCCGGCTGCGGCGGCGGCGAGGAAGCGGCGCCGCTGCCGGAGACCCTGGAGGGCACCCTCCCCGCAGCGACGACCAGCGAGGCGCCGACGTCGTCGCTCGAGGGCGACGCGGCGGCCGGCGACAGCATCTATGCATCCGCTGGCTGCGGCGGCTGCCACGCGCTCGACGCGGCCGGGTCTTCCGGCGCAATCGGTCCCAATCTCGACGACTCGAAGCCCGACTTCGCGCTTGCCGTCGACCGCGTCACGAACGGCCGCGGCGCCATGCCGTCGTTCGAAGGCCAGCTGACCGAGCAGGAAATCGCCGACGTCGCCCAGTACGTCGTCGAGTCGACCGGCTGAACCTCGCGCCCCTGGCCGGCGGCGCCTCCCGGCCGGCGGAGCCGGCGTCCGGCACCGCCTCACGCCGCTCCAGGCCCGCGAGGTGAACCTTCCTGACGATTTCCCGCGTGGCGTCGCCGCCATCGCGTGCGACCTCGACCGCACTCTGATCGCCGAGGACGGGGTCCTGCGCCCGCGCACGATCGCCGCGATCGGCGCCGTTCGCGCAGCCGGCATCCACGTGCTGATCGCGACCGGGCGGATGTTCCGCTCGGTGCTTCCGTACGCGCGCGCTGCGGGGATCGAGGAGCCTCTAGTCTGTTACCAGGGCGCGGCGGTCGTCGAGCCTGCGACCGGTGAGTTCCTGCTGCACGAGCCGATCCCGCTCGAGCTCGCCCGCGAGGCGATCGCGGCTGTGCAGGCCGAGGGCCTCGGGCTCAACTGCTACGTCGACGACGAGTTGTATGTCGCCGAGATCACGCCGAACGCCCGTGCCTACGCCGACTTCCAGCACATCCCGATCACGGAGGTGGGCGACCTGCTCGCCTGGCTCGAACGGCCCCCGACGAAGCTCGTCGTCGTCTCGACGTCCGAGGAGCTCGACGCGCTGCGCCCGGTCCTCGGCGCCCGTTTCGGCGACCGCCTCTTCGTCGCCAAGTCGCTGCCGCATTTCCTCGAGCTGGCCAGTCCCTCGATCTCGAAGGGCAGCGGGCTGGCGTTCGTCGCCGAGCATCTCGGCTTCACGGCGGCGGAGACGGTTGCGTTCGGCGACGGCGAGAACGACCGGGAGCTGCTCGAGTGGGCGGGCTATGCCGTTTGCGTCGAGAACGGTGACGATGTCCTGAAGGAGCTCGCCGCCTGGATCTGCCCCGGCCCGGAGGACGAGGGAGTCGCCCAGGCGCTGGAAGCCTTTCTAGACTTACGCGCATGATCGACCTCAAGGCAGCGCGCAGCGACCCCGATGGCTACCGCACCGCGCTCGCGCGAAAGGGCGCCGCCGAGGCCTTCGACGCGGTGCTGGCGGCAGACGAGAGCTGGCGCGCGCTCGTGCCGAGGATCGACGAGCTGCGTGGCAAGACGAAGCTGAAAGGGAAGCCCTCGCCGGAGCAGCTCGCGGAGATGCAGCAGGTGAAGGAGGCGCTGCGCGCGGCCGAGGAGGAGCTCGCGGCCGCCGAGGCCGAGCGCGACCGGCTCGCGCTGCGCATCCCCAACCTGCCGCACCCGGACATCCCGGACGGCTCGACCGAGGACGACATCGCCGAGGTCCGCCGGGTCGGCGAGCCCCCCACGCTCGCCGAAGCGCGCGAGCACACTGAGGTCGGCCGCTTCGAGATGGAGCGCGCGGCGAGGATGTCCGGCGCCCGCTTTGGCTACTGGGTGGGCGACACCGCGCTCCTCGCGCTCGCGCTCTACCGGCTGGCGCTCGACCGGCTCGCAGCGAAAGGGTTCCTCGCCGTGCTGCCGCCGGTCCTCGTCCGCGAGGAGGCGCTGATCGGCACGGGCGCGTTTCCCTCAGACGAGGCGAACGTCTACGAGCTCGCCGCGGACGGGCTCTATCTCGCCGGTACCGCCGAGATCCCACTGGCGAGCCTGCACGCGGGCGAGATCCTGCCGGCCGAGGAGCTGCCGCTTCGCTACGTCGCCTTCTCGCCCTGCTTCCGCCGCGAGGCGGGTGCGGCTGGTCGGGACACGCGCGGGATGATCCGGGTGCACCAGTTCAACAAGGTCGAACAGTTCTCGTTCACGCGCCCGGAGGACTCGTGGGACGAGCACGAGCTGCTGCTCGCGAACACGGAGGAGCTCGTGCAAGAACTGGAGCTGCCGTACCGGGTCGTCGTGCTGCCGGCCGGCGACATCTCGAGCGCGGCCGCGAAGACGTATGACGTCGAGATCTGGTTCCCGAGCCAGGAACGCTACCGCGAGACAGCGTCGATCTCGAACACGACCGACTTCCAGGCGCGGCGGCTCGGAATCCGCCATCGAGGCGAGCACGGCCCCGAGCCCGTGCACACGCTGAACGGAACCGCGGTCGTCGACCGGATGGCGCTTGCGATCCTCGAGAACTTTCAGGGCGAGGTGCCGGACGTGTTGCGTCAGTTCGGCGCGCCCGACCGCGTCGAACGCTGACGTCTCTCTACACTCGTCGTTCCGGGCGGGGTGCCCGAGCGGTCGACGGGGCGGTCTTGAAACAAGAAGACCGCACCGTGCGGAATACACTGGCCTCAGGCGGGGTGGCCGAGCGGCCGAAGGCGGCGGCCTTGAAAGTCGCTGAGCCCGCGAGGGCTCCGTGGGTTCGAATCCCACCCCCGCCGCCTCAGCTTTAAGCTCGCGGAACGCGCCATACGCCGCGAAGGCTACGGCGTCGAGCGCACCGTCCACGTGGCGCCCCCGTCGCTCGAGCGCTTGATCGTGCCGTCGTGGAGGGCGACGTAGAGCTCTCGCGGCCCTTCCGCGACGAAGGCGGCCGGCTGGCCGCCGATCTCGCCGTGCATCTCGAGCCGGCGCCCTCCGTCCTGACTCGCGTAGAGCTGGCCGCCGCCGTCGACCAGATAGAGCTGCCCGGGCCAGGCCAGCAGCGCAACCGCCTCGCTGACCCGGGTCCAGCTCCCGCCGCCGTCGCGCAACTCAAACAGGCCCTCCTCCAAGCCGCGGCTGGACCGTCGAAGCTGCCGAAAAGATCTGCGGGGAGGGTCTAGAGGGCCACGTTCTCGATCTGCTCGCCTCGCTCCTCGACAAGAGCCTCCTGCGCCAGGGAAAGCGCATCTCGATGCTCGCCACGATTCACGAGTTCGCACTCGAGCAGCTCGATGAGCTCGGCGCGAAAGAGGCGCTCGAGTGAAGGCACGCGCAGTACTACCTTCGGTTGGCGAAGGAGGCCGAGCCCGGTCTCACGGGGGA
>Ga0136614_10001747_pt1 | contig 13024 bp, 11 predicted proteins | sample AntDrymUQ2792106_2_FD_106643 | JGI IMG/M metagenome (GOLD analysis project Ga0136614, IMG submission 106643) | Polar desert sand microbial communities from Dry Valleys, Antarctica - metaG UQ279 (21.06) | ecosystem: Environmental > Terrestrial > Soil > Desert | place: Antarctica: Dry Valley...
GCTGAAAGTCGGCCTCGACGCGTGCGCGCGCGCCGGCGCCGACGCGCTGCGCGGCGGCGGCGTCGAGCCCTTGGCGCCGGGCGGCGCGACGAGCCGTCCGCGCCGCGGCGGCCGCGCGCCGTTCGCTCTCCGCGACGCGCCGCGCAAAGCCGCCGCCCAGCTGGCGCACCGCCTCGGCGATGAACGTCCCGGGTCCGAAGACGACCTTGACGGGCTTCGTCGCCGCCAGCCGCCCGCAGGGGCCGGCGGCCCCGCCGCGGGGTGTCACGCCCGCGGGGACGGTGCCCGCGATGCAGCCCTCGAGGCCCAGCAGCCGCTCGAGGTCCTGCGTGAGCAGGAGCTTGGTCAGCGGCCCGCGGACGAGGACGATGATCGGGTCGTCGCCGAAGCGCTCGCGGTAGGTCGTTGTCGCCGCGTGGGCCGGGCTGTCGGTGCCGACGAGCGTGTCGATGCCGGCATCGGGCTTGAGCTGCGCCGCCAGCGCCAGCCCGCCGAGTGCGAGCAGCACGGTCAACGCGAGCACGAGGGCGGGCCGCTTCGCCGCGAGCGCCGCGGCATGGAACAGCGGACGGGGGTCCTTCACGGTTTCAGGCTACGCGGCAGCGCGGCGCGCGCGCCTCACTCCATGCCGAGCGGGCCCTGCGACTCCCCGGTCAGAAACTGGCGCACGAACTGGTTGTCGGACTCAAACAGCTCGGCGGCCGGACCGGACTCGACGATCCGGCCCTTCCAGAGGACCGAGATGTGCTCGGCGACGCGGCGCGCGGTCATGATGTCGTGGGTGATGAGCGTGAACGCGGGCGGCGGCGTTCCGCGCTTCTCGGCCTCGTTCATCATGTCCTCGTGGATCTCCTGGATGAGCTCGCCCAGGAGGGCCGTGCGCACGGGATCCAGGCCCGAGTCGGGCTCGTCGAAGAGCACGATGTCGGGGTCGAGCACGAGCGCGCGCGCGAAGCCCGCGCGCTTGCGCATCCCGCCCGACAGCTCGTTGGGCATCTTGTCGTGGGCGTCCTGCAGGCCGACCTCGGCGAGCCGCCGGTTGACGATCTCGCCGATCTCCGCCTCGCTCTTCTCCGTGTGCTGGCGCAGCGGGAAGCACGTGTTGTCGTAGACGTTCATCGAGCCGAACAGCGCGCCGTCCTGGAACAGCACGCCGAACTTCTGCCGCATCTTGAACAGCTGGTCGTCCTCCATGTGGGGAACCGACTCGCCGTGCACGAGCACGTCGCCCTGGTCGGGATACAGCAGCCCCACCATGTGCTTGATGCAGACCGACTTGCCGGTCCCCGAGGGCCCCAGGATCATCGAGATCTTGCCCTCGGGGATGCCCATGTTCAGGCCGCGCAGGATCTTGTTGCGGCCAAAAGCCTTGTGCACGTCGACGAACTCCACGGCGTCCTTCGAGCCGTGCGGACGCTTCAGGCCAGTGTGCCAGCGGTACTCGTCCTCGTGGCTGCTGGAGATCGTCGACATGCCTGTCACGTCATAGGGTAGACCCGCGCCGCGCCGGTCAGCTCCCCTTCGCCTCGGCGAGCTTCGCCGCCGCCGCGGCGGCGGCGGCCAGCAGCTCGCCGGCGTTGGCCGCCGGGCGCTGCCCGTGGCCCACGTTGTAGGCCTCGTACGCCGCCGCTGCGGCGGCCTTGGCCTCCTCCTCCAACCGGGCGATCTGCGGCGTGGCCGCTGCGGAGGCCGAAGCGGGCGCCTCGGCGACCGGCTCCTCGGCGGGAGGTGCCTCGGCGGCGGGTGCCTCGGGCTCGGCCGCGGCCGGCTCGGGCTCCGACGGCGGCGGCGCGGCCTCGGGCTGACGGAAGCGGATCGTGCCGTGGCCGACCGATCCGCTCGCCTCCGGTTGAGGCTCGGGCTCGGCTGCCGCCTCGGGCTCCGCCGCGGGGGCAGGCTCCGGCTCGGCCTCCGCCACGGGCTCCGGCTCAGGCTCCGTGTCGGCTGCCGGCTCGGCTGTCGGCGCCAACCCGGCCACCCGGAAGCGGATCTTCCCGTGGCCGACCGGCCCCTCCGACGACGTCTCGGGCTCCGCCGCCTCAGGCTCCGCCGCGGGGGCAGGCTCCGGCTCGGCGGCCGCCACGGGCTCGGGCTCGGGCTCCGTCGCGGCCGCCGGCTCGGCGGCCGGCGCCGACGCCGGATCGCGGAAGCGGATCGTCCCGTGTCCGACGGGCCCCTCCGACGCCGCCTTGGGCTCGGCAGCCGCCTCAGGCTCGGCAGCCGCCGCAGGCTCGGCAGCCGCCGCAGGCTCGGCAGCCGCCGCAGGCTCAGGCTCCGCCGCCGCCTCAGGCTCCGGGGCAGCGGCGGGCTCCGCGGCCCCGGCTCCTCCGTACGTGGCTCCGCCCAGCTTGATCCGCTGGGGTGCGGCGGGCTCGCTCTCGGCGCCCGTGGTCTCTGTATCTGTCGCGGTCATCTGCTCCCCTGTCTCTTCCTCGCCAACTTCGCTCTGCGCCGGCGGCGCGGAGCGCTCGTATGCGCCATCTGATGCCGTCGCGGCCTCGGCCGCCTGCGCCGCCAAGTCCGACTCGGCCGCAGGCTCGGCAGCCGCCGGAACGTCGGCGGCCACGTCGAGTCCGGCCTCGGCGGCCGCGCCGGCGACGTAGCGCTCGTAGGCAGCGGCCGAGGCCGCCGCGGCGTCCGCCGCCTGCGCCGCGAGATCGACCGCCGCGTCCTCCGACGGCGCTGCCGACGCCGCGCTGTACTTCTCATACGCCGCCGCCGACGACGCCGCCGCCGCCGCGGCCTGCGCGGCCAGATCTGCGACGGGCTCGTCGTCGGCCGACGACGAGTGGTACTTCGCGGTGGCCGTCGCCGCCGTCGCCGCAGCATCCGCCGCCTCGGCCGCAAGGTCGACCGCGGGCGCCTCCTTCGGCGTGGAATGCGATGCGGCGGTGTGATACTTCGCGTATGCCGCGGCGGACGCCGCCGCGGCCTCGGCCGCCTGGGCCGCGAGATCGACCGTGGGCCCCGCCTCGGATGCGGAGATCGGCGGCGCGCTGCGCCTCTCGTCCACCGCCGCCGCCGCCTGCGCATCGTCGGCGGGCGCCGGCTCGGACGCCGCCACCGCCGCGGTGTACTTCTCATACGCCGCCGCCGATGCCGCCGCGGCGTCCGCCGCCAGCGCCGCGAGATCGACCGCCGGCGCCGCCGGCGCCGCCACGGGCGCCGCGTCGACCTGCGCCGGTGCGGGCTTGTCCTCGCGTGAGAGCAGACGGATCACGCCATGGCGAAAGCCCGCCGCGTTCGGGATGCGGTCGACCGCGGTCTCGGCCTTCTCCACAACCGTCTCGGCCTTCTCCGCGGCCCTCTCCGCTGCCGACTCCACGACAGCCTTGGCCTGCGCCACGAACTTCTCGTATGCCTCAGCGGACGCTGCCGCGGCCTTCGCCGCAGCCGCCGCCAGCTCTTCCCCGCTCTTGATCATGGTCTCTCCCGCCCTCGTTGCGGACAGGTCCTCCGACGCCACTGTCGCGACATCGCCCGTCCCCCCCTTTGAAGCCTCGTCACCTGCATTTTCTGTCCGACCGTGCCACCCACACGGTCATCGTCTCATCCTCCGATCGGTGCGCGCGGATTGGCGCCCCAGAACAGCTGCGTGCCGAGCATTCCGATCAGGTGCACGAGCACGATGTTCAACACCATCGACTTCGCCGTCGCGGTCCCCACGCCGACCGGCCCGCCGCCCGCGTTGTAGCCGTAGTAGCAGCCCACGAGCACGATCGCCGTGGCCATGACCATCGCCTTGGCCAGGCTGTACAGCAGGTCGGGCGGGTTCTGGAACATCCAGAAGATCAGGAAGTACCCGCCGCTGGAGACCTCGCCGATCTGCTGCACCACGGCGATGTAGGAGGCCAGGAAGCCCGCGCCGATCGAGGCGAGGTACACGAACGGCAGCACGAGCCAGGCGGCGAACAGGCGCGTCGCGCACAGAAACGTGATCGAGCTGATCCCCATGACTTCGAGCGCGTCGATCTCGTCGGAGATCCGCATCGAGCCGAGCTCGGCGACGATCCCGGTGCCGACCTTCGCCGCCATCATGTAGCCGAAGGCGTAGGGCACGAGCTCGCGCAGGTCACACCAGGCGGCGAAGACGCCCGCATACGCGGGGTTGCCGACCGAGCGGTTGAAGTACGCGCCCTCGATGCCGCACTGCAGGCCGATGATGAACACGAGGCCCCAGATGACGAGCGTCGAGGAGACGATCAGGATCCCGGCCTGGCGCAGCGCCTCGCCGAGGAAGCGAAACACGCGCAGCCCGTAGACCTCGCCGACGATCCGCCCGGCGAACTTCGCGATCCCGCCGGCGTTCGCGATCCAGTCGCGCGGAACCGCGGTCCAGCCGCCGCCCATCAGAGGCTCGATTCCATGGCGGGGGTGAGGCGACCGGCCATCTAGCGCAGGTTCGCGAGCTCGGGGTTCGTCGCCAGCAGCGTCTGCGTGAAGACGTAGTTGAACGCGAAGATGCCGAGGAAGGCGATCACGACCGCCTGGTTGACCGCGCGGCCGACTCCCTCGGCCCCGCCTGACGCCGTCATGCCCTTGTAGCAGCAGACGATCGCGATGATCGCCCCGAACAACGTCGTCTTCAGCACCGACCCCCAGAGGTCCGTCAGCGATGCCTGGCCGAAGAAGTTCGCCCAGAAGCCGCCCAGCGGCGCCTGGTTGACGAGCGTCGCCAGCACGCCGGCGAAGACGCCGAACAGCAGCGCATAGACGTTGAACAGGCCGGTCACGAGCATGAGCGCCAGAAAGCGCGGCACGACGAGGTTCTTGATCGGGTCGACGCCGAGCACCTGCAGCGCGTCGAGCTCCTCGCGGATCTTGCGCGCCCCGAGGTCGGCGGTGATCGCCGTGCCCGCGACGCCGGCGAGCACGATCGCGGTGACAAACGGCGCGAACTCGCGGATCGAGGCCAGCACGAAGAAGCCGCCGAGGCGATCGATCGCACCGAACAGGACGAGGAAGTTCGCCGCCTGCAGCCCCGGCGCGCCGTAGCCGAACGCCACCGTCGAGACGAGCAGCGGAAACCAGCAGAGCTTCAGCGCGAAGAGGAACTGGTTGACGAACTCGCCGCCGTAGGGGTACGGCGGGCGCAGCGCGGAGACGATCGTCTTGCCCGTGAGGATCATCATGTCCCCGACCTCTTCGAGCAGGCTCTTCGTCGGAAGGAACGCTCGATCGGCGACGTTGCGAACCACTGGCGGTGTGCCTCCTCGACTGTCCTGGGTCTGACGACGCTCTCCCGGCGCCGCTCGCAGCCTAGGTGAACGCGGGCCCCACCGCCAGTCGCTGCTGCGAAGCGGCCAGCGGCCGGCATGGGGCGTGGTACGTTGGCGCCGCTTTGAGGTCGGCCCAGGCGAACCTGTGCGCATGTGCTGCGACGGTCGCGGCGATGCTGGCGCTCGCCGGCTGCGGCGGCGACGACCGGCGCGACGCCGGCGCGACGAACCGCACGTACACCGTCGACGTCGAGCGCGCCTCGTTTGCGCCGCGCCAGCGCCTCGCGCAGCGCAGCACGCTCGTGATCTCGATCCGCAACGCGGGCGAGGCGGCGATCCCGAACCTCGCCGTGACGGTGCGCGGCTTCGCCGACCGCTCCGGCGGGCCGCGCGAGGCCGACCTCGGACGCGACCGGTGGATCGTCGATCGCGCCCCGGCGGGAACGACGACCGCCTTCGAGGACACGTGGACCGCCGGCCGGCTGGCGCCCGGGAGGACCGCCGAGCTGCGCTGGGCGGCGACGCCGGTCGCCGCGGGCACGCACCGGCTCACCTACGAGATCGCGCCCGCCGTCGCCGGCGGCGCGCAGGTTGAGCTCGAGAGCGGCGCACGGGCGCGCGGCGCGCTGACCGTCCGCGTCACCGATACGCCGGCGCGAACGCGCGTCGACCCGCGCACGGGGGCGGTCCGCCGCCGGGAGTAGATCGCGTGCATGTGGGTAGGTCCCCTCACGTACACGCGAACCAGCGGAGGGACGAACACATGGCGTACCAGGGCCTCGAGGTCTACCTCACCGACCATCTCGCCGGCGCGACGGCAGGTGTCAACCTCGCCGACATGGCCGCCCAGGAGCACCGGGCCCACGAGCACGGCGCCTTCTTCGGTGAGATCGCCAGCGAGATCAAGGCCGACTACGAGACGCTCGAGAAGCTCATCGCCGAGCTCGGCGTCCAGAAGAGCGCGACGAAGACCGCCGCCGCCGAGGTCGGCTCGAAGATGATGGCGCCGAAGTTCGTGGGGGGCGGCGACGACGAGCTCAACGCGTTCATCACCCTGGAGACGCTCTACATGGGCATCGAGGGCAAGGTCAGCATGTGGAAGGCGCTGAAGACCGTCGAGGACGCCTACCCCACGCTCGGCAGCTACGGCCTCGACGACCTCATCGCGCGCGGCGAGTCACAGCGTGAGCGCATCGAGGCCGCCCGGCTGCAGATCGCCCCGCAGGCGCTCGCGCACACCGCCAACGTGTAGGGCGCCGTCAGCGGGGCAGGCGCGGCGCGATGATGCGGTAGGCCTTCAGCCCGAGGCCGAGCCGCTCGCGGTCCTCGGACTGCATCGGATCCAGGCCGGTGAGGTCGCGCACGCGTTCCAGGCGGTAGGCGACGGTGTGACGGTGGGCGTGGATCGCCGCTGCGGTCGCGCTCATGTGGCAGTTCGCCGCCAGGTAGGCCTCCAGCGTGCCGACGAGGTCGGTGCGGTACTGGTCGTCGTAGCGCACGACCGGCGCGACGGTGTCCTCGTAGAAGGAGCGCACCTCCTCGGGGTGCGACGCCAGGACCCGGAACAGCAGGCGGTACGTGCCCTGGTTGATGTCCTCGGAGATCGGCTCGCCGGAGACGGTCAGCACGTCGAGCACGAGCTCGGCCTCCTGCACCGCGCGGCCGAGCTCGGCCGGCTCGGCGTAGAAGGACGACAGCCCGACGGTGCCATGGCGCTGCAGCCGCGTGGCGAGGCGGGCCGCGGCGGCGAGCGTCGTCTCGGCGGCGCGGTCGCCGCCGATCGCCGGCAGCAGCGCGTAGACGCGTCCGCCCTGCGCGCCGCCGGAGATGCCCTCCATGTGCTGGGCCAGCGCGCCGGGCACGTCCTCGGCGATCGTCGCAACGACGTGGCGCGGGCGGTCGGTGTGCAGCTCGGCGCAGAGCGCCACCGCGCCGTGGCTGAGGTCGCAGCCCAGCCGTGCCGCGCGCCGCACGAGCTCGTCGGGCGGCAGCCCCGCGCTTGCGCGCAGGTCCTCCAGGAACGAGCCGCGCAGGTTCTGCTCGACCTCGTCGCGCGCCTCCTCGACGGCGACCTCGGTGAGCGAGGCGACCGCCGCCAGGTGCAGGTATTCCGATGCCTCGGCGATCGCGGCGGTGGAGCCCTCGAGCAGCAGCACGCAGCCGACCGTCTCGTCGCCCGAGGCGATCGGGATCTCGACCGCCAGCCCGCGCGGCGGGTTCGCCGGGCGATCGGCGACGCAGTCGGCGACGTACCGGCGCAGCTCCGGCAGGCGGTCTGGCGCAGGGGTGCCATGAGGAGCCATGACCGCGCTGCCCAGGCGGGGCACCACGATCGCCACCGACCCGCCCACGGCTTCGGCGGCGAGCTCTGCGACACGCTCCAGGCCGTCGCCCGCCAGGACGGCGTCGACCATCCGCAGATGCAGCCTCCTCAGCCGCTCGACGAGGGTGGCCGCTGTCGGGGCGGCCAGCCTCACCACCTCCTAGCCAGCACTCACCCGGACGCGGCGGTCGCCGCGTCCGGGTGTGCCTGCAGCGTGTCCTCACCGGACTCGCCGGTGCGGATCCGGTAGGCCTCTTCGACGGGAACGACGAACACCTTTCCGTCGCCGACGGCGCCCGTGCGGCCGTGCTTGAGGATCGTGTCGACGATCGTCATGAGGTCCTTCGTCGCGACGACGCACTCGATCTTCACCTTCGGGCGCAGGTAGTTGGTCAGCTCCGCTCCGCGGTAGCGCTCGGTGATGCCCTTCTGGCGTCCCGAGCCCTTCACCTCGCTGATCGACAGCGACGGGAACCCAAGCGACAGAAGCTCCGTCCGGATCGGCTCGAAGGCCTCGTGACGGATGTATGCGATCACCATCTTCATGCGGGACTCTCCTTCGTGGCAAGCGCGGGCAAGGGTGCCGGCGCCACGGTAGAGGATGGCCCACCGCCGTAGCCGATCAGCTCGGCCGGCGGAATGAACTGCTCGGGATAGCCGTACATGCCGTGCTCGGAGATGTCCAGGCCGGCGTCCTCTTCCTCTTCGCTGACGCGCAGGCCGTACGTCTTCTTGATCAGAAAGAACGTGGTGTAGCTCATCGCGAAGACGAACGTGAACGCGATCATGAAGCCGACGACCTGGGCGATCAGCTGCGCGAACGACCCCGAGTACAACAGGCCGCCGGCCGGATCGCCGAACGCGTTGTACTGCGCCAGCCGCGGCGAGGTGAAGAAGCCGCAGGAGATCGTGCCCCAGATGCCGCAGATGCCGTGCGCCGTAAGGACGCCGACGGGATCGTCGAGCTTGCGCTCGATCGCCAGCACGCACGGCGGCACGAGCAGCCCGGCGACGAGGCCGATCGGCAGCGCCGCCCACAGCTCCACGTAGCCCGACGGCGCGGTGATCGCGACGAGGCCGCCGATCGCACCGTTTCCGGCCATGCCGATGTCGAGCGTCTTCTGCAGCATGCGCGACATGAACAGCGCGCCGAGCACGCCACAGGCGGCCGCGATGTTCGTGATGATGATGATCTCGGGGAAGCGCCCGTCCTGGATGTTGAGCGCCGTTCCGCCGTTGAAGCCAAACCACCCAAGCCAGAGGATCAGGACGGCGAGGCCGAACACCGGCATGTTGTGGCCCGGGATCGCGCGCGGCTTGCCGTCGGCGCCGAACTTGCCCTTGCGCGGGCCGAGCAGCAGCAGGGCGGCCAGCGCGCCGGTCGCGCCGATCAGGTGGACGGCGGTCGAGCCCGCGAAGTCCTGCATGCCGACGATGCTGGTGCCGAGCCAGCCGCCCGCCTGCAGGAAGCCGCCGCCGAAGACCCAGTGGGCGCCGATCGGATAGATGACGGCCGCGAAGATCGTGGCGTAGATGATGTACACGCCGAACTTGATGCGCTCCAGGGTCGAGCCCCACACGATCGCCAGTGAGACGGCGCAGAAGACGAACTGGAAGAAGAACTTCGACTCGATCGTCGCGTTGAAGATCCCCATGACCGGGAACGCTTCGGCGGGGTCGCCGAAGTCGCGCAGCAGAAAGCCGGTGCCGCCGATCAGCCCGGTCAGGCCGTCGGGCTCCTTGCCGAAGGCCAGCGCGAAGCCGACGAGGTACCACATCACTGCTGCGATCGAGAAGTTCGTGAGGATCTTTGCGACGATCGTGCCGGCGTTCTTCTGGCGCGAGAAGCCGATCTCGAGCAGCATGAACCCGGCCTGCATGAACATCACGACCATGCCGGCGACGATGACCCACAGGGAATTGAAGCCGACCGAGTCGGCCAGCACTCCATTGCCAGCCGCCTCCAGCGTGTCCGCCGAAGCAACCCCCGGTACAGCCAGCACTGCAAGCAACCCGGCCCCTACAGCGGGCAGCACCTTGCGCGCCATCGTCCGTCTCATGCGTCCTCCTAGATTGGGTGCAGCCGTCTTCGACGGTCATGGTCGATGGCCGCCCCCGTACGGTCTTTGTCCCGCTGTCGAAAGATCGGTTCGCGGACTTCGCCACGGGGGATCGACTCCCGATGGACAACAGCGGCCGTCGCGGCCTGTCCGGCTGGACAAGGCCACAAGCGCCCGGGCGGGGATACAGTCGTGAACGTTCACACCGAGGAGGACCATGAGCAGAATCAGGCAGCAGAACGTGACGGCCGCGCAATGGAGCGCCAACGGTGGCGCGCTCGGCTCGCCGGACCTGACCGTGCCCAGCAATCAGGTCTTCGGCGCCAACGTCTTCAGCACCGAGGTGCAGCGTGCCCGCCTGCCCAAGCACGTCTTCAGGGCGCTGCAGACCTCGCTCGCCAAGGGTGAGTCGCTCGACACGGCGCTGGCCGACTCCGTCGCGCAGGCGATGAAGGGCTGGGCGCTGGAGAAGGGCGCCACGCACTTCACGCACTGGTTCCAGCCGCTCACCGGCATGACGGCCGAGAAGCACGACTCCTTCTACGGGCCGACCGGCGACGGCAACGCGATCGCGGAGTTCTCCGGCAAGGAGCTCATCCAGGGCGAGCCGGATGCCTCGTCGTTTCCGACCGGCGGCATCCGCGCGACGTTCGAGGCCCGCGGCTACACCGCGTGGGACCCGACCTCGCCGGCGTTCATCATGGAGAACCCCAACGGCGCGCTGCTGTGCATCCCGACGGCGTTCGTCTCGTGGACCGGCGAGGCACTGGACACGAAGATCCCGCTGCTGCGCTCGATGGACGCCCTGTCGACATCGGCGATGCGCGCGCTCAGCCTGCTCGGCGACCACGACGCGGTGCGCGTGTTCACGACGGTCGGGCCCGAGCAGGAGTACTTCCTGATCGACGAGCAGTACTACTACGAGCGCCCTGACCTGATCACGACGGGACGCACGCTGTTCGGCGCCAAGCCGCCCAAGGGCCATGAGCTCGACGAGCACTACTTCGGCTCGATCCCCGAGCGGATCCTCGCGTGCATGATGGAGACCGAGCGCGAGCTCTCCAAGCTCGGCGTGCCGGTCAAGACGCGCCACAACGAGGTCGCGCCCAACCAGTACGAGATCGCGCCGATCTTCGAGAACTCCAACGTCGGTTGCGACCACCAGCAGCTGACGATGCAGCTGTTGCAGAACATCGCCCGCCGCTATGGCCTGGTCTGCCTGCTGCACGAGAAGCCGTTCGCCGGCGTCAACGGCTCGGGCAAGCACAACAACTGGTCGATGGGCACCGACACGGGCATGAACCTGCTCGAGCCGGGCGCGACGCCGAGCGAGAACATGCAGTTCCTGTTCTTCTGCGCGGCCGTCATCCAGGCGGTCAACAAGCACCAGGCGCTGCTGCGCGCGTCGGTCGCCAACGTCGGCCAGGACCACCGGCTCGGGGCCAACGAGGCGCCGCCGGCGATCATCTCGATCTTCCTCGGGGCCGAGCTGGAGAAGGTCTTCGAGGCGATCGCCTCCGATGAGGCGGCCGCCTCCTCGGACAACGGCTTCCTCGGCCTCGGCACGCCGGTCCTGCCGCCGCTGCCGATGCACGGCGGCGACCGCAACCGGACCTCGCCGTTTGCCTTCACCGGCAACAAGTTCGAGTTTCGGACGCTCGGCTCGTCGTCGTCGCTGGGCTTCCCGAACACGGTGCTCAACACGATCGCCGCGGAGGCGATCGACGACCTCGCCGACGCGCTGGAGGCCAGGCTCGGCGACGGCACGTCGGTCGAAGACGCGGTCATCGCGGTCGTCCGCGACGTGTACAAGGCCAACAGCCGGATCGTCTTCGATGGCGACAACTACGCCGACGAGTGGTACACCGAGGCCGAGGAGCGCGGGCTGTCGAACCTGCGCTCGACGCCCGACGCGCTGCCGTGGTTCGTCGAGGAGCAGACCGTCGAGGTCATGAGCGGGTACGGCGTGCTGTCCGCGCGCGAGCTGGAGGCGCGCTACGAGGTCGCCGTCGAGAACTACTCCACGAAGGTCAACATCGAGGCCGAGACGGCCGCGTCGCTTGCGCGCACGATGCTCCTGCCTGCCGCCGTGCGCCACCTCAACGAGCTGATGGCTTCACAACGCCAGGGGCTGATCGACGAGTTCGCCCCGATCATCGCCAGCTTCCACAAGGCGATCGTGGCGCTGGAGAAGGCCAACGAGGATCCCGGCCTGGAGGGCATGGAGCTGGCGCTGTACTTCCGCGACACGGTCATCCCGGAGATGACCGCCGTCCGCGACTGCGCCGACAAGCTCGAGCGGCTCGTCGCCGACGACCTGTGGCCGCTGCCGAAGTACATGGAGGTGCTGTTCATCAAGTAGCGCCTCTCTACAGCCTGCTTCGTACGGAAGCCCTGCAAACCCTGGGCTGCCGTCGTGTAGGAGCCATCGTCATGCCGTCTTGGCAGCACATTTTGGCAGCATGAGGGCCCAGCCATTTCCTCCTAGCCCCCTTTCTGGCACGTAGCAAGCTGTAGTAGCGCTCTCTGCGCCGGGTAGGCGTCGAAAGCCTGTGCCGTTGGACGCGACGACGCTCTCCAACCGCGCCGCGCCGTTCGAGGGGTGCCACGACAGCCCGCGTAGGTGTACCGTCGCGGGAATGGAGACCAAGGATCTGCTTCGAGCGCTTCAGGACATCGAAAAGCGTGCGGAGCGCGTTTACGACGACGCACAGGTCGTCGAGACCTACGTCGATGCTGGCGGACTTGTCAATGCTCTGATGAGCCGTGACAACGGCGTGGTGTACGGCAGGCGCCGCACTGGCAAGACCCACGCGCTGAAGTACCTCGCTGAAACACAGCGGACGGAGGACGACTTCGTCATGTACATAGACATAGAGAAGGATCTAGGCTCAACCTGATCCATGACGCGTTCGAGGGACTGGGCGACATCAAGGCAGTGGACTCGATCCTGGATCACTTCGGCGAGGTCGTCGTAAGCGAGCACGCAGAAGCGGAGGCGTCAGACCAGGCCACGGGAAGCTCCGGCAGCCGCGTAGGAATCGACGCCAAGCTGAGCCCCGCAAACCCCTCCATATCGATTCAGGCGGGGGCGGAACGAGGCGACGCTCGTACGGTCGGGCGCAGTATCAAGACCAGTGGTCCCGTGCGCACTCGCGTCCACTTCGGCGCGGTGACCGGCCTGATGAAACAGGCGATCACGGCTCATCCAGCCAAACGATTCTGGTTGCTGTTCGACGAGTGGAGCGGACTCCCGCTCGACCTTCAGCCCTACTTGGCGGAGATGCTCCGCAGACTGTTTTTCGGAGGCTCCGAGGGTGATCGTAGGTGACTCGGGTGTCGTGATCGGCCTGAGTTTGGGCGCCTGAGCAGGCTCTCTTCGCTGTTTGCGTGCTGGCGGGCGGGGGTTGGGCGACGCGCAC
>Ga0136614_10001749_pt1 | contig 13022 bp, 6 predicted proteins | sample AntDrymUQ2792106_2_FD_106643 | JGI IMG/M metagenome (GOLD analysis project Ga0136614, IMG submission 106643) | Polar desert sand microbial communities from Dry Valleys, Antarctica - metaG UQ279 (21.06) | ecosystem: Environmental > Terrestrial > Soil > Desert | place: Antarctica: Dry Valley...
CTTCGTGCTCACGGACGAGAACGCGGCTGCCGTCGCGGGAATCTGCCGCCGGCTCGACGGGCTCCCGCTGGCGATCGAGCTCGCGGCGGCACGCGTCAAGCTGCTGTCGCCGCAGGCGATTTTCGGCAGGCTCGAGAAGCGGCTCGACCTTCTTACCGGCGGCGCCCACGACCTGCCGACGCGGCAACGCACCCTTCGGGATGCGATCGATTGGAGCTACAACCTGCTCGAGCCGTCCGACCAAGCCCTGCTCGCGAGGCTCGGCGTCTTCGCGGGAGGCTGCTCGCTGGAGGTCGCCGACGCCGTCTGCGGCCATCAGATGATCCTCGGCGAAGTGTTCGAAGGCCTCGCCTCCCTCGTCGACAAGAGCCTTGTCCGGCAGTCCGACGGCGCAGACGGCGAGCCTCGCTTCGGACTGCTCGAGACGATCCGGGAGTACGCGCTCGAGCGGCTCGAGGCTCAGGGGGAGCTCGACGAGCTCCACCGGCGGCACGCCGAGCGCTACCTCCAGCTCGTGGTGTCGGCCGAGCCCGAGCTCACGCGTGCAAACCAGGCGCTCTGGCTTGAGCGCCTCGACGAGGAGAACGACAACATCCGAGCAGCGCTCTCGTGGGCGATCACGTCCGGCGAGGTTGGGCTCGGGCTGCAGCTGGCGGGCGCGCTCGTGCGCTTCTGGAGCACGCGCGGGCTGATGGGCGAAGGCCGACGCTGGCTCGCAGAGGCGCTCGCCGCAAGCGAGGGCGTCCCGATCGACACGCTCGCGAAAGCCTATTTCGCCTCCGGCTACGCGGCGCTCGGCGAGGGCGACTTCGTCCCGGCCAAGGAGGCGTTCGAACGCAGCCTCGAGCTGGCACAGGAGGCCGGCGACCGGAGCGGCGAAGCGGCCACGCTCGCCCAGCTCGCCTGGCTCGCCATGTCCGCAGGTCAGTACGAGGAGGCATCCGAGCTCGCCGGCAAGAGCACCGAGCTGGCGACCGAGACGGGCGACAAGCTCACAGTCGCGGGAGCGCTCAGCACCCTCGCTGAGATTGCCGCTGCCAACGACGACTATGCAGAGGCGATCCACCTTTTCGAGCGCGGCCTGGCGCTCCGGCGCGGTCTCGGCGACAAGCGCCTGATCGCCAACTCGCTGCTTCGGCTCGGTCGCGCCGAGCTGACTCGGGGAGACGACGACCGGGCCACCGCGCTGCTCGAGGAGGGGCTCGCCGTGGCGCGCCAGGTCCGGGACACCTGGAGCATCTCCGTCGCGGTCGCGAATCTCGGCCGCGTCCAGCTGCGGACGAACGGCGACCCGGCACGCGCCTACGACCTCCTCGTCGAGGGTCTCAAGCTCGCCCGTAACCGCAACGACAAGCGCGTCGCCGCCGAATGCGTGCAGGGACTTGCCGCGGTGAACGCGATCGAAGGCCGGGCTCGCGAGGCAGCCCGCCTCTTCGCGAGCGCCGAGCTGCTGCTCGAAACGACGGGAGCCGCACTTTCACCGGCCGAGGAGGCGATCCGGGATCAGTTCCTGACGCCCCTTCAGACCGGTCTCGGAGAGCCGGCCTTCGCGACGGAATGGGAGGCGGGGCGGTCGCTCTCGCCCGACGACGTGGTCGCGCTCGCGCTCGCCGGCCGGCCCGGTCACGCGCCGACCGTAGCTTCTCCCGCGGTTCGACCCTGAGCCGCGGCCAGGCCGGAACGTTGCACTTTCGGCCAAGACGAGTTAAAAATCAGATACCAAGACGAGTTAAAAATCAGATCGGGAAAACTGCGAAGCCGAGGAGCCGCTACGCCGGCGTCGCCATAGGGGAGGAAACAGAATGCGATTCGGAAGACTGCTTCCAGCGTTGTCCGTGTCGGTCGCCGCGGGGGCGCTCATCGTGCTCACGGGGACCGGTGCAGCGGCAACCCAGCCCGGGCGCTCGGCGCCCGCGGCGATCACGTGGAATCTGGCGGCGCCTAAGGCGCTCGATTCCGCCACCCGGGCCTCGCTCGTGACGCAGCGGGGGGCGCGAAACTATGCCGGCCCGAACTGTCCGGGCAAGGGCTGGAACTGCACGACCTCGACTCGGGTACTGCAGATCTCGACCAACAACGGGCAGAACAGGGTCGAATGCTCGAGCGGCGCCACCATCACCCCGACGCCGCAGTCGTGCGTGATCGTGCAGACCGGCACGAACAACCTGGCGTACTGCATCCAGCGCACCAACTCGTCCGCTGCCGCTCAAACCTGCGAGATCACGCAGACCGGCAGCACGAACGTCGCGCACGTCAACCAATCGGTCGACGCGTCCAACTCGGATACACAGTCTGCGACGCAGACGGCCGAGGTCAACCAGACGAGCAGCTGCAGCTGCCACCGGGGGGGCAACCTGTCGTTGATCGTCCAGTCCGTCAAGCAGTCGACGGGTAATAGCAACCAGGTCCCGAGCGCCCTGCAGATGCAAGATGCGGACCAAACCGCCACGGTCGAACAGACCGCTGCGGGCCGGGGCGGCAACTACTCGGCCGTGCACCAGAGCCAGCGGCTGTCGGCCAGGGACGCTCTGATCCAGAACCAGAACACGCAAGGGGGCGGCCCCGACTGCGTCGCTGGCTTCCCGGCCAGCCCGAATGCCTGCGCGAACATCGACCAGTCGGGCATCGACGGCCACAACACGTCGTTCCTGAAGCAGACGATCAAGGAGGACGCGAAGACCAATGCCGTGGCCACCCAGCAGCAGGGATCGTTCAGCGGCGGGATCGACGGCTACGTCCATCAGGACACGGTGACTGGACGCTCTTGGAACGACGCCAACCAGGACAAGCGTCAGGATCTGGACGCACCGTCTGGCTCGTCGCAGACCCAGTACGACCCGCTTCGCTGCTGTGGCACCGCGAGCCAGATCGGCGGGTCGAACAACTCGGAGCAGATCGGTCAGAACTCGACGCAGGCTGCGAGCGAAGACGACGCGCTCCAGCAGATCGCGCTCCTCGGCGAGAGCGTGTCGCCGACCGGGTCCTGCTCGGTGACGCAGCACGCGAAGAACAGCAGCGACGAGGCGACCAACTCGGCGTCGCTCGACCCCTGTCCGTTCCTTCAGCTGGCCACGTTCTGCTCGAGCGGCGACGGGTGCACGGCCTTCGAGCCCGTCACGAACCCGCCGTTTTGCATCTCGTGCGACCTCTTCAGCGTGAATCAGCTGGTCCTCGCGAAGCCGAACGGTTAGATCGGCTCGGGAGCGGGGCCGGCAAGTCCGGTCCCGCTCCCAACCCGCTCCAGCTCACGCTCCACGTCAGCCAACAGGCCCGTCGCGCCCATCTGCGTGCAGGCCTCCTGCGCCCGCCCGAGCTGGTCGCGCGCCTCGTCGTCGTTGCCAACGCTGATCAGTGCGCGCCCGTACGCGAGCCGGGCCTGGCTGAGCTCGATCGGCGCTTCGAGCTCGGTCAACAGGGAGACAGCGTCGCCGTACAGCTCCGCCGCGCGTCCCGCCTCCCCTCGCCCGCTCGCCACCACCGCCTGCGCCAGGAGCACGATCGGCCGCGAGTACGGGTCCTCTTCGGGGGCGCTGCGAGCCGCGAATTCGGCGAGCGCCGCTGCATCGTCGACCCGGTCCTGCTGCACCAGCGTCTCGGCCAGCAACCGGTAGATCTCCGGAACGTGCCAGCTGTTCTCGTCGAGGCCGATCGGCAGCGCCTCGCGAAGGCGCTCCTCCGCCAGCGCCGTGTCGCCTCGGCTCAGGGCGAACTGGGCGAGCGTGGTCAGGTTCTGGACCTGAAAATACGTCTCCCCCGTGCGCTCGAACGCCGACCGCGCCTGCTCGCCGAGCTGCTCGGCCGCTTCGACGTCGCCCCGGAGGTACTTGATCATGCTCAACGGCGGTAGCGCGCGTGACTGGTCGCGGCTGCTCCCGAGCTCGGCGGCCAGCTCGGAGCACCGCGCCAGCTCCGTCTCGGCTCGAACGAGGTCGCCCCTGCTGTACAGGAGATAGCCGGCGCGAAGCAGCCCCTCGACCAAGAGCGCACGATCTTCGATCTCCCCCGCCATGCTGACGCCGCGGGACAACTCCTCCATCGCGTCGTCGACGGCCGCCAACATCCCCTTCACGTTTGCCAGCGCATAGGCGGTGCGGATCCGAAGGCGGTGGTCCGACGACCTCGAGGCGAGCTCCTGCGCCTCCGTCAGCCGCACCTGCGCCTGTTTCAGGTTCCCTTGACGATCGTCGATCTGAGCCCAGGAGATGAGTGCTTCGCAGAGCACGTCTGGGCGCCCAGCTTCCCGTGCCAGGTCGGCGATCGGCATCAGCAGCTCCAACGCCTGGTCGGCCTTGCCCAGGACGTACAGCATCCGCGCGCGCCGAAGGCGCAATTCGAGCGCCGATTCGTGGTCCTCGTCGACCAACTCGAGCGCGCGGATGTAGAAACGCTCGGCTTCGCGTATGCCCTCGCGGTGCTCCGCCTTCTCGGCGGCCCGGATCAACGCCGCCACGGCTTCGTCGATCGGCGGCTCGACCGGGCTCCGCGCGACTTCGCCGGCGAGCCGGCAAGCGCGCTCGAGGTGCCAGGCCACGATCTCGATGAACTCCTCGGTCGGCAGCGCCTGCATCCACTCCGCGAACCGCATGTGCAGCTCGATCCGGCGGCCCTTCGGTAGCTGCCCGTAGGCGACGTCGCGGATCAGGATGTGCTTGAACCCGTACTCCCGCTCGCCGGCGACGCTCGAGATCTCGTGCTCGCGGACGAAATCCCGCTGCTCGAGCGCCTCCAGGTGGCCGGCCAGCTCGCCGTTCGGCTTCGCGGTGTCCCCCTGCACGTGAGCGACCGAGCCCGGCCAGAAGACGGCTCCGACGACGGAGGCGTGCTGGGCGATTCGCTTCTCGGGACGCGGCAGCTGGTCGAGGCGCGAGCCGATCAGCGACTGCAGGCTCGTCGCCGTGGGCAGCTCGTCCGTCCCCGGGGGCAGATGCCAGCCCTCGTCGTCGACCAGACCCGCCTCCCGCAGCGCCAGCACGGTTTCCTCGAGGAAGAGCGGATTGCCGCCCGCGGCCCGCAGGAGCGTCGCCGCCTCGGGCGCCGCGGCGAGCTCGTCCGAGCCGAGCAGCTCGCGCAGGAGGGCCGTGCCCGCCTCGTCGCTCAGCGCCTCCAGCCGCAGCACGCCCACGCGCGCGCGCTCGCGCATCAGCTCGGGCGCCAGCTCCGCCGTCTCCGGCCGCCCCGAAGCAACGACGAGGAGCGGTGCTCCGGCGTCGTCGTGGGCGAGGTACTGCACGAGCTCGATCAGCGTCGGCTCCGCCCAGTGCAGATCCTCGAGCACGATTGCCAGCGGGCGCTCCCGGGCCAGGAGCTCGAGGATGCGCCGGATCCCCCAGTGCAGCTCGGCCTGGGTGATCTGGTCCGCCTGATAGGTGCCGCGCGGGGTGGTCGCGACGCCGAGCAGGTTCGACACCGCCGTCGCCATCGTGCGCAACTCGTCGAGCGTGTCGATCCCGAAGCTCTCGAGCAGCGCGCCGAGCTTCGCGGCGATCGCCACCGCTTCGTCGCTCTGGAGGATGCCGGCTGCGCTCTTCATCACGTCCATTACCGGCCAGTACGTGATTCCCTCGCCGTAGGGAAGGCACCGGCCCCAGTGCGCCGCCCCGTCGGCCCCGACCTGATTCGTGAATTCCTCCAGCAGGCGGCTCTTGCCGACCCCGGGCAGCCCTAGCACGACCGCGACGCCGGGCAGCCGATCGCGTCCGACCGCGTGCCACAGCTCCAGCAGCAGCTCGAGCTCGGCCTCCCGGCCGACGAGCTGCGTGTCGCGCACGCGGCGCCGCCCGCCGTGCTCCAGCGCCTGCACCGCCTCCCAGACACGCACCGGCTCGGACTTGCCCTTCGCCGCGATCGGCTCAGCCGGCCGGTACTCGATCGCATCCCGCGTAGCCTGGTAGGTCAGGTCGCCCACGAGCACGCCGTTGACGGGCGCCGCCGACTGGATGCGCGCGGCGGTGTTGATCGCGTCGCCGGCCGCCATCCCCAGGTCCAGGCTCGGGTTCGAGCTGACGACGAGGAGCGCCTCGCCGGTGTTGACGCCGATCCGGATCGAGAGGTCGAGCCACGCGTCCTTTTCGTTCAGATCGTGGATCGCGTCTCGAATCGCCAGCGCCGCCCTGACGGCGCGCTCCGGGTCGTCCTCGTGCGCGACGGGAGCGCCGAAAACCGCGACGACGGCGTCGCCGACATACTTCTCGAGCGTTCCGCCATAGCGCTCAAGCTCCTGGCGTGTGCGCTCGAAGTACGGCTGCAGCCGCTGATGGACGTCCTCCGGATCCATCTCCTCCGCGCTCGCGGTCGAGCCGACGATGTCCGTGAAGAGCGCCGTCATCAGCCGCCGCTCCTCGCTCGGCGGCAGTTCTTCGGCGAGCGCGGAGCCACACGCCAGGCAGAACTTGGCGATCGGCGGGTTCTCCTGGCCGCAGGTTGAGCAAACCGTCATGTTCCGAGTCTAGGACGACATTCGGCCCGTCGCCGTTCCTGTTCCTCTTTCAACGAGGCGGACGAGGCTTCACATCGCCCGCCTCGTTCCTGAGGTTCGCTCGGAGACCGTTACTCGCCGTACTCTTGCTGCTTCCTCCAGCCTTTCGGCCGCCAATCACCTGTTCGGCGTCATCCTGGTCGACGACGTCCCCGATCATGGACGCGGCGCTAACGGCACTGGGTCGGGCAGCTCTCCTTCAGAGCCGAACGCCTCCCGCGAAGGCTCCGGCGTCGGCTCGTCTTCCAGACGGCGCAGCTCGCGCACGCTGCGCGAGAGGAGCACGCCGACGGTGCTCGCGAACCCGATCGCGGCGGCTCCGAGCAGCGTTGGGCGGACGCCGATCTCGTCGGCCACCGGGCCGGTGACGACGTAGGCAATCGGCATGATCACGAGCGCGATCATCCACGAGACCGAATCGACCCTCCCGAGGACGTCGTTCGGCACGTGCTGCTGCTCCATCGTCTGCCAGAACGTGTTGGCGACGACGAGCGACATCGAGAAGAGCGCTGCGGCGACCATCAGCAGTGGGAGCGGGACCGGCGGTACGAGCGACAGGAGCGCGAGCGGGACTGCGACGAGGCTCGCGTAGGCCGGGATCAACGGCCGCGCCGGCTTCCACCGCAGCACGAGCGCGCCGCCCGCGATCCCGCCTACGGCGGCGCCCGTCATCATCAGCCCCCAGTCGGGCGCGCCATCCAGGTGCTCCTTCACGACGAGCGGACCCAAGACCAGATACGGCGCAATCGCAAAGTTCGCGAACGCGTCGGCGATCAGCGTGGTGCGCATCCACGGACGAGCAAAGACCTCCCGCAGCCCCTCGCGCGCGTCCGCGAGGAAGCTCTGCGTCTGCGTGCGGACGACACCGAGCGGGCGCATGAGCGCCAGGCAGCCGAGGCTCGCAACGAAGCTCGCTGCGTCGATCGTGTAGACGAGCGGGTAGCCGACGGTCGCGACGAGCAGGCCGGCAAGCACGGGGCCGAACAGCTCGGTCGCGTTGCGGGAGAGGCCGAGGAGCGCAGTAGCCTGCTGGATCCGGCTTGCGCTGACGATCTGCGGCACGACGCCCGTCGACGCCGGGCCGAAGAACGCACTGGCGATGCCGAAGATCGTCGCCGCGACCGCGAGATGCCAGACCGCCACGACGTCGGTGAGGAACACGAGCGCGATCACGATCTGCGCGCCGGCGCGGACGGCGTCGGACGCGATCATGATCAGGCGTCGCGGTAAGCGATCCGCCCAGACACCGCCTGCGAGCGTGAAGACGAGGCGGCCGCCCATCGAGGCGCCGAGGACGATGCCGAGGTCGCTCGCGTCGCCGATCGCGAGCACGGCGAACGCCGTCGTCACCGGCATCAGCGAGTCGCCGATCGCCGAGAGCGAGCGACCGAGCCAGAGCAGCCGGAACTCCCGTTCCCGTAGCACGTCCAGGCTTCCGGGCACCCCCCTCACGTGCTGATTTTGGCACGGCCCCTTACCATCGGGGAGTCACATGATGGGTCCGAGGCAGAGCTGATGGTCTCCGAGAAGCAGGCGCGGCAGCTCGCGCTCGCGTTGCCCGAGGCGGTCGAGCAGGACCATCACGGCAGACCTTCCTTCCGCGTCGCCGGCAAGATCTTCGCCACGCTCTGGGACGAAGATCACATGAACGTCATGCTCGACGAGGGTGGCATCCTCACCGCGGTCGAGAGCGATCGTGAGACGTTCGAGGAGGTCTGGTGGGGCAAGCGCCTCACCGCCGTACGCGTGGATCTTCGCTGCGCCGACGGGCAGATGCTCGCGGAACTCCTGTCCGACGCTTGGGAGGGCAAAGCCCCGAAACGGCTCCTGAGTTAGTCAGACAACGAGGGGAAGCCACGCTCGGACCGCTTCGCCCACCGCCTCGAGATCCGTCCTCAAGCTGTGGTCGCCCGGGACCTCCACCACTCTGCGAAGCGCAGTCGCCGGAGGCATGCCGAACTGATCACGCCTGCCCTGCACGACGAGCGTCGAGAGGGTCACGTCGTCCAGCTCGGGGAGACGGCTCGGCGCGGGAGTCGACCGTCGCGGCGGCTGCAGCGGGAAAGCGAGGCAGAGAACGGCGACCGCGCCCGTCGCCTCGGCTGTGCGGCAGGCGACCCGCGCGCCCGACGAGCGGCCGCCGGCGATGAGCGACAGGTCGCGTAACGCACCCGCGCGCAGGTGGTGGACAACCGCCGTCCAGCCGGCGTCGAGCTGCCGCGCCGGGGCCGGAGAGCGTCGTCCGGCGACGCGGTAGGGCTGCTCGACGAGCGCGACGCTGAATCCCTCCGAGCGGCCGACCTGCGTTACCGCGACCAGGTCCCGCGAGGTCACACCTCCCGCTGCCCCATGACCGAGAACAAGCGCACCACGTGGCTCAACCGCGGCGTGCAGGTGGACTCTCGCCAGACCGTGTGGGGTGTCGACCTCGAGGATCACGCCCGGCAAAGCGGCTACTCGGCGGCCGGGTGCTTCATCCATCACTCGGTGAACTCGGTGCTCCGGCCGTCGGGGTCGAACCGGATCACCCAGAGGTTGCTGTCGACAGCGGATCGGCGTACGTCGTGATGCCCGTGATGATCGAGAACTCGGTTCATCAACGAGCGGCTGCCAGGTGAACGACCACTGCCCCGGCTCGTCTTTCCGGTCCAGCCAGCCCGCGACGATCTCGGCTCGGCCGCGCCAGGGCTCTCGAAACGGCGTCGTGTAGTAGAGGGCGTCGTCGGTGAAGAGTGCGCCGATCCCGTCCGGATCATTCGAGCTCCAGGCGCGTTCGTACCCTGCAATCCACTCGTCGAGCACGGGCGCAAGCCTAACCTGGTTTCGGCCGCGCGATTCAGTACGGGTTGACGCAGCCGAGCGCGCCGAAGACGGAGTGGGCCTCCTGCAGTCTCGCCGCCGCTGCGGCTGTATCGCCGGCGCGCTCGAGGGCACACGCGAGCTCCAGCTTCAGACAGGCGCAGTCGTACCCTAATCCGAGCTCATCAGTGCGCGCGATGGCCGCCGTCAGGTGGCTCCTGGCCTCGTCCACTCGGTCGGCCGCCAACGCGCCGAGGCCCTCCGCGACCAGCAGCGAGATCCCAAGTCTTCCCGCGTAGCTGCTGCTCGGCGAACGCCTGAGGGCGTCAGTGGTGGCAGCCAGTAGCTCGAACTCCCCCGCAGCGGCGAGCGTCCGCACGACCGCATCGATGGACATGACAGCAGGCCATTGTCCGTTAACGGCGGCCAAGATCTCCTCAGCGACAGACCGAAGCTCGTCGCGCTTGCCCGAGATGAACAGCCACGGCAGCACGACGCAGGCCATGGGGATGATCCGCTGTGGTTCGATGCTTGCCATCGCGAGCGGCGCCAGCGTCGCGAGCGATTCGTCCGCCGCCGCCATGTCACCGCGTCGAAGTGCGAGCCCTCCCAGGGTCGGCCGCCACACAAGGGAGCTGGTCGGGTTGAGGACAGACCCCTCGATGCCGTCGAGGATCGCCTCCGCTTCTACCCAGCGGCCGGCCGGGACGAGGAGCGCTCCGGCGATCGAGAGCTCGAGATACGCGGCAATGCTCGGCGGCGGCGGCAATCGTCCCTTTCGGCCGTCAGCGACAACCGACTCGATCCGTTCGACGTGGAGGTATCCGGGCGCCGACCAGACGAAGTTGACGATCGCGCGATACGCCTCTTCGTGGGCACCCACGGAGGCGGCCGCCTCGACGATGTCGAGAACCTCGTCGGCATCCGGCACGCCTCCTTCATTCGCCTGGGCAGTGAAGAGATTGATGCGAGCGTTCACATTGGCGAAAACGTCTCCAACGCGATCGGCGACCGCGATCGCCTCGCGTGAGTGCTCGACCGCCTCGTGCCGGTTCCGCAACATCTCGATCTGCGATCGCCTCGCCAGTGCGCGCGCAAGCTGCTCTGACTCAGGGAGCCCTGCGAGGGCCGAAACGGCGCCGTTGGACGCCTCGAGCGCCTCGTCCCATCTGCCGGTCATCCAGCACACCCGGGAGCGGAATGCGAGTACCGCTGAGCGCATGCGCGGGTCTGCGTCAACGAGTTCCTCAGCGGTGTCGAGGCGCTGGATCGCGTCTTCCCAATGCGCCTCCGTGGAGTCCAGCTCAGCGAGAGCGAGCAGCGTCGCTGCACGCTGGTTGTCCTCGACGGCCAACGCAGCGGCGTGCTCGAGCTGAGTCCGAGCCGCGATGAAAGCGCCCCGTTGCATTGCCGACTCCCCGGTGGCGAGGAGTACGGCGTGCGCGCGGCGGACGACTGCCGGATCGTCTTCTCCATACGCGATCGCCTCTCGGTAGTGGTACGCGGCGAGCTCGGCGGTCTCGACGTCGCGGTCCGGCGCGACGCGTTGAATCCACTCAGCAACTTGGCGATGCAGCGCTCGACGCTCGGCGCGCGGCAGCGAGCTATACGCGACATCGCGCGTGAGCGCGTGCTTGAACGCGAATTCCCGCAGCCCGCCCATCACGGACTGAGGGCGAGGTGAAACCAGGCCGCGCCGGGTCAAAGGCGCAACGTCACCCTCGTCGACGCCGACCGCCAACGGCCAGAAGACACGACCGACGACCGAGCAGCGGCGGAGAGCATTGCGTGCGCCCGCCTCGAGCAAATCGATCCGGGCGGCAATGACGCCGTGAACCGAGTCGGGAATCCGAAGCTGGGAGAGCCGCCCAGTTGCGACCCAAGCGCCGTTCTGCCGTTCGACCGCCCCCTCCTCGATCAGCATCTGGAGCATCTCCTCGAGGTAGAACGGATTGCCCTCCGCGCTGGCCAGGATCGGCTCCCGCAGATCCTCGGGCACCTGAGCGTCGCCGAGCAGTGACGAGACGAGCCTTGCAGACTCATCCGGCGAGAGCGGTGCGAGGGCCAGCGTCGTCGCGTTCAGCTTCCCTGCTCCCCACGTCGATCGCAGATCGAGGAACTCAGGCCGGGCTGTGCAGACGATCAACACTCGAGTCTCGGAGAGCGTCTCGGCAAGGTGCTCGAGCAGGTCGAGCAGCGCCGCAGACGCCCAATGAACATCCTCGACAACGAGGACGGTGAGCTGTTGGCGACCCAAGGCTCCGAGGTAGCGCTGCCACGCGTCGGCCAGCGACCGCCGAACGTACTCGGGCTCGGCCGTCATGATCGGCGAGCCGAGCACCGAGAAGCCGATCGTCCACGCAATCGCCTCGAACACGTCGGTCGGAGCCTCCTCGACGACGGAAGCGACGGCGGTCCTGAGCTTCTCCAGGGCGTCGTCGACAGGATCGGTATCGAGAATCCTCGCGTCCGTTTTCGCCGCCTCGGCGAGCGACCAGTAGGTGATGCCCTCCCCATACTGCAGGCAGCGTCCTTTCAGCATCCGGGCGGCCGGGAGGCGTCCAAGCAGCTCGGTGAGCAGCCGGGACTTCCCGACGCCCGCCGGACCGAACAGCGTTACGAGCTGCGGGACGTGCTCGCGGGCGACGCGCGACGCAACCGCATCGAGGACGGCTATCTCCTCGTCCCTGCCGATGAACGGGGCGGTCAAACCGGCGGGACGGAGGGTCGGTTCCACCAACACCGTCTGAGCGACCCAACCAGGGACGGGCCTCTCCTTGCCCTTCGCGTCGATGTCTCTGCGCGGCCCGTACGAGACGGCCCTGTTCGTCGCCGCGTAGGTGCGTTCCCCGACGAGCACCTCTCCGGTCTTCGCGCTCTGCTGGAGCCGGGCGGCGACGTTGACCGCGTCTCCGCTGACCATCAGCTCGCCACGTGCCGCTGCTTCGCGGCTGGCGACGACCCCGCCCGTATTCACCCCGATCCGAAGACCGACCTCAGCGCCGTACGCGGACCGGACGCGGTCTGCGAAGGCGGCAAACTGGTCGTGCGCCGCCAGCGCGGATCGGACGGCTCGTTCCGGATCATCCTCGTGGGTCTGCGGGATTCCGAAGACCGCCAGGATGGCGTCCCCGACGAATTTCTCCGTCGTCCCGCCGAAGCGCTCGACCTCCCTGTGCAGCACCCCGAAGAGCTCGCCCTGGAGGTCGCGGACCTCCTCCGGGTCGAGCTGCTCGCCGAGCGCGGTCGAGCCGGCAAGATCGGCGAAGAGGACGGTGACGACGCGCCGCTCGTGCTGTTCATCCGTGCCGGCCCCGCGGCGAGCATCCTCCCTCAGGGCGGTACCACACGCGGAGCAGAAGGCCGCGGAGCTGAGCTGCTCCGAGCCGCAGGCCGGGCACGATCGCTGCAGAGGCGCGCCGCACACGCTGCAGAAGCGAGCATCGACCGCTTGCTCGGCGCCGCAAGAAGCGCAGGCGATCCCCACGAGCCGAGTCTGCGTCTAGGTCGAAACGTGCGTGCCGAACCAGGCCCTTTGGCGGCTCCAAGGGTCCGAGCTCGAAGTCGTCCTCGACAGGCCCGATACTCAGCGGGTCTTTGGCAGAGCTCGCCGCCGCTAACGGCGCCGGTGGATCCGGTGCCCGAAGCGCAGCCACTCGATCCGGCCGTCGTCGTCCCTGAGGATCCGGCCGCGCTGGTTCCGCAAAGGCCCTTCCGGCACGTAGAACGCATCGTCGCCGGTGAACTC
>Ga0136614_10001750_pt1 | contig 13020 bp, 7 predicted proteins | sample AntDrymUQ2792106_2_FD_106643 | JGI IMG/M metagenome (GOLD analysis project Ga0136614, IMG submission 106643) | Polar desert sand microbial communities from Dry Valleys, Antarctica - metaG UQ279 (21.06) | ecosystem: Environmental > Terrestrial > Soil > Desert | place: Antarctica: Dry Valley...
GCCATCCAGGTTTAGCATGCACCGATCCGCAGCCTGCTCAGTCGAGACCTCAAGCGCAAATCCAGCTTTCTCAAGAACCGACTGAAGAAAAGTCCCGGCTCGTTCACAATTCTCATCCATCTTACAATTCAACTCCATCACAGCTACTAAAGTACTACGCCTTAGACGTTGCTAGTTTCTTCGAAGGCGCTGCGGGCGACCGCTTTTCCGGCGAAGGCGGCCGCCTTTCCGGCGGAGGTGTCTCATCACCCTCGGACTTCGTCAGGTGATTTATCAGAAACTGCTGGCTGAAACCTACAATGTTTCCTACCAGCCAGTAAAGTAACAACCCCGATGGCGCGCCCCACAAAACGTAAAGCATAAACAGAGGCATCCCGATAGCCATCATTTTTCGTTGCAGAGGATCTGCCGAAGGCGCCGGCGTGATCAACTGCAGGACGATCATCGTGCCGGCCATGAGAAACTCGAGTACATGAAAAGGATCGCCGGCCGAGAGATCCGGCAACCAAAGGAAAGTTGCCTGGCGAAAATCGAGAGAGATCGTGATAGCGCGATACAGTGCGAAGAGAAAGGGCATCTGAATGAGCAGAGGCAGGCAACCCCCCAACGGATTGCCTTCTTTCATCAGACGCAACTGCTCCATCTGGAGCTCCTTCAATCGCGGGTCGTTCTGTTTCATTCCCTTGATCTTCTCTTGCAGCTCTTTCATTCGAGGCGCTAGCTTCTGTGCCTTCTTCATCGCCTTCGAGGAGCGCCATTTCAGAGGGAAAAAGAGTGAGTAGATAACGATGGTAAAGAGGATGATTGCGACACCGTAACTATTGGTAAGCTGATGTAAAAAACGGATGGCTTTTAGAATGGGAACGGCAATTGGACGCGACAGCCAACTGAACCAGCCATAATCAATCAGACCTTCAAGGTCAACACTTCTTCCAACAGACTCTTGAGTCTTCTCACTGGCGCCCGTTAAAATGTAATGGTCCTTGGGCCCCACATAGAGCGTGGTTTTTGACCCGTCGCTGGGGATGGGCACGAAAGCCGATATTTGGTATCTGCTCTCCTGTGAACCATTGGTTTGGTGGTTATACTGGATCGTACGATACTCAAGACCTTCTAATCTCTTCGAAGGTATCGCCACCATCGCGAAGTAGGTGTCACCGATGCCCGCCCAATCAACGGGTCCCGCAAGACTCATGCGGTCCGGGCTGTTCTTGTTAGCGTTGATTGCCGCCGCCGCATGACGCTCGACCTTATCCCCAACAGCCGCAATTGCTTCAGGTGCTACTGAATAGAACGTGTATTGTTTGATCCCTTGGTCGCCAATGCTAGGTCCAATCTTAAGCCTAACTTGAGGAATGAGCTGGTCGCCGCGCTTGATCATTACTTCGAAGTCAGTGCTGTACCGTTCGGCATCGAAGGTTAGCCTCTTCGTTACGTTTAATCCGGTTCCGCCGTCACGAAGCACAAAGGTGATGGATCTCTTCTCATTCGCACTCAGCGTGATCTCAACATCGCCGTTTGGCGTGTCTACTCCCTCGACCTGGTAGTTTGTCGTTGCCAGAAGCATGTCGAGAGAGCTATCGCCAGTAATGATCTGCAGAGGTGCTTCGTGCGGTTGGCGCTTTAGCCCCTCGGGCGAAATCAGCTCCAATGGAACCTTATTGTTCTTGTCTCCAGCAACGGAATAGATCTCACGGCCGCTGTCCTTGTTCTTCTTAATTATCCAGCTAACTACGTCGGAACCGAGGCTATCCAGCTTCGCTTCGTACAGAGGCGTCTTAATCCGCACGTTTCTGCGCGCGACTTGCGAAGCAGCATCCACTGCCGAAGTTGAATTGGGCGCTATCGGCGCTGGACTTCCCGTGGGATTTGCCGGCGTTGCCGTGGGTGAGACGGCGGGCAAGTTTGCCGCAGGCTTTTCCTGGGAGGGGGGTTTTACAGGGAAGAGATAGCTCCACGAAAATAGGATTGCCGTGGAAATCAATAACGCTAGTATCAAACGCTTCTGTTGCATCTTAGATTAGAAGGTATGCGCCCAGATTTTGCTGAACTTTTCACTTCAAAGGATCATAGCCACCGGGATTAAATGGATGGCAGCGCAATAGCCTTCTTAGCGCAAGCGAACTTCCACGGAGCGCTCCAAAACGATCAATGGCCTCCATGGCATACACTGAACAGGAGGGTACAAATCTGCAAGCAGGCGGAAGCAAAGGCGACAGAGCTAGTTTATAAAACCTTAGGAATGAAATTAGAATTATCTTCACACCAGTTGTGCTTCAACCACAGGGTAGGCTGCTTCTTCGCTCTCCACTCGAGCGATCATCTGCTCAAACTCATCAGATGGTCGTCGACTCTCAAGGGACAATAGTGACCTCCTGGCGTTCAGTACCCAATCGTATCTATTCAATAATCGGTCGAGGCGCGGTTTCGTAATCCTAAAGGCCTCACGAAGCAAACGTTTGGCCCGGTTCCGATCGACTGCCCTGCCCAGCGCCTTTCGCGAAGCAGTAATCCCCAGTCGATGTTGTGGTAGTGAATTCGGTAGCACAAAGACCGTCAGGAGATGGCCCTCGTAACGCTTCCCGGTTCGATAAACCCGCTGATAATCGTTGCTACCGCGAAGGTGCGTTTGCATAAAGCGAAGGTTAATAATGAGATGGTGTGAGACGCTTTCGCCCCTTGGCACGCCTCCGTTTCAGCACCAACCTGCCGTTCTTGGTGGCCATTCTGGCGCGAAAGCCATGGGTCTTGGCTCGACGCCTGTTGTTTGGCTGAAAAGTGGGCTTAGCCATCTGGATCTCCCTCCTGTGCGAAAACGGTAAGACTAACTGCCGCTGTCGTTTATGTCAAGAAAGGCGGTAGTGTAGTGTTAGTAGAGTTGCGCGGTCCTCTTGCGAATATAACTCGATCATCCTTAACCAGAGGTTCAACCTCTTGTCGCAAGAGCACTTCCCCTGGACTCCGAACTTATTCAAATTCGTCAACCGAGTGAGATTTAAACACTTCCTGAGCAGCACGCTTTTCAGTCTCTCTTAACAGGGGCGTGTTTTATGCCAGATGGCCTGCTTGATCACATACGAACTGTGTGTTAGTCTCCGAGTTCTTGAGCAACAACTCTCGCTAAGTAGTTGATAAACATGTACTTAAAGCATCACATTAGGGATTGGGGTATTTTCCACAGAGCTGAGGAAAATCCTGTGGAAAGTCATTTGGTAATTTAGTAAGCGGAATCTCGCAACCCTAACGGAAGCGTTGTTTGCCACTCTTTTTTGTGAGCCCTGTGTGGTTTGGGAACAAGTAGCTTGGTGAGCGTGCCTCCGGTTGTACAAAAGAAAGCTGTGGGTGAGATGACGGGTGTAATTTTCGAAGACGGTGTATGGGATGGCATTCTCGAATCCATTAGCAAGAAGCTTACCGGAGAGACCATAGAAACATGGTTCAATGCGATCGAGTTTCGAGGGGTCGATAGAGATGGCTCAGTAGTTCGACTTTGCGCTCCCAATCAAGTGGTTAAGGATTGGGTAAGCCTCAACTACTCCGAATTACTGGAGCTGTCTTTATCAGAGGTGAGCCTCGGTGGATATACCGTTGATTGGGCAGTAGCTAACGAAACGTCCCAAGGGGTTAATGATCCAAAGACGCTCGGGAAAGATTCAGCTACCGAAGTCGCTTTCGCGGTTGCATCCGACGTGCGTTCTGGCTCTAAAACAAATCGAGAACCATCCCGCTTCGCTACTGCGGTTCTCGGCGCCCCATTGAGCCCAGTTCCGGAGCCGTCTCTCAACTCAAAGTACACTTACGCCAGCTTTGTTGTCGGCTCCTGCAATCAATTTGCTCATGCGGCATCATTGGCTGTAGCAGAGGCGCCTGGCAAGACCTATAACCCTCTGTATATTTATGGCGGAGTTGGATTGGGTAAGACCCACCTGATGCACGCCTGCGGTCAAGCGATAGAGAAGCGGAATCCTCATCTGAAGCTGTGCTATTTATCGTCAGAGAAGTTCATGAATGAGTTAATTAATGCTATTCGGTATGACCAGACACCCGGTTTCCGCGAGAAGTACAGATCCGTAGATGTGCTCTTGATCGACGACGTCCAGTTCATGGCCGGAAAGGAGCGTACTCAGGAAGAGTTCTTTCATACATTTAATTCTCTGTACGACCAACAGAAGCAAATCGTTATTAGTTCCGACTGCCCTCCGCGAGAGATCCCTACGCTTGAAGAAAGATTACATTCCCGCTTCGAGTGGGGACTGATCGCCGACATCGAGCCTCCGGATCTTGAAACGAAAGTTGCCATCATCAACCGCAAAGCCGAGATCATGGGAGTGACAATCCCCGACGATGTCGCCCTGTTGATTGCCACAAGAGTCAAGAACAACGTCCGTGAACTTGAAGGCTCTCTTGTGCGTCTTATTGCTATATCTTCGTTGCGCGGGGATAAGATCTCCAAAGTTTTGGCGCAAGACGCGGTTCGTAATATAGCTGGTGAAGAGGAGTCAGGGGTAATTACGATTCAGCAGATTCAAAAGGTCGTGGCTAATAACTTCAAGATGAGTGTCGATGAGTTAATCTCAAAGAGCAATGCCCGGCAGTTCTCGCGTCCCCGGCAGATCGCGATGTATCTTTGTAAGAAGTTAACAAAACATAGTTATCCAGAGATTGGGCGGGCATTCGGTGGTAAGCACCACACGACCGTTATTCACTCGTTTGCTAAAATCGAATCTCTAAAGTCCAGGGACTCCAGTTTCCAGAAACTCGTCAACGAACTTTCTGAACGCCTTGAGAAATAGAGGCGACGCGTTTCCACAAGGTAGTGATGTCTAATTCTCCTCAGATAGGGAAATAGTCACTTTGAAAACAGAATGTCACAGGCCTTGCCGTGACGGTTGGTGAAAATCATGACGTGCCCAAGTATTTTAGTTTTTTTTTCTACAATCCTGGAGGCTTCGGTAGGGTATTCTTTCACAACCCATGTGGGGTTGAACTATTGACTCTAAGAAGTTTAATTAGTTTTCCTCAAATCAACAGGGCACTATTACTACTACTAGAATTAAAGATAGTTACTTCTAGTCAGCAGGAGCATATCTCTAGAGCGTGAGAGATTCCTGAAGGCGATTCAAAGATTAAGGAGCGCAAGTCATGCAGTTTGTCGTTAGTAAACAGAACCTTCAAAAAGAACTTGGTTTCGTCCAGGGAGTGGTCGAGAAGAAGAACACCATTCCAGTTCTGTCAAATATTCTGATTGAATCCGTTGGTGAGAACACAATCAGGATCACGGGAACGGACCTGGACGTAACCATTCGCTGTGATATGGATGCAGATGAGATTAGTACTCCGGGTTCTATCTGCGTGCAGGCGAGAAAACTCTTCGAAATTGCCAGACTGCTTCCCGACGCCCCAGTGAGTTTTAGAAAGGAAGATAACGACTGGGTTACAGTGAAATGCGATCGGTCGACGTTTAAGATGGTAGGCGTAGGTCGCGATGCATTTCCGGAGGTTCCTACTTTTAAATCTGCCCCTACAAAGATTTCGGCCGGTGTTCTAAAGGCGCTAATCGACCGAACAATCTTCGCCATTACCCAGGAAGAATCGAGATACACACTCTCCGGCGCAAAGTTCATCTTGGATAAATCAGGGGCCAGGATGGTTACGACAGATGGTCACAGGCTCGCCTACGTGGAAAAAAAGGAGGTCGCGAAAAACGGCGCCAGCGACACCCTGGACACGTTAATACCTCGAAAAACATTGGCCGAGTTGACCAAGCTGACGGCCGGTTTTGACGCTGAGATCAGTTTGGGGATGGATGAAAACCATATCTATTTTGAAGTGGGCACCAGACTATTAATCTCCCGAATGCTCTATGGGCAGTTTCCAAATTACGAGATGGTAATGCCCAAGAACAACGATAAGTCAATCGAGTTCGATAGTGCCCTGCTTAATCAAGCCATTCGGCGTGTGGCTTTAATGGCGGACGAACGCTCACACGCCATCCGCTTTCATCTTGAACCGAATCAGTTAGTTATCAGTTCGCAGAACGCCGAGGAAGGAGAAGCTCGCGAGACTATTCAGGCGGAATACACCGGCGAGGAGGCCGACATCGGATTTAACGCGCAATATCTGCAAGACTTCCTCAACGTGATGGGAGACGGCAAGGTTGCTTTTGAGTTCAAAGACGGAAACTCCCAAGCTCAACTTCGCCCGGCCGAGGGCGGCGACTATGAATACAAATACGTGGTGATGCCGATGCGCATCTGAGTAAAGCCCGTTTCTCCTCATACAATACTGATTCGGTTTTGTTCAGCCTAAGAAAACTAGCCGCCCTTCGGTTCAGTCGGGAACTCCGCCTGCTGCCAGGCGTCAAAACCTCCGTAGAGCGGGTGTACATTCTTCCAGCCGCGATCAGCAAGCACTTGCGCCACACGGGCGCTTGACGCTTCATGTGGTCAAGTGCAGTAGGTGATGACCGCTCGGTCGCGCGGGATCTCGGCGAGATGCTGCTCCGCCTCGTCGGCGGGCACACGAATCGCACCCGGCAGTTTAGTGTTGGCCTCGCCCCACGCCTTTGGGTTGCGCGTGTCAACGAAGGCGAACTGCTCGCCGCGATCCATCCTCTCTTTCACTTCATCGACAGTAATTCTCGTCACTTCCATCGCTCCACTGCCCCCTTTCGTTCCCCGACACTATTTTCAAGCATTCACTCTGTGTTCCTCTCCTACTCTCCATGATATTCCCGAATGAATAACAAGCAAAGCGCACAACTGGCGCGCCGGTCAGCCACTAATCTCTATGTACGTATCAGAACATCTCCCCTTTAGGTCGGCACCTTTATCAAGCAGCACCCGAAGATCCCTGCGTCGCAGCACGACGCCGCCAGCATTAAAGCCGTTCCGCCGTCGTCGGCCCGCGCCTTCACGTCGGCCCCGTGCTCCAGCAATGCCTTCGCTGTGTCCAGGTGGGCATATGCTAAAATTCGAACCATGATCCTCGAGTCTATTGAGGCCCACCATTTCCGCAACTTAAGCGGAACGATCCTCTGGGGCTCCGGGCTTAATATTATTCTCGGAAACAACGGCCAGGGTAAGACAAATTGGCTGGAGGGAATCTATCTTCTCTCCAGAACGAAATCTTTCCGCACTCAGCGCCTTCAGGAATCAATAAGATTTGGCCAGGAGATGGCCTTCGTAAGAGGCAAGGTCTCCAGCGGTGAACTTCTGCGAGATCTGCAGGTCACACTCCAAGGCAGCACGAAATTAATTTCAGTCAATGGCAAGCGGGAACAGTTAGTAAGGTACCTGGGTCAACTCCAGGTCTTTGCGTTCACTTCCGGTGAACTCGAAGTAGTTAGAGGAATGCCTGAGGCGAGAAGACGCTTCATTGATCGTGGAGTCGCTTCTTTGAGACCAGCCTACGTGCAAACCCATTCCAATTACAATAAGGTGCTCAAACAGAAAAACCGAATTCTTCAGGACTCCATTGATACTGGCCTGAGCTTGGCCGAGACAAAAGATCTGGTGGCGCCCTGGAATGAACAATTGGTGAACCTGGCACATCAAATACATGAGTACAGGACAGACTACATCGGGCGGATAAACGAGGTATTGGAGCGTGGACTCTTCGAGCGGCGCGAGATCCAAATCCGATACGTTTCTTCGCTGGACGGCAAGGGCGATTTGCATGATTACAAGTCGCTGCTCGACCACCGGCTGCATCTCCGACTTGAGGCCGAGTTCTCCGCCGGCCGTGCCCTCATAGGACCGCATCGCGACGATTTAGAAATACTTCTGGATGGGCACGAGATGCGGGTTTACGGGAGCTCCGGGCAACAGCGTAGCGCATTGTTACTATTAGACTTAGCGGCAGTTTCGGTGTATAATTCCTGGCATGCGAATTACCCGCTTTTTCTCATCGACGATGTGGACGCGGAACTGGACGAAAAGAGGATAAACAGTCTATTGGAATACCTTGAAGGTCGCACTCAGACGTTCATTACAACTTCGAAACGATCCCACGTAGAAACGTTCATGTCGAGAGCAAGTGTCTACGAAATTGAAGAAGGTAAAGTGGCCAACGGTGACCCGAAAAAAGACTCGGTCTCCACAGCTTTAGCCTAGGAAGTAATCGCTCAGAGCGTCCCAGACCAAAGCAACATTCCCAGCAACAGTATTGATTTGAGTTAAGGAGAATAGCTTGGCAACAGCAAGTATAACGTCAGACAAAAAATACGATTCCTCTTCCATCACAATTCTTGAGGGGCGAGATGCGGTCCGAAAACGGCCGGCGATGTACATCGGGTCAACCGGAGAGTTAGGTCTTCATCATCTGGTTTATGAGGTTGTCGATAATTCAATAGACGAAGCGCTGGCTGGATATTGCGACACCGTCGAAGTGACAATTCATCTCGACAACTCGATTACAGTAATCGATAACGGGCGCGGAATTCCGGTTGACGAAATTAAGAAAGAGAAAAGGTCGGCCGCGGAAGTGGTAATGACGAAGCTTCATGCGGGCGGCAAATTTGACTCCAATGCTTATAAAGTTTCTGGTGGACTTCATGGGGTGGGCGTATCGGTCGTCAACTTTCTCTCAGAGACCTTACGCCTGGAGATATGGAGAGAAGGTAAGACTTACGAACAGGAATATGTTCGTGGCGTTCCGGTTGTTGCCTTGAGGCAGACAGGAAAAACCAAGAAGCGCGGAACCAAGATAACATTTAAGCCGGACCAGCAAATTTTCGTTCATACCGAGTTTAGCTTCGATAAACTGTCTGAGCGCTTGCGCGAAAAGGCTTTCCTCAACAAGGGCATTCGGATCACGATCAAAGACGAGCGGGAAGAGCCGGAGCGCTCTCACGAGTTCTATTACAAGGGTGGCATTGCGGAGTTTGTAAAACATCTAAACAAGAATAAGACCACGCTTCACGACAAGCCGATCTATTTTGAGAAGGAAGGCGACAGCCTGTCGATCGAAGTTGCTATCCAGTACAACGATGGTTACGACGAGAAGGTCTATTCGTTCGCCAACAACATCAACACGGTGGATGGTGGAAGTCACCTTTCAGGTTTTCGCTCCGCCTTCACGCGAACGATCAATGCCTACGCGCAGTCGTCGGGTCTGGCCAAGAACTTCAAGACCTCCTTAACGGGCGATGATGTTCGCGAAGGTCTGGTTGCGGTTATTTCCGTGAAGCTGCCTCAACCCCAGTTTGAGGGACAGACTAAGGGCAAGCTCAACTCAGATGTGAAGGGGGCCGTGGAGTCGTTTTTGAACGAACGGCTAACGGAGTACTTCGAACAGAATCCCACAGTTGCCAGGAGGGTGGTCGGCAAGTCTCTCGACGCTGCCCGGGCTCGCGAGGCTGCCAGGAAAGCGCGTGAAATCGTGCGCAAGGGCGCGATGGGTTCAACCATGCTCCCTGGAAAGCTGGCTGATTGCCAGGAGCGCGATCCAGCACTCTCGGAGATTTACATCGTCGAGGGCGACTCGGCAGGTGGATCAGCTAAACAGGGACGCGACCGGAAGAACCAGGCAATCCTTCCGCTCAAGGGAAAGATCCTTAATGTCGAGAAGGCACGATTTGACAAGATGCTGGGGCACAGCGAAATCAAATCGCTGATCATGGCGCTGGGAACGGGAATTGGGAAAGAGGATTTCGACGCCAGCAAGCTCCGCTATCACAAGATCATTCTGATGACCGACGCTGACGTAGACGGTTCACACATCAGGACACTGTTGTTAACTTTCTTCTATCGGCAGATGTCCGAGCTGGTTGAAAAAGGATACGTCTACATCGCACAACCACCCTTATTTAAGGTAAAACGGGGCAAGAAAGAGGAATACATCAAAGACGAAGGCTCGATGATCCGCTACCTGATGCGCATGGCAACAGCCGACATGACCGTAAAGACAACCGGCGCCAAAGACGTTATTGAAGGTAAAGAGCTGGCGAAATCATTGGAGAAGATGGTTGACTTTAAGCATTACTGTGAGCGAGCGTCGCGGCGCTTAGGAGGCGATTCGCACCTACTACAGACTCTGCTTGAGGCTTTCGGCGGCAAAAAAGGTGTTTTGCGCAAAGAGGGTGCAACTCTTCGCAAGATCTTTCAGGATGGCGACCTCATGGCCCGAGTCGAAGCCGTCCTGTCCAAGGCCGCGTACAAGACCGAGCTCTCGACCGATGAGGAACATGGATTGTGGGAGATCGAAACCTCGACCATCTCCGGTATTAACCTCTCCATCGATTGGAACTTCGCCAGCTTTGTAGAGTTTCAGAAAGCCGTGGAACTGTATAGTGAGCTCGAAGATAAACTGGCGGCGCCTTTTACAACAGGGGCGAATGGAACTCAGGAAGAGATTCCCACGCGTGATGCTCTGCTTGAAAAGGTCCTGGCCGCAGCGAAAAAGGATTTGAGCATTCAACGATATAAAGGACTCGGCGAGATGAATCCGGAGCAACTGTGGGAGACAACCATGAATCCGGAGAAACGAACGCTGCTCCAGGTCAGAATCGACGACGCGGTGGAAACCGATGAGATGTTTACGGTTCTGATGGGCGACGCAGTAGAGCCAAGACGTAAGTTCATCGAGGACAACGCTCTCGACGTGAGAAACCTAGATGTGTAGTAAGTAAATCGGGATCACGCCTCAGCTCCCGATTATCTAACTCACTTCTCACCAAATCTGCTAACACGAAAACGCGCGAGCTTAATGGGAGTCTCCGGCGGAATGCCGGCCTTGCGCGCCGCGATCTCGACCTGCTTCGCCACCGAGTCCACACCCTCCAAATCCGGCAGCAGCAAGCCCCGGTGTGAACCCGATTCATCCTCCACAATTACGCCGTAAACCGCCGGGTCGAGATCCGCTAGTGTGGCTGGCTCCGGTGCCGAAAGCACATCCACTGAATAGCGCAGACGGGAAAGTTCCTGAGCCGAAACCGGTGAGAAACGTGGATCCCGCGTGGCCGCATTAATTGCGTTCGCGATAATCTCCTCCGCGAGAGTCTCCTTGGCCGGCTCAATGGTTCCGATGCAGCCGCGTAATTGTCCGTCATGAGTCTTGAGGGAAACAAAGCAGGCAGCCCGTGCACCGAGCAGCCCCGCGGTGGCTTGAGAAGAATCTATTTGTGTTCCGCGGAGCACATAAGTCTCCACGGCCGCGCGGGCGAGATGAGGCAGCTCCGCGGTGCTGTACGACTCTCCGTCGAAATCACCTTCGGCGGTACTCTGCTCCCGGTACTCCTGCATAGCGGGCTGCTTGCCTGTCAATTGCGCTACAAGATAACCAACTCCAAACGGCGCCTCATAGTGAATGACCTCGCATGCCCATGGCTGTTCTCTCGTCGCTCCCAAGGCGATCAGCATCGACCGGTAGCCACACTCTCCGGCGATGCGACGCAGATCTTGATCAATGTTGATTATACGTTCGGGAGAATTTGTACGAAGGGCGTCTACGACTTCGTTGTCAAAAATGTATGCGGTTGGGTTATATCCTGCGGGCGCATCAAGTTTCAGCCGGTGACTTAGATCCCCGCTGGCAATTAACCCGGCGGATCGGCCTGTTTCGTTGATCGCTTTTCCGATGCAGGAGCCGAAGCGTAAATGGTCTTCGTTAGACAGGAAACTGTAACCAAGGGCCACGACGCGCCCGGTCCAGCCGTTGCGTTGCAGGAAGTAGAGCGGGACTGCAGTTCCATGGTCCAGGTTTTGGCCGCTCCCCAGGCCTACGACCTCGTAGTCTTCCTCAGCTGCGGCTTTTGAGATTGCCCGGAGCAACTCTTCGTCTAGCGGAGCTTGGCAGCGCACGGCGGGAGCACGGAAGTTTGCGAAGTCTCCGTGAAGTACCGGACCTTGATAAGCAACAAAGGCATGTGCCTCTAGAGGAGCGTGAGGTGAAATCAGAACAAGAGTTTCGGCTCCACTGGCAATAAGGCGTTTGGTAAGCTCCGCCATCCCATCGATGGATCCCCGCACCTCAGCAGCCGACTCACGTCCCACCTCCGGAACCATAATCGGTGGATGAGGAGCGATACCCGAGAAAACTATTGAACTTTCGCTTCCCACTGTGACCTCAATTTATCGGAGCCAAACCACGAAACGCACACATTGGAAACGTAAACCAAAGCAACTGGCCACAGCTCCTTTAAGAGTCGTGGACGGTTGCAGAGAAGCTGTCAGGGAACTCCGGTATTCTACCACCCTGTCAGCATCCATGAATGCCAATTGCACGCGATCGACAAACACCCCTATGATGCCTTAAAAGCAATGGAACACTTTCAGGCATTAATTGTTGGAGCGGGCCCGGCCGGGTCTTTTGCTGCTGAGTTGCTCGCAAGGGATGGCGTGAAGGTAGCCTTGTTTGATGGCCGGCCGGAGGGCGAACCAAAGGCGTGCGGTGGTGGTGTTACGGCAAAAGCACTGAAGGCGTGGCCACATTTGCTGAATGCCGTTGGCCGCACAGTCGATAAACTGGAAATGTATTCCCCTTCCGGCAAACGGCTTCATCTGCAGTTGGAAGAGCCGTTCGCGATCTACTCCCGCATCGCCTTTGACTCATACCTGCGCGACCGGGCAAGGACCGCAGGTGCGGAGGTCTTTGCCGCCAAAATCTCCGCGCGTGGAATTAAGCGCACTCAGAATGGCTGGACGCTAAGAGAGGTGGCAGGCGCTTCCACCCCAGCGGGTATGGCACCCCAGCCGAGATCCTGCGCCCCACGCGGGCTGCCCGCGCAGGGACCCCGCTGCTCGGCCGGGGACTTCGCGCTGCCCCGCTGGGGACCTCGGGCTGCCGGCGCTGAATGGTCAGGTCAAATGCTCGTCGGGGCCGATGGAGCAGGCAGCTCGGTAGCGAGAATGCTCGCGGGGCCCTTGCCGCCGTCTGAAATGGAAGTCGCTTTTGGTTATCGCACGCCGTTACCAAAGAGCGGAGAGTCGCCCACCGTCATCGCTTTTCTACCTGGATGGATTGGTTATGCCTGGGCGTTCCCGCGGCTGGACCATATTTCTTTTGGCATCGCCACTACAC
>Ga0136614_10001751_pt1 | contig 13020 bp, 11 predicted proteins | sample AntDrymUQ2792106_2_FD_106643 | JGI IMG/M metagenome (GOLD analysis project Ga0136614, IMG submission 106643) | Polar desert sand microbial communities from Dry Valleys, Antarctica - metaG UQ279 (21.06) | ecosystem: Environmental > Terrestrial > Soil > Desert | place: Antarctica: Dry Valley...
ACCGGCGATCCCGAGGGCGAGTCGATCGAGGAGCTCGAGCCGCCGGCGGCCGACGAGCTCGAGCGGAGGCTCGACGCGCTCCGCGGCGAGATCGAGCTCCCGATTCCGGCTGCCTCGGCGGTCAAGGTGGGTGGCGTGCGTGCCTATCGACTCGCGCGGCGCGGCGTCGCGGTCAAGATGCCGCTGCGCCGCTCGCGCGTGTACGAGCTCGAGCTGCTCGACTTCGACGGCGAGACCGCTCGCCTCGACCTTCGCGTCAGCTCGGGGACGTACGTCCGCGCGATCGCGGATGCAGTTGGCGGGCACTGCCGGACGCTCCGCCGCATCCAGGTCGGCCCCTTTCACGTCGACGACGCCGACCCGGATCGGCTTCTGCCCCACGAGGTCGCACTCGCGCGCGTCGCCGGGTGGAACGGCGAGCAGGCTTGAACGTCGCCAGCTCGATCGGAGGGCTCGATCGAAAGCCGCGTGCGGTCGCCCTCGGGACCTTCGACGGCGTTCACCTTGGGCATCGCCGCGTGATCGCAGCGGCGCTGGCGGCCGGTCAGGCGCCGACCGTCGTCACCTTCGACCCCCACCCGCGCACCGCACTTGGCAACCGAGTCGAACTTCTGGCAACACTCGAGCGGCGGCTCGAGCTGTTCGCGGAGCTGGGCGTCGAAGACACGCTGGTCATTCGCTTCGACCTCGAGCTCGCGCGGCTCGAGCCCGAGGCGTTCGCCGAGACGATTCTGCGTCCGATCGGCACCGAGGTCGTCGTCGCCGGTCAGAACTTTCGCTTCGGACGCCGGCGCAGGGGAGACCTCGACCTGCTCCGTGCGCTCGACTTCGACGTGCGCCTCGTCCCGCACGTGGACGGAACCTCGTCAACTGCCATTCGTCAGCTGCTCCGCGGTGGCGAGCTCGAGGCGGCAGCGCGCCTACTCGGCCGCCCGGCCGAGGTCGACGGCATCGTGGTTGCCGGAGACGCCCGCGGCGGCACGCTCGGCTTTCCGACCGCGAACTTGGCTGTCAGTGCAGAGCTCATTGTTCCGGCGTACGGGATCTATGCGGGGTCCGCCGCCGGTCATCGCGCCGCGATCTCGATCGGGACAAATCCACATTACGGCGGCGACGAGCGGCGCATCGAGGCGTTCCTGCTCGACTTTGGTGGAGATCTCTACGGCAGCCGGCTCGTGGTTCAACTCTGGCAACGGCTCAGAGACGAGCGCGCATTCGAGAGTGAGGCGGACCTGATCGGGCAGATCGAACGCGACGTCGAAGCGGCGCGGGCAGCTTGCCCGCCGATCTGAGAACGGCGTCCGAACCAGAGCGAAAGGTTTTCCACACAGCGGTATCTAGTGGGTGTGGAGGACGAAGAGACGAGCGCGATCCTGAATCTGTCCCAGTCCGAGAGCGGCGGCACCGCGGGCGTTCGCTGCCTTGAATGTGGAGCCGTCTATGACAAGCCCGCAGGCGTTTACAGCGAGGATGCGAGCCTCGGGTGTCCGGACTGTGGGTATCTCGGCTGGCTCGCAGCGTCGGTGCCGTTCACGCCAGCAGACGCGCCGATCCGCTTCGCCTTGGGTCGCCTGCGGCTCCGCCCCGTGTGATCAAGCTCACGCCGCCGAAGTAATGATGCCGGGACGGCCACCGCCGGACCGCCCACGTCTGCCCCTCAAGCACGCCTAATCCGTCCTCGTCGACGCCGGGCTCGGCGTTGATCGTTTGTCCAGCGGGATGGAATCGCGGGCGCTCAACCGCCTCTTCGGCTGTCAGGCCCTCGTCCATCACGCCGGCGAGCACGCCGACGAGGGCCGTACGCAGGCGTGTTCCGCCGGCAGCGCCGGCGGCGAGGGCGACGGTTTTCTGATCGTCGAGGGCGAGCGTCGGCGCCATCATGCTTTGCATCCTCTGTCCGGGCTCGAGCGCTCCGCGGATCAAGTCGGCCTCGCCGAGCATGCTGTTCAGGTGCAGATCGAGCCCGGGGATCCAGTCACCCGACCCGAGCCCGAGACTCGTCGTGAGAACGCAGACGTTGCCGGCGCCGTCGGTCGTGACCAGGTTCGTCGTGTGTCCTTCCGCACCGGCGGTGCCAGCGAGCGCAACGACGAGAGCGACGACCCGCGCTGCGGCGGAAAGGGCACGGAGCGGCGGCAATCGAGGGAGCGTCTCGGGCAAGCCCGAGAGGTCTGCCCGCGTCAACACGCCGTGGTCTCGGTAGGCGCATTCGACCGGGCGCGACCACCGCGCCTCATACGTGTGCAGGTCCTGACGTGTGACAAGGCCCCCTCGCTCCACCATCAGCTCCAGGAGGCGGTCGGCGATCGTCCCGCGGTAGACGCTCCCCGATCCCTCCGACGCAATCACCTCGAGCGCTTCGGCCAGGCCCGGTTGCCGTACGACGTCTCCGCTTCGCAAGAGTCGTCCCCCGGGGGCGTAGATCCGCGCACCCTCGTTCATGGTCATCACCGGCTCGAGCATCTCGAGGCAGGCTGCGTGCGCCGGCGGGAGGCTCGCGCCGGCGCGGGTGATCCGGAGCGCCGGCTCGACCAGGCGCGGCCAGGGCAGCCGGCCGTGCTCCTGCCAGAGCCGCTCGAGCCCGGCGGGCAACCCCGGCACGCCGCACGAGGCGGGTCCGACTGCGTAGTGGACGAGCTCGGCGCCGAACGGGACTTCGAGTGTGGTCACCTCAGGCTCGTGCGGCTCAGCGCCGAGACCCGGGACGGCGACGAAGCAGTCGAGGTTGCGCGCCCGCCGAGCGCCCGCATCCCAGTAGATCGCGTGCCCGCCGCCGAGCAGGCCGGTCATCAGCGTCTCGGCTGAACAGGAGGCGAGGCAGGCCGCGACCGCCGCATCAGCAGCGGTGCCCCCCTCCTCGAGGATCTCCGTGCCGGCATCAACCGTGGCCGGATGCCCGGCCGCGATTCCCGCGGGCAGGCGCTGCTTCGAGACAGTCCTGTCACGCACGCACACATCTTTCCGGCTGACGCTCACGAGGGGTGGCGCAGCTTCCGAGCCGAGGGGATCATCAGCTTCCGACCAGCGCCGCGATCGTCGTCGAGAGAGTGACAAGCAGGGCAACGTCTTGAACGCTTCGTCGGCGGTGGGACGATGATCGATCTACGCGCGCTTGCGCCTAGCTGCGGCGGAGCTCGACGAAGGAGCGGCCTGATTCTCGTCGGTGGACGGCCTGCACCCTCAACCCCGCGGAGGCTGCCAACTCGCCCAATTCGGCGACCGTGCGCTCGCGACCTCCGAGGAGCACCAGCATGAGCAGATCCATTCCGGCCACCGTGCGGTGTTCGCCGCCGGCTCCGGCGAAGCGTTCGACGACGACGACGACTCCATCGGGGCCAGCCGCCTCGGCACACCGGCTAAGGATCATCGCTGCATGCCGATCGTCCCAGTCGTGGAGGATGCCTGAGAGCACGTAGGCGTCGCCGCCGTCCAAAAGGGGATCGAAGAAGCTGCCCTCGACGACCTCGCACCGCTCGCAAGTCCGGCGCGGGCGAACGCCTTGCGCGCAGCGGATGCCCTGGCCGGCAGCTCGACGAGCGTTCCGCGCGCGCTCGAATGCGAGCGCAGGATCTCGGTCAGGAGCGTGCCCGTTCCTCCGCCGACGTCGACGACGTGAGAGACGGCGCTCCAGTCGAAGCCGGCAACGAGATCGGCGGCGACCTCAGACATATTTGTGGCCATGAGCGCGTCGAAGGAGGCGCCGAGCTCGGGGTTCGCGTCGAGGTCGTCCCAGAACGGCGAACCGAAGATGTCGAAATAGCTCGGCTCGCCTGTTCGAATCGCGTCGAGCAGACCCGGCCAGGATCGGGCCATCCGGCCTTCGATCCCGTTCAGATCGAGCCAGGCACGCAGACGACTCGGGTGGCCGTCCACGAGCAGGCGACCGGCCGGCGCCAGCCCGAACGTCCCGGGCACCGGCTCCTGGAACACGCCGATCGAGCAGAGGTAGCGAAGGAGGCGGCCGAGGGCGTCGGAGTTGACGCGCACCTCGCTCGCGAGCTCCTCGAGGCGTGTCACTCCGTTTTCGATCGAATCCGCCAGGCGCAGCGTGGCCGCGACGCGAACGGCCCAGGGCGCGACGAGGTCGATTAGCGGGAGCAGCGCTGCCGAGGCGACGACAGCGTCCGAGGCCTCCGGCCGATCGGCGCCGTCAGACACGGAGCGAGCTCTTCATTGCCTGCTACCCTAGTTCGCGCCCGCAGCCTCGGCCGTTCGCGCCCTTCCTTCGCGGCGCGCTGGGACTACGGGGTCTCTTACCAGGAGGTTGAGTTTGACCCTCACCAAGGAAGCTAAGCTGGAGTTGATCGGGAAGCACGGCCGGCACGACTCGGACACGGGCTCGACGCAGGTCCAGGTCGCGATGTTGACCACGCGGATCAACGAGCTCACCGAGCACCTGCGCACGCACCCGAAGGATCACTACTCGCGGCGCGGTCTGCTCAAGCTCGTCGGCCGCCGGCGGCGATTCCTGACCTATCTCTCCAAGCACGACCTCGAGGGCTACCGAGCCCTCATCAAGGAGCTCGGCCTCAGGCGCTAGCTCACAAACAGGGAGGGTGGAAGTTTGAGCGAGCCCGCACCCCAGGGCGAGCTGACTCAAACCTCCACCTTCCACAAGCAGAGTGGAGGAATGAAGACATGAGTATTGCCACCGACCGACAGACTTCGGTCTCGGTTACCGTCGGCAACCAGGAGATCACGTTCGAGAGCGGCAAGCTGGCGAAGCAGGCCGACGGCGCCGTGCTCGTGCGCTCGGGCGAAACGATGGTGCTTGCGACGGCCCAGGGCCGGATGGAAGCCCGCGAAGGAGCGGACTTCTTCCCGCTCACCGTCGACGTCGAGGAGCGCATGTACGCCGCCGGCAAGATCCCGGGCGGCTTCTTCAAGCGTGAGGGACGTCCGACAGAGCGGGCGATCCTGACTGCGCGCATGATCGACCGGCCCATCCGGCCGCTGTGGCCGAAGGGCTTTCGCAACGAGGTGCAGGTGATCGGGACGGTGCTCTCGGCCGACCTCGTGACCCCGCACGACATCCTCTGTATCAACGGCGCCTCGGCGGCGCTGATGGTCTCGCCGCTGCCCTTCCTCGGCCCGGTGGGCGGAGTTCGCGTCGGGTTGATCGACGGCGAGCTCGTCGTGAACCCGACGCTTCAGGAGACGGGAGAGTCCAGCGAACTCGACCTGATCGTCGTGGGGACGAAGGACGGGCTGACGATGGTGGAGGCCGGCGCGGCCGAGGTGCCCGAGCAAACCCTGCTCGAGGCCCTCGAGCTCGCTCACGGTGAGATCAAGAAACTTTGTGCGGCGCAGGAAGAGCTGCGCAGCGCTGTCGGCAAGCCCAAGTGGCTCGATCCCGAGCTCACGGCGGAGCTCGAGGAGTCACACGGTGACGCGATCCGGCAGAGGATCGAGGAGCAGGGCCTCCGCGAGGCGGGCGCGATCGTCGATGAGCTGATGGGCGAGCTGGCCCCCGCGCTATCGATGGAATCGACCGAGGACGACATCGTGCGCCAGCTGCAGGTGCGGTCGAGTCTGAGCGCCCTCCTCGACAAGCAGCGTCAGGCTGCGGTGGAGGCGCCGGTGCGCGAGCAGTTCGAGTCAGACCTGCATGCCCTCACCGAGGCCGAGCAGGACTCGAAGGAGCTCAAGTCGGCCAAGCGGCACCTGCTGTTCGACCGCATCGTCGAGACCGCGGAGCTCTCGTTCCCGGTCGGCCCGGCGACGATCGAAGGCGAGGGCCCCGTCGTCAAGGATCAGCTCACGAGGCAGTGGGTGAAGCGGGCCGCGGAGTCCGTCTACAAGGATCTCGTGCGCAAGAAGATCGCGATCGAGAAGCGCCGCCCCGACGGGCGGAGCGCCGATGAGATTCGTCCGATCGAGTGTGAGGTCGGCGTCTCGCCGCGCACGCACGGCTCGGGGCTCTTCACGCGCGGGCAGACGCAGATCCTGACGCTGCTCACGCTCGGCACGGCCAAGGAAGGTCAGCGGATCGACGACCTTTCGCTCGAGGCCGATCGCCGGTACATGCACCACTACAACTTCCCGCCTTACTCGGTCGGGGAGACCGGCTTCATGCGCGGGCCCAAGCGCCGCGACATCGGGCACGGAGCGCTTGCTCAGCGCGCGCTCCAGGCGATGATTCCTGGTCTCGACGAGTTCCCGTACACGATCCGGCTCGTCTCCGAGACGCTCGAGTCGAACGGCTCCTCGTCGATGGGCTCGGTCTGCGGGTCGACGCTGGCCCTGATGGACGCGGGCGTGCCGATCAAGGCGCCCGTAAGCGGGATCGCAATGGGGCTTGTCAAGGAGGGCGACGACTACGCCATCCTCACTGACATCCAGGGCGCGGAAGACCATCTGGGCGACATGGACTTCAAGGTCGCCGGCACGCGCGAGGGCATCACCGCCCTGCAGATGGACATCAAGATCACCGGCGTGACGCAGGAGATCATGCGCTCTGCGCTCGAGCAGGCGAAGCAGGCGCGCGAGTTCATCCTCGACCGGATGGCGGAGACGATCTCCGAGACGCGGACGGAGCTCTCCGAGACCGCGCCGCGCATCTCCACGGTCAAGATCGACTCGGAGAAGATCGGCATGGTGATCGGCAAGGGCGGCGAGACGATCCGCGGGCTCGAGTCCGACTATGAGGTCCAGATCGACATCGAGGAGGACGGCACGATCCTCGTCTACTCCGTCGATGGCCCCAAGGCGAGCGCGGCGATCTCGGCGATCGAGGCGCTGACGAAGGAGCCGGAGGTTGGGGACGCCTACACCGGCAAGGTCGTGAAGACGACGCAGTTCGGCGCCTTCGTGGAGCTGAAGAAGGGTACGGACGGGCTCCTGCACGTCTCGAACGTCGGTCCCGGCCGCGTCGCCCACATCGAGGACGTAATGACACGCGGCGAGGTCGTCGACGTGCTCGTACAGGAGGTCGACAAGGCTCGCGGCCGCATCGGCCTCAAGCTCGTGGCCAAGCACGAGAACGGCGCTCTCGTCCAGCCCGAGGAGCTGATCGAGCGAGCGAAGGATGCTCCGCCGCGGCCTCGCGAGGAGGAGCGGCCGCGCCGTGACGGTGAACGCCGCCGGGGTGGGGGTGGCCGCGACCGCGGACCGCGTCGCGACTGAGCCCGGCGCGGGAACGATGAGACAGCACGAGCGGCGGCCCCGGTGGTCGCCGCTCGTCGTTACGCGGCTTCGCCGATCACCTCATCGCCTGCTCGCGGCGATGAAGGCGACCCAGGGCGACCTGGCGCGTGTCCGTTTCGGCCGCAGCACGCTCGTCCTCGTCAGCGGCCCCGACGACATCCGGCGGGTGCTCGTAACCGACGACCGAGACTTTCCGCGCCGGAACATTCCCACGAAGCGCTGGCTGAGACAGCCTCGACCCGAGCAGGCCGGAGTCACGCTCGGGCCGGGCGGCGACCCCGAGCTACGCCTGTTGTTTCGCCGGGCGTTGCAGCCGACCTATGCGCGAACCCGCATCGACGGGTACTGGCCCCAGTTTCGGCGGGTCGTGGACGAGACAGTCGGCCGCTGGCGTCCCGGCGAGCCCTTTGACCTGGTCGGACGGATCGAGCCGCTGGCACTCGAGCTCGTCGTTCGCGCTGTTTTCGGCCGCTCGCCGGCGATTCCGATTGGAGAGCTCGTCGACCAGACCCGCGCCTGTCTCGATCGGCGGGCGTACGCGAGCTCAACCGGCTACCGGCTGGCGGATCGGCTGCGTCTGCGCGGCAACCTGCGTGCGGCGTCCGCCTACGAGGCGCTGGCAACGCTGATGAGCCGACAGCTCGACGAGAGGCGTCGCGAGCTCGGCGATGAGGACGTGCTCACGCAACTCCTTGCCGTGGACGAGGGGCGGCCCCTGGGGGACGACCAGCTCGTGGTCGAGGCACTGGGGCAGCTCTTCGTCGGCAGCGAGCCGGTGGGAAGCGGCGCCGCGTGGGCGCTCGCGCTGCTCGGGCAGGACTCGAGCGCATTCCGACGCGTGCGCGAGGAGGCTGACGGAGGCCCGCCCGCACAGTCGAGCTTCCTGCGAGCGGCGCTGAGTGAGACACTGCGTTTACATCCGCCGTTCACGTTGATCGGGCGTCAGTCGCGGCTGGAGACGGAGCTTGGAGGCCAGCGCGTCCGCGCCGGCGATCACGTCTTCGTCTGCCCGTATCTCGTCCACCGCGACGAGCGCTGGTGGCCACACGCCACGACGTTCGACCCGAGCCGCTGGCTCGCCGGCGGGGCCGACGACCGCCCGAGGCTCGCGTACCTCCCCTTCGGCGCGGGTCCCCGCCAGTGCGTCGGGGAGCACGTCGCCTGGCGAGCGATGGAGGCGATCGTCGTCGCTGTCGCGGCACGCTGGGACCTCGTCGCCCTGGGGTCGCCTCCACGGCCGACTGCTCTGCGGCCGAGCGGCCTCGACGTGCGGGTCGAGGAGCCCAGCTGATCCTTCGGCCGCTCGGATAGGGTCACGGCCGGAATGCCGGCGGCAGAGAGCGCGGTGCTAAGAGCGCGTTTCAAAATGAAGCACGATGCCGACGGAGCGCACCCCGTCGGCGGGTGGTCATTCTGAAACGCGCTCTGAAGCCGCTGGTCGTGACAAGGCTTCGCCGCGACCCGCTGGGTCTCTTCACCGATCTGAAGCGGGAGCAGGGCGACCATGCCCGCGTCCGGTTCGGGCGCGACACCCTGAGCCTGATTAGCCATCCGGACGACATCCAGCACATGCTCGTCTCGGGCGACCGAGACTTCCCGCGACTCAACGTGACCGTCAAGCGCTGGCGGAGACGTGCCCGGCGCCGGACGTCGGGCGTCACGCTCGGGCCGGGTGCAGACCCGACTCTGCGGCTGGCCTTCCGGCGCGCGTTGCAGCCCACCTACAGCCGGGCGCGCATCGACTCTCTCTGGCCCGAGCTCGTCCGCGCAGCCGAAGAAGGGGTGGAGCGCTGGCCGGATGCCGGGACGATCGGCGTCGTTCGCGAAGTCGAGCCGCTCGGCATGGATCTGGTCGTTCGCGCCGTCTTCGGCCAGCAGCTCGATCTGCCGCTCTCCGAGCTCGTCGCCCGGATCCACGCCTGCGTCGACCTGCGGGTGTACGCGAGCTCGGCCGCCTACCGCGTCACCGATCGGTTGCGCCTTCGACGAATCTTGCGGGCGGCGGAGGCGTACGAGCTGCTCGAGGCCCTGCTTCGGCGACACCTCGCGCAGCGGCGATCGGAACCAGCGCGGGGCGATGACGTGCTGTCGCGGCTGCTAGGCGTGGACGAGGCGAAGGGCCTCGGCGACGAGCAGCTCGTGCTCGAGGCGCTCGCGCAGCTCTTCGTCGGGGGCGAGCAGGTCGCGAACGTCGCTTCCTGGGCGCTCCAGCTGCTCTCGCAGCACCCGGCGGAGCGCGACCGGCTCCGGCGGGAAAGCGGCGGACGGGCTCGACGACCCCAAGCGGCTCTCCCGCACGTCCGCGGTCGTCGGGGAGGCCCTGCGCCTGCACCCACCGGTCACGCTGATCGGGCGTCAGGCCGGCGTCGACATGGAGCTCGGCGGCCGGCTCGTCCGCGCTGGCGACCCGGTGCTGGCCTGCCCGTATCTCGTCCAGCGGGACGAGCGCTGGTGGCCGAATCCCGACGTATTCGAGCCGGAGCGCTGGCTCGACGGCAGTGCGGCGCAGCGACCTAGACTGGCGTTCGTTCCCTTTGGCGCCGGCCCGCGGCAATGCGCGGGCGAACACCTAGGGTGGCGGGCGACGGAGGCAATCGTGGCCACGGTCGTGAGCCGGTTCGACGTCGTCCCTGCCGGAGCGCCGCCGAGCCCGACGAGCCTCAGGCCGGCCGGCCTCGAGCTGCGGCTCGAGCGCAACCTCTAGCCCCCGGCGCCTTCAGCCGGCCTTCAGCGGATCTTCAGGGCTCGGCGTGATTCTTCACTCACTGAAGGCGAGCGAAGAGGAGGAGCGAAGATGAAGACAATCAAGCGCCTGCTGAACATCGGCGACACGGTCGAGAAGTGCGTTTCCTGGTATCCCTGGTAGCCGACTGAGAATCATCGCAGCGAGCGAAGGGCGCGGGGCCGAAAGGCCCCGCTTCTCTGCCCCGGGACTACGCCAAGCGCGCACGAATGTCGATCTACTTTCCTCGTGATGGGTCGGTCGGGGCGAAACATGGGCATGGGTGCGCTCGCGGAGCGCAACTTTCGGCTGTTTTTCCTGAGCCGGACGATCTCGCTACTTGGCAGCTCGCTCGCTCCCATCGCCCTCGCGTTCGCGGTGATCGATCTAACCGGCTCGCCATCGGATCTCGGTCTCGTGCTCGCCGCGATCGTGGTGCCTCAGCTTGTCTTCCTGCTCGTCGGCGGGATCTGGGCCGACCGCCTCCCGAGACATCTGACGATGATCGCCGCCGATCTCGTCAGCGGGGCTGCGCAAGGGGCGATCGCCCTGCTCTTGCTGACCGACCGAGCCGAGATCTGGCATCTGATCGCGCTCGGAGTGATCCGGGGTACGGCGTCGGCGTTCTTCTTCCCGGCCTCGACCGGGCTCGTGCCACAGGTCGTGACTCCCGGGCGGCTCCAGCAGGCCAACGCGCTGCTCGGACTGTCGCGGAACGGAACCACGGTCGGGGGCGCGGCACTGGGGGGCGCGCTCGTGGCCGCCGTCGGGCCCGGCTGGACGCTCGCGATTGATGCCCTCACCTTCGGGTTGGGGGCGGCATTTCTCTCCACTCTCAGGCTCCCGCGCGACGCTCGACTTGCCGGGCGCAGGTTCCTGGCCGAGCTCGCCGAAGGCTGGCAGGAGTTTCGGTCACGGACGTGGCTCTGGTCGGTCGTCGCGCAATTCGCCGTCATGAATGCTTTCGCGACCGGGGCGTTCTTCGTGCTGGGCCCCTTCGTCGCAGAACGGTCGCTGGGCGGTGCGGCCTCCTGGGGGTTGATCCTGGCGGCGCAGGCGGCAGGGATGGTGCTCGGCGGCCTGATCAGCCTGCGGTACCGGCCCGAGCGCCCGCTGCTGACCGGGACGCTCACGCTCCTGGTCACCGCTCCTCCTTTGGCGCTCCTCGCTCAGGCCGCGCCGTTGCCGGCGATCGCCCTGGCGGCCGTCGTCGCCGGGATCGCCAGCGAGCTCTACCAAGTACTGTGGCTGACCACGCTTCAGCAGCACATTCCGGCGGACAAGCTGTCCCGAGTCAGCTCCTACGACTGGCTCGGCTCGCTCGCGCTGGCCCCGGTGGGAGCGGCGCTGATTGGCCCGCTCTCGGCCGCGATCGGTACGACCGAGACGCTGTGGGCCGCCGCGGTGATCGTGGTGGTCACGACGTTGGCCGTTCTGGCCGTCTCGGACGTCCGCAATCTGCGCGCGCTTCCAGCGCGATGATCAAGCTCGTCCCGGTCAGCGGTTATTTCGTGGCCAGAGGGCTGGCGGAGATCACCCTCGGCGTCGGCGCCCTCGCCGCTGCCGTGGTTGCCGGCTTCGATTCCGAGGCGGCCCGACTGGGGTTCGCTGCGGCCGCGGTCGTGTACGGGGGGGTTCGGTTCGCACGGGAGCAGCGACACGCCCTGATTCACGTTGGTCGCGTGTCGCCTCCGCCGGCCGAGGCGACCTCCGCGTCGGCGGCGGACCTTGTTCGATTGGCAGTGATTCCGAGTCCGAGCGCCATCGGCCTCGTGATTCTCTCCCTCACGTCACTCGTCTTCGAGCCGGCGCTCGCCGCGATTATCGGAGGAATCCTGGCGGGTGGCGGAGTCGCCCGGCTCGCCGTCGCTGCCTCGTTGGTCTGGTGGGAGCGCATGAACGGCCCCAAGCTCTTCACCGGCCGGGACGGCGGACGCCTGTACGGCCGAAACTAGGCGCCCGCTGGGGCTGATCGAGCGCTCGCGGAGATCCGGCGGCTCGGCCGCCGGACAGGAGCTCGGAGGATCGCCGGCTGGAGGGCGCCGGTTGCGATTCGTGCGCTCGCCCATCCGTTCCATCGGCCAGGCCAAGCCAGCTTCAGAGCCATGTCAAACCGGCGCTCACGCGAACGAGCGCACCTCGGGCACAAGGAGGTCGTCGCGGGCGACGAGAGACGAATAGCGCCCGCCGAGCACCAGCAGCTCGTCGTGCGTCCCTCGCTCGACAATGCGGCCGCGGTCGAGCACGACGATCTGGTCGGCGTCGCGGACGGTCGACAGGCGGTGGGCGATCGCGATCGTCGTGCGGCCTTCGGAGAGCCGGTCGAGCGCCTCCTGTACGGCCCGCTCGGTCTGGGTGTCGAGCGAGCTCGTCGCCTCGTCGAGCACGAGCACGGGTGGGTTGCGCAGAATCGTGCGCGCGATCGCGATCCGCTGCTTCTCGCCGCCCGAGAAGCGGTAGCCTCGCTCGCCGACGAACGTGTCGTACCCCGCCTCGAGCCCCGAGACGAGATCGTGGATGCGAGCGGCGCGAGCGGCGGCCTCGATCTCCTCGTCGGTGGCCTCGGGCCTCGCGAAGCGGAGATTGTCTCGAATCGAGGCGTGGAAGAGGTACGTCTCCTGCGAGACGACGCCGACGGTGCTTGCCAGCGACGAGAAGGTGGCGTCGCGCACGTCGATGCCGTCGAGGAGCACCCGTCCGCGCTCGACGTCGTACAGACGCGCGACGAGGTAGCCGAGCGTCGTCTTGCCGGATCCCGTCTCGCCCACGATCGCGGTGCGCGAGCCAGCCGGCACCTCGATCGAGACGTCCTCGAGCGTCCACGGCCCCTCGCGGTCGTAGCGGAACCAGACGTTCTCGAACGTGACGTCGCCACGGCAGCGACCGAGCGGAACCGCGCCGCTGCGCTCCTCGATCTCGACCGGCAGATCGAGGTACTCGAAGACGCGGTCGAAGAGCGCCAGCGAGGTCTGGACGTCGATCTGCACCGACAGGAGCGAGCTGACGGGAAAGAACAGCCGGGTCTGCAGCGTCGTGAAGGCGACGACCGTGCCGAGCGAGATGCCGCCGATGAAGGGCTGCCCGGCGAACCAGTAGACGAGCGCCGGCATGATCGCGAAGCTCGCCTGGATCGACGCCATCACCCAGCGGCC
>Ga0136614_10001752_pt1 | contig 13019 bp, 11 predicted proteins | sample AntDrymUQ2792106_2_FD_106643 | JGI IMG/M metagenome (GOLD analysis project Ga0136614, IMG submission 106643) | Polar desert sand microbial communities from Dry Valleys, Antarctica - metaG UQ279 (21.06) | ecosystem: Environmental > Terrestrial > Soil > Desert | place: Antarctica: Dry Valley...
GCAGGAGGCAACGGTTCATATAATGTAACGGATAGGAACGCAAATACTGGTGCGATCGATTTCGCCGCGGCGATATTTACGTTCCGATGTCTAATCGAGATGAAGCCATGTTTTTATCCTGCTGCTGCATGCGGCTACTAATCCATGAATCATTGGAGATCGTTATGCATTTACCGCTTTTTGTAAGCCGGCATTGGTCGTATATGCCACGAAGGTATTCCGTCTGGTCATTATTCACCGGACTGTTGATCTTTTTTCTGCTCGGCGCTACGGCGCACGCGCACGGTGTCGCCGAAGGTGACAAGGGCTACATTCAGGAAATCAGTGGAATGCATATCCTGCCCTTCATCTATCTCGGTGCAAAGCATATGTTCACCGGATACGATCACATCCTATTCCTGCTTGGGGTGATCTTCTTCCTCTACAAGATGAAACATATTGGCGTATACGTCAGCCTGTTTGCTATCGGTCACTCAACGACGATGCTGCTGGGCGTGTACTTCGGCACCAACATCAGCGGCTACCTGATAGACGCGATCATCGGTCTATCGGTGGTGTACAAGGCGCTCGATAACATCGGCGCCTTCCAGCGCTGGTTTGGCGTGCAGCCGAATACAAAGGTGGCGACCCTCGTGTTTGGACTTTTTCACGGTTTTGGCTTGGCGACGAAGATTCAGGAGTACGAGATTTCTCAGGATGGCTTGATACCCAACATGCTCGCTTTCAACGTGGGCGTTGAGATCGGTCAGTTACTGGCGCTCGCCACCATTCTCATTGTGATGGGCTACTGGCGTCGCACCAACAGCTTCCTGCGCCATGCCTACACCGTTAATGTCCTTATGATGGCCGCCGGTTTCATGCTCATCGGCTATCAGCTCACCGGATATTTCGTCTCCAAAATTCAAGGAATTTAATAATTCGAGGAAAATTTCATGTACAACAGCGACCTTCCGACCCGTGCCGAATTGCCGCGCAGCAAGCAACTGCTGCGTTCGACCATTATCGCCATTATCGTTGCCGCCGTCCTGCTCGTGATAATTGTTTTGCCGAGCGAATACGGAATTGACCCGACGCGCATCGGGCGCGTTCTCGGACTGACACAAATGGGCGAAATCAAAATGTCGCTCGCCCGTGAAGCGCAACAGGACAGACCCATCACTACTGCTTCAGGGCAGCAACCGACGGTTACTTCTCCGCCGCTTCCGGCGCAGCAGACACAAAGCGCGGCGGCTCCATCCACTACGAGAACGGACGAAATGACCGTCACGCTGCGACCGGGCGAAGGCGTCGAGGTGAAACTGGTAATGTCACGGGGAGCAAATGTAAGCTACGAATGGACGACCGCCGGCGGCACTGTTAACCACGATACCCACGGTGATGGACCGAACGGCGCTTCCCATCGCTTCAGCAGAGGCACACAGGTAGAACGCGATGCTGGCGAGTTGACCGCGCCCTTTGATGGTAATCATGGGTGGTTTTGGCGCAATCGCACTGAAAGAGACGTGACCGTCACTCTCAGAACCACTGGTCAGTACCGGAGCATCAGACGGGTAGCGTAGGTCGCCATCGTCAAAAATTACGGTCAGCCGTATTTGAAACTATTGACGATAGTTTTAGTGAATCATATACTTGGCGACTCTCCTTCTTGGCTCTTGAAAGGAGACGCCCCCGATATGAAGCGAATCCACCCCAAAATCACTTTGCGCGGATTTAAGCCTGAGGCGCGCGGCATAGCCCACGTACTCGGCGAACTGGAAACAGCCGTGATGGAATTACTGTGGAAGGAGTCGGGACAGTCGGTCAACGAAGTCGAGGAACGTCTGCGGCAGAAGCGCGGCATCGCGCACACCACCGTCTCGACGACGCTCGACCGGATGCATCGCAAGGGATATCTGACGCGCGAGAAGCAGGGTAAAGCGTTTCTGTACGCCCCGCGCTACACCCGTGAGGAGTTCGAGCGGGGGCTGGCGCAAGAGGTCTTGGGCGCGCTGCTCAACCAATTCACGGAACCCGCGCTGTCGGCTTTCGTCGAGTTGGTCGGGGACGATGCGGGGAAGCTCGACAAACTCGAAGCAATGATTCGGGCGAAACGCCGCGCGCAAGGCAAGTAGGTTCAAAGAAGTTCAATTGATGATCGCAGCCATCGAAAATTTCGTTCTGTTCAGCACCTGCCTCGCGCTCGCGTGCTTCGCTTTGGCGTGGCTCGTGCGAACGACGGCGCGGCGCAGTTGGCGGAACATACATTCGTACACTTTAACGAGGCTCTACACTGCCCTGCTGCTCGCTCCGCCGGTGGCGGCGGCGTGGATCGTTGTCGCCGCATTCGTGCCTGAAACGTTGCTCGGTGAAGCAGCGTTCGACGCCGCGCACCTCGCGCCGCGCCACCAACTGCACCTGCTCGGAGACCTCACCGCCACTTTGGAGCCGACACTCGCTTACGCGACGCTCATATTCTTTATCGCCGCCTCAGTGTTCGCCGCGTGGTCGAGCGTGCGCGGCTCGTGGCGCGTCGGGCGGATGCTCCACAAGCTGGAGATGAACGCCGCCCCGCCGCCGGCGGAACAGATCGCCCTCGTCGAACGCATCGCCCGGCGCGAACGTCTTGATGTCGGCTTGGTGATGAGCGACTACCCCTTCTCGTTCGTCTGGGGTTTCCGGCGTTCAAAACTCGTGCTTTCGTCCGGTCTGCTCCGCACCTTGAACGGCGACGAACTCGCGGGCGTGCTCGAACACGAAGCGGCGCACCACGCCCGGCGAGACAACATGGCGAAGCTGCTGCTTTCGGCGTGCAGTTTCGCGTCGCTCATGTTCCCGCTCTCACGCCTTCTCCTGCGGTGGCGCGCCGAAGAAGTCGAGATGGTCTGCGATGAAGTCGCCACCGCGCGCACGCTTGCTCCGCTGGATGTCGCCTCTGCGCTCGTCAAACTGCGTCGCCAAGTTCTAACGCCGGTCGCGTCTGTGTCAAATCGTGTAGCCCCTTCAGGCGCTTCGAGCTTCGCGCCGGATGATTTCCAGAGTTTCGAGCGTCGCGTCCATCGCCTCGTCGCGTTCGCCGACGCGACGCCGGACGAGACGCGCGCCGTTCTCTTGTCTCGCGCAAAGTACAACCGCGTGATAGTCGTCATTGCGCTCTTCGCGTCAAGCATCCTGCTTCTTTCTTTCACCGCCCCGCTTGCCGTCCACCGCGCGGCGGAAGCCCTCATTCGGCTCATCAACTAATGAAGGAATATTCTAGATGACAACTTTTACACGCCGCGCGCTCCGCCTAAAAACTACCGCCGGTCGTTGGATTTCATTGACCTTGCTCGCGCTGATTCTCACGGCTTCTGCGGCGTGCGGCTCGCGCCAACAGGCAGGAGCAGAACACGAGGAAGAGCCTCTCGCGCGCACGGAGTTCACGGAGCGAGTTGAGAACTTCTTCGAGTTCGCCCCGCTCAGAGCCGGTCAGACCAGTCAGTTCCTGATTCACCTGACAGACCTCTCGGACGGCGCGCCGGTCGCGCAAGCCGAAGTGACTCTCGTTGCGCGTGCGCGGGGCGGCGCGGAAGCGATGCGGACGCGGGCGCGCGTGGGGCGTGTGACCGGAATCTACGTCGCCGACGTTTCCTTGCCGAGCGCGGGCGAGTACGACATAGAGTTTCACATCAGGAACGACAGGCTCGACGAGCGGATGCCGCTCGCGGATTTCAGAGTGGAGTAGAAGCGAAACGTGACCAAAATCATTCAAACGATGACGGCGATCATCCTTTCCATCTGGCTGCCGTTGCAAACGAGGGCGCAGACTCCCGCTCCGCAAGCCTCTCCGACGCCGCCCCTAACCGCATTCCAGACGGCGCAAGCGGGAGACGTGCTAACACTAGAAGCGGCGACCGAACAGTTCATGCGGCGCAACCTCACGGTGGAAGCGGCGCGTTTGGAAGTGGGCGTCGCGGCGACGGAGCGCGTCGGCGCGCGCCTCTTCCCACGCCCCGGTTTGACCGTCAGCGCGGAGAACCTGACGCTTAACCGCGCGACCCCTTTCAACCGACTTTACGAAGTCGGCGCGACCGTCGCGCAGCCCATCGAACTCGGCAACCGCCGCGGCTTGCGCGCGGAACTCGCCGAACGCACCGTCGCCGTCGCGGAAGCGCAGTTGAGCGCCGTCTTGCGCGCGCGCCTGTTTGAACTCAGGCGCGTCTATTACGAGACGATTCTCGCGCGTGCGCAAGTCGAGATCGCCCGCGACAATCGCACCGGCTACGATGAGTTGGTGCGCTTCAACACGGCTCGGTTCGAGGAAGGCTACATCGCCGAAGGTGAGCTGATAAGGGTTCGGCTGGAGCGCATCCGATTCGATTCGGCGATTGCCAACGCGACGCTCGCGCAACGGCAGGCGGCGGTGCGCCTGTTTGAGCTTTTGGGCGAAGGCAGCTTCGAGCGCGCCGGTACGCTGGACGTTGCCGGGACGCTCCAGATGCGTCCCGTGCAGCTCAATTTAGAGAACCTGCGCCAAGTCGCGTTAGCGAACCGCCCGGAAATCAAGATCGCCGAAGCGCAGGTCGCGCTGGGTCAAGCGGGGGCGGATTTGCAGCGTTCGATTGCGCGGGGCGAGATCACACCGTTCGTCGGCTACCGGAGGGTCGGCGTGGACAACACCGTACTCGCCGGCGTCACCGTGCCGCTCCCCTTCGGCAACCGCAATCAGGGCGGCATCGCCCGCGCCGAAGCCGAGCGGGGCGTCGCCGAGACGAACCTGCGCCTTGCGCGCAACCGCGCGCTCGCTGAAGTCGAATCGGCTTACCGCGCCTACGAGACGGCGCGCGAGCAGGTGTTGGCTTACGAGATGGGACTTTTGCGGCAGGCGGACGAGTCGCGCGACATCACTCTCGCCGCCTACCGCGAAGGCGCGACTGAGCTAGTCTCGCTCTTGGAGGCGCAGCGCACGCGGGCTGAAGTTCGCGGGGCTTACGCGCGGGCGCTGTTCGATTACTACGTCAGTATTTTTCAGTTGGAGTTGGCGACGGGAGTTGACATCAGACCATGAGCAAAGAGTTGACCGAAGAAGAACGCGCGCGCGATACCGAGCGCGCCAATGAAAGGGCGCGAGACGATCATCAGAGCGTGACGGTTGAACGCGATACATTGCGCGAGGACGGCGAGCATCGCAATGTGACGGTGGAGCGGGAGACGGTACGTGAAGACGACGGCAACCGTCGCGTCACAGTCGAACGCGAAGAGACGCGCGAGGAGGTCGTCGGCGCGCCCGCCGCTTCGCGCGCGTCGTCGCGCAACCGCGCGCTCATCGTCGGCGCGGTCGCGCTCGTCGCGCTCGTCGCGCTCGTTTACATATTTTTTCTGCGCGGATCGCGGCGCGAGGAAACGGCGGCGGCTCCGCCGGCGCAAGCTAACACGGGCACGGTCAAGTTCTTGATGGAGCAGCAGTGGCTCATCCGCATGAGGCTCGCTCAGGTCAGAGAGCGGACGGTCGCGCGGCAGGTCACCTCGACGGGTCGCGTCGTGCCCGCCGCGAACAATCAAGCCGTGGTCGCGCCGCCCGTCGGCGGGGTGCTCGCGGGCGGACAGATGCCGCGCATCGGTCAGCGCGTCGCGCAGGGTCAGGTCATCGCCGTCATCCAGCAGACCGCGACGGGAGCAGAACAGGCGCAGGTGAGAGCCGCCGCCGCTTCAGTAGAAGCGCAGAACGCTCAGATCAGGGCGCAGAACGCGCAAGTGAACGTCGAGAACGCGCGGCTGGAGAGCGAACGCCGGACAGCGGTGGGCGAAGCGGAGGCGGCGCGCGTCCGGCTTAATCTGGCGCGCACGGAAGCCGACCGCGCGCAACGCCTCTTCGACCGCCGGGCTTTCTCGCAGCGGCAACTTGAAGCGGCAAACGCTGAGCGCGAGTCCGCCGAAGCGACTTATAACGCCGCCATCCGTCGCCGCGACGCATTAGCCTCCGCGCGCTCCATCACGCCCGCCGCGCCCGTCAGCGCGAGCGTCGGCAGCGCGAACGCGACACACACTGTGCGCGCGCCCTTGAGCGGCTACGTCACGCGCGTCAACAAATCAATCGGCGAGCAGGTCACGCCGGGCGAAGCGATTTTGGAAATCTCGAACCTCGATACGGTCTGGGTCGAAGCCCCGATCTTCGAGCGCGACTTGAACCGCTTGGGCGGTAGTGCCTCCGCGACATTTACCGTCGCCGCTTACCCGGACCAAGAGTTTCGCGGCACGGTGGTGGATGTCGGCGCGGTGATTGACGAGCGGACACGCGCCGCGACGGTCGTCTTCCAAGTACCGAACGCCGGGCGCGCGCTCAGGATCGGGATGCAGGCGAACGTGCGCTTGGACGCAGGCGAGTCGGTGACGGCGATGATGATCCCGCGCTCGGCGGTGCTCGATAACGAGGGGAAGAAAATCGTCTATGTGCTTTTGTCGGGCGAAGAGTTCGAGCGGCGCGAAGTCGTCTTAGGCGACGAGTACGGCGAAGAGGTCGCGGTCGTGTCTGGTCTCAATCCGGGCGAAAGAGTCGTCACGCAGGGCGCGTATCAAATCAGGCTGCAAGAGCTTCGTCCAGCGGACGCGGGCGTCCACTCGCACGAAACCTAGGCAGCAAGTAACAGACATGCTCAATAAAATCATTCAATGGTCGCTCCGCAACCGGCTCATGGTCGTCATCGCTGCCGTCGCGCTGCTCATCTACGGCGGATACGTTACCTTACGCACGCCGGTTGATGTCTTCCCAGACTTGACCGCGCCGACCGTCACGATCTTGACCGAGTCGCACGGTCTCGCGCCGGAAGAAGTCGAGTCGCTCGTCACGCTCCCCATCGAATCGGCGATGAACGGCACGGCGGGCGTCTATCGTGTGCGCTCGAACTCCGCCATCGGCATCTCTATCGTCTTCGTTGAATTTAATCTTGACACCGACATTTACCGCGCTCGTCAACTCGTCAACGAAAAACTGCAACAAGTCCGCCTCCCCGCCGGAGTGCCGCCGCCCGTTTTGGGTCCGATCTCCTCGACGATGGGCGAGATTATGCTGGTCTCGATGACGAGCACGACGACTTCCCCGATGGAGTTGCGCTCGATTGCCGACTGGACGGTGCGCCCACGCTTACTTGGCGTCACGGGCGTCTCGCAGGTAATGATTATCGGCGGCGAGACGAAGCAGTTCCAAGTCTTAGTTGACCCGGCGCGACTCGCCGACTATGGCTTAACGCTCGAACAGGTTGTCGAAGCCGTCGGGGCGTCGAACGCCAACGCATCGGGCGGCTTCCTTGAGCGCACTAACGAAGAGTTCCTCATTCGCGGTCGCGCGCGCGTTCACACACCCGAAGACCTAGCTAATTCCGTCATCACCGTGCGCGAGGGCGTGCCCGTTCTCATCGGCAATGTCGCCACCGTGCAGGCGGGCGCGGCGCTCCGGCGCGGCGACGGCAGCTTCAATATGCGCCCGGCGGTCATCGCCACAATCCAGAAACAGCCGAACGCCAACACGCTCGAAGTCACCGAACAGATCGAGGCGACACTCGCGGGATTGAGAGCGACGCTGCCCGCGGACGTGACGATTGAGACGAGAGCATTCCAGCAAGCTGACTTTATTAACCGCGCCGTCGGCAATGTGCGCGCGTCAATCATCGAAGGCGGCATCATGGTCACGGTCGTGCTCTTTCTCTTCTTATGGAACTTCCGCACGACGTTCATCTCTTTGACCGCGATCCCACTTTCGCTCATCACCGCCATCCTCGTGATGAGCTATTTCGGCATCTCGATCAACACAATGACTCTGGGCGGTCTGGCAATCGCCATCGGCGCGCTCGTGGACGACGCGATTATCGATGTCGAGAACGTCTTCCGCCGACTCAAACAGAACGCTCACTCGCCGACGCCAGCACCCGTGATAGATGTTATTTTCCGCGCGTCGAGTGAAATCAGAAACTCGATTCTCTTTGCGACGCTCATCATCGTGCTCGTCTTCCTGCCGCTCTTTTCTTTGGGCGGCTTCGAGGGTCGAATGTTCGCGCCGCTCGCCTTCGCCTACATCATCTCGATCACCGCATCGCTCATCGTCGCGCTGACCGTCACGCCCGTTCTCTGTTACTTCCTTCTCGGTCGCTCGAAGCTGCTTCACGACGAGCGAGACTCGCGTCTTGTGACATGGATGAAGAAGCATTACGCGCGCATCTTGAACTGGACGCTCCGCCACCCGTACAAAATCATCACCGCGTCCGCCGCGATGCTGCTCGTCGCCGTCGTGATGTTCGCCTTCATGGGGCGCGAATTCCTGCCGCCGTTCAACGAAGGCACTTTGAACATCAACGCCAACATGCCGCCGGGCACGTCCTTGCAGGAATCGAACCGCATCGGCAACGTCATCGAATCTGTTTTGCATGAAGTCCCGGAAGTCGTCTCGACGACGCGCCGCACGGGACGCGCCGAATTAGACGAGCACGCAGCGGGCGTCAACACCAGCGAAATCGAAGTCGTGACGCGCGAGGGCGACCGCCCGCACGCCGAGTTTATGGAGGACGTGCGCCAGCGACTCGCGCAGATTCCCGGCGTCGAGGCGGAAGTCGGGCAGCCGATCTCGCACCGCATTGACCACCTGCTGTCAGGGACGCGCGCGCAGATCGCCATCAAACTGTTCGGACCCGACCTTGCGACGCTCCGCACCAAGGCTGCCGAGATACGCGACCAGATGGCGCGAGTTCCCGGCATCGTTGATCTGATCGTCGAGCCGCAAGTCGGCGTGCCGCAAGTGCAAGTCAACATGAACCGGCAGGCGGCAGCGGCAGTAGGACTTCGCGCCGCAGATTTAGCCGAGACGGTTGACACCGCCTTTAACGGTCACGTCGCCTCACAGGTGCTGGAAGAACAGAAGACGTATGACGTGCTCGTGCGCTTCGACGATTCGGCGCGCGAGTCAATCGAGAGCATCGGGCGCACACTGATTGACACGCCGATAGGCGCGCGCGTTCCCATCGGGCAAGTCGCCGAAGTGCGCGTGGATCAAGGACCGAACACGATCAACCGCGAGAACGTGCAACGCCGCATCATCATTCAGGCGAACGTCGCTGACCGCGACTTGGGCAGTGTGATTAATGACGTGCGCGAGGTAATTGGGAATAATGTGCAGTTGCCGCAAGGCTACTTCGTCCAGTACGGCGGGCAGTTCGAGGCGCAGGAGAAAGCCTCGCGTCTCATTACCTTGCTTTCCATCGTCGCCATCGGCGGCATCTTCCTGCTGCTCTACATCGCTTTGAAGTCGGCGCGCTCCGCCGCGCTCGTGATGGCGAACTTGCCGCTCGCTTTAATCGGCGGCGTGGTGATGGTCTTTCTCGCCGGCGGCACGCTCTCCATCGCTTCACTGGTCGGTTTCATCACTCTCTTCGGCATCGCCACACGCAACGGCATTATGCTCATCAGCCACTATTCGCATTTGATGACCGAAGAAGGAGTCGGTTTCCGCGACGCTATTGTGCAGGGTTCGATGGAGAGGCTTTCACCGATCCTGATGACCGCGCTCGTTACCGGCGTCGGAATTATCCCGCTCGCGCTCGGCGTGGGCGAGCCGGGCAAGGAGATTCAGCAGCCGATGGCGGTCGTCATTCTCGGCGGCATCGTCACTTCGACGTTCCTCAACATGATCGTGATCCCTGCTCTTTACCTAAAATATGGACGGGCGGAAGCTCATGCGCCTGCGCGCGACTATCCGCGCGAGCGAGAGCTTGCGACGAGCGGCGATTGACGGGCGCAGCTTAACGCTTGCGGCAGAGGCAGTAGGTAAACTTCTGTGTGGTGTCGAAAGGTGTTAAGTGGGTTTCTTCAAGGCTTTCAATTATCTCGAAAGCCCCGCCCAGTTCGGCGTGCAGTTTTTCGGGACTGTACCTGATGACATTTAGCCCGCTGCATTGTCGCGCGCCGTCGGCGGCGAAGGTCGCCATGATGATGTGACCGCCGGGTTTGAGCGCGTCACTTGCCCCGTTGACGTAGCGGCGGCGGTCATCCGCTTCGGTGAGAAAGTGAAACACGGCGCGGTCATGCCACACGTCGAAGTGATGACGAGGCAAGACGGCTTGCGTGATGTCGGCTTCAATCCACTTGACTTCTTGCGCGGCTCGCGCGCCGAGCCGCTGCTGTGCCGCTTCGAGCGCGGTGGGTGAAATATCGAGAACAGTGAGATTGCGGAAGCCTTTGGCGAGCAAGTCGTCAACGAGTGTTGATGCGCCGCCGCCAACGTCAATGATCTGTGCAGAGGCGTTAACTCCGGTGCGCTTGATAAGTTCGAGCGATTTCGCGGCGTGCGGTTGATACCAACTTACCCCGGTCGGAGTTTTCGTTGTGTAGATGCCTTCCCAGTGTGATTTACGTGCCATGTCTGTCGCTCCAAGATAGTTGCCGAAAAAAACGGATGATTGCTTGTAGTGCTTGCGGGCGAGAATTGGCGGATTGTCGCTCATCACGTTGAAGGTAGCAGTTGACGAACGATGCGAGAAACGAATTATTCACATCGCTATGATGAACATTTATAATCTATGTCCAGATGAACACCCGTGACTTGAAGATATTCCTTGCCGTAGCAACCCGGCTCAATTACACGCGCGCCGGAGAGGACGTTCACCTCAGTCAGTCGGGAGTGTCGGTGCGCGTGCGCGAACTCGAACGCGAACTGGGCGTCAAACTGTTTGAGCAGTTGGGGAAGAAAGTAGCGTTGACGGAAGCCGGACGGATGCTTGAGCCTTACGCGCGGCGGGTCGTCGCGGCGGTGGACGATGCGCGGCAAGCGATTGAGGAGTTTAGGGGGCTGGAACGTGGACGTTTGAGAATCGGAGCGAGCACGACGCCGGGCATGTACATCGTTCCGCGCATCATCGCGGAGTTCAAACGCCGTTACCCGCAAATTGAAATCAGTCTCGGCATCAAGGATACGCGGGGTGTGGAAGAAGGCATTTTGCGAAACGAGTACGACTTCGGATTCGTCGGCAGCCATCTCACCGGCGGCGACGACGTTGAAGCTGTCGCATGGTGCGTTGACGAACTGCTCTTAATCGCCGCGCTCGACCATGCTCTCACTCATCGCAGAACATTGAATCTTCTCGACCTCGCGAAAGAGCCGTTCATCTTCCGGGAGCGTGGTTCGGCGACACAAGCGGTTGTTGAAAGCAGTTTGCGCGAAGCAGGGGTGCAACTCAAACCCGTTATCGAACTCGGCAATCCGGAAGCAATCAAGCAGGCGGTGCAAAGCGGTCTCGGTATCGCGTTCATCTCGAAGTTTGCCGTTGAGACGGAACTGCGCGCGAAAACATTAGCCCTGTTGAAAGTGAAGAATCTAAAGATCACTCGCGGGTTAAAGATTGTTCATCGAAAAGACAAGCACCTTTCCCGCGCCGCCGTTGAGTGCATTAAATTGGCGCAACAACAATCGACCCTCAATCACAAAAATCGCATGTGACAACGCTGCCTATCATCCGAGCATAATCGTCACGAGACATAATCAATAAAGTGAACAACACGCAACCGACGCTCTGGCGCAACCGCAACTACATCCTCCTGTTCTCCGCCCAAATTATTTCACTCTTGGGAAGCGGCGTGACGACCGTCGGGCTGGCGCTCTTCGCTTATCAGCTCACCGGCGGACAATCCGCTACGGCGGTCATCGGCTACGCGCTCACGCTTCGCATCCTCGCCTTCCTGCTGTTCTCCCAACCAGCCGGAGTCATCGCCGACCGCGTGAGTCGCAAGAAGATTCTCATTGCGGCTGACCTCACTCGTTTTGGTCTGCTCGCGCTCTTCCCTTTCGTCACTACGGTCTGGCAAGTCTACCTGCTGATTTTCCTCATCAATGCGGTCACGGCTTTTTTCACCCCGACCTTTGAAGCGAGCATCCCTGAGGTTGTCGGAGGCGAACAATACGTCAAAGCTCTTTCGCTTTCGCGCGTCGCCGTTGACATCGAAGCCGTCGCCGCGCCCGCCGTCGCCGGGCTGCTCGTCGTCATGCTCGGCGTGCGCTGGGTCTTCTGGTTCGATGCCTTCACTTATCTCGTTTCGGCAATGCTCGTCATGTTAGCCATTGTTCCCTATGTTGCACGCCCGAGCGTGCCTCTTTCACTGCGCGTCTTCCTCTCAGAGATACAGACGGGGACGCGTTTGCTGCTCCGCGAGGCGTCGTTGCGGCAGGCGTTGATTTTGAGTTTCGCGGAAGCGACGGCGGGCGCGGCGGCGATTGTCGCGACGGTCGCTTATGTGCGCGACGCATTGGGGCGCGGCGAGACGGCTTACGCGATGACGATGGCAGGTTTGGGCTTGGGTTCGACGCTCGCCGCGATTCTTTTGGGCCGCGCGACGGGACGCTACGAACAAACCGCGCGGGGCAAAGCGGAGTTGCACGGACGCCGCCACGGGTGGACGGCGCGCGCGCTCATTTTCGGAGGCGTGCTGCTCGGCGCGATTCTTCTTCCGGGTGCGTTCGTTCCGTCGCTTTTCCTCTTCGCCGCGCTGTGGTTTTTGAACGGCGCGGGACAAGCCCTGATCGCTATCCCGTCTTCGACGCTCTTGGCTGAACATACGCGCGAAGAAGAACGCGGGCGCGCCTATGCCGCGCACTTCGCTCTGACGCACGCCTGCTGGCTCGTGACCTACCCGGCTGTCGGTTACGCGGCGGCGCGTTGGGGCGCGCCCGCGACCTTCACCGTCGCTGGTGCGGTCTGCTTGCTTGTCACCGCCTGCGCGTTTGCTCTTGGTCGCGGCAGGAGCGGCGTGCACACCCACGAAGCCGAACAGCTACAACGCGTCAAAGTAGAGTGAGTCGCGAATAAATCCGTCACACTCCGGGTACGCTTTGTTTCTAAAGCTATCATCGGTCGCCGCATAAGAAACGAGAGAGGATTCTCATCTCGCGTCGAGCGACTGCGATGCTTAGTACCGTGCGCCATAAATACGCTTCTGGTTGAAAGGTGAAGCCCCGACAGACTACATTCCAAACCTATTCTGTTGAGCAAGGAATGTCACAATGCCGGGACTTCATCCGAAGTATGCAA
>Ga0136614_10001753_pt1 | contig 13014 bp, 6 predicted proteins | sample AntDrymUQ2792106_2_FD_106643 | JGI IMG/M metagenome (GOLD analysis project Ga0136614, IMG submission 106643) | Polar desert sand microbial communities from Dry Valleys, Antarctica - metaG UQ279 (21.06) | ecosystem: Environmental > Terrestrial > Soil > Desert | place: Antarctica: Dry Valley...
AGAAGCGCTCCGCACAGGGCGACGAGCACTGGCAGGCCCACGCCCGTTCCCGTCTTGTCGGCGTCCATCGAGCGCATCTGGATCGAGAACTCGTGCTCGCGCGGGTTGCGGTCGCCCACGAGCACCTTCGCGCGCGTGTAGAGGTTCTGCTCTCCGACCCTAACGCTTTCCCGGAAAGGGGGAGGGGTCGGCTGGTTCAGGACTCTAACGCCGGCGCCCGGACCGGAGGTGACCTCAATGCGATAGAGCCCGGGGCCGGCTTCGGCGACGCCCGGGCTCACGGCCCACACCTGGCCAGGCGGCAGCGGATCGCCCTCGATCGCCTCGTCACTGTGCAGCTCCGGCGTCGACACGAACTGCTCGACGCCCTCGGCCCCGAGGATGTAGCTGAAGTGCGTATTTCGGAACTCGCACTTGAAGCAGCGCTTCTGCTGTTCTTTTACGCGCCGCCGGGTCTCAAGTGCCATGCGTACGATGGTTTCAAGATCCTCGTCGGAGACAGGTAGCTCGGGATCGGGAAAGAGGAGCTTTGTGAGCCCGCTGATGGTCTTGTTGGCGGCCTCGATGTCGCGGCCCGAGAGCGCTCCGCCGAGGTGAACGCGGCCCTGCATAACGGAGACCCGGTTCCCGGAGCGCAGCTTGCTCCAGCACTCGCTCAGGAAGTCGCTCACGAGCCCGAAGTGATCCGTGAGGTGGTCGTTCGGATTCAGCTTTGGGAAGTCCCACCCCGGGATGAAGGCGTGGATGCGGTCCATGAACGCGGTGTCGTTCCGCATCTCGGGTGGGAGCGGACTGAGCAGGTGCGCGATCCGCTGCTGCTGCTCGACGTCGACTTCGAAGTTCCCGACCATGACGATGCAGCCGTCGGCGCGGATGTTGTCCTTCCCGCGGCTGAACTGCCCCGCCGCCATGTAGCCCTTCATGATGTTGACGCCGTCCTTCTGGTCGAAAGAGATGCCGGACACTTCATCGAAACAGACGACGTCGTACTGGCACACAAGCCCGCGCTGGCCGGAGGCGTTGTTGACGAACATCTTGGCGACCGTTGCTTTGCCACCGGAGATGAGGTGCGCGTACGGGGAGATCTGCTGGAAGAGGTGGCTCTTGCCGGTGCCGCGTGGACCGAGCTCGACGACGTTGTAGTTGCGCTCGACAAACGGGACCATCCGCAGAACGGCCACTCGCTTCGCACGGTCCGACAGCGAGGCGGGCTCGAGGCCGACCGACCGGATGAGGACGTCGATCCACTCCTGCGTGTTGAACGACCGGCGCGCCTTGGCGAGCACGTCGAGAACGTCCGACTTCGACATCTGGATCGGCCGCAACGATTCGATCGCGAACGGGCGCCCGCCCTGCTCCTGCGCGGTGATGCCATCGTACGAGAGAGTCACCTCCGCGTAGAAGCCGTCCGTCAACATGCGCTCGTTGTCGCGGACGAGCTGATCGTCGATGCGAACGTCCCTTAGCGTGAGGCTCGGGAGCTCTGCCACGTAGCAGTCGTTCTTCGCGTCGAGCCTTGCCTTGATGATATCGATCAATTTGACGTTCCCGCGCTCCTTCGCGCGCGCCTTGAACAGCTCCTCCTCGCCTGTCCGCACGGTGCGGTCGCGAAGCTGCTTCTCGACGATTTGCAACCCCTCGGCGATCTCCTTCTCGTCCGTGCTGGCGCAGTACCGGCCGAGCAGGAACTCGACGACGTACGTCGGCACAGGGTACTGGCGCGCGTACTTCCGGACGAGATCCTTGCGGACCAGGTAGCCGTCGAAGACCGATGCTGCGAGCTGGTCGAGAGGGTCCAGGGTCATGCTCACGTGGCTTCTCCGACGGTGGTAGGCTTGCGATCGAGGACATTGCCGGCCGCATCGACGACGACCACGGTAGCCGCGGCTCCCTCGTGCGCGTCGTCGGCAACGGCGAGGCTGGCTTCTCCCGCAGGGCCGAGCTCCTTGGGCGACGCAGCGATGCTGGTCGTCGCCTGCTTCCAGTTGAGGCGCAGGTCGACGCGCACCGACGGGTCATTCGTCGTGACACTCACGCGGCACCGCATTCCACGCCAAGTGACGCTCGCGATCGTGGCTGCAGTGGAAGCGCCACCGCGCTCCACGACGAGTTCGGGGACAATGCACTCCTGTGGACTTATGCCTCCGTGCGCGTACTCGTTCTTAGCTGTGAAGCAGGCGATGCCCGGCGGCGACGCGATCCGGACGTGGAAGTTCCAGTGCCAGGAGTGGATCGGCATGCTGGGCTTCGAGTCGCCCTTGACCGTGGCGCAGCGCGCCCACTTCGTCGCCGCGAGGTACGGCGGGAGATCGACGCGAGGCAATCCACCGGGCAGCAGCAGCCAACCGTGGTCGGTCACCACGCGGATACGCAGCCAGCCGCACTCGAGGAGGCCGACGATCTGGTCGACCAGGGTTTCGAGCTCGGTCTCGAGGTGCGCTGCGATCTGCACCCCAATCTTGTGGCCCAGCTCGTCGAGTCTGCCGGTTTCTACCCACGCACCGGTGGAGCCGAGCTTCGGCGGCCGCACCTCGTCTCCGAGGAGATCGAGCCCGCGCTTCGCCATCTCGTCGCGCAGCCGCTGCGCGGTAGCAGCCTGATTGGTGCCGCGCAGTTGCGGGTTGAAGTCGACAACGTCCGCGCCCCCCGCGAGGGCGTCGTGAACAACCGTCGCAAAGGGCTTGGCCGTTGCGGTCACCGTCGGCAGGGGCGAGAGGCGATGACCGAGCTGAGCTCGCAGGCCCTTCGCTTCCAGGCGTTCCTTCAGCATCACCCCAACGTCGTAGCGGAGTCCGTCGGCGAAAAAGACGCACACGTCCTTCTCGTTCTTGGTGCCGCCAACGAGCCCGCGCGCAACGCTCTCCGCGCCGTCGACGCGCGACTGGAAGTGGCGAGCGGAGCCGTCGAGCCAAGGCTTGTACAACGCTCTCACGACAGAGTGGACCAGGGCGATGTCAGCGGATGCACGAACCGAGCTGAGCGATTCGAGCGCCGCGCGGTCACACCGCCAACCGTCTGCCGTGTAGGCGGAAATCACAGCCTCGACGGTCGCACCACCAAGCGTCACCTTCGCCGCGGACGCCAACCGTGCTAAGGGCTCGAGGGCCTGGGCCAGCGGACTCGCTCCCAGGTGAGCCCAGACCCAATGGCGGCGATGGCCATGCTCGACTTCGAATGCGAGCACCTTCTCGATGGCCTTCGCGTGCGGGAGGGACGCGATCAGCCCGAGTTCTTCCCGAAGGCCTCGCTCAGCGAGATCGTTGACGCTCGGCGTTCGCTCGCGGTCGTAGTCCAACTCCAACTGGCCGCGGGCTTCTCGGAGAAGATGCGCTACTCCCGGGTAGAGCTTCGGCGCTTCGCGAAAGCGCTGCCAGACGCCATCCCACTTTCCACCGCCCGTGACGAGCGCGCTCGCGGCGTCGCTGGGAGGCTTCTTGTCGGGGTCGAAGCCGAACTCCGAGCGGCACACGCTGCAGAAGGATCGCCAGTGGTTCTCATTCTCCGACGTGCGAAACGCTTCATCAGCGCCCATCCAACGCAGAAGATCACGCGTCGGGTCGTTGACAGCGAGCCTGTCGAAGTCGTCGGCGTCGAGCCGGTGTTCCCAAAGGCTCTCCAACGGAGCCTCCGCGAGAAGCGGCAGCGCGCGGAGGGTCGCCTCACGGGTTCTCACATCCTGGGCGACATCGAGACCGAGGCCGTCCTCCGAAACAAGAAAGGCATCCACGGTCCAATCCCGTCCGTTTCGCTGGTGCCAGACTCGCCCGCGGTACTGCAACTCGATGAGCGGCTGCAGCTCACGGGGGCACTCACCCCCCGCCCGAAGCATCTGCCGCATGACGCCCGGCAAATAGAGAATCGGAACAACGCCCTCAGGAACGACCACGTCGGGCAGGGTGCGGTCGACGACGCATCGCAACCAGACTGCCGGCCCTGTGCGGTCCGTCGGCCTGTACGAGCCGAGCGTGAAGACGTGCGGCAACGCTGAGCGAAGCCGTGCGATCAGCGGCTTCCACTGTCCCTCTGCGTCGGTCCACAGCAACGCAACCGGTTCCGCCGTACCTTCGGGCGTGCGGAGCACCTCGTTAAGGGACCCCTCGAGTGCATCTAGGAGACCCTTCGCGCGCGGTGGTGTACTGCGGCGCCTAGCGCTGCTGGTCACGACTTTCCTCCGAGCTTCGTTCGCTCGCGCGCCGCGAGCCTGGCGGCTCTCGAATAGTGCAGGTCATTCCAACGGTTGCCGTCGAACTCTGATCCACCGGGGAAGTCGGTTGCCTGACCGTCCAAGCCCCAGAACCACGGATAGTCTTGCTTCGGCCGATTCGGCTCCTTGCCGCGGTCCTTCTCCCATTTGATTTTCGGCGTCACGCGCAGAATGCACGAATTCCTTCCCCGAGCACTTAACGTCTTTGCCGTGATGAACGGCCGAATGTTGATGCGAACCCCATCGTTCAGGTCGGGCTCCCAGCCGATCGGTTGTCGATGGAGGGGCTTCCAGCGAACAAAGATGTCATACGGAGATTCGCCTGCGAGAATCCTCTCTAGCTCGCGCTTCAGATGCTCTGCCGAGGCAACGCGTCCGTCGGCGCCTTCCACTCCTGCTTTCTGGTCATCACGCTGTCGGTCGATCCAACTGCCAAGGTACGTATAGATAAGCTTCTCGAGCGTGCGCCGGGCTTCGCCACCTGGTCCCGCCAGGCGGTGGTAGTTCACCAAAGCGGAGAAGCCGTTCTTCAATCCGTCCCAGACCTGCCAGACGAATGGTCTGTGGTGAAAGAGGTCGCAATGCTGCTCGAAAAACCGATCGCGAAGCCACTCTTCGAGTGACTTGCCACCAAATCCCACGTCATTCAGGAGTTGATTTAGGCGTTCGGAAGACCACTCGGGAGCGAACGCCTCTGCTAGGAGTGCGCGCAGACGGTCCGCGGCAGAGTGCTCACCTTTGAGTGGCGACAGGCAGACGATGCCATCGTCGTCCCCGTGCTTCCCAAAGCTATCCGGCTGGACGCTTTCGCTGTCCAACAGGGGGACGCCAAGCTGACGAGGCCATTGAAATCCGAGCAGACGCGCGAGCGCTACGTGCAGGGCGGCGTCCGAGCCCTTTGGATGACCCCCAAAGGTCCATTGAGTCGGATCAGATGAAGCAGGCTTTGGTGCACCACCTGGGAAACGCTCGCCAGCGATCTGCGTCCACTGATCGATGTCGAACGGAACTTTTCGGAGAGTCTGATTCGTAACTTTGAGCGTTTGATCCAGCGCTCTGACCTGAGTCGCAAATTCCTCAGAGACACAGAACGACAGAATCGGCAGAAGAAATTCATCCTTCTTGGGAACCAGTACCGCAACGTTATTATCGAACTTCTCTCCACGAAACACCGTTGCATGAAGGTCCTTCATGCGATTGATTGCAATAGCCCGCTGGCCCCAGGCTCTTTGCCCGCTCTCATGCATGTCGTGGAGTTGATCGCGACTATGACGGGCATACTCTGCAAGCTCGCCGCTACCCCCCTGCCATCGGATTGCGCATGAAAGCCCGTTGTCGTGGTCCGGTGATTCGACTGCAGTCCGGAATGGCTCCCAGCAATCATTCAAGTCCGCGACCTCCCAAAAGCAAACGACGAATCGTTGCAGATCACCGGTCACTGCGCCCTGGTAGCTTTCCGCGAAGGCTCCGAGTCGCGAGACATCAGCGTCAGTGTGACCAAACATGACGCGGCTGTCTGGGTTCTGAAGCTGTGCGGCTTGTCGGACTGAAAGACCGCGCTCGAGGCGCAGCAGCTCTGCCTTGGCGGCGGGCGTGTCCGCTTCCCCCGCATCCCACGCTGCAAAGGCATGCTCGCCTTGTGCTTCCCCGCGGGTGAAGACGACCAACGAGACTTTCACAATTTCGCCCGTGATCGTCTCAAAAGCACGCGCGCCGAGACGAGCGACCACATGCCACTCAAGCGATCGCAGTAACCTCTCGCGAAGCTTCTTGTAGCCGCCGAGGGAGAGCCAGTTCTGCGTCGTCACCAACGCTGTCGTCGCGCCCGGATCGCAGAGCACTAGCACTCTCTCGAGGAAACACGTCGCGAGATCGGGCTTGGCATCGGGATAGGTTCTCTCGAAGAAGTCGCGTAAGAACGGGTCCTGCCGACCGCGTCCGAGGTAGGGCACGTTGGTAACGACGAGTGTGAAGCGCCGCGCGAGAATCTCGGCAGCCTGTGCTAGCCCTCGAGCCGTGACGGCGACTTCACGAGAGGACTCGTTGTCTTCTCGTTCAAGCGCCTTCTGCAGGAGCGATGACAGCGCATCGAAGCCGGCCTCCAAGAGATTGTCCTCAAGCACCGTGGCATCGATCAGACTACCCAGCGCGGGCGCACGCTCGAACATGCGGTAGAGCCGCTGCATGCCGTTCCGAAGCTGCATTGAGTTGCCGGCGAGAGCGAGCCACTCCTGCTCCCGCACGCTCGGACTGAGGCCCGAGCAAGCGAGGTTCATCTGCGGTAGCGGGTGATGTCCCGCCATTCGCCAGGCTGCGAAGGCGAGATTGAACGCGGCAATCTGGGTGCATCGTTGGTCGATCTCGACCCCGAACAGATTCTCGCGAAGCACTGCATAGATCGCGCTCTGCTGTGAGAGCGACTCTTCGGTCATTCGGAACGCCACGAGAATCGGGAGGACGAGAAACAAGAAGTGGCCACTGCCCATGCACGGGTCGAGCACCATGATGCTCCTCGCCGCCTTGGGCCAGCTCTCGAAAGTGCCGGCCGCAGGCCGCCATCTACCGTCGTCGCCCTTGGCAAATCGGAGATACTCCCAATGCAGGCCAGGAAGCGAACATGCGCTGCGCAACTCCTCTTCGCTCGCGGCAGCTCGCGCTAGCTCGGGCCGTCCTCCCAAGATCTTGCCTGCCCACCACGCTCCAAGCGTGTTGTGAAGCAGGAACATCACCATGTAGTCATCGGTGAACAGCTGCGTCACCGCTGGCAGCTCATCGGCGCCGATCTTCGTTTCCGACTTGTTCACCGCGTCCTTCTGCTCGGCCTGCCAGAACTGGTAAACCCAACCGAGACTGTCATCAGTCGCGAACACTTCCTGCGGTAGTCCCTCAAGAATGGCTTCGAGTTCCTGGCGCGTCTCGGGCGGCAGCGTCACCTCGAGGATGGGGTCGCTGGCGCGGAAGCTCTGAGGGAGCATCCGCTGGGCGAAGTCGCTGGCGAGGACGAGCCAGTCCACGCCGCTCTCCCGAGCGAGCTCGCGGCACTCGTCGAGGGAGACCGGAATGCTCGAGCTCGGCTCGATGAGCAGATCGTTCTCGGCCAGAAAGCGCGCGAAGAGCAGGCGGTGCCAGTGCTCGTAGGCGCACTCGCCCACGAGTCGGTCGATCGCCTGGGTACCCTTCCGCTCGTCACGCCGATCGCCTAGTTGGCGGCCGTGTGCACGCAGCCGGTTTCTGAGCTGTCGCTGCTCCGGAGAGAGCGTGCCCCACGGCTCATGATGATGAACGGCGAGCTGATCGATGGATTGCCGCGCACCGGCCTCCGCCGTGCGGCGCGCCTTCTTCACCGCGCTCTCTAGGTCCTTTCGAAGGTTGCAATCGCGTGACGCCACGGAACCCCCTCAGCTCACGAGAACCGGGCCATCCTTAATGGCGTCGAGAAGTGCCTTCTGCTGCCGATCCGCCCAGTGCTGCACGTCGTCCGGCGTCGTTAGGGTCGCGCGCTCGATTGAGATCGGGCGGACCTTCGGCTCGAGGAGGCGTGCCGCTTGCTCAAGGGCTTTCTGGACGCGGCCAGCGACTGCGTCCGCGTCCGCTTGGCGCGCCGACAGCGGCTTCGCGTCGAGCGTCGCCAGAAGAGACGCGTCCGACGACGCATCCACCGCGGCGGGCGGAGTGAGTCCGGCGCTCGCAAGGATGCTCGTGCGATCCGCTGCGCTCAGCCGCTCCCATACTGGGCTGCCGGCGAGCGCGGCGGTGCCCGCGACGTGTGCTTTCTCGTGCGCCGCATGCGCGTCCAGCAGCGCCTTGCGAAGGGCGTCCGCGCGAGGGCCGTCCGAGTCGGCGACACGGGGTCCGTAGGCTCGAGCAGCAATCTCTGATCGCGAACCGCCTCGACCTGCTTTATCTGCTCGGTTGCGGCAGCGAGGCCGGCCGCGTGTCTAGCAAGTCGCTCGACGGTGTCCCAGACGGGCATGCGCACGCCGACGAGAGCCTTCGTCTTCGTCCACTCCGCGATCCGCTTCTCGAAGTCGACGGCCTTGTCCCGAATGCCCGCCACTTGCTCGTTGCCTACCCGGGCGCGGATGTCCTCCAGCTCGGTTGTCGATGGAGCCCGCGGCAGCGGAGGATCGCCTCCGGTGGCTCGTCCGAGGACCAGCATCTTGTCGAGGAACTCGGGCGCCTTCGCCAGTTCCTCGCCGGACTTGCAGCTCAAACCAATCGCCTGGAACAGCTTTCGGATGGCGAGTCGCTCCGTGACGGTAAGGGTGATTCGCTCGACGCGGAATTCGGCTTTGGAAATCTTGTTCTGGTCGAGGTGCCCCGGCGCGAGCACGGCGCCGTTGAGCGTTGCGGAAACGTGCTGTGACCTGTGTAGCGCGATCAATGCCGCGTCGATGGCGTCCTGGGGCCAGCCGTACGGGCTCGCGCGAAGGACCTTCCGAACGTTGCCGCCCGTCTTGCCGGCCCCGATGGTCGAGATCACCTGCTGGCAGACCGGGTGCTGCTCGGTCGGGCCGCCGTGGCCGACGGGCTGGAGCGGTTGGTCGGCCCCCTCCTTGGCGCGCTTGATGACGTTCTCCCACGCGGCGGAGTCGGCTTCCTTGAACCGTGGAAAGAGTCGCACGAGCGCCGCGTTCGCCGCATCTCGGGCGCGTTCCTCGAGCGTTAGCTGGAGCAGCTCAGCCCCCCCGCCCTGAAACACTTTCGCGATCGCTACGACTTGCTTGGTGAGCTCGTCACGCTGCTTCGCAGCCATGTCCCGCCGGCTCTCCATACTGCGACGAGCCTCGCTGCCCTCCGGAGTTGTCGGGACTCCCTTCGCGTCCACGGTCCGCTGGGCCGCCTCGGCATCGATGATGAGTTTGCGGAGGTCGTCAGCAGCCTGGCGCGGGATAAACACGAAGACGGTGGGGCTGTCGGTGCCCGCAGCGCGGGCGGCATCGACAACTTCTTTCTCGCTCGTCGACCAGCCGTCCCGGATCCAGAGAAAGATGCTCTCGCCCGTCCCCTGCGGCGCCGTCTGGTCTCGCGAGATGACGATCTGGCGAGCCTCCTTCGCCGCTCCCTGCAGGATCTTGACGGAGCGGATGACGCGGTCCGCCTCCGCGTACAGCAGTTGGTCACGTCGGATTTGCAGGTCGGCGTCGTCGTTCACGAGGCGCGTCTGGCGGTTGCGGAACTCGCGATCCCACTCCGCGCCTTCCTTCGTCTGCAGCCGGTACTCGTCGCCGACTTTCATTAGCGCGCCAGCGCCCGCGAACTCTTCGAGCACGCTCTCGACGGCACTGCGGAGCTTGCCGTTGTCGGCGAGGAGATCATCGACCAAGAGATCGGCGATGTGGTCCTTCGATGCTCGCACGCCGATGTCGACGCCGGCGTCGCGTGGCAGCTTGCTGATCAGAAAGACGAGCCCACAGATGCGGCGGGCGAGCTTGCCCTTCTCCAAGCCATCCTTCGACAGGTTGATGATGCGCTCGTTGAGCTCGCGTAGCAGAACGCCGGTGTTCACCATCTCCGGCGCGAGCGCCTCGAACAGCTCGTCGCCGGCGACAATGGATCCAAGCCCGCGCTCGGAGAGACGCGCGACCGCGTCGTGGATGATGCGCAACTGCGAGCGGAGCTGACTGTGCGTGCCGGCCGCATCGACGGCTCGGAAGCAGTGCTCCCAGAAGCGCCACCTCACGGGCAACAGCGGGTAGTCGTCAACGATGACGTCGCGGTCCTGCGCGCTCTCGCCGATGCGCGTGCCTTGCAACTGGCGCGAGATCTCGCCGCCGTGCTTCTCGAGGAAGTCGCGGACAGTCCCGATCGACGCGGGCTTCTTCTGCAGAAGGACCTTGCGGATGACCGCTTCGACATCCTCGTCCGAGAGCTGCACGTTGATCCTGAACCGGTCCATCAGCTTGTGGAGGAGACGAACCTGCGTCAGCGCGCTCTGCCCGGAGCCGACGAGCATGACGTGACTGTCGAGCTGCTTGCAGATGGCTTCGGCGGCCTCAGTGACAAGCGTCGAGCGGTCGTTCGAGTCGTCGATGTACTGCTGCACCTCGTCGAGGACGAGGATCGTGCACGGGGTGCGCCCATCGCGCCCGACGAGCTTGAGCGCCCGCTTGAAGGCGGTGAGAAACTCCTCGGTGGTGATGTCGGTTGTGCGCGGGGGGAACTGCGTCTTGAGCGTGTTCCGGGCGTCGGCCTCGGACGCCGCGAAGTTCGGATCGCACGCGATCAAGGCGCGCGCGATGGGCCCACTCACGTAGAGGTTGTTGAGCTCGGACGTCCACTGCTTGCCGGCGGTCTCGACCGCGGACTTGACCTTCTCGAACCAGCCCTGGTCGTGCAGCCACATGCAGAACTGCGCCTGCGGGTACTGATCGGGGAGTCCAACGCCTCGAAGCAGGATGGCCAGGATCGTGATCCGGACGTGATCGGTGCTGCCGCTCGGGAGGGCGCCGGCAGCCGCGAGTAGCCCCCCCGCGCGCTTGCCGGCCGTGTCGAGCTCGCGCAGCAGACTGCGCATCTCGTCGGGCATCAAGGGCACCAGGCTGCGCGCCGTCGCGCCGTCCGGGAACTTCGTGTCGGCCCACAGGTGGCACGCCATCTTCAGCAGGTGCGACTTGCCGCTGCCGAAGAACCCGCTGACCCACGCGGCCTTTTGGCTTGTCTGGGTGAGGTTGGCCAGGAACGACGACAAGAGGCGTTGGATGCCGTCGGCGTACTGGCCCTCGCACACGAACGTCGACAGCTCGCCGCGCAGCTCCTCGAGGACCTTCTCGTTCGCCTTGTCGGAGATGCGGGCCTGCCCCTGGTTCACCAGGGGGTGGGTCGAGGGATCTCGCTGAAGGATGTCTTTGATCTTCATATTGCACTCCCGGCGCTGTGGATCGTGATGGGCACGGCCATGTAGTTCCATCCATCGCGGGCATCGAGCAGCCGATAGTTGTTCCGCTCGTACTGACCCGGGAAGAACACGGCGAGACGACCCCTTACATCGCCCTCAACGAGCTTGAGTACCTGCGACACGCGCGCGAAGCCGAAGAGCGACGCAACGCCGAAGACGGCGACAACGGAGTTCTCCGTCACGTCCTCGCGCGAGAGCACAGCGCGAAGCCGGTCGGCGACGTAGTCAGGAAATTCGGCGTCGAGCTTCAACTGCAGGTCCTCAGGGCACTCAAAGTACGCGTCGCGGTAGTCGTCAGCGCCGAGCCAGCTGGCGAAGGCCGTCGTCACCTCGACCTCGTGCCAGTCGTGCCCTGTCGCTTGGGTGCGAGTCTCGAACTCGCCCTTGCGGGCGCGAAGAACCCGCTCGAGCTCCTTGTCGTAGGTCACCATGATCACGCGCTGCGCCCCTGCGACTGTGCGCTGCCACGGTGTGGCGATATGCTGACCATAGAGCTCGGCCAGGTCTTCGATTCGCGCCATGCTTCAGGTTCTCCCGATCGCCGGTTCGAGGCGTTCCAGCCCGAACTCGATCACTTCTCCCGCGATCCAAAGGTCGATGAGTCCGACGCGCTTCGCCTCAAGGGCGAGCGCCTTTGCGGAGGACGCGGAGCAGTCGAGCGCGGCGATCCAGCCGCTCGTCAACAGCTCCTCGCCTCGAAGGCCCGCGACGTAGCCGAGGTACAGCGCGAACGCGACCGACTGCGGCTGTGCCTGGACGCGCTGACGATGCTTGAACGTGCGTCCCTGGAGGTGACCCGTCTGAGTCCACGTGCTCGAAACGTTGCGCACCACCTTGTCCAGGACGTCATCATTCATCCGGTCCCCAACCACATTGCGGAGGGCTTCCCGGACCGGCGCGCGCTGAAGCTCGGCCTCGACCGGTAGCGAGAGCACCGGCTGCGCAGACGTGATAAGCAGCGGATCACGCGCGAGCGCCGCCAGGAGGGCGAGGAGCGGTCGCCCGTTATCGGCCGCGGGCCAGAGTCGGCGCAGAACACGAAAGACCGCGCACGATCGATCGAGTGCGTAGAGTTCCCCGAGTCGTTGGTTCGAGATACGGCGAGTCGATGCCGTGGGCTTGCGGAGGCAGTTCCCCTCGATGATCGCGCTCGCGTACGCCTCGCGAGCGGCGCCGTTCGCCGTGGCCGCGAAGACAGCCTCGAGATCGGCGAACATGAGGGTCCGACTTGAGTGCGTCCCCCTGTCGCCGAAGCGGAATCCCGCTCGTGCAGCGCCGGGATCAGCGCCAGCGGCCGGAAAAAACTGTAGATGCTTCGTTTCCGCAAGGGACATTGAAAATCCGCCGGCAAACTTGCCGGCCGTGATGCTCTCAGATCTAAGGGCAGCTCGTCAATAGCTCCTCCGTTCTGCCGGCAAACTTGCCGGCGCGAATCTCTCGCGGAGCGATCTAGCGAGTTGCCCGAACGCGGAGGTCGGTCCAGCAGCGCCGCTGTTCAGATCCAGTCGAGGGACCGGAGGGCCCCTTCGCGGAGACCGGCTCGCTGATCGGCTGCGCGCCGGGCGCGGGACCTCAAGATGCAGGATCTCTTCCTGGATGTCCGCGGCAAGGAGGAGCACGGTCCGTGGCCACAAGCCACGTCTTCCCGCGCCTTGAGCCCCGGGCGAGGTGGCAGGCTGTCGAAATGGTATGCGTGGGCGGTGAACTGGCAGTTTTACTCGCTAGGGACGCTATGGCCTTGTATAAGCCTTGGACCACCTCGGCCATGGCCGCGTAGTCGACTTTCTCGGGGGTGTCCTGGGCGGTGTGGTAATAGGCATAGCGGTAAAAGGCGGTGTCGGTCACCATGAGGGCCGGATAGCCTTGGCGCCAGAACGACTGATGGTCGCTCCACGAGACGCCCGGAACGAAA
>Ga0136614_10001754_pt1 | contig 13013 bp, 11 predicted proteins | sample AntDrymUQ2792106_2_FD_106643 | JGI IMG/M metagenome (GOLD analysis project Ga0136614, IMG submission 106643) | Polar desert sand microbial communities from Dry Valleys, Antarctica - metaG UQ279 (21.06) | ecosystem: Environmental > Terrestrial > Soil > Desert | place: Antarctica: Dry Valley...
GCATTTACCGGCGGAAACTTCTGAGGAAGAGCTTTTGCAAATTGTTGATGAATTAAACGAGCGCGACGATATTGACGGCATTCTCGTGCAGCTTCCTTTGCCCAAACACATTAACGAAAGTCGGATTCTCGAACAAATCAATCCGAAAAAGGACGTTGACGGTTTTCATCCGGTCAACGTCGGTCGCCTGTCACAAGGCGCCCCCGCGCTCGCGCCCTGCACGCCTGCCGGAGTGATTGAAATTTTAAAGCGTTCCGCAATCGAAATCGCAGGCGCGCACGCCGTCATTGTCGGGCGCAGCAATATCGTCGGCAAACCGATGGCGATGCTTCTTTTGCAGGAAAACGCGACGGTGACGATTTGCCATTCGCGCACGAAAAATCTGGCGGAAATTACGAGCCAAGCTGATATTCTCGTCGCAGCAGTCGGGCGACCCGGATTCGTTCGCGGCGAACATATCAAGGCGGGCGCGACAGTCGTTGATGTCGGCATCAATAATGTTTCGGACGCCGATTTTGCCGGTGAGCTTTTTGACGAGACGGAAATTGAAAAGCGCTTGAAAACAATCGAAAAACGCGGTTTTACACTTGTCGGCGACGTTAATCCGCGAGAGGCAAAAGACAAAGCGGCAAACTTTACGCCTGTGCCCGGCGGCATTGGATTGCTGACCGTTGCAATGCTGATGAAAAATACGGTTGATGCGGCAAAAATGAGAAGGAAAACAGATTAGCCACAAAGCGCGCAGAGAAAAATCAGAGAAAGAAAAATATAAGGAAATCTTCATAGAATCTCTAAAAACTCTGTATCCTCGGTGGCAAAAAATTATGAATTTTGAAGAATACCAATCAGAGGCAAAACAGACGGCGCTGTATCCAAAACGTTTAAACAATCTCGAATACCCGACGCTCGGACTCGCTGGCGAAGCGGGCGAAGTAGCCAATATCGTCAAGAAAATACAGCGCGATTTCGGCGGCGAAATAACGGATGAAATTCGCGCCAAACTAAAAGACGAACTCGGCGATGTATTGTGGTATATTTCCGCCTGCGCCGACGAACTCGGATTGACGCTCGAAGAAATAGCGCGATTTAATGTAGAAAAATTAGCCGAACGTCATCGCCGCCAACCGTAAATCTATTATGCTAAAGGTCGGATTAACCGGCTCAATCGCCGTCGGGAAAAGTTTCGTTTGTGAGGTTTTTCGTGAACTCGGCGCGTTTGTTCTCGACGCTGACCTGACGGCGCGCGAAGTGGTCGCGCCCGAAACAAAAGGCTGGCGTTTGATTATCGAGCATTTCGGTAGTAACATCTTGCTTCCAAACAATGAGTTGGACCGTGCCAAACTGGGCGCCATCGTCTTTGCTGACGAGCCGAAACGACAACTTCTAAACTCAATCGTGCATCCATTGGTTGTCGAAACTCAAAACGATTGGCTGCGCGAGCGCGAAACGGAAAACCCAGACGGCGTCGCAATTATTGACGCGGCGTTGATGATCGAATCGGGTGGTTACAATCGTTTCGATAAAATAATTGTCGTTTGGTGCGATTCCGCAATACAATTACAAAGACTAATGACTCGCAACAACTTAAGCGCAACCGAAGCCCTAAAAAGAATAAGGGCGCAAATGCCGCAGGAAGAAAAAAAGCGTTACGCGGATTTTACAATTGATACGAGCGGCGGCTTTGACACAGCGCGCGAGCAGGCGATGAGAATTTACGAACAATTGAAACTTTTATAAACAAAATCCTTACCAAAGAGACACACAGAAATTAAAAAGGAATTGACCGGGATGAACGGAATAAAAATAAAAAACATAAAAAATTGTTTTATCGCTGTGTCTTTGTGTCTTCTCTGTGGTTTATTTTTTTCGGCTTGCAGTCAACTGGAAAAACCGAAAACCGAACCTTTTTATGCCGAAACCGCGCCGCCGCAGAAAAAGGAATTTCGCTGGAGCAACGGCAAAATGCCCAAATCCTTTGATCCGGCGCTTGCCGCCGCATCCCCCGAAGCTGACCTGGTTCGCGCCGTTTATGAAGGTTTGACCGATACCGATTCGAAAACCTTAGCTGCAATCCCGGCTATTGCCGTTGATTGGAAAGCGTCGGACGATTACAAAACCTGGACTTTTAATTTGCGGAAAAATGCTCGCTGGTCGAACGGCGAGCGGGTCACGGCGAAAAATTTCGCGCATTCGTGGAAGCGTCTGGCAGAAATGGGCGAGCGCGTTTCGCACAGGGAATTGCTGCAAAATATCGTCGGCATCAACACGGCACCGGCAATTCCTCAGACGATAGAAACCAAAGATTCCGGTGTTTTTTCGAGACAATCTTTCAATCAAATCGAACCGCCATTAAATAACCAGGCTAATTCCAATTCGGCAATCACTTTGCCCGCCGACTCGCAACCGGTTGAAACCGACAAAGAAAACAAAGCTGAAACGGAAACGAAATTCGGTGTGAATGCGACGGATAATTTCACGCTCGTCGTTTCGCTCGTCAAACCCGACAAAGATTTTCCCGTTCTCGTCGCGCATCCGATTTTTCGCCCCGTCTATGCTGACGGCAAAGAATTTGAAACAAATAAATTAAATGCCGCCATCGTCACCAATGGCGCGTTTCGCATCACCTCCGTCGGGCAGGACGGCATCACCCTTGACCGCGCCGAAAATTATTGGAACCTTGCAGCGGTCGAACTCGAACGAGTAAGACTTGTGCCCGCGGAAAACGCCGAAAAAGCGCTTGCGGCATACCGTGCGGGCGAAGTTGACGCCGTAACGAACGCCGATTTTGAACCGCTCGCGTTAAAGCTTCTCACGCCTTTCGAGGATTTTCGCCGCACGACTTACAGCGCGATAAATTTTTACGAATTTAACCGGAACAAACCGCCGTTTGACGACCGCCGCGTTCGCGAAGCATTAACAATTTCAATCGAACGCGAACGCATTACCGAAGATGAAATGGACGGCGCAAGCAAACCCGCGCTGAGCTTTTTGCCGTTTGAAACAACCGGCGCGACGAAACTCGCGCAAGATTCGCAAAAAGCGAGAAATCTTTTGACGGAAAGCGGTTTTCCGAACGGCGCGAATTTTCCGACCGTCAGATTGCTGATCAACCGTAATAACCTGCAACAGCGTATCGCTAAAACCGTGGCGAAAATGTGGAAGCGAAATTTGAACGTCGAAACGGAAATCCTTATCAAAGACACAGCAGAATTTGAGGCGGCGCAAGTAACCGACGATTACGATTTAATTCGGCGCGGTGTAGTGTTAGCTACCGGCAACGAGATGGCGAATATGATGGCGATATTTGCCGCGCCTGCGAAACCGGCGATTGAAATTGCCGCGCCGAATTCTCAACCGGGCGATTCGCTAAATGCAAACCTAAATATTAATTCTTCCGTATCAACTACTGAACCGCCGAAAACGGAAAATGCAACCAAAGCGACAGCCAACGAAAATTTAACCTCGATGGCGACCGATGATCAAGCGATTACTACTGAAGAACAGGCAATTAGCGAATTACCCGCGATACCGCTGTATTTCGCGACTTCTTATTCTTTGGTCAAGTCTTACGTACAGGGTTTTGACATCAACATTTTAGCCGCGCCGTCGCTTAAAAACGTGCGGATTGATAATAATTGGCAACCGAAAACGGCGAAAAGCGAATCGTAAATCAAAGTGGTTCGTTGTCAGTTGCTCGTTAAACTTAAACAGAGTCCTTGATTTTCACTCAATCGGCAACGGACAACAGACACGAAATGTGTTAAATTTATCGCGGTCAAGAATTAACCGTCGTTGCTCTCCCAAACCGACACAGCCGGCTTTTTTGCAGTTAAAAATTAGGAGCTTAAACACTATGGCGCGAATCAGTTTAAATCAAACTTATTTAGGCACGGCATTGCTCGCCGTGTCTTTGTTTTTGTCCGGCTGCTCGAGTTCGGCAAGCAGCCGCTACTGGGGCAAGACCGTCGCTCCGACTGACAATGTGCTGCGGTATATTTCCGGCTCTGAACCCGAATCGCTCGACCCGCACGTCAGCACCGGACAGCCGGAAGCGCGCGTTTATATCGCTCTTTATGAAGGTTTGGTGGAATTTCATCCGAAAACGATGGAGCCGATTCCGGGGATTGCCGAGCGTTGGGACATCAGCGCGGACGGCACCGAATACACGTTTCACCTGCGGAAAAACGCGAAATTCTCTAACGGCGACCCGATAAAGGCGCAGGATTTCGAGTTTTCGATTCGCCGCGCTCTGTCGCCGGAAATCGCCGCTAAGGGCGCAGACCTCGCTTATTACATCAAATACGCCGAAGGCTACAATCAAGCGGGCGTTTTCGTTCGTGATTCTCAAACCGGAAATTTTCTGCTGAAAAAAGATTTTATTACAGACGAAAAAGAAAAAGCCGCGCTGGAATCGGCAAGTCAAGCCGCCCCGACGGAAGATATGTCCGCCGCCTCCGAACGGCATAAATTCCTGGATGCGCCGGAACGACTTGTTTTAAAAGGCGATGAAAAAAGCCGCGCCAAGGAACTCGAAGCCGATCCGAAGTTGAAAGCGGCGGTCGGGGGCAAGGAATTTGTTCCCGTAACGGCTGAGAATTTGGGCATCGAAGCGGTTAACGATTACACTTTTCGGATAAAAATGCGCCAGCCCGCGCCTTATTTCTTAGGCCTTTTGACGCATCAATTGTTTCGCGTGTTGCATCGTCCGACGATTGAAAAATTCGGTAAAAATTGGACGCGACCGGAAAACATCGTCACCAGCGGCACGTTTAAGCTCGCTGTTCATAAACCTTACGACGAGCTGATTGTCGTCAGGGATCCGAACAACTGGGACGCGGCAAACGTCAAACTTGACGGAATCGAGTTTTACCCGCTCGAAGAAGCGACGACGATGATGAATCTTTACAAGGCGGGCACCGTGGATGCGATTTATAATCACACTACGCCGCCCGCGTGGCTCGGCGAAATAAAGCAGTATAAGGATGAATATTTGAATCTGCCGGAAGTTGCCGTCGAATTTTACAGCTTTAAAGTCAAACAGCCGCCGTTCGATAATCTGAAAGTTCGTCAGGCGTTCAGTTTAGCCGTCAACCGCGACGCGCTCGCCGAATTTCGTCAGACGGTCAAACCGCTCTACGATTTTACGCCCGAAGGAATTTTCCCGAAATACGAAGAAGCCAGAAAGAAAGTACAAGCCGAAACGCGCCAAAGGAAAAACATCTCGCAGGAGGAGTGGGACAGCAACCGGCGTTTTAATCCTGAAAAAGCCCGCAAATTGTTAACCGAAGCCGGCTATCCGGTGATTCAAAACGGCAACGCTTTTTCGTGTCCGAGTTTCCCGCTCGAAAAAGCGATTATCAATTACAACACGGCGGAATCGAACAAAGTCGTTGCCGAGTTTATGCAGGCGCAATGGAAACAGAATCTGGGAATCACCTTGCCGCTCAAAAATATGGAGTGGAAAACCTTTCTCGATTTTCGCAACAAGGTTCAATATGACGGCATTGTACGTCACGCCTGGGTTGGTGATTATATGGACCCGTTCACGTTTCTAGGACTGCATTACACAGAACAAAATCAAGGCGCGACCGGCTGGACTGATTCGCAATACGACAAGATGCTCGACGAGGCGAACAAAACCGTTGACGAAATCAAACGCTACGAACTGCTCGCCCGCGCCGAACAGTATTTGATGGAGCAACAGCTTTTTATTCCGCTGATGACGCAAGGTACAAATTGGATAAAAAAACCATACGTCAAAGGAATGTATCCGAATCCGGGAACGCTTTTCGCCTGGAAATTCGTTTATCTCGAGCGCGACCCGAACAAATGGGATACGAATGTGGACAACATTATGAAAACATCGGACGCGGCGGTAGACGAGCAGGTAAGCCGTTTGATGAGTTCGCAGAAAGCATCGAACGACGCCGAGTAAATTTATGGATGACGAAAAGTTAGAAAAAACGATTGAGTTTATTTTGACTAATCAAGCGCAATTTACGGTTGATATTCAAAAATTCCAGGAAACGCAGAAAGAAGGCGAAAAACGCGTAAATGTTTTGGAGCGCGTATGTCTAAATTTATACAACGCTTCGGTTGAGCAGAAAGATGCGATTGCCGAACAAACAAAAAATATCAACCAACTAAGCGTAGATGTTAGAGAATTACGCCAAGGGCAGAAGGAAACAGATGAGCGTTTGAACGCGGTGATTTTAATGGCTGAGAAATTTTTCAACGGAGAAAACGGCAATTCCAAAAGAAAGAAATAACCGATAACCGAAACTGACAAATATGCTAAGTTACATCATTCGCCGATTGCTGATTATCATTCCGATGGCTTTGCTCGTCGTTACTTTGACGTGGGGTTTAATCCGAATGGCGCCGGGAAGTTTTTATTCGTCCGAAAAGAAATTGCCCGCCGCCATTGAAGCCAATATCAAAAAGAAATACGGACTCGACAAGCCGTGGTATCAACAATACGGCATTATGATCGGGAATATCGTGCGCGGCGATTTCGGCGATTCGCTCAAATACGAAGGGCAGTCGGTTAACGAAATTATCCGACGGCATTTTCCGTATTCGGCGACTATCGGGATTCTCGCTTATATTCTGGCGTTAATCATCGGACTCGCGGCGGGCATCATCGCCGCGCTCAAGCAGAATACGGCGGCTGATTACGGTTCGATGTCGCTGGCAATGCTCGGTTTGTCAGTTCCGAATTTCGTTTTAGGTCCGATTCTTGTTTTGATTTTCTCCCTGTGGCTTTACTGGCTGCCGCCGGCGCGCACCGGCGGCGTTTCAAGTTATGTGCTGCCGGTCATTACATTGGCGGCGATTTACGCGGCGTATATCGCGCGGCTGACGCGGGCGGGAATGCTTGAAGTAATGCGCTCGGATTATATCCGCACGGCGCGCGCGAAAGGCTTGAGCGAATGGAAAGTTTTGCTCAAACACGCGGTGCGCGGCGGTTTGATTCCGGTCGTTTCCTTTACGGGTCCGGCGCTCGCCGCGCTGCTCGCAGGAACGGTCGTCGTCGAGAGAGTATTCGCCATTCCGGGTTTAGGCAACATTTTTATCCAATCGGTTCTGAACCGCGACGAGCCTTTGATTTTAGGCATCGTCGCGTTTCTTTCGATTCTGATTATGATTTTCAATTTGGTGGTTGACGTTTCCTACGCATTTTTAGATCCGCGAATTAGATATGAATAGGCGGACAGGCAGAAAGCAGAAGGCAAATCTCCCTGTCGCCTAAAATTGATGAAATTTCAGGCTCATAAAGTTTATGGAACAACAAGAAGTAGTTAAAGGCGCATCGCTGTGGGCAGACGCTTGGAAGCGTCTTCTGAAAAACAAACTCGCCGTTTTCGGTTTGGTTATCGTCGTCTTAATGGCAGTGGCGGTTATCATCGGTCCCGCGATAATCAGATGGACGACCGGTTATACTTACGATTTTATTCCGCCCGACGGCAATTTGATTAAATCGTTTCCGCCCTCGCTGCAGCATCCGATGGGAACGGACGATTCGGGGCGCGATATTTTAGCGCGCGTTCTGCAAGGCGGTAGAATCTCCTTGATGGTCGGTATTATTTCGACGTTTGTTTCTTTAATCGTCGGCGTTTCTTACGGCGCGACTGCCGGATACCTGGGCGGCAAAATTGATAATTTTATGATGCGCGTCGTGGACATCATTTACGCGATTCCGTATATCCTCATCGTTATTGTTCTGTTGTCGGTTTTCGGCGGACCCAACACGCCGCAGTGGATTCAGTCAATCTCTAGCTCTTTGGGCGGCGGTCAAGGTTTGAGCCAAATCATTTTATTGTTTTTCGCGCTCGGTTTGGTTTCGTGGCTGACGATGGCGCGGGTTGTGCGCGGGCAGATTCTTTCGCTCAAAAATCAGGAATTCGTCATGGCGGCGCGGGCAACCGGTGTTTCAACGCCCGCGATTATTTTCAGGCATCTCGTTCCGAACGCGCTTGGTCCCGTGATTGTTTACGCGACGCTGACGATTCCGAGCGTAATGCTTTCCGAAGCGTTTCTCTCGTTTCTGGGAATCGGCGTGCAGGCGCCGTTCGCGTCTTGGGGAAGTTTGGCGGCAGACGGTATTAAAAATATATCTGTTTTTCCATGGCAGCTTATCTTTCCTGGCGTAACAATGGCGTTAACTTTGTTTTCGCTGAATTTTTTAGGCGATGGTTTACGTGACGCGCTTGATCCGCAAACCAGAAAATTTTAAGGCGAGAAATAAGTAGTTATGAAAAAATTCGTATTTACAATTCTTCTGTTAACAGTTTGTTCTGTTCATGCGCAAACTGCTGATAAAGAAACTCTCAAAAAAATCAGTCAAGACGCTGTTTCGTCTTATCAAAAACAGAAGTACGATGATGCGGTTAAGTTTGGGCAGCAGGCAGTTGATTTAAGTCTTAAAATTTACGGTGCGGAACATCTTGAAACCGCGGTTGCTTATACGAATTTGGGCGTGATTTACCACGAGAAAAAGAAGCTTAAAGAATCCATTGAAAGTTTACAGAAAGCAGTAAATATTTATCAGAAACATTCTGAATCGGAAAGCAAAAAATTAATCAAAGCGTACGAAACGCTGGCATTTTCACAGTTTGCAGACAATAAAAACGATGAAGCGGAAGCAAATTATTTGAAAGCAATCGAGATTGCCGAAACCAAATTTGGCAAAGAAAGCAAAGAGAGTTTTTCGCCGACACTAAATTTAGCGAATTTCTACGCCCGCGATAAAAAATTTGAAAAAGCCGACGAGTTTTACTTAAAAGGCTACGCCGTAGCGATAAAAAATTTTGAAAAAGAAGGTAAAGAAATTGATCAAATAGAAGATTTGAGAAGTTGTTTGGTTACCGGACGAAATTATACTGCTGAAAACTACAAAGCGTTTCGAGAGGCAAGAGAAAAACTGTTTGGAAGAAAAACTTTGGAACAAGCTGGAATACTCAACGGCAAGGCGAAATCTCTTCCGAAACCGGCTTATCCGTCCGAAGCAAGAATGCAAAGATTGAGCGGAACGGTTTCCGTTAAAGTGAAAATTGACGAGCAGGGAAATGTAACGGAAGCAAGGGCTATTTGCGGACATCCGATTTTGGGAAAAGCCTCTGAAGATTCGGCAAGAGGAGCAAAGTTTGAGCCGACGATGATAGACGGCAAGCCGACAAAGGTAAGTGGAATCATAGTTTATAACTTTGTGCCATAAGAAAATAAATGAGTGAAATAAACGGACACCTTTTAACGGTCAATGACCTGAAAACATATTTTCAAACCGAAGACGGCATGGTCAAAGCGGTTGACGGCATCACGTTTACGCTCTCGAAAGGCGAGACTCTCGGAATTGTCGGCGAATCGGGCAGCGGAAAATCGGTGACGAATCTTTCGATTATGCGTTTGATTCCCGAACCGCCGGGGAAAATTGTCGGCGGCGATATTATTTTTGACGGCGTTGATGTCCGCAAACTTTCGATTGACGACGTGCGAAAGATTCGCGGCAAACGGATTGCGATGATTTTTCAAGACCCGATGACATCGCTTAATCCGTTTTTGAAAATTTCGACGCAGTTGATGGAAGTAACCGAACTTCACCTCGGACATACGAAAGCGCAAGCCCGCGAACACGCGATAAAAATGCTCGACACCGTCGGCATTCCCGACGCGAAAAGTCGGATTGACGGCTACCCGCACGAGTTTTCCGGCGGTATGCGCCAGCGCGTGATGATTGCCATGGCTTTATCGTGCGACCCGGAATTATTGATTGCCGACGAGCCGACAACAGCTTTGGACGTTACGATTCAGGCGCAGATTCTCGAATTGATTAAAGCCCTGAAAGCCAGAATGGGAACGAGCGTGATTTTGATTACGCACGATTTGGGCGTGGTCGCGGGAATGACCGATAAAATTATCGTGATGTATGCGGGAAAAGTCTTTGAGCAGGCGCCGACCGCCGAGCTTTTTTCGACTTCGGCAAATCCATATACGAAAGGATTATTAAAAAGCGTTCCCGACCCGGCGCACGAAGAGGGAACGGAGCTTTATCAAATTCCCGGACTTCCGCCCGATGTAGCGCATTTGCCGCCGGGCTGTCCATTCGCGCCGCGTTGCTACCGCGCCGAAGACATTTGTCACCGAGAGTTTCCGCCGTTCGTGCAAATTGACGAAAATCACTTTTCGTTGTGTCATTTTGCGAAAGAAGTTTACGCGGAATCAATCGAGGAGAAATCCGCCGCGGCATACTCCGGCGATGTGCAAATTCAATTAAATCCGCTCGGCTAAAATCTCTTTTTTATATTATGAGTGAAAACGGAAACAATTTAATTTCATTGCAGAACTTACAGGTTCATTACAACCTCGGCGGCGGCAGTTTTTTGGATAAAATCACCGGTGGAAGCAAAGTTCGCCGCGTCGTCAAAGCCGTTGACGGAGTTTCGCTTGATATAAAAAAAGGAGAAACACTCGGTCTTGTCGGCGAATCGGGTTGCGGAAAATCAACGCTCGGCAAAGCGATTTTGCGCCTTACCGAACCGACCGGCGGACAGGTTTTGTATAACGGCGAAGATTTAGCTGGTTTATCTCAAGGCGAAATGCGCGAGTATCGAAAAAATTTGCAGATGATTTTTCAAGACCCTTACGCTTCCTTAAATCCGCGAATGACGGTCGGGCAAATCATCGCCGAACCGATCAGGACGTTTAATTTATCGAACGGCGGAAACGTCGAGGCGCAAGTGCAGGATTTGATGGAAACCGTCGGGCTTTCGCGGCGATTTACAAGGCGCTACCCGCACGAATTTTCCGGCGGTCAGCGGCAGCGCATCGGCATCGCCCGCGCTCTGGCGGTTGACCCGGAATTTATCGTCGCTGATGAACCGATTTCCGCGCTCGACGTTTCGATTCAGGCGCAGATTATGAACCTGATGGACAAACTCCAACGGGAAAAAAATCTGACGTATCTTTTTATCTCGCACGATTTGCGCGCCATTCGCCACGTTTCAGACCGCGTTGCCGTGATGTATCTCGGAAAAATCGTAGAATTGGGCGATGCCAAAACTGTTTATCGCGAGCCGTTGATGCCTTATACGATAGCCTTGATTTCCGCCGTTCCCGTTCCTGATCCGCAAATCGAAGCCAAACGCGTAAGAATTATTTTAAAAGGCGATGTTCCGTCGCCGATTAACCCGCCGTCGGGTTGTCATTTTAATACGCGCTGTCCGTTTGCGATTGCCGAATGCAAACGCATTGAGCCGTCTTTAGTAGAAATAAAACCCGAACATTTCGCGGCTTGTATCCGCATCTCGCCCGAACATCCGCACATCGAAGAAAACGAAAAACAAAATTTGGGCGCGGTCGGAGAAGGAACGCCGGAAATAAAAAAAGGGAGCTAAATGCTCCCGAGTTTAGACTATAATAAAAGAAAGTTTTTATAATTTAGTTCGTCGCCGCATTTGCCGAATCGCGCAAATCTCTGACTTTATCGTGCGCCGTTTTTACTTCGGTCGCCTGTCGCTGAACGATGGTTTGCACGTTTGCCGGCAGAGTTTCTTCCAATGCTTTTTTATAAGCATTGACCGCGACATCTTCGCCGCGTTCCGCTTCGTTTAAAATCGCCGCATCATCTTTTCCGGTTACCAGCGATTTGATATTTATCCAACCGCGATGCAACGCGCCCGCCGTGCTGGAAGTCGTTTCCGCGTCACCGCCGAGTTCTCTGACTAAACCTTGCAGTTCGCCCGCAAATTTTGCGCGCTGTTGTCCGAGTTCATAAAAAACCGATTTGACATCGCTGCGCTGAATGCCTTCCGCCGCCTGCTTAAATCCTTCTTGTCCGTCTTTACAAGTTTCAATTAAATTATTTAATGTTGAAATCGTTGTATCGTCTGCCATAAAAATCAAAATCCTCCCTGAAAATATAAAACATTGCCTTCAGCTTAAAAATCATCAAACCTTTAGACTTGTTTCAAAAGGTAAATACAAGACGTGTGCCAGAGAAGGTAGCGCCGTAAACGCGCCGCTTTTATAAATGCGGTAAATTTCACGTGAAGTGTATCAAGACACCTCTGTATCGAATACAGTCAAAAATATATGGGTCAGGTTGATTACATTTTATCTAAATTTATATGACATAATCGCCTTATAAAACTAACGGAAATCTTTTCTTGAAAATAAACGGTGATTCGATGTATTTAACTTTGCAAGCAAGAAGCGATAGAAACGTCGAGAACCCTTAGTAAGGGGCGCGAATATTTCCTACGCACCTCATGATGAAAACAGGCGATCAGGCAACAAACGATCAAAAAATCGAAAGACAGGACGAATTAGCCGGCAAACATGGTCTGGCAATTGTCATGGCGGACGAGCATTCGTCCGCTTTGAGCAAATCGAACAACAATTCGATATGCGAGATACTTTATAATTCGGACCGGTTCGCGCCCGAATGCGAGAAATTTTGCGGCAAAGCTTTCGAGTGGGCGACTGAAGCCGGAAAAACCGTCGGGTATAAATGTTATGCAGGCTTAAATTGTCTGGCTGTTCCGATGAAAAAAGAAGAAAAACAATTTGTCGCGATCACCGGCAGAGCCTTTACTAAAGCCGACGATTATCGTGACGCGACGGAGCGCGCTATCAAAGGCGACTGGAAACAATTTTCTCCGAACGAATTTTTTGAAAACGTCCTGCTCGTCAATTCAAAGGAAAATCTTGAAAAACTGGCTCGTAAAATACAAAGTTCCAAGTCCGAAGTTTACAGTCAAAAAGGTTTCACGCCTGATAACGAACCACAAACCACGAACCGCGTACAGCGGACAACTGATGACATAAGTTCCAAATCCCGCAACCCGCAGCCGAACTCGAAACACTGGCATTCCCTGTTCGGCTCTCTGCTTGATTTGAGTTACCGGCAGGCGTGTTTTTTAACCTTGCAGTTTGTCGCCGACCGTTATTCGATGAAACATCTGGCGTGGCTCGAACGAAAAGACGATAAACTCGAAGCGATCTACGCCAAAGGA
>Ga0136614_10001755_pt1 | contig 13004 bp, 16 predicted proteins | sample AntDrymUQ2792106_2_FD_106643 | JGI IMG/M metagenome (GOLD analysis project Ga0136614, IMG submission 106643) | Polar desert sand microbial communities from Dry Valleys, Antarctica - metaG UQ279 (21.06) | ecosystem: Environmental > Terrestrial > Soil > Desert | place: Antarctica: Dry Valley...
AGAGGTCGCGCTCGACCATCGCGACACTCGCGCCATGCTCGGCCGTCGCCACCCGGGCGGCCTCGCGCGCAGCCGAGCCGGCGCCGATCACGATCAGGTCGAAAGATTCGGTCTCCATGCGCCCGATGGACGGTTCGCTGCGGGGGCTACGCTCCCTCCGTGGAGCGGGAGGAAGTTGGCCGGGTCGTGCTCGAGCCGGATGAGCTGATCGGGGAAGAGCTCTGGTCGGAAGAAGACGGCGGCGACTACGACGGTTGGTTCTGCGTCGGAACCGATCCTTTCCCCTGCCCTGCCGCAGGGTGCACGTTCGTTGCGGAGTTCATGACGGCGGCGCACCTGGTCCTGGTGTGGGAGCAGCGCGACGATCCGAACCTCCTTCGTCACGCTCAGCGCGCGGTCGACGTCGGTCGAAATCCCAGAGTGGTCGTCTACGAGCGCGGCTTCGGCCCGAGCGCCTCGTACTACGCCTGGGAGGCGGCCGGGCGGCCGGTGCACGGCATCCGCAGCCGGTGATCGAAGCGCGCTTCGGGGCCAGCTCCCCGTGGTCTCTTGGCGTGGAGGAAGAACTGATGATCCTCGATGCCGAGACGCTTGCGCAGACTCCGGCGGTCGCCGACCTGATCGCTGCTGCGGAGGAGCTCGACCTGCCCGGGCGGCTCAAGACCGAGCTTTTTGCCTCGGTCGTAGAGCTGAACACCGACGTCTCGGCGACCGCGCACGAGGCGCGAGCGAAGCTCGTGAGGTTGCGAGCGGCGGCCGATGATGTCGCCCGCGCCCGCGGCCTCCGCGTCGTCGCCGCGGGCACGCACCCCTTCTGCCGGCCGGAGGAGCAAGAGATCGTGAACGAGCCGCGATACCGCGAGATGGTCGAATACGTCGGCCCGACGGCGCGCCGCCAGGGCGTGAACGGCCTGCACGTCCACGTCGGAATGCCGAGCGCGGACGCGTGCATGCTCGCGCTCGAGGCGGTGCTGCCATGGCTCCCCGTCGTGCTCGCTCTTTCGGCGAACTCGCCGTACCTGGCCGGTGCGGAAACGGGCTTCGCATCCTCCCGCGCCCAGGTGCTGCTGGAGCTTCCGCGGAGCGGGGCTCCGCCGCTGTTCGCGTCGTACGCCGAATGGGAGGAATACGTCGAGCGCGTTGGAGCGCTCCGGCTTCCGGCGGACTACACCGCGTTCTGGTGGGATATCCGACCGCACCCTCGCTTCGGCACGCTCGAGGTGCGGATGCCCGACCAGCCGACCAGCCTTGCGCTCACGGTTGCGGTCGTCGCCTTGATCCAAGCGCTCTGCGTCGCCGTGCTCGAGCAGCCCCCTCCTCAGCCGAGACCGAGTGAGCGCGGCCTGTACCAGCAGAACCGCTGGGCTGCCGCCCGCTTCGGGCCGAGGGCGCAACTGATCGCTGCCGGGGGGGCGCGCAGGGCGGCGGCCTCCGAGCTGACCCGTGAGCTGCTCGAGCTTGTCGCTCCCGCCGCCGCGGAGCTCGGCACGAGCGACCTCCTCGCAGTTCTCGATCCGGATCGCTGCGAGGCGGACCTCCAGCTGAAGGTCGCTCGCGCGGACGGCGGCAAGGCGCTCTGCGCAGACCTCGTGGAGCGCTCGCTAGTGTCCAACTCGTGACGGTGCAGACCGAAACGATCCAGGTGAGCGGGATCCGATGCGAGCGCTGTGTCGGACGCTTGGCGGGTGCGTTACGCGGCCACGACGGGCTCGAGTATGCGAACGCGAACCTGATGGGCGGCGTGACGCTCTCGTGGGACGACGAGCGCACCGACCGCGAGCAGCTGGTCGCGGCGATGGCGAAGGCCGGCTTCCGGACGCTCGACCGCTAGCCACGCGCCGAGGACGTTTTTCTCGATCGCCCTACTGGTCGCGCTCGTCTCCCGACCGGTCGCTCGTGTGCGGATCGGGCGGGATGATCTGGCGCCCGGCCGGTCCGTACGTCTCGCCGGCCGCCAGGCTGCCGTGGATCTCTGCCCGCTCCTGCTCGGCCGAGATGCGATCGGGTTCGATCACCGGACCGATGCCCTGGTCGGCGTCGGCCTCGTCGGCCAGGATCGGGCCGTCTGACATGCCGTAGTACGCGGCCACCTCGGCCTCGTCGACGTCGTCGTCCGACACCTTGGGGGACTCCTCGATCAGCTGTTTCGAGACGGTCGTCCGAACGACGCGTTCCTCGTCATGGACGGCGGTGAGCGCGGTTGGGAGCGCGTGCTTCGACTTGCGCAGCGTGCCGTGCTCGATGATCAGATTGTCTCCGACCGTTCCGACGACGTGCCCGAGCCGGGCGTCGTCGCTCGTGACGACCTCGTATCCCTCCATCTGTCCTCCTCAGGGGCGGTTTCCGATGTTCCTACCCCCGTGCGCGCGATCGCTAACGGGGAATACGGCCTCGGCGTTCCGTGTTGGCATCCCGGAACAGCCGGGGCGCTGTTAGGGTCGAAAAGGGTGAGCGGACGGGGCCCGGATTCAGAAGAAGCGCGCCGGATCGCAACGGAGGCGCGCGATCGAGTGCGCTTCGAGGAGGATGCGCTTGCGCTGTCGGATCAGGTCTACCGCGTCGCCCGCCACCTCGTCGGCTCACGCGAGGAGGCCGAGGACTTGATGCAAGAGACGTATGCCCGCGCGTTTCGCAGTTGGCGCTCGTTCACGCCCGGGACCAATCTGCGAGCGTGGTTGCTGCGGATCCTGACGAACCTCAACATCGACCGCGGCCGGCGCCTTCAGCGCGCGCCCGACCTGCAGCCGCTCGAGCCGAACGACTATTTCCTGGTCGACAAGCTCGAGGAGGCCGGCGGCCCGATCACCGACGAGGAGCGCGTTGACGAGCGTCTCTCGCAGGACAGCATCGTGTCTGCGCTCGCATCAGTTCCCCACGATTTTCGCGACGTGATCGTGCTCGTCGACCTGGGCGACTTCAGCTATGCGGACGCCGCGCAGATCCTCGACATCCCAATCGGTACAGTTATGTCACGTTTGCATCGAGGTAGACGAATCCTGAAAGCTCAGCTCGCTGAGGAGGCAGTTGGGTGATGTGTGGCTGCGGGAAATGCGAGGAGCTGCTTCAGCCGTATCTGGACCGGGAGCTGAGCGTGGCGGAGCACGCCGAGGCCGAGGCGCATCTTGATGATTGCTCCTACTGCCGGCGTCGGTATCGCTTCGAGGAGGCGCTCCGCCGCTTCGTGCACTCTGCCGCAGACGAGCCGATGGCGCCCGAGCTCAGAGAACGGCTCGCAGCGCTTCGGATCGCGCTCTAGGAATCCGCACGACCGGTTAACAATTGGCGGCCGTCAGAGGCGGCGGGCTCGCGGAGCCGCCAATAGTCCGTTTCGTGAGCGCTACGCGCGCACTGCTACGGCGACGACGACGCGAGGTTGACCAGCACGTGGATGACGATGCCGGGATAGACGCTGCGCGTGCGGCTGCGCAGATACGCCAGACCAAAGCCGAAGGCTGCGATGGAGATCAGCGGCAACAGGAGGCCATGGGCGAGCGCAAAGGCGAGACCGGTCAGCGCGATCGCCCATCCCTGGCCGAAGCGCTCCAACAGCGTGAAGCCCAGACCGCGAAACGTCAGTTCCTCGACGATCGGCGAGACGAGGACGACGATGGCCGCATTCAGTACGAACGGGAGGGCGCGATCGGGATCCCAGTCAACCTCGAGGCCCTGCTCTTCGCTGGTTTGGACGAATGGAAGAAGCACGAGCAGCAACCCTGTGCCCACGACCACCAGCACACCGATCAACGCTGCCCGCCACCACGACCTCGGGCGTCGCAGCGCGAGCATCTCGCGCAGATTGCCCCGCCCGGCGATCAGCACCACGACGCCAAGCGTGATGGCGCTCGAGACCACGCCCACCAGGACCGTCCAGTAGCTGTAGCGAAAGTCCTCGGGCAGGCCGATACCCTGCCGGACACCGAAGGCGAGAAGTGTGGTCACGCCCACGAACCCCGTCCAGGCCAACAGTCGCCCGTCGCTACGCGCACCGTGGCCGTTCGCGCTGCTCTCCCGTCTGACGCTGATCGCCGACATCACGCGTCTCCTCCGTCGCTGCCTCCGTTAGCTGCGGGCTCGCCACGGGCGACCGCCACGCACAGCGCACCCAGCACGAGCGCGACCGGAGCAAATAGGAACCGGGCCTGAGCCGTGTTGTCGCCGATCAGGTTGTAAAGACCGACCGCACCGAAGGCGAGCGCCATCGACCAGATGCCTGCTCTGTGGATCCACCCCGGCACCGGCAGCCGCCAGATGCCGGCCCGGTCCAAGACGACGGCGATGCCGGCGACAATGGCCACTTCCTGAGCCCAGGCGAGCGCCAGTGGAAGGGTGACGTCAGAGCCGAGAATCCACTCTAGGGCCCAGCTCCCACCCAGACTCCAGTAGGTGTTGAGCACGAGGAAGCCGCCCAAAAAGCCGGCCACCACGGCGGCCGCGCGGGCCCCTTGCCGACCCTCGTCGGTGTCGAGCGTGCGACCCCTCACCGAACCTGGGGCAAACCACTGATGTGCATTGTCAGCCTTTCGTGCGGGGGCTATTGCTACAGCCACCCTGCTGCACCACGGAGTTCAAGCGCGTAATGCGGGTTAGCGGGTGTCACAGGATACGACTAGGCACCGGTTTGAGGTTGCCCCGTTTCCGTTGACACGGTCCTCGTAGCCGCTTCGGCGCCAGCAGCAAGTAACTCTCCGTGATCAAGTCGGCGGCCTCGATCCAGTCGACGCTTTCTCGATCGAGGCGAAGCCCGACCCATCCTCTCGGGCCGGTGTGCGCCGGCTTGTAGAACCGATCGGGAGCAGAGGTGACGAAGGGCGTCGTTCCAGCCTGCGGGTGCCGTGCACATGAGGGCGACGATGCCATCGCCGTGAGGGTCGTCTCGGGCAGCGAGGCGCAGATCTGCGTGACGCGGGAAAGCCGGGGATCCGCGCTGTTCACCGCTGGAACCGCGCCGGCAGATCGTCGACGTAGTCGACATCGCCGGGCGGGCCGAGATCGTCGCAGGCGACCGGCAGGGCTTCCAAGCTTCTGGCGCCTTCGTCCGGCATTCGCGCCCAGGCCGAGCGAGCGATCAGCACGGGGTGCAGGCGTTCTCCTCCGTAGGTGGCCGCGATCAGCTCGGCGCGCTCGGCCCGCCAGACTTCGATCACGCGATCAACCGCGCGCGGGTCGAGGTCGGGACCGTCCGCGAGCACGATCACGGCGGCCTCGACCTCTGTTCCCAGTGTCTCAAGGCCACACCTTGCCGATGCGCCCAGGCCTCGCTCCCAGTCTCGACACGAGACCGTTCGCGCCGTCGTCTCGACCTCATGCGCGCCGAGCACGACGACGACGTCCTCGACCGAGCTGGCGCGTACGCGCTCGACGACCGGCTCAAGCAGGAGCCGCTGCTTCGGCGAGCCGAAACGCGTCGAGGCTCCGGCCGCAAGCACGATCGCCGCAATCACTCAACTGACTTTGACGATCATGTCCTCGACGAGCACGAGCTGTGTCGGGAGCTCGGTCGCCGGGTCGCCGAGCTTGCCGATCCGCGCAACCGCCTGCGCGCCGTCCGTGACTCGGCCGATCACGGCGTACTCCGGTGGCAAGCGGGCGTCTTTCGCCGTGACGATGAAGAACTGGCTCCCGGACGTGCCCGGCGGCTCGTCGCCCCCCTTGGCCATCGCGACCACGCCGTTGGAATAGCGCGTGCTGCTTGGCGGCTCATCGACGGTGGAGTAACCAGGACCGCCGCCGCCGGTGGCCGTCGGATCGCCGCCCTGAATCACGAATCCGGGGACGATGCGGTGGAAGAACGTCTGGTCGTAGAAGTCGTTCTTGGCCAGCTCGAGGAAGGACGCGGTCGTCTGCGGTGCGAGCTTCGGAGCAAGCGTGATCGTGAAGTCGCCGCAGTTCGTGCGCACGACGACGCGGTAGGTCTTGCTCGGGCTCAGGATCTTCGCCGGCGGCTGCTCGGTGCCCTCCGGCTCGGGCAAGGGCTCCTGCACCTGCCGGCAGCCCCCGGCCGTCGCCTCGACGGTCGTCGCCGGCGCCTCCCCGCTCGCCTGCTCTTCGCCCCCGCAGCCGGCGAGCGCAAGGAGTAGCGCGCCGGCCAGCGCCCACCGCCTTGTCACGAGATCGATTCCAGCGCTCGGCGGACGAGCGTCCGTGCGAGCTCCACTTTGTACGCTGTCCCCGGCAGCGGTGTCGCGTCATCGAGCGCTGTCCCGCCCTCGAGCGCCCAGGGAATCGGGGCGACGCCGGAGAGAGCGATTCGAACGTTGTCGCCAAAGCGTGCGGCCGCGACGCCGACGAGCGGGAAGGCCCACGCCTGCCGGTCCATCGCCTTCAGGTAGACGCTCGCGGCGGGTGTTGGTACAGCCACCTCGAGGATCAGCTCGTCCGCGGTCAGGGTTGTGAGGTCGCGGTCGGCGTCGGTGGGAAGGCGGTAGAGCTCGGCGAGCGGAAGGTCGCGCCGGTTCGTGTGCACGGTCGCGTCGAGCGCGAGCAGCGCTGCCGCCGGGTCGGACGGATGCGCTGACGCGCAGCGCTCGTTGCCGTAGATCGCATGCTCGCGATGCTCGCCTTCGCGCGCGTGGCAGCGGTCGCCGCCGTGGAGGTAGCACGGGAAATCGAGCCGCCAGTACCAGCAGCGCGTCGCTTGCAGGAGATTCCCGCCGATCGTCCCCATGTTGCGAAGCTGCGGCGAGGCGGCGAGGCGGCAGGCCTCGCGCAAGGCGTCGGGGATCTCGGCCGAGCGCTCGAGCTCGGCCAGGGTCGTGCCGGCGCCGATCCGACCGCTACTGACGCCGCGGGGAAGCAGCGCCCGGACGTCCGCCAGGTTGTCTGCCTCAACGAGTCCGTCACGGAGGAGCGGAACGAGGTCGGTTCCGCCCGCGAGCGGGCGGCCGGACACGTCCTCGAGGCTAGCCGGCCTCGTGAGCGTAAGTCTGCTCACGCGCCTCCTTTAGCGCCCTCAGCATCTCTGCCCGGGTGATCGGAAGCGAACGGACGTCGGCGCCGGTGGCATCGCGAATGGCGTTCGCGATCGCGGCCGCGGTCGGGATGATCGGCGGCTCACCGAGGCCCTTCGAGCCGAGGTTCGTCAAGTGGGCGTCGGGCTCGTCGACGAACTCGGTCACGATCTCGGGAACGTCGGCAATCGTCGGCACCTTGTACGCGTCGAGCGTCTGGGTCAGGACCGCGCCTGATTCGGGATCGAGCAGCCGTTGCTCCGAGAGCGTGTGGCCGATCCCCTGGATGATGCCGCCTTCGACCTGGCTCGAGGCGCCGAGAGGGTTGATCACGCGGCCGACATCGTGAACGGCGGCAATTCGCTCGACCACGACTTCGCCCGTCTCGATGTCGACGGCGACCTCGGCGACCTGAACCCCGAAGGTGAGCACCCGCATTCCGGTCGGGTTCGGACCGCGTGCGCCCTTGCCGAGGCCCTGCCCGTCACCGAGCAGGCCCGCGACCTTCTCGAGCGGCCATGAGCCGCCGTCCGCCGACACGATCTCGCCGTTTTGGAGCGACAGCACCCGCTCCTCGCGGTGGTAGCGCTGTGCGGCGATCTCGATCAGCTGCCGGGCCACATCGGCGGCGGCGGCGCGAACCGCCGGCCCCATGCTCGGCGTCGTCGAGGAGCCGGCCGAGATCGAGGCGAACGGGCCACGGGCAGAGTCTCCGAGCGCGACTTCGACGCGCTCGAGCGGGAGGCCGAGCTCCTCGGCCGCGATCTGCGCCATCGCTGTCCGTGTCCCGGTGCCGATGTCCTGCATCGCGGTGACCACGGTCGCGCGGCCGTCCGAGCCGAGCCGGATCCAGGCATACGACGGCGGTCCGCCGCCTCCGTACCAGGTCTGGCTCGCCAGCCCCACGCCCCTGCGCCAGGGCCCTTCCGAGCGCGCTCGCACGGCCTCCCGTCTCGCCCAGTGCACCTCGCCTCGGCGGTAGCACTCGAGCAGGTTCTTGGACGAGAACGGACGGCCGTCGACCAGGTCGGCATCAGCATGGTTCCGACGGCGCAGCTCGAGTGGATCGAGCTCGAGCCGCGCGGCGAGCTCGTCGAGCAGACACTCGAGCCCGAAGGTTCCCTCGACGAATCCCGGGGCCCGAAAGGCGGCCATGGGTGCGGTGTTCAGTTTCGCCCCGTACTCGACCGTGCGCACGTTCTCGCAGGCGTAGAGCATCTGCATCGGGCCTGCGGTCGACGCAAGCCAGCCCTCCCATCCAACCGCGTTGACGAAGTCGCCCGCGAGCGCGACGAGCGTGCCGTCGGAGCGCGCGCCGGCTGTCAGGCGCTGGATCGTGGCGTTGCGGTTGCCGCTGGCGAGATTCTCCTCGCGGCGGGTCAGAGCGCAGCGCACGGGCCGTCCGGTGCGCCGAGCGAGCTCGGCTGCGAGCACCGAGTAATCGCCCGCGCCGTTCTTCGCGCCGAAGCCGCCGCCCATCGCCTCGCACACGACGCGGACGCGGTCGGGCGGCAGGTCGAAGTGCTCGGCGAGCTCGTCGCGGACGCCCCAGATGTACTGGGTCGAGATCCACACCTCGAGCGCCTCGCCGCGCCATTCGCAGACGGCCTGGTGGGTCTCGAGCGCGTTGTGGAGGAGGGTCTGAGTGCGGTACTCGGCCTCGACGACCACGTCGGCATCGGCCAGAGCCGCTTCGACGTCCCCGCGCGCGTAGCGCCGCGCCTCCTGCGTCAGCGAGCCTCGGCGCACAGCTTCGTCCGGGTCGAGCAGCGGCTCGAGCACCTCCCACTCGATCTCGATGTGCGCGAGCGCCGCGCGCGCCTGTTCAAAGGAGTCGGCCGCGACGGCGGCGACGGGCTGGCCCGGGTAGCAGGCGTCCAGCGTGAGGACGTCGGTGTCGTCGGGCTCGAGCACGGCTCGCACGCCCGGCGCGGCGCGTGCCGGGTCGAGGTTCAGCCGTGACACGCGCGCCCCGGCATACGGGCTACGCAGGCCCGCGGTGTGCAGCATTCCCGGTCGGCGCAGGTCGGCCGTGTACGGAGCCTGGCCGCGCGCGCGCTCGATTCCGTCGATTCGCTCTGCCGGACGGCCGACGACGTCGAGCGGACCGGCGGGCCACTGCTCGAGCGGATCCTCCTCGACGAGGATCCACTGCTCCGAGTAGCGTCCTTCGACCTCCTTTTCCGTCCGGATCAGCCTTGCCACGCTACGCGTCCGGTTTGGCCGAAGGGACACCGTCGTCGCCCCTGGGAGTTCCCCGCAAGAGCTGCTCTGGTTCTTGTCCAGTCACCGCCGCGATCGCCCTCTCGATCTTCGGATACGTGCCGCACCGGCAGAGGTTCCCGGCCATCGCGTGCCGAACCTCTGCGGGACTCGGGCTCGGACTCGCCTCGACGAGCGCCGAGGCGGACACGATCTGGCCAGGGGTGCAGAAGCCGCACTGGACGGCATCGGCGCGAACGAACGCGTGGACGAGCGGGTGGTCGCGCAAGCCCTCGATCGTCGTCACCTCCTGCTCGCCGACGGTGTGGACCAGCGTGATGCAGGAGAGCGTCGGCACACCGTCGAGCAGCACGGTGCAAGCGCCGCAGTGTCCCTCGCCGCAGGCGACCTTCGTCCCGGTCAGCCCGAGCTCCTCACGCAGCGTTTCCGCGAGCGAGCGCCCAACCTCCGGTCCGGCGCGGTAGACGCCGCCGTTGACCCGAAGCTCAAGCACCAGCCGTGACCGCCAGGATGTCGGCGAGGTGGATGAGACGGAAGGTCATGCGACTCGCGATCACGCGCTCGCCGTCCTCCTCGATGTCGGGGAGCGCGCGCCAGATGTCGTTCGCGACCACGAGCAGCTCTTTGATGCGCTGTGTCTCCTCCCGACGCCCGTCCGGCTCGTAACAGGCGTTCAGCGCGAGGCCGAGAACGCCGATCGTGTCCAGCTGCCGCGTCCAGAGCAGCGGAGTCGCCATCGAGAGGTATTGGTGGATCCGGGCGAGGGTCAACGGCTGCGCGAACGTGTCGCTTCCCATCGGTTGTGTCGGCTCGGGCGGCGCCTTGCCGGCGAGGATGCCGTCCGCGTTGCCGGCGAGGAGACTCCGCAGCTGCGTGTCGTCGAAGCCCGCCAGCCGCGCGGTCCGGATCGAGATGAGGAGGGACGCCGGCTGCTGACCGTACGGGTAGTCGGAGGCGTAGAGGATCTGCTCCGGAGCGACGAGCCGGTAGAGATCGAGCAGGTCGAGCGGGCTCCAGACGGACGTGTCGAAGAAGACGCCGCTCTTGCCGCCGAGGCGCCCGGCCAGACCGGCCATGTCCGCGATCCCCGCGTGCGCGACGATCAGCTGCGCCTCCGGGTACCGCTCGACGAGCCGCGCAAGGTGGTCGGCGATCGGAGGCAGGCCGCGGCCGCCGTGGATCAGAATCGGGACGCGACGCTCGGCCGCGAGCGCGAACACGGGCGCGAGTCGCTCGTCGTTGAGCGCAAAGCGCTGCGCGCGCGGGTGGAGCTTGATTCCTCGGGCGCCGCGATCCAGACAGCGCTCGGCCTCCTCGATCGGCCCGGGACCGGTGAGGTCGAGGCGGACGAACGGAATCAGCCGGCCGCCCGAGCGCTCGGCGAAGGCGAGGGTGCGGTCGTTCGGTGCCCGGAACGAGGGCTCGCGGTCGGGCTCGTCCATGCAGAACATGAAGGCGCGCGAGATTCCGTAGCGGGTCTGCAGGGGCTCGAGCTCGTCGTACACGCCGGACATGCCGTCGATGTCGTTTCCGAGGTGGACGTGGGCGTCGAAGATCTCGGCGCCCGCGGGCAGCTCGGCGCGCGCTTCCTCGTCGTAGGCCGAGATCAGCCGGAAAGCATCCTCGAGGACTTCCACGCAGTCAGTGTATGTGCGGCCCAGGGCGGGCCTGCTCTAGGATTCGCGTCGTGCCGGACGTCCTCATCCTCGGCGACACGATCCGCTGCCCGGAGCTCCGCCACGAGGTGCCGGTGGCCGTTCCGGACCCGTTCCTGTACGGCGAGCGCGACGGGAAGAGGCTTGTCCACGTGAGCGGTCTCGAGCTGCGGCGGGTCGAGGCCGTCGGGGACTACGAGATCCATCCGCCCGAGGACTACGGGTACGACGAGCTGATCAGAAGCGGCCGCTCCCGCGCCGAGATCACGCTCGAGCTCATTGCTCGGGCCTGCCGAGCCTGGGCGATCACGGACGCGGCCGTGCCGCCCACGTTTCCGCTCGAGGTCGCCGACCGCCTGCGCGCAGACGGCGTCAATGTCCGCGTCGATCGCGAGCTCTTCGATGCTCGCCGGCGCAGCAAGAACGCGGCGGAGCTGGCGGGAATCCGGCGCGCGCAACGTGCGGCCGAGGCGGGCATGACAGCCGCACGCGAGCTCCTGCGCCGGGCGCGACCCAACGGCACCGCCGTCACGGTCGACGGCGAGCCCCTCACGTCCGAGCGCATCAAGGTGGCGATCGGCAACGCCTTCACGGAGCACGACGCGATCGCGGACGAGTTCATCGTCTCTCACGGGCCGCAGACCGCGATCGGACACGACATGGGTTCGGGCCCGATCGCTCCGAACGAGCCGATCGTGATCGACCTCTTTCCCCGCGACCGCGAGTCGGCATGCTTCGCCGACATGACGCGAACCTATGTCGTAGGCACGCCGACCGACGAGCTCGAGGAGTATCACCGTCTCTGTCACGAGGCCCTCCAGCGCGCGCTCGCGGACGTGAAGCCCGGCGTCGAAGGCAACAGCCTGCACGTCAGTACCTGCGAGCTCTTTCAGGAGAACGGACAAAAAACGTCGCTCGACAAGGAACCCGGGAAGGTGCTCGAGGACGGGTTCTTCCACGGTCTGGGCCACGGCGTCGGCCTCGAGGTGCACGAGCGTCCCTCGATCGGCATCGTCCCCGGAGACACGTTCGTGACCGGGGATGTGATCACGCTCGAGCCGGGGCTCTACCGCAGGGGTTACGGGGGCGTCAGGCTCGAGGATCTCGTGCTCGTGACCGAGGACGGCGCCGAGAACCTGACCGACTACCCATACGAGCTCGAGCCCTAGGCACCGCTTGCGAGTGCCTAGATTCAGGACGGGCGGACTCTGACCGCCTGTCCGTCCGAAACGACCGGTCGAGCGAAAGAACAGTTTCAGCCCCCATGGCCCTAGTCCAAGCCCTAGCGTTCTCCGTTCGGGAGCGGCCCGACCTGACCGAGCAGGCGTGGGACCTGACGAACGACACCCTGCCGGAGTACAACAACCACGGCGACGTGCTCAATCGCTACTGGGGTCGCCTGACCGAGGAACGACCCGATTTCCAGTTCCACGTGCTCAACGGCGACGAGTTGATCGAACGCGCGCGATCGATCCCGGTGCGCTGGGACGGAACTGTGGAAAGCCTGCCGGCGGGAATTGACGGAGCGATCGCGAGCGGCTTCGATGAGGGCGGCGCCAACGTCCTGTGCGCGCTCCTGATCGCCGTTCCTCGGGCACACCAGGGAACGGGCGTCAGCTGCATCGCACTCGAGGCGATGGTCGAGATCGCGCGGCGCCACGACCTCGGCGCGGTAATCGCTCCGGTTCGGCCGAGCTGGAAGGAGCGCTATCCGTTGGCGCCGATCGAGCGCTACGCGGACTGGAGGCGTGCGGACGGCCTTCCGTTCGACCCGTGGATGCGCGTGCACGCCCGGCTTGGCGCAGCGATCCTCCGCGCCGAGCCGCGCTCGCTCCGGATCACCGGCACCGTGAAACCCAGGAGAACGCCGGCGACGGTGGCGTGCACTCCGGAGGTGTGCACCAGCGTCCAGGTCGCGGCGGCCAGGGGCAGCAGGATCCACCAGGACCGGATCCGTCGCTGCGCGGCGAGGCCGAACAGGCCCAGCGGCAGCAGGGCACCCAACAGGTACAGCACCTGCAGGTCGGCGGTGTAGAAGATCGCGATGATCGTGACGGCGAACAGGTCGTCGACGACGGCGAGCGTGAGCAGGAACGTGCGCAGCGCCGTGGGGAGGTGGCTGCTGATCACGGCAAGGACAGCCAGTGCGAACGCGATGTCGGTGGCCGTGGGGATGGCC
>Ga0136614_10001756_pt1 | contig 13000 bp, 10 predicted proteins | sample AntDrymUQ2792106_2_FD_106643 | JGI IMG/M metagenome (GOLD analysis project Ga0136614, IMG submission 106643) | Polar desert sand microbial communities from Dry Valleys, Antarctica - metaG UQ279 (21.06) | ecosystem: Environmental > Terrestrial > Soil > Desert | place: Antarctica: Dry Valley...
TACCCCGAGTTCTGGCAGCACCTGGCGGAGGTCGCGCGCTGATGCGGCGCCTACGCCTGCTCACCGCGGGCGAGTCCCACGGCCCGGGCCTCCTCGGCGTCGTGGAGGGCCTGCCGGCCGGATTGCGCGTCAGCACGCGCCTCGTCGACCGCGACCTGAAGCGGCGACAGCATGGCTATGGCAGCGGCCGTCGGATGCAGATCGAGCGCGATCGCGTGCGATGGACCGCGGGCATCCGCTACGGGCGCACACTCGGCTCGCCGGTCGGCTTCGCGCTCGACAACCGCGACTGGGCCAACTGGACCGATCGAATGGCCGTCGAGCCGATCCCGTCGGACCGGCGCCCGAAGCCGATCACGCATGCCCGGCCCGGGCACGTCGACCTCGCCGGCGCCCTGAAGTACGACACCGATGACGTCCGCGACGTGCTGGAGCGAGCATCCGCGAGGTCCACCGCGCCGCGCGTGGTGGCCGGAGCCCTGGCTCGGCAGCTGCTGGGTATTGCGGGCGTGCGGATCTGGAGCTTCGTCGACCAACTGGGCCCGGTTCGGGCCTTCCCCGGCTCCGACGACCCGCTGGTGGCCGTTCCTCGCGATTGGGTGGACCGCGACCTGGTCGATCCATCGCCACTGCGCTGCCCTGATCCCGAGGCCGAGCGCGCCATGCTGGCCGAGGTGGACGCCGCGAAGGAGGCCGGTGACTCGATCGGCGGCTCGTTCGTGGTCGTGGCCGAGGGCGTGCCCGTCGGTCTTGGGTCGTCTTCGGAGTGGGACACGCGCCTGGACGGCCTGCTGGCCGGGGCCGCGATGGCCGTCCCTGGCGTCAAGGGCGTGGAAATCGGGATGGGATTCGGCGTCGTGGCGCGGCGTGGGAGCGTGGTACACGACGTGGTCGACGCTGCTTCGGCGACGTGGGCACGGAGCAGCAACCGAGCGGGCGGCATCGAGGGCGGGATCAGCAACGGCGAGCCGATCGTGCTGCGTGCGGCGCAGAAGCCGGTCTCGACGCTGCGTACCCCGCTGCCCAGCGTGGACCTCGCCAGCGGGGAGCCCGGACGCGCGCACATCGAGCGCTCGGATGTCACCGTTCTCCCCCGCGCCGCCATCGTGGGCGAGGCCATGGTCGCCCTTGTCCTGGCCGACGAGCTGCTCTACTCCTTCGGGGGCGATACGATCGGTGACCTGCGGGCCGCCGTCGTCCGACGCCAGCGTCGGACCAGCCGGATGCGCCGATGACGAGCCTGGCGGTCCTGATCGGCCACGGCATCGGGTACTCGGCGTCGCCCGCCATGCACAATGCGGCCTTCGCGGCGATCGGCATGGACGCTCGCTACGAGCTGCGCGACATCGGATTGCACCTGCTCGAGCGCGAGGTCGAGGCGCTGCTCGACAGCGACTGCCTCGGAGCGAACGTGACCAAGCCGCACAAGGTGGCGGTGTGTGCCCTGGTGGACGAGCTGGGGTTGGACGTGCGCCGCGTGGGAGCAGCCAACACCATCGTGCGCGTTGGCCATCGGCTCATCGCTCGAAACACCGACCTGGCCGCCATCGCCGCCGAGCTGCCCCCCAAGGTCACGCGCGCCATCATCTTGGGTGCCGGTGGCGCGTCGCGCGCGGCGACCGTCGCGCTGGCCGAGATCGGTTGCACCGATGTGCTGGTGCTCGACCGCAAACGGCTGCCAAATCTGCCCGGCGCGCTCGTCGCGGCGGACCTGATCATCAACGCCACCCCCATCGGCACCGACTCGGACGAGACCCCGGTGCCGTCATACCTGCTGCGGCCCGATCTCAAGGTCCTCGACCTGGTGTACCGCCCGCATCCGACACGGCTGGTGCGTGAGGCTCGGGCGATCGGCGCATCTGCACGCAGCGGCGTGGGGACGCTCCTGCGACAGGCCGCCGCGAGCTTCTCACTGTGGACCGGGCGCGACGCGCCGGTGGACGTGATGCGCCAGGCGCTGGAGCGCGAGATCGGCCTCGGGACCCGTGTCTGATCGTTCCTCCGGCGTGGTCCTGGTGGGGATGCCGGCCAGCGGCAAGTCGACGGTCGGCCCCGTTCTGGCCCACCGCATGGGCCGGCCGTACGTCGACACCGATGAGCTCGTCCGGCGCTGGATCGACACGCCTGTGCCGGAGTACATCGCCCGCCACGGGGAACCCGCCTTCCGCAGCGCCGAGTCGCGGGCCGTGATGGAGGCCTGCGCCGTCGAGGGGGCGGTGATCGCCGCCGGGGGCGGCGCCGTGGTGGAGCCACTGAACCGCTGGGCACTGTGGCACCACGGCACCGTGGCCTGGCTGGATGCGGCTCCTGAGCAGCTCGTCTCCAGGCTGCGGTCCGATCCGGTGGCACGACCGACCTTCCAGCCGTACGGGATCGAGCGGATGGCTGCGGTGCTCGACGCTCGAACGGCCATGTACCGCGCCGCCGACCTGCGTCTCGACGGCTCAGCCGATCCGGGAACCATCGTCGAGCGGATCATCGTCGATCTGGCTCGGCGCCGTGCGCGAGCCCTGCTGGATGCGACCGTCCCCCGCCACCATCCCATCGGCCCCCAGACGGCCCGCGTGGTCATGGGCGTCGGCATCGGCGGGGAGGTGCCGGGGGGCGGTGCCGCCATCATCGATCGGCGCCTGGTCCGCGCGGCTCCCGGGCTCATCGCCGCCATCGGTGCCTTGCGCTGCCTCCCGCTGGCGGCAGGTGAACGCTCCAAGCGCATGCGGCGACTGGAGCAGGTCCTCGAGTGGCTGGCGGGACAGCGGGTCGAGCGTGATACGCCGGTGCTCGCCGTGGGCGGGGGCACGATCGGGGACCTTGCGGGCATGGCTGCCGCCCTCTTCGCTCGCGGCCTGCCGCTGGTCCAGGTTCCGACGACCTGGCTGGCCCAGGCCGACAGCGCCATCGGTGGAAAGGTGGCGGTCGATCTTGCCGCCGCGAAGAACGCGGTCGGCGCGTTCTGGCCGCCCGTGGCAGTCGTCGCTGACGTCGCCGCGCTCCGCAGCCTCCCGATCGGCTACCGCCGCGATGGGATGGCCGAGTCGATCAAGGCCGCCATCATCGGCGACCCCGCGCTGTGGCGCCTGATCACGGACCGTGGGGGTGGCGCCCTGCGGACCGATGAGGCCGCTCGCTACGCGATCCTCGAGCGCAGCGTGCGCCTGAAGCTCGGCGTCTGCGAGCGCGACCCGTTCGAGTCCGGCGAGCGGCGCACGCTCAATCTCGGACACACCATCGGCCACGCGCTCGAGATCGAGAGCCGATATCGACTGGCCCACGGATCGGCGGTCGCGCTGGGAATGCGCGCGGTGGCTGCCATCGCCGTCGAGCGCGGAGCGGACTCGGAACTTGCCGGGCGGCTCGATGCGCTCCTTGCGGACCTCGGCTTCCCGCTGCACCGGGCGTTCGACGCGGCGCGCGTTCGGGACGCGATGCTCGGCGACAAGAAGCGGCGTGCCGGGCGGCAGCGCTGGATACTGCCGATGGAGATCGGCCGGGTGATCGAGGTCGACGACGTGACCGACGCCGAGCTGGGGCGCGCGTTGCGCGCCATCAGCGCATGAGCACGGTCGCCTACCAGGGCGAGCCGGGCGCCTTCGGCGAGGAGGCCATCATCGGCTACTTCGGGGCCGATACCGTCGAACCGATTGGCGTGCCGAGCTTCTCCGCGGTGTGCGAGTGGGTCGAATCCGGCTCGGCCGACGCCGGTGTCCTGCCGCTCGAGAACTCCCTGGCCGGCACCGTTGGCGATGCGCTCGACGCGCTCGCCACAGGGTCGCTCACCGTCGTCGGCGAAGTGCTGCTGCCCGTTCGCCATCAGCTCCTGGTGCTGCCCGGCGTCGCGCTCGGCGATGTGCGGAAGGTCGCGAGCCATTGGCAGGCGCTCTCGCAATGCGAGCGGTTCGTGGCGGGTCGCGGCTGGGAGATCGTGCCGGCTGCCGACACCGCAGGGGCCGCGCGTGAGCTGGTCGCCCGGAACGATCGGGGTGCGGCGGTGGTGGCGTCCGAGCGCGCCGCGCAGCTGTACGGCCTGGAGATCGTCGCGCGAGATATCGCCGACTCGTCGCACAACGTGACACGCTTCGCGGTGCTCGCACGCTCAGTGGGTCGCTCCGTGCCGGCTGCGAACGGGACGTTGGCACCCGATCACGGCGGTGAGCGCGAGACGCTCATCACGTTCGAAACCGGGCACCGACCCGGCGACCTCTACCGGGCGCTTGGGGCTCTCGCCACCGCCGGCATCAACCTCAGCCGCATCGAGTCGCGTCCGTCCGGGAGCGGCCCATGGAGCTATCGGTTCCTGCTCCAGGTGTCAGGCGATGCGGTTGTCGCGCCGCTGGCTGGGGCCCTCGTTGCACTCCGCGAGCACACCAGCTCGATGCGCGTCCTCGGCTCCTTCGATATCGGCGCACCATAGCGATGCGGATCCTCGTCCTCAACGGGCCTAACCTCGCCACCCTCGGTCGACGGGAGCCCGAAATCTACGGTTCGATGACCCTGGCCGAGATCGTCGAGGCTGCACACGCCCACGCCCTCGAGCGCGGCTCCCTGCTGGAGGCTTTCCAGTCGAATCACGAAGGCGCGTTGATCGACCGCCTCGAGCGGCTCGACTACGATGCGCTGATCTGCAACCTCGGCGCGTTGTCGCACACGTCGTACGCGCTCCACGACGCGCTCGTGGCCTGCGGCCGTCCCGCGGTCGAGGTCCACATCAGCAACATCAACGCCCGCGAGCCGTGGCGGCAGGCCTCGGTCACGGCACCCGCCACGCGGCACCAGGTCATCGGTCAAGGTTGGCGGGGATATCTCGAGGCCATCGATTGGTTGCTGAGCCACGGCGCGTGACGGTCGTTGAGCGAGGCCTCGCTCGTCCGGCGGTCGAGCCTAGGCCAGGGTGGACACGCGCGGGGGATGCGAGGCCTCGTAGGCCTCGAGCTGCGGCCCGAGGCCGAGCAGATAGCCCAGTTCATCGGTCCCGTCGAGGATCATGCGTCGGGCGAAGGAGTCGACGCTGAAGGGAATCGCGGATTCGTCCGGCAGCCGCACCTCACTGGCCTCGAGGTCGACGGTCAGCTCGAGATCCGGCTCGGCCTCCAGGATGGAGCCGATGCGCATCAGCTCCTCGGGCGGCACGGCGATTGGCAATAGGCCGTTCTTGAGGGCGTTGCTGGTGAAGATATCGGCGAAGCTGCTGCTGATGACGGCACGAATGCCCCATGCGCTGAGCGCCCACGGGGCGTGCTCGCGCGACGAACCGCAGCCGAAGTTGTCGCCCGCGACGAGGATGGCGCGCCCGGCCATCTCGGGGTGGTTGAGGACGAAATCGGGATTCGGAGAGCCGTCGGGCAGGTAGCGCCAGTCGAAGAACAGCTGGTCGCCAAGGCCCTCGCGGTTCGTCGTCTTCAGGAAGCGGGCCGGGATGATCTGGTCGGTGTCGATGTCGTTGCGCGGCAAGGGGACGGCGGCCGAGGTCACCGAGCTGAAGGGCTCGCGCGCGCTCACAGCAGGGCCCTCGGATCCGAGAGCCGGCCGGTCACGGCAGAGGCCAGCGGTCAGCGGGGAGGCCAGGAACGTGCGTCCGCCCTTGCCCTGGCGACCCTCGAAGTTGCGGTTGGACGTGCTGACCGCGTACTGCCCGGGCGACAGTTGGTCGCCGTTCATGGCGATGCACATGCTGCATCCCGCCTCGCGCCACTCCGCACCGGCCTCGCGGAAGACCGATGCCAGCCCCTCCTCCTCGGCCTGTCGCTTCACCTCGGTCGAGCCGGGAACGACCATGACCCGCACGCCCTGGGCCACGTGGCGTCCGCGCAGCATGCGGGCCGCTTCCCGGAGGTCGCTGATGCGCGAGTTCGTACACGAACCGATGAACACGACGTCGATCGGTCGGCCGAGCATCGGCTCGCCGGGGTTGAGCGCCATGTAGGTCAGTGCGGCCCGCAGGGAGTCGCGCTGGGTCGCATCCGTCAGGCGCTCAGGGTCCGGGATGCGCTCGGTGATCGGAAAGCCCATGCCGGGATTCGTGCCGTAGGTCACCATCGGCACCAGGTCGCCGGCGTCGAAGCCGGTGGACCGGTCGTGCGAGGCGCCCTCGTCGGTCGGCAGACGGCCCCATCGGTCGATGGCGTCCTCCCAGTCGTCGCCGGTCGGGGCATGCCGTCGACCCGCCACGTACTCGAGGGTGACCTCGTCGGGCGCGACCAGGCCCGCCCGCGCACCACCCTCGATGCTCATATTGCAGACGGTCATGCGCCCCTCCATGCCGAGCGCCCTGATGGCGGAGCCGGCGTACTCGAACACGTGCCCCGTCCCGCCGCCGATCCCGATCCGCGACAACAGGCTCAGGATGATGTCCTTGGCCGTCACGCCGGGGTGGAGGACGCCATCCACGCGGACCTCGAACGACTTCGGCCGCCGCTGGAGCAGCGTCTGGGTGGCGAGGACGTGCTCGACCTCGGTGGTCCCGATACCGAAGGCCAGCGCCCCGAATGCACCGTGGGTGGCAGTGTGCGAGTCACCGCACACGATGGTCATGCCCGGCTGCGTCAGGCCCAGCTCGGGACCGATGACGTGGACGATCCCCTGGTGCGGCGACCCCACCCCGTGGAGCGGGATGCCGAACTCGTTGCAGTTCTGTTCGAGGCGGCTGACCTGGGCGAACGCGATCTCATCCGCGAAGGGAACACTGCGGTCGGTCGTCGGGATGGAGTGGTCGACCGTCGCCAGAGTCTGGCCCGGACGGCGGACCCCGAGGCCGCGCTCCCGGAGGCCGTCGAAGGCCTGCGGACTGGTCACCTCGTGGACGAGGTGCAGATCGATCCCGAGCACGTCGGGGGCGCCATCGGTTCCGGGCGCGACCACGTGGTCGTCCCAGATCTTCTCGACGATCGTGCGCGGGCGTGCGGAGTCGGGGGTGGGTTCACTCATCGGTGACTGCGACCCTAGCCGATTCGTCAAGGACATGTGCTGGTTGCGACTCGGGCTCACCGCCCGCAACAGCTCAGTGCGGAGCGAGCGGATGCTCCGCCGTCAGGGGAGTCAGGGCGGCAGCCGCGAACGGGAAGAGGGCTGCGGCTCCGAACGCGAGATGCTGCTCGGCAAGGGCTCGTTCCTCACCCGCACGCACCGCCTCTTCCTGAGCCTGCCGTCCGATCCTCGGTGCAAGCTGTGCCAGGCGCCCTAGGCGGGATCGCCGGGCCGATCATGACGTTGCTCGGCTTCGGTAAGTATCCGGGCAACCCGCAGCTGTGCAACGCGTGCTTCCGATCCTCGGCGAAGAATCCCGGCGGCGCGGAGGCGAGGACGTCGTCGACTTCACGGCGCTCGGTACGCGGTCAACACCGCCAGCCGGCTGAGCTCCGAGGCGACGACGGGCGAGCTGCTGGCGAGTGACGCGACAGTGAAGGCAGCCGGAATCGCGACGGACGGCATGACCGCGAGACGCATCGAGCTTCGCGGCCGTGCCGAGCCGCTGGACGTGTGGAGCGAGAGCGCGTCGGCTGCGGTGCCCTGACTCACCGCTAGACTCACGAACCATGACCGATCCGGAACCCGCCACTTACGATCCTCGCGAGCACAGCCGGGTGCTGTTGGACGGGCCGGATCGCGCCGGGGCGCGGGCCATGCTCAAGGCCATCGGCTTCACCGATGAGGACCTGTCCAGGCCGATTGTCGGCGTTGCGACGACCTGGATCGAGACCATGCCGTGCAACTATAACCAGCGCGACCTAGCGATTCACGTGAAGGAGGGGATCCGGGCCGCCGGCGGGACACCGATGGAGTTCAACACCATCGCCGTCAGCGATGGTGTCTCGATGGGGACCGAGGGCATGAAGGCATCGCTCGTCAGCCGCGAGGTGATCGCCGACTCGATCGAGCTCGTGGCGCGCGGTCACCTGTTCGATGGCCTCGTCTGCCTGGTCGGCTGCGACAAGACCATCCCTGCGGCGGCGATGGCGCTGGCCCGTCTCGATCTGCCGGGCCTGGTGTTCTACAACGGCACGATCAACCCCGGGGTGGTCCGCGGCCGTCGGGACGCCACGGTGGTGACGGTGTACGAGGCGATCGGGGCGTATCGGGCGGGGAAGATCGGTCTCGACGAGCTGCGCGAGATCGAGGATGCATCCTGCCCGGGGCCGGGTGCGTGCGGCGGACAGTTCACGGCCAACACGATGAGCACGGCGCTCGAGTTCCTGGGCATCTCACCCGGCGGCCTCAACGGAATCCCGGCGGTCGATCCCGCCAAGGACGAGGCGGCGCGACGCGCCGGCGAGCTCGTCATGGAGCTCGTCAACGACGGCGTTCGCCCTTCGCACATCATGACCCGCGCGGCCATCGACAACGCCATCGCGTCGGTCGCCGCCACCGGCGGCTCGACCAACGGCGTGCTCCACCTGCTCGCCATCGCGCATGAGCTGGGCATCCCGCTTAAACTCGAGGACTTCGATCGCATCGCCGAACGCACGCCGATTGTCGCCAACATGACGCCGGGTGGGCGCTTCACGGCACTCGACATTCACGAGGCGGGAGGCATCGGTCTTGTTGCACGCGAGCTCATCCGGGGGGCCCGGGTGGATGGTTCGACGCGCAACGTCGACGGCCGGACGCTGGCAGAGGTCGCCGACGCAGCCGTCGAGACACCCGGCCAGGAAGTGGTGGTCTCGATCGAGCATCCCATCAAGGCGACCGGCGGGCTCGCCATCCTGCGTGGCTCACTGGCGCCGGACGGGTGCGTCGTGAAGCTGGCGGGCCACGAGATGCGCCAATTCCGCGGGCCGGCACGCGTGTTCGACTCGGAGTCCGCCTGCTACGACGCAGTGCGCGCCCAGCGCATCGGTCCCGGCGACGTGGTCGTCATTCGCAACGAGGGCCCGGTGGGTGGCCCCGGCATGCAGGAAATGCTGTCGGTCACCGCCGCGCTTGTCGGCGAGGGACTGGGGGGCAATGTCGCGCTCATCACCGACGGACGATTCTCGGGCGGCACCCACGGGCTGATGATCGGGCACGTGGCGCCTGAGGCGGCCCTCGGCGGGCCGATCGGGGTGGTGAACGAGGGCGACATCATCGCCATCGACGTCGACGCGCGGCGCCTGGACCTCGACATTCCCGATGACGAGTTGGCGCACAGACTGGCAGCCTGGTCACGTCCGGCGCCTCGCCACTCCGGCGGTGTGATGGCCAAGTACGCCGCACTCGTGTCATCGGCCTCCGAGGGAGCGGTGACCACCGGGTCACGGCTGGCCGCGGCGCTGTCGGTGCCTCACGAGCGCTGATTCTCGGTTCCAGGGACTCCCTGTTTCGGCGGTCGGTCCCAGGCGATACGGGGTCACACCGACCATCCCCGCCACCACCAGCCCGATCAGCATGATCGCGATGGATACCCCCACCAGCGGCGCGGCAAGGGCGGCACCGAGCGCAAGCGCTCGGCGATGTGCTCCCGATGCCAGAGGGCACGCGAATCGGCTCGCTCGGCGAACCAGGGGACGCCGAGCTCCAGAACGCGGACCGACCGCACCAGCCAATGGTCCCGGTGCCCCGGGTTGACAGCGCTGGTACGGTCCACCCATGTCCCGCGAGCGCGGCACGACTGCCGCTGAGATGAACGTGCGTCCGGCCCAGGCCGGCGAGCTCGGCGTGCTCGTGCTCGTACTCATCGGTATTCTTCGGCTCGTCATCCTCCTTGGATGGCGGGATGGAGGACGCTCGATCGAGTAGCCTGACAGGCACCGGCGCCAGCGCAACCCACATCCCGCCAGGCACGAGCCTCGGCGGGATTCGTGTTTCATGAAGAAGGACCTCCGCATGACCGCCCTCCCCATCCCGCAACCAGGACCAGCGCCATCCGTCGCGCCGCGTATTGGTGCGCGCGCCGTGTGCGAGGCGCTGGTGCGCGAGGGCGTCACCACCATCTTCGGCTATCCCGGCGGCACGGTCCTCCCCATCTACGACGTACTCCGGGAATTCCCTCTCAGGCACATCCTGGTTCGCCACGAGCAGGGCGGCGCGCATGCGGCCGATGGCTACAGCCGCGCGACGCGCGGCGTCGGGGTTGCCATCGCGACCTCGGGACCGGGCGCCATCAACCTTGTCACCGGCCTCGCCACCGCCATGATGGACAGCGTTCCGATGGTCGCCATCACCGGCAACGTGCCGCGAGCCCTGCTCGGCAAGGACGCCTTCCAGGAGACCGACATCGTCGGTATCGCGCTGCCGGTCACCAAGTACGCGACCGTGGTCATGGATCCCGACGAGGTGCCCTACGCGGTGGCCGAGGCATTCGAAATAGCGCGCAGTGGACGTCCCGGGCCAGTGCTGCTCGACTTCCCCAAGGACGTCCTCCAGCTCGAGACCACGGTTCCCTATCCAGAGCCGCACCAGCTGCGCCTACCGGGATTGCTGCGTCCCGTTCGCGGCGACGTGCCGGAGGCCGACGAGCTGGCCGAGATGATGGCCATGGCCGAGCGACCGCTGATCCTGGCCGGGCACGGCGTGCAGATCGCAGGGGCGATCGACCTGCTGCGACAGGTCGCCGAGCGGTCTGAGGTGCCGGTGGCGCACACGCTGCTCGGCATCGGGAACATGGACGAGACGCATCGCCTGTCAGCGGGCTATGCGGGCATGCACGGCTGGATGCACGTCAACAAGGCGATCCAGCAGAGCGACCTGCTGATCGGCATCGGCTGCCGTTACGACGACCGCATCACCGGCAAGACGAGCACCTTCGCGCCGAACGCGCGGATCGTGCATGTCGACGTCGACCGATCCGAGATCGGCAAGAACGTGCGAACCGACCTCGGGATCGTGGCCGATGCGGGCGACCTCCTGGCCGCCCTGCTGCGCAGGCTCGAGCAGCGCGAACCGCGGTCCGCGTGGCTCGCGCAGATCGCCGCCTGGCGCGAGGTGAGCGAGGCTCGATCGTGGCATGGCTCCGGCGCGTGGCGCGAGGGGCGGCTCTCGGCGGACTACGTGATCGATCAGATCGGGGAGGCCACCGACCACGAGGCCATCCTGGTGTCCGACGTCGGCCAGAACCAGATGTGGGCGGCGCGCTACTTCGGATTCCGGCATCCATATCGGCACCTGTCGAGTGGCGGCCTCGGCACCATGGGCTACTCCGTCCCGGCGGCCATGGGTGCTGCCCTCGGCGCGCCGGAGCATGAGGTCTGGGCGGTGGTCGGCGACGGTGGCTTCCAGATGACGATGCAGGAGCTGGCGACGCTCGTGCAGGACCAGATACCGGTGCGGATCGCGGTGCTCAACAACCATCGGCTCGGCATGATCCGGCAGTGGCAGGAGATCATCTACGACGAGAACTACCACTCGGCCGAGCTGCTGGGGCCGGACCTCGTGCGGCTGTGCGAGGCCTATGGCATCCCGGCCTGGCGCGCCACCCGGCCCAACGAGGTGGCACCGGTCATCGCCGAGGCCCGCAAGGCACCGGGCCCGGCGCTCATCGACTTCCACCTCGACGAGGCGCAGAACGTGTATCCGATGATGCTGCCCGGCAAGGGCCTGTCCGACATGGTCGAGGGGGCGTCGGAGTGAGTGTCGCCGCGACGGCTCGCCAGACCCTGCCGGCGGGAGAGGCCGATGCCGTTCAGCGCAGGCACGTGGTCAGCGCCCTCGTGGTCGATCGACCCGGGACGCTCAATCGCGTGTCCGGCCTGTTGCGGGCGCGGAGCTTCAACATCGAGTCCCTGACCGTCGGCACCACCCATGAGCCGGGCCAGTCCCGGATGACGATCGCGATCCGGGGCGACGATGGGCACCTTCGCCAGGTGCTGGCCCAGCTCGAGCGCCTGATCGAGGTGCTCGAGGTGGACGACCTGACCGCCAGTCCGCGCATCGAGCTGGAGCTGGCGCTGGTGGAGCTCGAGCCCCCGCCGACTCCCGCGGCAGAGGCCTCGCTCACCGACGCGCTCCACGCGGCGGGCGGCGAGCTCCTTTCCACCCATGGCGGCGCATGGCGCGTCCGCCTGACCGCCGCACCCGACACCATTGATCACGCCCTTGACGCGCTGCGTGGCCACGGCCTGCGCAGCCTCGTGCGGGCCGGCGCCGTGGCCATGGCCGCGGGCACATCGAAACCAACCACACCCAAGAACGGAGCGACCCGGGCATGTCCAAGCTCATCTACGACGCCGACATCGACGCCAATGCCCTCGACGGCCAGACCGTGGCCGTCATCGGCTTTGGCAGCCAGGGCGAGGCCCACGCACGCAACCTCGCCGAATCTGGGGTCACGGTCGTCGTCGGCCTGCGGCCGGACTCGAGCTCAGCCGCCGGCGCCCGAGAGGCGGGCCTGGAGGTCACCGATGCCGCCGCCGCGACCGCGAAGGCAAACGTGGTCATGGTGCTCGTGCCGGACACGGCGGCGCCAGGGGTCTATCACGCCGAGATCGAGCCGAACCTGCGCGACGGCGCACTCCTCATGTTCGCGCACGGCTTCAACATCCATTTCGGCGAGATCGACCCGCCCGGCGGGATCGACGTCGGCATGGTCGCGCCCAAGGGTCCAGGACACCTGGTGCGGCGGCTGTACGAGGGCGGCGGCGGGGTTCCCGCGCTGTTCGCCGTGCACCGTGACGCGACCGGGACGGCCCGCCAGCGCACGCTCGCCTACGCGCGCGGCATCGGCTCGTCACGCGCCGGCGTGCTGGAGACCACCTTTGCCGAGGAGACCGAGACCGACCTGTTCGGCGAACAGGCGGTCCTGTGCGGGGGCGTCACGTCCCTGGTGCAGGCCGGGTTCGAGACGCTGGTGGATGCCGGCTATCAGCCGGAGCTCGCCTATTTCGAGACGATGCACGAGCTCAAGCTCATCGTCGATCTCATGTACCAGGGCGGCTTGGCCTATATGCGCTACAGCATCAGCGACACCGCCGAGTACGGCGACTACGTCTCCGGCCCACGAATCATCGACGAGCGCATCCGCGCCGAGATGAAGCAAATCCTGGCCGAGATCCAGGATGGATCGTTCGCGAAGCGCTGGATCGAGGAGGGGCGA
>Ga0136614_10001757_pt1 | contig 12996 bp, 6 predicted proteins | sample AntDrymUQ2792106_2_FD_106643 | JGI IMG/M metagenome (GOLD analysis project Ga0136614, IMG submission 106643) | Polar desert sand microbial communities from Dry Valleys, Antarctica - metaG UQ279 (21.06) | ecosystem: Environmental > Terrestrial > Soil > Desert | place: Antarctica: Dry Valley...
ACAGCAACTTTTCTGGAACAGGTTTCGCGCGGCGAGCGGATCAAGTCAAATTGGAAAAATTAAGTGGTCAGCAGATTAGGATGATAACGCGAGGGCATAAGCTTCAATTGATATCCAAGTGCTAGAGAGCGTTTCGTTCTACTCGTGACTTAGGCGAAGCGTCTTAAGCGTGGGTCTGAAAACTCTCTTGCGAAATGCGCCCCGCCTGCAATCATACGGCCTGCCGGGCGCACGTCTTAATTCAACTGAAAAGCTCAGGAGTCGAAAATGATTCAAACAGTCCCCACAGAGATGTGTGTCAGCCGAGTGCCGCATCGTTTTCTCACCATTCTCGCAAAAAGCGAGGACACAGTGCGCGCCAGCTTGACCACGATTTTTCTGCTGCTGCTGCTGCTGGCGTCACTGCCGTTGGTCGTTCTGGCGGGTGATCCGACGGGCGCGACATCCGGCACAGCCGCGAATGTCACAGCCGTCGCCGCCGGCGAGCCGACAACAGCAGAAGTCGCAAATGATGTCGGCAAGACAAAGATCGCAATTAATTATGTTTGGGTGTTGGTCGCAGCATTTCTTGTGATGTTCATGCAGGCCGGGTTTGCCCTCGCCGAAACAGGATTCACGCGGGCCAAAAATGCGGCGCACACGATGGCGATGAATCTGATGTGCTACCCGCTCGGGATGCTCGGCTTCTGGATCTGCGGGTTCGCGCTGATGATGGGCGGCTACGGTGCCATTGCGCTGCTCGGAGGCGGAGCGGTGTTAACCGAACCGCTGAGCATCGACGTCTTCGGAAAGACGTTGAACATCATCGGAACCAAAGGCTTTTTCCTGAGCGGTGATACATATGACGTGAGCGTCTTCGGACTGTTTATTTTCATGGTCGTCTTTTTAGACACGGCGGTGACGATTCCGACCGGCACTCTAGCTGAGCGATGGAAGTGGGGATCATTCTTGATCTTCTGCCTGTTCATGTCGATGTTCGCCTTCCCTGTATTTGGCAACTGGGTGTGGGGCGGGGGTTGGCTCGCTCAACTCGGTTCGCAGTTCGGACTCGGAAACGGGCACGTCGACTTCGCGGGTTCTTCCGTGGTGCATATGGTCGGTGGCGTAGCCGCTTTAGCCGGGGCGATTGTGCTCGGCCCGCGCATCGGTAAGTACACCAAAGACGGTAAGGTCAACGCGATGCCTGGTCATAACATTCCGATGGCAATTCTGGGAGTTTTCATTTTGGCGTTCGGCTGGTTCGGATTTAACGCGGGTTCGACGCTGGCCGGAACAGACTTTCGTATCTCGGTCATCGCTGTCAACACGATGCTCGCCTCGGCAGCGGGCGCTGTCGCCGCGATGATTGTCGCGATGTTCTGGTTTGGGAAGCCCGACATAACGTTGATGGCGAACGGCATGCTCGCCGGTCTGGTCGCGATCACGGCACCGTGCGCGTTCGTGACGAGCGTCGGGGCGGTCATCATCGGCACCATCGGCGGCGTGTTGCTCGTCGTCGGCGTCTATGTGGTGGAACACAAACTGAAGCTCGATGATCCCGTCGGAGCGATCAGTGTGCATGGAATCAACGGGGCGTGGGGTGTGCTATCGGTCGGGTTGTTCGCCGATGGGACATACGGCGCAGGACTGAACGGCGTCGCGACTCCGGTCGTCGGATTGTTATACGGCGGCAGCGCCAGTCAACTCTACGCGCAAATGATCGGCACGCTAACCTGTCTCCTTTTCACGTTCGTGTCGTTCTTCGCTTTCTTCAAGGTCGTCGGGTTGCTGGTCGGCAACCGCGTCTCGGCCCAAGTCGAGATCGAAGGTCTCGATCTACACGAAGTCGGCGTCCTTGCTTACCCGGAGATGAGCCGCAGCCCGTCGCTCTCCGGCGCGCCCGCGTATTTGCAGGAGGGGCCGATGAGGCCTGAGAAGGGGCGGACGCCGGAAGCAAGTCTCGCTTAAAGGGATGTGAGCGCGCGACGCATCAGGCCCCTGAATGTCTCTCTTTTCAAAGACGTAATGGAGATTGAATGATAACCACAACCAGAGTGAGATCGACCATGAAGGCGCTCGTTGTCCTTGCCGCAATGATCATCATCGGCACACAGACGGCGCTCGCCCAGACGACCATTTGGAACATCCCGTCGACCGACGTGGTCGCACCGGGTGACATCTACTTCGAGTTCGACTTCCTGACGCACCCCGAATCGCACAATGACGGCGGGTTCCAAGCCTACGTGCCGCGAACGGTCGTCGGCGTGGCGAAGGGTGTCGAGATCGGCGTCAATGTTTCGTTCCTCGATAACGCGACTTCGGATCAGGCCGTCTACGCCTCGCCGAACATTAAGTGGCAGTTCTATAACGGCGAGGAGAATGGTGTCGCGGCGTCGGTCGGAGGGTTGCTTTACACACCAATCGCCAACCGCGGAGGGGCCGATACCTTCGGCTTGATCTATTCGACGGTCAGTAAAAAAGTCTCAGGAACGTACGGTCCGCGTCTGACCGGCGGTGCCTACGGACTACCAGGCTTGGCCGACGGAGCCGGAACGAAAGGCGGCGCGGTAGTTGGTTACGAGCAGCCGCTGCATTCGAAGGTCAGTTTCGTCAATGACTGGTTGAGCGGAAAAAATGCCTTCGGATATGTGACCACCGGGCTGTCGTTCACGTTGCCGAAACGCAGTTTGCTGAACGTCGGCTACAGCATCGGCAATCAGGGCGCGGGGAACAACGCCATCTTCATCTACTTCGGCAAGACGTTCCCATAACGCGCCGAATCAGATTCTCTACCGAGTAACAGGAAAGGAGGACACCGCCGAGTTAAATAAGGGAACTAATATAGTCTATCGGGAGTTTCAATCGTTGCCACCGCTGGTTGCCGAACTTAAACAGTTCGGCAACCAGCGGTGGCGATTAAGACGAGGTTTTGTCAGCTTACGTGACTGGCTTTTACCGTTAACTATGACTGGCCGAGTTTAAATCGGAAAGGTGTTTCAATTGTTGCCTCCAACTTTTCTTATAGGAGGGTTAAAAGAATAAATTATACAAACCAGAGATAAACATGTAATCTATGCCCTCACACGGCAGGATGTACGTTGCCAGCCATTAAGCCTGTCCGTTTGGTTGCTGTTACTCGCGCTCACAGCATACACTTGATGCAAAGATGAATTCGCTGCTTCTTTCTGTTATGTCCGAGCAAAACGGTTTCCGAACCGCGTTACGACCTGACGCGGCGATGAACACTTTCGCGCACATTACCACTTCACTTATTGGCGTCGGCGTAACTGACACATGATGGCCTGTTCTGTGAGATCCGAACTAATCGCGAAAGGCCATCAACGGAGAAAGTTGATGGCCCTTTTTAATATGCGCACCAGATTTTAAGAACGAGGATATTTACATTGATGAGCAGTGAAGAGTCACGTCAACCCGGTTTGCCACGCCCGAACCCCCCGGCGGGGATGCGCCGTCGCGCCGGGTGGGTGCATGACGAGAGCGAGCACGACGCCTGCGCGATCATTGCCAACGTCAAAAAGGACGGTCGCGCGTCGCACGGTAACGTCAAGCGGACGCTCGAAGCGCTGACGCGGATGGGACACCGCACCGGCGAGATCGAGGGCGAAGGCGACGGCGCCGGCCTTCAGACGGACATTCCGCGCGAGTGGTGGGGGAGGCGTCTGGAGGCAGTCGGGCTGCGGCGCAAATTGTCCGCGCGTGCGCACTTCACGGTCGCGCACATCATGATTCCACACGAGCGGCGCGGCGAAGGGGAGACGATTAAGCGACGGGCCGTCGAGTTGTTCGACGAATACGCGCTCGAAGTTCTCGTCGCGGAGTCGGCGCACGTCCGCTCGGCGGCGCTCGGCCCGCTGGCTCGTTCGACCGAGCCGGAGTTTTGGCAAATCGCGGCGCTGCCCCGCTCGGCGCGCGGGGTCGAGGACCGCGACATTTTCAATCTGCACCTCCGGCTAGAGCGCGAATTGCCGGTGCATATCACTTCGCTCAGCCAGAACAGCGTCGTCTATAAAGTGCGCGGAGACGCGGAGACGCTCAGGCGCTACTTCCCGGAACTCAGTCACCCGGAATTCAAGTCGGCGATTACGCTCGGTCACGGACGTTATTCGACGAACACCGATTCGCGAGCCGAACGGGCGCAGATGTTTTCAACGCTCGGACACAACGGCGAGATCAATTCGATTGACCAACTGGGGCGGCAGGCGTGCGCACTCGGCTTCCAACTGCCGGACAAGGCCAGCGACTCGCAGGTGCTCGACCGCATCATCGAGTGCTTCATGTTCAACTACGACCTCAGCCTGATGAATGCGCTTGAGATTGCGTTCCCGCCGGTCTGGAGCGAAATCGCGCGCTTCCCAGGCGATTTGCAGGAACTCTACCGCTATTGGCGACGGGCGTTTGGCGCACTGGCGCAAGGTCCGGCGGCGATCATCGCGCGGCAGGGTGACGAGATCGTGTTCAGTTGCGACGCGCTCGGCCTGCGCCCGCTGTGGTTCGGAGAAACGGAAAAGGAGTTTTTCGCATCGTCGGAAAAGGGTGTCGTGCCACTCGAACAGATGGTCTGTGATCCGAAGCCACTCGCGCCCGGCGAGAAGATGGGGTTCCTGCTGCGGCGCGATGTCGGTGTCGATGTCTTCGAGTACCACGAACTGCAACGCCACGCCCTCGACGCAGTGCGTCAACGCTTTCCGCTGGCGCGCCTCAACAGCCGGACTCACTGGATGCACCGAACATCCGCCAAAGGGAGCGCGGCGATTGAGAGCGCGCCCGTCGCGTCAATCGATATTCAACCGGTGAGCGACGGGAAGCGACTGATCGCGTTCGGGTGGAATAAACTCGACGACGCGGACGCGCAAGAGATGGCCGCGAGTGGCAAAGAGCCAATCAGCGGCCTCGGTTGGGACGGCCCACTCGCGGCGCTTTCGAAGCAGCGGAAGAACCTCGCTGACTATTTCCACGAGCGCGTCGCGGTCGTGACCAATCCGTCCATTGACCGCGAGCGCGAGGCCGACCACTTTTCAACGCGCGTCTTTATCGGTGCGCGGCCAGACCTTGCTACTCCGACCGATGTCGAGCAGATCGAGTTGCTATCGCCGGTGTTACTCGGCGGCGAAACCGACGAATCGAATGAAACGCACGACGCCGTCGCCCGCGACCTGAAGCGACGCACGTCTCAGGAAGTGATGGCTTACTGCGCCGATGCTTCCGCGAGCACACCGGCGATTGATGCTGTCGGCGATCTACGCTGCGCCACAATCGACATCGTTTGTCGCCCGGAAGAGACACTGCCGGAAGCACTGAGCCGCATCGAGCAGGAGGTGATTGATCTTGTTCGTCATCGTCGCGGTTCGGTAATTATGCTTGATGACGTGCGCGCCTTCCGCGACGATCATCTCGGCATTGATGCACACCTCGCGCTCGCGGCAATCGACACGCGACTGCGCGCCGAATGCGATTGGAACGGCATCAGCCTGCGCCGCCACACGAGTGTGGTGCTGCGCTCCGGCTATTTGCGTAACGTGCATGACGTGGTACTGGCGCTTGGCTGCGGGGCGGACGCCGTCAATCCATATCTGCTGTACGAAGTCGCTCTGCGCGGCTCTATCACTGAGGCGGAACGGCGCGCCCGCCTCAAGGCATGCCAGACCGCGCTCGAAGTCGGCGTCGAAAAAGTTCTTTCGACGATGGGCATCCACGAGCTTGACGGCTACGGTCGCTTGTTCGCCGCCATCGGACTCGCCCCGGATGTCGAGGAGTATTTCGGGACGGCGAACTACTGCGGCTCAACCTTCGCGGGGCTGTCGCTGTGCGAGTTGGACCGGGACGCGCGCGTGCGTTTGAAAGTCGCGCAAGGGCTGCCCGAAGACGATGACGTGTCGTCGAAGAAGAAAGCTGTGATGCTGCCGGGCGAGTATCGCGAACAGCCGTCAATTTGGAATGTTGCCGGGCGTGTGGCGCGCGGCGACCAGCCGTACGAAAGCTTTGCCGCGAAGCTGCGCGAGATCGAAGAGACGAAGCCGGTCGCGTTGCGCCAACTGCTCGAAATCAAGAGTCAGCCTGACGACGCACCGGCAGAAATGTCTCCCCGGGGCGGAGAAGTGGATACGCGCGCAGGTCGCCACGCCGCGCCGTTCTACTTCTCCGCGATGAGCTTCGGCTCGCAGGGCGAAGCCTCTTTCCGCGCTTACGCCGAGTCGGCGAAGCGTCTCGACATCATCTGCGTCAACGGCGAGGGCGGCGAGATTCCCGACATGATGGGCGGTTACCGCGAGCACCGCGGCCAGCAAATCGCGTCGGGGCGCTTCGGCGTCAATGCACGCTTTCTCAATTCGTGCGACCTGCTTGAAATCAAGATCGGGCAGGGTGCGAAGCCCGGCGAGGGCGGACTGCTGCCCGGCTTCAAAGTGACGGCGCGCATCGCCGAGACGCGCCACACACCCGTCGGCGTCGACCTCATCTCGCCGTCGAACAACCACGACATCTATTCCATCGAAGACCTCGCGCAAGTGATCGAGGAATTGAAGACGGTCAACCCCCGCGCGCGCATCTCGGTGAAGATTCCGGCGGTGCCGTACATCGGCCCGATAGCGACCGGCATCGCGAAAGCGCACGCGGATATCATCGCCATCTCCGGTTACGACGGCGGCACGGGCGCGGCACGTAAACACAGTCTGCGGCACACAGGTCTGCCGGTCGAGATCGGGTTGCGCGAGGCTCATCGCGCGCTCGTCCGTGCCGGTCTGCGCGACCGCGTGGAATTGTGGGCCGACGGCGGCGTCAAGTCCGGTCGCGATGTGGTGAAATTGATGCTGCTCGGCGCCGACCGCGTCGGGTTTGGGACGATGGCGATGGCCGCGATTGGCTGCACGAGTTGTCGAGAGTGCAACACAGGCACTTGCCACGTCGGCATTACCAGCCAGTTGAAGACGCCGGAAGAGGCGCTCGTCCACGGGCAGAAGCACTTCAAGCCGCGCGAGTACGAGAGCGCGACCGAACACCTCGTCCACTTCTTCACAGGAGTGAATGAAGAGATTAAGCGCGAGACGGCGCGCGCCGGATTGACGCGCACCGCCGATTTAGTCGGACGCGTCGATTTGCTGGAACAGGTGCGCGGGTGCGACCGGGTCGATCTTGAATGGCTGCTGCGTCCGGCGGAGCCATGTACGTTGTGCCACGGCGCGTATGAGCCGACGGTCGGTCGCGCGCGGCGCTCGCTGACTTCGTTGACGCGCGTCATCTCGCGCTCGGTCGTCGAACTTGCCGAAGCCGGAAAAGAAGTCGTCATCTTCGACGACGCCTACGTGTCGAGCACCGACCGCGCACTCGGCACGCACCTCGCTGGAAAGTTAGCGCGCACTGGCGCCTCCTACTCGACGAACGGCTCTTCGACCAACGGCCACGGGATGCCCGGCGCAACCAACTTCAAACGCGCGGTGCTGAACTTCAGCGAAGGCTCGGTGCCGGGCAATGGACTCGGTGCGTTCAACGGCGACGGGGTCGACATCTTTGTGCAGGGCGGCGTGCAGGACGGCGCGTGCAAGGGTGCGTCGGGGGGCCGCATCGTCATTCTGAAGGGCGTCAATCACGACGGCGTGCTGGTCGATGGCTCGGTCGGAAAGTGTTTCGCCTATGGCGCGCAGGCAGGGCTGTTGATCGTTCAGGGCGACGCCGACTCACGCGCCGGAATCCGTCTGTCGGGCGCGGACTTAATCATCGGCGGTCGATTGCGCGCCCCCGTCCGCGACGAGTTAGGCCACCTCGCGACGCGCGCCAACATCAAGGGCTTCGCCTTCGAGTATCAAACGTCGGGGCGCGGTTTGGTGCTCGGCGACCCAGGCCCGTGGCTCTGTTCCGGGATGACCGGCGGGGTCGTGTACCTGCTCACCGATGAAGACCTCGGCCTTAACGCGGAAGCGATTCAGCGGCGTCTCGCAAGCGGCGCGCGGGTCAGCCTTGAACCCGTCACCGAAGTGGATGAAGGCGACCTACGCGAACTGCTCGGTCAGTATCGCCAAGCCTTGCTCGAAGGTTTACAACACGCGGAGGCAGAAGAGGTCGCGCGGCTCGCCGAAGACTGGCAAACACGTTTCGTTAAGATCATCCCGGCACGCGCGAAGGCACCGCTGCCAGTGCTTCCCCCGGCGTGAGATAAATCAGATCGAACAAAGCTTATGTTGACACAGCAGCAGACCACGGTGGCCAAACCAGAGAGCGCCGTTCCGTCGATGAATGACGAGCACTGGCCGCGCGGTGCAGAGGTTTTAGTCCGGGCGCTCGTGCATGAAGGCGTGAAGGACATCTTCGGCTATCCGGGCGGCGCGGTGTTGCACATCTACGACGAGTTGTGGCGGGCACGCGAACTCCTGACGCATTACCTCGTGCGGCATGAGCAGGGAGCAGTGCATGCCGCCGATGGATACGCACGCGCGACCGGCAAGGTCGGAGTCGCGCTCGTCACTTCGGGGCCGGGTGCGACGAACGCGGTGACCGGCATCGCGACCGCATACATGGATTCGATTCCGCTGGTCGTCATTACCGGTCAGGTGCCGACGACGATGATCGGCACGGACGCATTTCAGGAGGTCGATACCGTCGGCATCACCAGGCCGTGCGTCAAACACAACTACCTTGTCCGCGAAGTGTGCGACCTGGCGGCAGTGGTGCATGAAGCTTTTCACCTCGCGCGTTCGGGGCGACCCGGCCCGGTGGTCATCGACATCCCGAAGGACGTGACAGCGGCGCGCTGTTCTTACTCGCGGCTCGACCATATTTCGTTTCCGTGTCGCGAAGAGAAGGCGGCACCCAACCCGCGCGCGACACAGCGAGTCGTCGAAGCTATCTTGCGGAGCGAGCGCCCGGTGCTCTACGTCGGCGGCGGCATCGTCACTTCCGGCGCGGGGGACGAATTACAGGGATTCGCCGAAGCGTTGCAACTGCCGGTGACGCCGACGCTGATGGGACTCGGTGGGTTCCCGTCGGCGCATCCGCTGTGCCTTGGCATGCTCGGTATGCACGGCACGTACACGGCGAACATGGCCGTCGCCGAAAGCGATTTACTGATCGCGGTCGGTGTGCGATTCGACGACCGCGTCACCGGAAAGCTGGCGACCTTTGCACCGCACGCGCGCATCGTCCACATCGACATCGACCCGGCCAATATCGGGAAGAACCGGGTGGCTGACTTGTCGCTCGTTGCCGACGCTCGCGTCGCCCTCGGCGCAATGCTCGCTGAAGTCGAGTTGCGGAAAAACGAAGAGCTTGAAGCGAGCCGCGCGCGACGAATCGCGTGGTGGGATGTTCTGCGCGGCTGGCAACTCGAACAACCGCTGCGTTTCTCTGGGGCGCACGACGAGATCAAGCCGCAGAACGTGATCCGCGAGTTGCATCAACTGACGGGCGGCGAAGCGATCATCACCACCGATGTCGGTCAGCATCAGATGTGGGCGGCGCAGTTCTATCCATTCAACCGTGCGCGGCAGTGGATTACCAGCGGCGGACTCGGCACGATGGGGTTCGGGTTGCCGGCGGCTTTGGGCGCGCAACTCGCGTTTCGTGACCAATTGGTCGTCGCGGTGGTCGGCGATGGTGGCTTCCAGATGACCAACCAGGAATTGTCGACGGCTGTGCAATATGATTTGCCGATCAAAATTCTGATCCTTAACAACGGCTATCTGGGAATGGTGCGCCAGTGGCAGGAGATGTTCTACGAACGCACCTATTCCGAGGTCGACATCTCGGTCGCGCCGGACTTTGTCAAGCTTGCCGAAGCCTACGGCGCGGGCGGGTTCCGCGCGACACGTCCCGACGAACTGCGCACGGTGCTCAGTGCCGCCCTGAATTACAAAGGCGTCGCGGTGATCGACGTGGTTATCTCGAAGGAAGAGAACGTCTTCCCGATTGTGCCCTCCGGCGGCAACTCGCGCGACATGATCGTGCACGAGGAAAGGATGAAGGATGAGGGATGAGGGATGAGGGATGAAGCCAGGAATACAGAACACAGAATACAGAACACGGAATACGGAACACGCAAGATAATAGGCGGCTTGTTTCCCGCTGTATGCTGTGTGCTACATGCTGTGTTCTGGTTTTTATTCATCCCTCATCCCTCCGCCCTCATCCCTTAAGAATCCCTCATCCCTTAAAGGCTATGCGCCATACGCTTTCAATTCTAGTGGCCGATCAACCGGGCGAGTTGTCGCGGATCGTGGGGCTGTTCAGCTCACGCGGCTTTAATATCGAGACGATAGCGGTTGGCAAAACGCTCGACCCGCAGTGGTCGTTGGTCACGATTGTGACGCGCGGCGATGACCGGACTATCGAGCAGATCGTGAAGCAGTGCCAACGGCTGGCGCGTGTGCGCGAGGTGCAGGACGTGACGACACGGCCACACATCGAGCGCGAGATGGCGCTGATTGATGTGGACGCGCCGCCGGGCGCCGGGCGCCAGGAAGTGCTTAGCCTCCTGAGCGTATTCCGCGGAAAAGTGGTTGACATCTCGCACACGCGGATGATCGTCGAAGCGTCGGGCAACAAAGAGAAGGTTGAGGCGATCATCGAACTGCTGAGGCCGATTGGCATTCGCTCCGTCACGCGAACCGGCTGCATCGCGATCAACCGCTTGTCCGCGACGGATGCGACGGATGCGACGGACGCACCCCTCGAAGACACGGAGCAGCATGTCCTCGCCTTCACGAAAAACGAGTAAGATGGGTGGTGACGATAATGAACTCCGGTGATTAACTCCAACTACGGATTCCGGTGATACTATTGCCGGCGACTCAAATTACACACTAAAAGGATTCAACAGATGAAGGTTTACTACGATAAAGACGCGAACCTTGGCGCCCTACGCGAAAAGCGCATCGCCATCATTGGCTACGGCAGTCAGGGATTTGCGCAGGCGAATAACCTGCGTGATTCCGGCTGCCAGGTCACCGTCGGCCTCCGTCACGATAGTGCCTCGCGCGTGAAGGCCGAGCAGGCCGGACTCGCGACGCTGCCGGTCGCGCAGGCGGCGGCGGAAGCGGACGTGGTGATGATGCTGGTCCCCGACGAAGTCGCGGCGGACGTGTACGCCAAGGATGTCGCCGAGTCGATGCTGCCGGGCAAATATCTCGGCTTCTCGCATGGCTTCTCGATTCACTTCGGCTTCATCAAGCCGCCACCGGAAGTGAGCGTCTTCATGGTCGCACCGAAGGGGCCGGGCCATCTGGTGCGCCACGAATACACGCGCGGTGCGGGCGTGCCGTGCCTGCTCGCAGTCCATCAAGACCCGAACGGCGATGCGAAACAGACCGGCCTGGCTTATGCTTCGGCAATTGGTGGAGGCCGCGCCGGGGTGATCGAAACCAGTTTCCGCGAAGAGACCGAGACCGACCTGTTTGGCGAGCAGGCGGTGTTATGCGGGGGATTGACAGCGCTCATCAAAGCCGGCTTCGAAACGCTGGTCGAAGCTGGCTACGCGCCGGAGATGGCCTACTTCGAGTGCCTTCACGAAATGAAGCTAATTGTCGATCTGCTGTACGAGGGCGGCATCTCGGAAATGCGCTACTCGATCTCCAACACGGCGCAGTACGGCGACATGACGCGCGGCCCCGTGGTGATTAACGACGAGACGAAGCAGCGGATGAAGGGGCTGCTGGCCGAGATTCAATCGGGAGCGTTCGCCAACGAGTGGATGAAGGAGAATCGCAACGGCAAGCAGCGGTTCCGCCAACTCGAGGCTGAGACGCGCGATCACCGCATCGAAAAAGTCGGCGCTGGCTTGCGCGCGATGATGCCGTGGCTGGCCGCCAACAAGCTGGTTGACAAAGCGACGAACTGATGTCGCAGACGACGACATAAAAGTATGGACGAGAGTGGGCACGCCGCCAGCGATGCGCGAAGGCGCTTAGCAAAAGCGCGCCGCGTCGTCATTAAACTCGGGACCAGCGTGGTGACGGGGACGAACGCCGCGCTGCACACAGACAATCTGACACTGCTGGCGGGCTCCGTCACGACGCTGAAAAGGGAAGGGCGTCAGGTAGTCCTCGTTTCTTCGGGCGCGGTCGGGTTTGGCGCGACACGGCTTGGATTAAACCGCGCGCGGTTGAGCGACGTGGTGGTGCGACAGGCGTGCGCCGCCGTCGGTCAGAGTCTGCTGATGCACGCCTACGAACAACTGTTCAGGCCCGGCGACGTGAAGATCGCGCAGGTGCTGTTAACCGAGGATGATTTCACAGACCGTCGTCGCTATTCGGCGCTCCGACAGACAATGGAGAAACTACTGAAACTCGGTGTGCTTCCAATCGTCAACGAGAATGATACGGTGTCGACCGCCGAGCTTGAGTATTTAGAGGGCGGGCAGGGCCGAGTCTTTAGTGACAACGACCGTCTGGCGGCGCTCGTGATGAGCAAACTCGACGCCGAGGCGCTCGTGATGTTGTCAGATGTCGACGGGTTGTTGGATCGTCGCGAGTCACCACACGAGAAGGATGGAAAATCAGTTGAAGCCGGCGCGGGACAAGTCAACGATCTGCACCCGGGTGTGATTTCGACGGTTGAGGAGGTGACGCCGGAGTTGAGGGCGCTCGCCACAGGCCCGTCGATGGGCGGACGCGGCGGGATGTTGACGAAGCTTGAAGCGGCAGAGATTGCGATGCTGGCGGGCGGCGTCGCGGTCATCGCCAACGGTCAGCGGGCGGACACCCTGGCGCGCATTTTCGCCGGCGAGCAGGTCGGCACCGTCTTCAGCTCGCACTCGCGGATGGCCGGCAAGCGGCGCTGGATCGCCTACGCCGCGAACGTGCAGGGGCGCTTGATTGTCAATGACGGCGCGCATGCGGCTCTTGTCGGCAGCAAGGCCAGTCTTCTTTCGTCGGGTGTCGTCCGCGTTGAAAGCCACTTTGCACCGCACGACGTAATTAGCATCGCCGATACCAAAGGGCGCGAGTTCGCGCGCGGAATCGCCAACTGCGACAGCGCCGAGGCCGAAAATTTAATCGGTGATGAGAATCGCCA